>JAABUX010002146.1_pt1 | contig 28423 bp, 28 predicted proteins | sample 5561851 | NCBI WGS metagenome assembly JAABUX01 (sample SAMN10711883, study PRJNA513361) | rock metagenome | isolation source: Antarctica rocks | place: Antarctica: Victoria Land, Richard Nunatak red sandstone | collected 2016-01-03 | reverse complement strand
GTTCTTGGTCGTTTATAACAGGGCTGCTGCCAGGGAAGACTAACGACTAATGACTAATAACTAACGACTAGTGAATGATCGCCCGCACGATCAGGTTGAGCACGATCAGGAGGATGAACATGGCGACGGCGGTGATGGCAATGCGCCGCAGGTCGCGCTTCACGTAGCCGTAGTCGGTGTGGATGGGCATGGGCGCCGGCGCCAGGCGCGCGCCAGTGGCACGCCGCGGCATCGCCGCTGCCCCGCCCGCGCGCGCTGCCCTCGTCGCGCCGCCCACGGCAGCCGTCTCCACCGTCGTCTCGCGCTCGCCATCGGCGCGGGGACGGATCACGGTCGTGGTCCCGCCGGCCACTTCATGACGCGGCAACGTCGCGGTGGCGGTTCGGCTGACGGTCCTGCGCGTGGCCGTCGTCACTACTGGCTCATCCTCATAGGTGTCGTAGCGATTATCGTCGTCCCTCTCATCAAAAGACTCGCCCACCCGTGGGAGGGCGCGACGACGGACAGATTTATTTCCGTTACGCTGCGACGCGTAACGCTCGGCCATACTCTTTCGGGCCACGATCGTGTATCCTTCTCACCCCGAGGGGCTCTATCGCGTTGTTATAGATGCGATACGCCCGCGCCGGCGCGGGCGTATCGCCGCATGGATGGACATGCACTTACCGCCATTATGTCACGCGCGGCAGGGTACCGCAACTATACCCCTCACCCTTTTCACGTATCGTAGGCCCGCAGCACCACGATCATGCGGTCGGCGGCGGCGTGGTAGGGTCCAAGCTCGTAGTCGCCATAGGCATCGGTAATCCCCAGCCCGGCCGCGGATAGCTCCAACTCCAGTTCGGGCATGAAGACGAGGCGTAGCTCGACCAACGAGGAGCTGCGCCGCACCGCTCCATCCGTGTCCGGCCCCCATTCGTCGAAGAAGAGGCGGTCCACGACGCGCGGCGCGGTCGGATCAACCTCCAGCACGCCGGTCACGCTGACCTCGCGTGAGGTAGCCGCATCGTACGCGTGCCGCCGCAGGGTGAGCGTGCCCTGGGGCAGCGTGATGGCATGGAACGGGTTGGCCAGATCGAGCACGGCGGTCCCATTGGGGGCAAGGCAGGCGCGGATACCGGCAAGACAGGCCGTTTGCGCGGCGTGGTCCTCCAGGTGCATGAACGTGTTGACCGCGCAGACAATGAGGTCATAGCCCTCCGGGCGCAAGGGCAGCGCCTCGAGGCGGCGCATATCGCCCCGCACCAGGCGCGCCCGTGCGCCGAAGCGGTCCAGGCGGCGGCGCGCGCGATCGAGCATAGGCTCCGCGGCGTCGACGCCGGTCACCTCCAGGCCCTCGCGCAGCAGCGCCTCCATCACGCGACCGCTGCCGCAGCCCAACTCCAGCGCGCTGCCGCCCGGTGGGACCAAGGCATGGGCCAGGCCGCCATAAAACACCAGGTCGGCCGTCTGCTCGTCGTGCAGCAGGTCGTAGAGGTCGGGGCGGTCGCGGTACAAATCGACGTACATAAGGGGAGTGTAGCACTCCCACACCCGACCGTGAGCGCGGCGCCCTTCAGGCAATGCGATAGCGCACCCACCAGACCGTGAGGGCCAATAAGCCCGCCGCCAGGCCGAGGAAGATGGCGCTCTCGATGCCCTGGAACAGCCAGAAGCGGTCGGAGGGCTGGTAAGTGACCGTGTTGACGATGCCGTGGCGGGTGAGGCAGGCCGGGACGATATGCGCGCCCTGTCCATGGTCAATCGACACGCCGCACAGCCGTATGAGGTCGACGATGCCGACCGGATGGCCGAGATGGTCGCGGTAACTCTGGTCGAGGATCCACGCCGCTCGCCCCGGATGGCCCGGTGTTGCCGCCTGCGCCAGCGGCGGCAGATAGGTCGGGCGGGCCCAATCCTCAACCACGACGCGGACCATGAAGAAGCCGACGAGGGCAATGGCGATGGCCGCCCGAGAGCGTCCCGACCGCGCGGTCGAGAGGCAGGCCCAGTCGCGCCAGCCGCATCCGGGCCAGGGCGTCGTCCCAACGGGGGTTGAGCTTGCGGCCCAACGTCAGCATGTCGGCCACACTGAAGCGGCGGTAGAGCGGCTGGTCCTGGGCCAGGAAGCCGACGAGCGGGAGGACGCGCGTGGGCTGGGTCCGCGGCGAGAGGCCAAACACCTCGATCTGGCCCGCGCTGGGCGCGGCCAGGCCCATGGCCAGCTGCAAGAGCGTCGTCTTGCCGGCGCCGTTGGGTCCGACGAGCGCGGCTACACGCCCCGCTGGCAGGTCCAGGGAGCAGTCACGCAGCGCCCACTGGCGGCCATAACGCTTGCCCAGGCCCGTCGTGTGCAACGCGGCAGTCATGCGATCCCCTCCTGCTCCCTCAAGGCGTCACGATGGGTGTCGGCGAACAGGGCGTCGATGCTTTCCTCGTCCAGGCCAGCCGCCTGGGCGCCGTGTATCCAGCGCAGCAGGTCGCGGCGCAGCGCGGCATGGCTGGACAGCGACGGCCCGGCCAGCGTGCGCGTCACGAAAGTCCCCTGGCCTGGACGGCTCTCGATGAGACCCTCATATTCCAGCTCACGGTAGGCCTTGAGCACCGTGTTGGGATTGATGGCGAGTTGCGCCACCGCTTCCTTCACCGTGGGCAGTTGATCGCCCACCTCGAGCAGGCCCAGGCGTAGGGCGTGTTTGACTTGCCGCACCAATTGCAGATAGGGAACCAATCCGGACGCGCTGTCCAGACGAAAGGTGATCATTGGCCCTCCCTGAAATATCTTAAGCCTAAACATCTATGAAGATAGTAGTATAGTAGAGCAGTTCTTCCGTGCTGTCAAGAGGATCCAATGCACAGAGGTGTGCCCCGAGATTGTGATGGCGAGTGTGATTGAGCCTGCGACTAAAGTCGCTTGGGGACGGCGATCCAAAGACACTTCAGGGTCCGTGGTTTGCCATGCGATTTCAATCGCAGGCCGCGTCTCACAATCATGGGCGCACCAAATGCGCGGAGCGTGGGCCTGCTAGCGACCCGAGGGACGGCCGATGTTGCTATAGTGATGAGAGAGATACAGGGGACGTAGGAGCGCGATGAGTTTTCTGGACAAGCTGACGGCGGCCATCAGGCGCAACGGGAGTACGCTCTGCGTAGGCCTCGACCCAACGCTCGACGCGCTGCCCGAGGGCGTCGAGCGCTCTCCCGCCGGCGTGCTGCGCTTCAACCAGGCCATCATCGAGGCCACGGCGGACCTGGCCTGCGCCTTCAAGCCCAACCTGGCCTTCTACGAGGCTCTTGGCGCGGAGGGCTGGCGCGTACTGGCCGAGACGGTGCGCTCCGTTCCCGACGGCATCCCGGTGATCGCCGACGCCAAGAGGTCCGATATTGGTAGTACGGCCGCGGCGTACGCGACGGCGATCTTCGATGGCCTGGGGTGCGACGCCTGCACGGTCAGCCCCTACCTCGGCTACGACGGCGTCGCGCCGTTCATCGACCGGCCCGGACGCTTTGCCTTCGTGCTCTGCCGCACCTCGAATCCCAGCGCGGGCGACATCCAGGATCTCTTGGTCGATGGGACGCCGCTCTACCGGCGCGTCGCGCGCCAGGTCCACGACTGGCGCCGGCCGCGATCGCTGGGCCTCGTCGTGGGCGCGACCGATCCTGTTGCCGCGGGCGCGGTCGCGGAGGACGCGACGGACCTGTGGCTGCTGGCGCCCGGATTGGGCGCGCAGGGCGGGGACCTCGCGGCGACGGCCGACGCGCTGGGTCCCGCCGCGTCGCACACCCTCTGGAACGCCTCGCGCGCCATCACCAAAGCCGGTCACGGTCCCGACTATGCGCGGCAGGCGCGCGCCGCCGCGCAAACGCTGCGCGACCGCATCAATGACACACTCAACTCCATCAACCCGCACGCCTAACGACCATAACGATGAACTGCCCACTCCCCACTCCCCGCCACTCACTGCCCACTCCCCGCCACTCACTGCCCACTGTCCACTGCCCACTGTCTACTCGCCATGGCTGAGCCCATCGACATCCGCATCGACGACGTCGTGCAGTTGCGCAAGCCGCATCCCTGCGGCGGCTATGAGTGGACGGTGTACCGCCTGGGCGCCGACATCGGACTGCAGTGCCGCACCTGCGGCCACTACGTGATGCTGCCGCGCACCACCCTGGAACGCCGGCTCAAGCGATTTGTCGCGCGCGGTCCCGAGCCCGAGCCGGACGAGTCGCTAGAGTCGGCGGCGCCGGGAGCGTAACCCGTGCCAAGCCCGCTCCTCAACTGGACCTATCGTCTGTTTCCGCCGCGCCAGGTCGATAGCATCCTGCTCAACCTGATGCTGCCTATCGGCGACACGCTCTTCGCGACGCCGACCATACGGGCGTTGCGCGAGCGCTTCCCGCGCGCGCACATCGCCGCGCTGGTGTTTCCCACCAACGCGGGCATCCTGCGCGGGAACACGGACGTCGACGAGGTCATCCTGCATCCGACGGGGCAGACCTTCACCACCCTGGGCTACCCGCGTTTCCTGCTGGCGATGCGGCGGCGGCGCTTCAGCATCGCCGTCGAGTTCCGCCCGTGGAGCTGGTGGCTCAGCGTGGCCTGCGGCGTCTGGCGGCGCCTGGCCCTGGACATCCCCGTCTACCAGTGGTTTATCCCCGTCGGCAAGCGGCCCTGGAAGCGGCGGCACGCCATCACAAGCTATGCCACGGTGGTCGGGTTGCTCGGTCTGCGCGTCGATACAACCCGTCTGACCGTGGGTGTCGTCGACGCGGACCGCTCGTCGGTCGCCACATTTCTCCAGGGAGAAGGGATTGAGCCGCGGGACCGCGTGATCGCGCTCCACCCGGGCGGCGAGGGCTTCCGCGGCATGAAACGATGGGACACCGCCCGTTTCGCCGCGCTGGCCGACCGCCTGGCGCGCCGTCACGACGCGCGCGTGGTCATCATGGGCGGGCGCGACGAGCTGACGCTGGCTCAGGAGGTGGCAAGGGCCATGCGTGAGCCCGCGGTGATCGCCAACGGACGCGTCTCACTGGGCGAATCGGCGGCCCTGTTGGAACGGGCGTACCTCTTCGTGGGCGACGACAGCGCGCCGCTGCACATGGCGGGGTCGTTGGAGATACCGACGGTGGGCGTCTTCGGGCCGACCAGCGTGGTCAACTACGGCCCCATGGGACCGTACGTCGAGGTTGCGCGCTCAGGGCTTGTGTGCAGCCCCTGCTTCTACTTCGTGGGCAGCAGCCCCGTGTGGGCGACCTCGCATTGCCGCGTCCCCACCTGCCTGCACACCCTCTCCGTCGGCACGGTCCTTGCGGCGGCCGAGCGCGCCATCAGTCGCAAACAGGCCGCTACGCCTTCATAACGTGGCGATCGCGGAGCCCTGCGGCTGACCGCGGCTGAAGCCGCGGGGCAGGGAACGGACACTGGAGCGCCACCAGGGCTCGTGAAAAGTCGGCGACGGGCGTTTCTACTGGGACCGCCGCAGTCCCTGCGGCCATGTGCGCGGGACGCCCGTCCGGGTCCGGCACACCACATGCCCACGACGACGTGCCGCAGGGACTGCGGCGGCTCGCTCCGCTGCCCAGTGGGCAACCGGCGTCCGTAGCGGACAATTCACAGACCCTGGGAGCGCCACTCTGGATAGCGCCGGGAGATGTCAGCCAACGTATACTGGTGGTGGACACACGCCCGAGATCGTGTAGGGGAACGATAGGACAATGAGCAGGTTAGCCTATCTCCAGCACGACGACCATTCCGCGAGGCGCGGGCGGTACGACTGAGCAGCGACGAGGAGGGACACCGACATGGCCGAAGCGCGGGCACTGGCATCGGATACACTGGCGCCATGGGCCGAGATCGTGCCGGGCCGCGGCTACACAACCGTGGACGACATGCTGGCCCTGCCGGACGACGACGGCTGGCGGTACGAAGTGGTCGAGGGAGTGTTAGTCCGTATGGCTGGGAGCGGCGAGGAAGCGACAACTATCGCGTTCGGCCTCGGAACCGTCTTGCACGGCTTCGTCCGTCCGCGCCGCCTGGGCATCGTCACGGGAGCCGACGGGGTCTACAAGTTCCGTGGCGCCGAGACGGGCCTGACGCCGGATGTCGGCTTCTACCTTGCCGAGCGGCGTGCGTACATCAGCGACCGCACCAAGCCCGTCCCCTTTGCCCCCGACCTGGCGGTCGAGGTCGCGTCGCCATCGCAGTATGGTCCCGAGATGACGGCCAAGGCGAAGCTCTACCTCGAGGGCGGGACACAACTGGTCTGGATCATCTGGCCGGCGAAGCAGCGCATCGACGTGTGGCGCCCCAACAGCACCGAACGACCGGCGCTGACGCTCGGTATCGACGACGCGCTCAACGGCGAGGACGTTGTTCCCGGCTTTACGTATCCCGTCGCCGATGTCTTCGCCGACCCACTCGGTTAACCGGGGAGACAGCTGCCGACAATACCTTCCTTCTAGTCGGTTATGTCGACCCAGCGGCGCTCGTCGTGGGAGAGCAAGGCGGCGTCGATGATCTGCTGGCAGCGCAGGCCGTCCTCGAAGTTCGGCGTCGTCTCGCGTCTCTCCAGGGCGGCGTCGACCCAGGCGCTGACGTTCCCGCCCCACGACCAGACGCGCGGATCGGAGGCGAAGACGACGCGGAACCCGTCTCCCCGCCAGGCCGTGGGCTCGTCGGCGCGCAGCACGCGGTTGACGTCTTTGTCGATCTCCAGCGCGAGAGAGGCGCGCTCACCGTAGAGCTCGACGCGCCGCCCGTCGCACCGTCCGCGCGCCACGCGTGAGACCCGCGCCAACCCGTGCGCCCCCGAGGCGTAGCGCAGGTGCAGGTAGGCCAGATCGTCGGCGTCGACGACCGCGGTCGCGCCATCGGGCCGCTTGCGCTCGGGCGTGACCACGGCCAGGTGCGCGCTGACCGAGTCCACCTCGCCCGCGAAGAGGCGCCCCAGGTCGAGCATGTGCGAGGCGATGTCGCCGAGGGCGCCGCTGCCGCTGGCGGCGCGGCTGTTGCGCCAGGTGTAGGGGGCGGCGGGGTCGCCGAGCCAATCCTGCAGGTAGGTCAGGTGGACCTCATAGATGCGGCCAAGCGCCCCAGCGGCGAGCTGCTCCCCGACGTAGCGCACGCTGGGGTTGGGCCGGTTGGAGAAGTTGACGCCGTGCGTCAGTCCGGCCGAGCGCGCCATCTCCAGCAGGCCGCGCGCCGCGGCCACGTCGAGCGTCAGCGGCTTCTCGCAAAAGGCGTGCAGACCGCGCCGCAGCGCCGCGCGCACCATCGGCGCGTGCAGGTCGTTGGGCGTGGCCACGCACACGCCATCCAACTCCTCGGACGCCAGCATCGCCTCGTAGTCCTGGTAGACGGATGGGACGCCGTGCGCCGCGGCCAGTTCCTGAGCGCGCTCCGCCAGCGGGTCGCACAGCGCCACCAACTCGGCGCGCGGGTGGGCCGCCACGGCCTCCACGTGCCCGCGACCCACCCCAAGGCCGGCCACCGCCACCCGCAAGCGGCGTGTCCCGTTGACATCTCTCGTATCTATAGTCATCTCCCCTCCCCTTCATCGCCTTTAGCAACCCCAACCTCCGGCTGCGTCCCCTCACGTTACGATCCGTCATTGGGCGGGAGCGGCGTCTCGAGGCTTGGCACGATAAGTGGTAGCCGTGGGGCGATACGCGCGAAGTCGTCCCGGTTCAGCGTCATCAAGGCTGTCGCAGTGTGCAGCGCGTGGGCCGCGATGACAAAATCGGCCAGGACACGTCGCGGCCATGTCGTCCCTGCCGCGATACGCCGCTCGGCATAGGCACGGAAGGCGAACCCTGCATCCTGCCACAACTGACGTGATAGGGCAACATCGACAGTAATCCCGGTAGCATCGAGGAAGGCGTCAAGCGCGACAACGGTCGCGCCCGGCCCGGCAAGCAACTCCGCGTAGACAGGGGCGCAGATAACAAGCTCGTCGGTGGCGTTGTAGCCATCCAAGAGCGGCGTCAAGATGGAGACAGCTGGTTCCTCCGCATCAAGGAGGGGCCACAATATGTTCGTATCGACTGCAATGGCCATGCTCATCTCCACCAAAGAACGGGCGCCGCGAACAATATCCGCCGTGCCCATTCAGCAGGTCGATATACCTGACGACGCGTGGTCACAGATCTTCCCGCTCATCGCCGTAGCGAATTTCCCTCATGAGGGCAAGGCCCTCCTCCAGGGATCGCTGTTGACCCGTGGCGAAGATACCGGCAAAATCTCCGACGGACCGTTTCGTCGCCGTGGGCGCTGCCTTCATGAGGGAGATCGAGCCATCGTCGTTCTCGACAAAAGCAACTCTATCCCCCGCCGAGGCATCAAGCGCGCGGAGCACATCAACGGGGATCATCGCCCCATCATCCCTTACCTCGATGACCGCAACCTGTTGCATAAGACCATTCCTCCCGCCCTCTATTGTACCGTCATCGGTTGCAAGGTCGCGTTCGCCCGCCATCAATGCACGTCAATAGCTACCTCATCCCCGTTACTCACTACTCGCCCGCCGATTATGGACATAGTGATATGACGCATGGTATGGTCATCGGTAGGCTTGATGGGCAAGCGACACCGCCGGGCATGGTTCCTGCCGCACCGTCCGCTGCAGGTACACCGTGGACTGCCTTTGACCATACAACAATGAGAGGAGATAGAGACATGATCCCAACCCTACCCTTCGGCCGCACCGGACACCAGAGCACGCGCACCCTCTTCGGAGGCGCCGCGCTCGGCGAGGTGACGCAGGAGCAGGCCGACCGCACCCTGGACATCCTGCTGCGCTACGAGGTCAACCACATCGACGTCGCGGCCAGCTACGGCGACGCCGAGCTGCGTGTCGCTCCCTGGCTCAAGCGCTATCCGGATCGCTTCTTCCTGGCCACCAAGACAGGGGAGCGCACCTACCAGGGCGCGCGGGACGAGTTCCATCGCTCGCTGGAGCGCCTGGGCGTCGCTCAGGTCGACCTCATCCAGCTGCACAACCTGGTGCATCCGGACGAGTGGGACGTCGCCATGGGGCCGGGCGGAGCGCTCGAGGCCCTGATCGAGGCGCGGGAGCAGGGGCTGGTACGCTTTATCGGCGTCACCGGGCACGGCAGTACCATCGCTGCGATGCACAAGCGCAGCCTCACACGGTTCGACTTCGACTCCGTGCTGCTGCCCTACAACTACCCCATGATGCAGACCCCGCGCTACGCCCAGGACTTCGAGGATTTGGCGCGCCTCTGCCGCGAGCGCAACGTGGCCCTACAAACCATTAAGTCCATCACGCGCGGCCCCTGGGCCACCAAGCAGCAGACGCGCGCCTGCTGGTACGAGCCGCTGGAGGACCAGGCCGACATCGACCACGCGGTGCATTGGGTCCTTGGCCGGCCCGAGGCGTTCCTCAACACTGTCGGCGACATCGACCTCTTGCCGCGCGTGCTGGACGCCGCCAGCCGCTTCGAGGCCGGGACGCCTGACGAGGAGATGGGACGCGTGGTCGAGGAGCGCCACATGACCGCGCTCTTCGCGAGCTGAGGATTGCCGTGCCTTAGACAAAGTTCAGACAGGCTTGACAGTGTTGTACCTACCGCTGGTGCACACTGTCAAGCTGAACTGGCTCCAGGCCAACCATGTTTTAGAGATGGAGGCGCTCAGCAAAGTCCATCGGCGTGGTGATGAACAGCCCTGTTGCCCTGGCTAGTTCCTGGTTCCAGTGGCGGGTATTTATCGAAAGCACGGCATCCGGTCGGGCTAACACAGCCGCGACGACCGAGGGCATGTCGTTGACGTGGCGGACAATCGGCAGCAGATGACTGTACGTCATCACCTGGGCCTGCGTCGGCTGTGGAACGCGTTCCAACCTGACCCGCTGAAGCCAGCCAAAGTAGGGCACAGCGATCGCGTGCGCTGCCGCCGGGGAAAGTCCTTGCTGACGGAATGAGATTTCGAGTTGGACCTCGCTTTCGATCGACTCAGCCAGCACAAGGCGATAGTTGCGCCGTAGGGTTGCAAGGATCAAGGTACTTTTAGAGAAGCCCCAGGTGTTATAGCAACCGTCTATGATCACACCAGCATCCAGAAAAAGACGCAATGATGGAGATGGAAACCGCACAGGCGGCATTCCTAGTGTGTCTCCTTTTTTAAGTAAGAGTTCCGTAACTCGTCTAACTGTTTAAGGAAATCCAGACCGTAGTGCTCGGTTACTACCTGTGCGCGCACGGTTGATAGATGGCGAACCATATGCCGCGCCGTAACCCCAGCCGCTGAAAGGGTATGCATAGCCTGCTGTGTTTGACGATCCAGTTCCGCGTCTGATAATTCGGACCCTAGATGCTCGGTTTCTAACTCCCGTTTCTCTTCGGCGTCCATAATCCGCGCTCCTTAATATTACAACGTGACACGGACCTGCGACTAAAGTCGCGTGGCACACCACGGACACTGACGTGTCTCACGACGCGCCGTCCCACGACTTTAGTCGTCGCTCTTTGCCATGCGACTTTAGTCGCAGGCGGATCCTAACGTTGTAGTGTTAATAAGTGGGGCATACTGTCCCTCCCTTCTAATCATAACAACGCTTGCGCTCGTGCGTCAAAGGCATCCATCGCGTTGTAGAGAGTAAGGCTCTCGTGGACGTGGCGGACGACATAAAGCACGTAGAATAGGAGATGTGCCATGGCCTGGATGTAACGAATATAACGTAATAAAATAGTTAAATAGTAATGGGGTAGGAGAACGAGATATGATCAGCGGCAACGCGCTCAAGGCGCGCGGCTGGAGCGAAGGACGCCTGCTCGGCCTGGCCAAGAAGGCGGGCGCCGCTCTTCTACGCGGCGACGGCGCTGCTGACGATGCCGACAAGGAGCACGTGCTTGAGACGCTCGACGCGGTGCGCGCGACGCCGCACGCCTACGAGGGCCACCCGACGCTGGGCGCCCTCGCCGCGGCCCTCATCGCCGTCGAGGAGGAGGCGCGGCGGCCGGCGCCTTTGCTGCTACGCCCCGCGCCGCTCCCCTACCAGACATGGGGCGCCGAGGGCATTGACGCGGCGGCCCGCGCCCAGATGGACCTTGCGCTGCGCCTGCCCGTCAGCGTCGCGGGGGCGCTGATGCCGGACGCGCATAGCGGCTACGGCCTGCCCATCGGCGGCGTCCTGGCCACCGTGGGCTGCGTCATCCCCTACGCCGTGGGCAGCGACATCGCCTGCCGCATGCGCCTCTCGGTCTACCCGTTGGGTCCCGAGGCGCTCGACGACAGCGCAAAGGGGGACGCGCTGGCGCGCGCCATCGTCGAGAACACCGCCTTCGGCGCGGGCGCGGAGTGGCAGGGGCGGCGACGCGCCGAGCACGCCGTGCTCGACGAGCCGGCCTGGCGCGAGACGCGGCTGCTGGCCTCGCTGCGGGAACGGGCCGCCAGGCAACTGGCCACCAGCGGCAGCGGCAACCACTTCGTCGAGTGGGGCACGCTGACCCTGACAGACGAGGACCCCGCGGTGGGGCTTCCGCCAGGGCGCTACCTGGCCTTGCTGAGCCACAGCGGCTCGCGCGGCGTCGGTTACAAGATCGCCGACACCTACTCGCGGCTGGCCGAGGCGGCGCACCCGACGCTCGACGAGGCCCGCAAGCTGGCCTGGCTCGACCTGGACGCGGAGGCTGGCCAGGAATACTGGCTGTCCATGGAGCTGGCCGGGCGCTTCGCGGCGGCCAACCACGAGCTGATCCACCGGCGCGTGGCCGCCGCGGCCGGCCTGCGTGAGCTTGTCGCGGTGGAGAACCACCACAATTTCGCCTGGCGCGAGACGGTCACGCTGCCCGACGGGTCGCCCGAGCAGGTCATCGTGCATCGCAAAGGGGCCACGCCGGCTGGCCCGGGCGTGCTGGGCATCATCCCGGGCTCCATGGCCGACCCCGGCTACCTGGTGCGCGGGCGCGGCAATACGGCGGCGCTGGCCTCGGCCTCACACGGCGCCGGACGGGCCATGGGTCGCCGCGTGGCCACCGAGAGCATCCCGCGCGCGGAGCGCGACCGCTACCTGCGTGAGCGTGGCGTGACCCTGCTGGGCGGTGGCATGGACGAGGCGCCACAGGCATACAAGCGCATCGAGCAGGTAATGGCCGCGCAGCACGACCTGGTCGAGGTCCTGGGCACGTTCCAGCCGCGCGTGGTACGCATGGCCGACGAGCCCGGCGACATCTAAGCATGTGCTCAGAAATCTGGCACGGTTTTGTTAGGCGTGATTCGCCCGAGAAACCGTGCCGAACTTATGGTCCGGTGCTTAGTACACGTTGGCCGAAATACCGGCGGTGCGTATGAGCCGCCGAGACACGTCAGTGTCCGTGGTTTGCCATGCGACTTCAGTCGCGGGTCACTGCGGAAACGCAAACTTATTTGCGCCAAGCTGTACTAGCGCCTGCCGCGGGAACGTGCTTAGGTCAGCGTCACTCCTGGAACGAGCGCCTGGACGTGGTCGAGCTTTTCCTGCTGGTGAATCCACTGTCGGATTGACCCGTTACGATAGGCTTGCTGAGACTGTTGGGTCAACTGGGCGAAGGGAGCCTGGCGGCGCGCCTCGACCTGGATGATGTGGTAGCCGAACTGCGAACGGACCGGAGGGCCGATCTCGCCGACCCGCTGCGAGAAAGCAGCCTGCTCGAACGACGGCACCATCGCGCCCTGCCCAAAGTAGCCAAGGTCGCCCCCGTTGGCGCCACTGCCCGTGTCGATCGAATCCTTCTTGGCCAGGGTGGCAAACAAACCAGGGTTCTTGCGTAGTTGCGCCTCGATGCTGTTGGCCTGCGCCAGGCTGGACACGAGGATGTGGCGTGCCCGAACCTGCTCGACGGTCTTGGGCGCGGGCACGATCTTGTTGAGCAGGATGTTATCGGACAGTTGCGCCTTATAGGATTCCGGCGTGAACCCATACCGCTGGAGCACGGCGACGAAGCCTGCCGCGCCTCCATTGGCCGCGGCCGTCGCGTTGTACTGGGTCTGCACCGTGGCCGCCGTCGCCGTGATACCGTGCTGGCCGGCGTACAGGTCGATCATGGCGTGGACGACCAGTTGATTGAGGGCGGTTGAGCGCACCTGCTGCTCTGTCGGCGGTTGGATCTGGCCGCCACTCTGCGCGGCGCGTTGCGTCTGGAAGATCATTTGCTGTTGAAACGCGACATTGTAGGCTGAGCCGGGGATAGGCGTGCCGGCGACGATGGCGACGGGCTTGGTGGCCGGGACTGTCGGTAGCGGCGTCGGCGCGGGCGGCGGCGGGGGCTGCGTGGGGAGCGGAGGCTGCGTGGGGACGACCGGAGTCGGCGTCGTGGCGACCCCAAGCGCAACGCCCGGCGAGTTGCTCACGCAGGCCGAGAGACCGAGCGTTGCGGCCAGCAGCGTCGCGGCGGCGACGGCGCGTGAGACAAACGAGGCGCGAGGTCGGAGCGGATGTCGCATGTGAGAGTACATCTCCTAGCCATTAGTTATTAGTAGTTAGTCATTAGCCAGGCGGGTGATGGTTGGGAAACTGCCGTTCCCCGCCTCTGATACGACGTGCTCGTGGCTAACGGCGTGGTAGTAAACCGTCCGCAGTGTACGAGCTACCCAGATTCACCGCAACGTAGGCGTGGGCCGTGGGCCGTGGGCCGTGGGCCGTGGGCCATGGGCCGTGGGCCGTGGGCCGTGGGCCGTGGGCCCCTGGCGATGCATCCCAACCCGGTTCGCCTTGCACCAGACAACGCAACAATGGCTAGACAAACCGTATAGTGGGGGAGTAGTATATTCGTACAGCATGCGCCTGGACGGTAGGCGCGCGCCCCCCATACCCTGACGAGGTGAGGAGTACCCACCACGATGTCTACTACGCTCCGCTCTGTTGATGCCACGCGCGCGGCCCTGGCGACCGACCAACCCGCTATTCGGGTCAGCGACCTGGGCATGACCTATGCGCCACAGGGCCGCCAGGACCGGTCGCGGGGGCGCAACAGCGCGGGCGTCGTGGCGCTGACCGATGTGACCATTGATGTCGCGCCCGGAGAGTTTGTCTCGCTGCTCGGTCCATCCGGCTGCGGCAAAAGCACGCTGCTACGCCTGATCGGTGACCTGTTGCGGCCCACCAGCGGGACGTTGCTGGTCAAAGGAAAGAGCGCCGAGCGCGCGCGGCGCGACCGCGACTACGGCATCGTCTTCCAGGCGCCCGCGCTCTACGATTGGCGCAACGTGGCCAGGAACGTGCAACTGCCGCTGGAGATCTTCGGCGTGGGCCGCGCCGAGCGCGACCGCCGCACCGCCGATCTGCTGCGCCTGATGAACCTGCAAGACTTCGCGGCCTCCTACCCCTGGCAACTCTCCGGCGGCATGCAGCAGCGGGTGGCCATCGCCCGCGCGCTCTCGTTCCGCCCCTCCATCCTGCTGATGGACGAGCCGTTCGGCGCCCTCGACGAGATGACCCGTGAACGGCTCAACGCCGAGCTGCTGACCCTTTGGGCCGAGACAGGCACGACCATCGTCTTCGTGACGCACAGCATCCCCGAGGCCGTCTTCCTATCTGACCGTGTCGTGGTGATGACGCCGCGGCCCGGCCGCATCGAACGCATCGTCCCTATAGACTTGCCCCGTCCCCGCTCGGCGGAGACGCGCGAGGATGAGCGGTTCTTCCGCCTGATCGCCGAGGTGCGCGCCTGTTTGCGTGAGGAGCATGTGCTGTGAGGGCCGATATGGACAAAACGGCTACCGCATCGTCGCCGGCGCGGGTGCGCGCCGCCGCTCCACCAACGCGCGCTCACGCGCTCGCCGCGACAGTGCCGCGGTCTCTACGGCGATCCTGGCCCGTGGCGCTCATCGGCGTGGTCTTGATCGCGCTGTGGTACGCCGTGGGCCTGTACGACGATCTCCCGGCGGCCCGTCAGTTGCTCGGGGACGGGGCGTCGTCCGGCCAGGTCTGGAACGCCGCGCTCGATCTGCATAATCCGTGGGTGCCGTTACCGCACCAGGTGCTGGCCGACTTCTTCGGGGCCCTGGCGCAGCCGCCCGACGCGCCGGCCAGCCTATGGTTACACCTGGGGACGACGGGCATGGAAGCGCTGTTGGGGCTCATTGCCGGGACGATCCTGGGCATACTGATCGCCACCGTGTTTGTGCTCAGCCGCCTGGTTGAGCGCACCTTCCTACCCTACGTGGTGGCCTCGCAGACGGTCCCCGTGATCGCCCTGGCGCCGATCATCATCAGCATCTTCGGCATCTCGCTGACCGCCAAGGTCATCGTCTCCACCTACCTGACCTTCTTTGCCGTGGCCGTCAGCACGACCAAAGGCTTCAAGAGCACGGCCCCGCTGGCCCACGAGTTGATGCGCTCCTACGCCGCCAACCCCTGGCAAATCTACTGGAAGCTGCGTTTCCCGGCCGCGCTGCCCTACCTGTTCACGGGCCTCAAGGTCGCGGCCACGGCCAGCCTTGTCGGCGCGATCATCGCCGAGTTGCCCTTCGGCTCGGCCACGGGACTAGGCGCTCGCCTGCTGCAGGCGACGACCTACAATGCCACGGTCGCCATCTGGTCGACCATCCTGGCCGCTGCCGTGTTGGGTATGGTGGCCTACGGCGCCATCGCGCTGCTGGAGCGGCTACTGGCGCGCCGGCCCGGCACGACGATCGGAGGGCTGGACTAGTGGCCACGATGATGCCGCGCCAGTCGCCGGGGCGTCCCACACGAACCACGCGCCTCGCCAATCCGCTCACCCGTGAGCGTCTCTGGCGCGCGCTGCCGCCGTTGGTCGCGTTCGCCGTCATCGCGCTGCTATGGGAGAAGACCCTGCGCCTGGCTCAGGTCCCACCGCCCAGCCAGATTCTGGCGGCGCTGGGCGCCCAGCGCGATGTGCTGCTCGACGATACCGTGGCTACGTTCTGGGAGGAGGCGTTGCGCGGCTACCTGATTGGCTGCGGCCTGGCCTTCGTCGTGGCGATGCTGTGCGCGCGCTTTCCCTGGCTGCGGCGCGGTTTGGTTCCCTACGCCGTGGTCAGCAACTCAATCCCCATCATCGCCGTGGCCCCCATCGTGGTGTTCTGGTTCGGCTTCTACTGGCAGTCCAAGGCCATCGTGGTGGCCCTGCTGACGTTCTTCCCCATGCTGGTCAACACGGTGCAGGGGCTGACGAGCTACGATCCGCTCTCGCGGGAGCTGTTGCGCTCGTACGCGGCCGGCCCCTGGACGGTGTTCAGGCGCCTGCAGCTGCCCGGCGCGCTGCCCTACATCTTCAACGGACTCAAAATCTGCACCACGCTGAGCATGATCGGCGCGGTGGTGTCGGAATATTTCCCCGGTCCCAATCGCGGATTGGGCTTCGAGATCGTCAATCAGGCCAACAACGGGGCCTGGGACCAGGTGTGGGCGGGCGTCCTGCTGGCTTGCGCTATCGGCATCCTCTTCTATATGGGCATCCTGTTGCTGGAGCGCACGCTGACGTTCTGGCATGCGTCGTACCGGTGAGGGGCGCATGGCAAACCACCGACCGCCCGCGCTATTACGGAGCCTGCGACTGCGGTCGCATGGCAGCGCATCGACACTGCGGTGTCAGGATGGGGTAGGGGCGTATCGCATACGCCCTCGTGCTCCGCGGTCAGGGTGTATGTACTACACCCCTACGGACCACAACCAACCGCGGTCGGCGTGGTTTGCCATGTGGCCACAGTCGCAGGCCTGATCGTGGAGGCGCGGGGGCCTCTGGCGCAGCGTGGCGCGGCGTCGCATAGGAGCGTGGGAGTAATCGTCGTGACGAGAGGCGGCAGTGATGCCGATGGTCGTGCGCCCCACTCTGGGGGCGGAAAGGAGGATGGAGCCAATAGCCCCGCGTCGCTCTGACGTCTGGGAGACAAAACCCAAGATAGCGTCCAGGAGACACTTCAGTGTCCGTACTTTGCCATGCGACTTGAGTCGCAGGCCGTACATTGTATATCGCTCATTAGGAGTTGACCACTATGACTCATCCCGTTCCCTCCGTGAGGCAGGTTCGCCGTGGCGGCCGGTCCATCCGTTGCCTCGCCCTCAGCCTCTGCGTCACCGCCGGCCTGCTGGCCACTCCCCTGGCCACGGCTCAGGCCGCTCATCCCGGTGTGCGACCTCGGGCGCTGACCCCGGTCACGTTGGTACTCAAGTGGGTGCCGCAGGCCCAGTTCGCCGGCTACTACGTGGCGCTCAACAAGGGCTACTACGCCCAGATGGGCCTCGACGTCAAGATCCAGCCGGGAGGGCCCGACATCGTGCCCGAGCAGGTGGTCGAGAGCGGCGCGGCCGATTTCGGCCTGGACTGGTTGCCCTCGCTCTTGACGCAGCGCGACCACGGCCAGGACCTGGTCAACATCGCGCAGATCTTCCAGACCACCGGCATGCGCCTGGTAGCCTTCAAGAGCAGCGGTATCCGCAGCACGGCCGATTTCAAGGGCAAGCGCATCGGCGTGTGGTATTCCGGCAACCAATATCAGTTCCTGGCCTGGATGGCCAAGCTCGGCTACAACCCCAGCCGGGACATGACGGTCATCCACCAGGGCTTCGAGGTCAACACCTTCCTGAGCCACCAATTAGACATGGCCTCGGCCATGACCTACAATGAGCTTGGTGTGATCCTGGAGAGCGGCGTCAAGCCGAGCCAGCTCAACGTGTTCGACTACGGCGCCGCCGGGGTGAGCATGCTCGAGGACGGTGTCTATGCGCGCTCCGGCTACCTCGCGTCCCATCGCGCTGTGGCCGTGCGCTTCCTGGAGGCGTCGATCATGGGCTGGCAGGACGTGGTGCGCGATCCCGTCGCCGCCGGCAAGATCGTAAAGACCTACGATACGGCCGGCCAGATGAACCTGGCGCACCAAATCTACATGGCGCGGGAGGTAGACAAGCTGATCATGTTCGGCCCGGCCAAGGCCAGGGGCATTGGCTACATGGACCCCATGGCCTTTACCCGGACCGCCCAGTTGAGCAAGCGCTACGGGGTCATCACCAAGATGCCCAGCGGCGCCTACGACCAATCCTACTGGCAAGCCGCCGCGGCCGCCCTGTCCGCCAAGCATTTGTTGATGACGCAGTAGACGAAGTTGCCAGTTGCCAGTTGCCAGTCGCCAGTTGCCAGTGGTACGGGGTTGCGTCCTTCTGACAACTGTAAACTGGCAACTGGCAACTCGAAAGGAGGCATGGTGCAACTAGGAGAACGCGTGACCGCGGAGCCGGGTGTCGGCGAGGTGAGCGGGGTCGGCCAGGTCGGCCAGGTCGGCCAGGTTGGTCAGGGCGATGGAGTTGGGGGGAGCGGCCCGATTGGCGACGTGGCCACGGTGGTGGAAAACGACCGGCGCTACGTGCTGCACTCGTGGTCGAATCAGTCGCAAATCAACCCGCTGCCCATCGCCGGGGCGGAGGGCCGCTACTTCTGGGACTACGATGGCAAGCGCTACCTTGACTTCGCCTCGCAGCTGATCAATTCCAACCTCGGCCACCAGCATCCCCGCGTGGTGCGGGCCATCCAGGAGCAGGCCGGCCGCCTCTGCTTCGTGGCGCCCAGCTTCGCCAACGACCAGCGCGGCACGCTGGGCCGCCTGCTGGCCGAGGTCACGCCGGGCGACCTGTCGATGAGCTTCTTTACCAACGGCGGCGCCGAGGCCAACGAGAACGCCATCAAGATGGCGCGCGCCTACACCGGCCGCCACAAGATCATCGCCCGCTACCGCTCCTATCACGGCGCGACCGCCGGCGCGGTCACGCTGACCGGCGACCCGCGCCGCTGGCCCGCCGAGCCAGGCATCCCCGGCGTGGTGCGCGCCCTCGATCCCTACACCTACCGCTGCTCGTTCTGCCGACCCGGCGGCTGCAACCTGCGCTGCGCGGACCACGTGGACGAGGTCATTCAATATGAGGGACCGCACACGATCGCCGCGATGATCCTGGAGCCGGTCGTGGGCACCAACGGCATCATCCCGCCGCCGCCCGGCTACCTCCAGCGCGTGCGCGAGATCCTGGACAGCCACGATATCCTGATGATCGCCGACGAGGTGATGTGCGGCTTCGGGCGCACCGGGCGGTGGTTCGCTTGCCAGAATTGGGACGTGACGCCCGACCTGCTGACCATGGCCAAGGGCATCAACTCGGGCTACGTCCCCCTCGGCGCCGTCACTATGAGCGAGCGTCTCGCCGACTGGTTCCGCGGCCGGACCTTCTGGGGCGGCCTGACCTACAGCGGCCATCCCCTGGCCTGCGCCGCCGCCGTGGTCACCATCGAGACCTACCGCGACGAGGGAGTGATCGAGAACGCCGCGGCCATGGGCGAGGTGGCGCGGCCCATCCTGGCCGAGATCCAGCAGCGCCATCCCTCGGTGGGCGAGGTGCGTGGACTGGGCCTCTTCTGGGGCCTGGAGCTGGTCAAGAACCGCGAGACGCGCGAACCGCTCGTGCCGTTCAACGCCAGCGGCCCCGCCATGGCCCCGGTCAGCGCCATGCAGAAGCGGGCCATGGAACGCGGCCTCTACCTGTTCGCGCACTGGAACGTCGCCGTGGTCGCGCCCCCGCTGACCATCACGGCCGACGAATTGCGCGAGGGCCTGAGCATCCTGGATGAGTGTTTGGACATCGCCGACGAAGTGGCACAATAGGGCCTGCGACTAAAGTCGCATGGCACAGAACGACGACTAAAGTCGTTTGGGGCAACGCATGGTGAGACACTTTAGTGTCCGTTGTTTGCCATGCGACTTTAGTCGCAGGCTGGGGTGCTAGGAGTAATCTATGGGCATCATCATTCGCGGTGGTACGGTCGTCACGGCCGGCGACCGCTACGTGGCTGACATCGGGATCGAGGACGGCGTGATTACGCAGATCGGACGCGACCTGCTGGCTGACGCCGAGCCATTGGGCGGTGGGGTCACGGTGGAGCGGACGGGCAGTCGCGTGACGCCGGCGGGTGACGGCGTGCCCCAAGTGATCGACGCGACAGGCTGTTACGTGATCCCTGGCGCCATCGACGCCCACGTCCACCTCGACATGCCCTTCGGCGGCACCATGACCTCGGACGACTACGCCTCGGGCACCGTCGCCGCGGCCTGTGGCGGCGTCACCACCGTGGTGGACTACTGCCTGCAGTCGATTGGCCACCCGCCCACCGAGGCGGTCGAGCAGTGGCATCGCAAGGCCGAGGGCAAGGCCGTGATCGACTACGGCTTCCACCTGGCCATCACCGACCTCGCCGCCGACGTGCTGGATGAGCTGCCCCAACTGGTCGACCACGGCCTGACCAGCTTCAAGTGCTTCATGGCTTACAAGGGCGTCTTCCAGATCGACGACGCAACCATGTTCCAGCTGCTGGAGCAGGCCCGCGAGCTGGGCGCGCTGGTCAACGTCCACGCCGAGAACGGCGACGTGGTCGACCTGCTGATTAACCGCTACGTGGCGCAGGGCATGCTGACCCCCTGGTACCACCGCGCCAGCCGCACCCCCGAGGCGGAGGGCGAGGCCACGGCGCGCGCCATCGCGCTGGCCGAGATGGCCCACGCGCCGCTCAACATCGTGCATATGACCTGCATCGAGTCCATCCGCCCGCTGCAAGCCGCCCGCGAACGCGGGCTGCCCGTCTACGGTGAGACCTGCCCGCAGTACCTGCTGCTCGACGAGACGCAGTACCATGAGACCGACTGGGACGGCTTTGGGGGCGCCAAATACGTGATGTCGCCGCCGCTGCGCGATAAGCGCAACCACGACGTGCTGTGGAAGGCGCTGGCGCAGGGCGACCTGCAGACGCTAATGACCGACCACTGCTCGTTCCGCATGAGCGACCAGAAGACGCTGGGCCGCGACAATTTCGCCAAGATCCCCAACGGCGCGCCTGGCATCGAGACGCGCCTGGCCCTGGCCTACTCCGAGGGCGTAGCCAAAGGCCGCTTCTCGCTGGAGCGTATGGTGGCGCTGCTCTCCACCAACGCCGCGCGCATGTACGGCATGTATCCCCGGAAGGGCACGCTGGCCGTGGGCAGCGACGCCGATGTCGTGCTGCTCGACCCCAACAAACGGGTGACGCTCTCTGCCGCCACGCTCAACCAGCAGACCGACTACTGCCCCTACGAGGGTATGGAGGTGACGGGCTATCCCGTGCTGACCCTCTCGCGCGGCGACGTCATCGCCCAGGACGGCGCGTTCACCGGCACGGCCGGCCGCGGCAAGTTTTTGAGGAGGGGACCGCATATGGCGGTCTAAAAGGAGCCTATCGTGACCTTCGTTCCCCTACCCGTGCAGGCCCCGTCTCCGTCGGAGCTGGCGGCGCGCTTCGCCGAGCGGCTGCCCCCGCTGGGACCCGACGAGGCCCTGGTCGAGGCCAATCGCTGCCTCTATTGCTACGACGCGCCCTGCATCAAGGCCTGCCCCACCGGGATCGACATCCCTGGCTTTATCAAGAAGATCTCCAGCGGCAACCTCAAGGGCTCCGCGCGCGTGATCCTGGAGGCCAACATCCTGGGCGCCAGTTGCGCCCGCGTCTGCCCGGTCGAGGAGCTGTGCGCCGGCGCCTGCGTGCGCAACGACGTCGACCACCCGATTGACATCGGCCGCCTGCAGCGCCACGCCACCGACTATGTGATGGCGCGCGATATCCGCCTGTTCGAGCCCGGCCCCTCCAACGGCCATAGCGTGGCCGTGGTGGGCGCCGGCCCGGCCGGGCTCTCCTGCGCGGCGGAGCTGGCGCGGGCAGGCTATGCCGTCACCGTGTTCGACCGTCAGGATGTGCCCGGCGGGCTGGCTACCTACGGCATCATCCCGCTGCGTGAGCCGGTCGCGGTGATCCGCGCGGAGATCGACATGATCGCCGACATGGGCGTGGTGTTCCGCCAGGGCGTCACCGTGGGCCGGGACGTGGGCATCGACGAACTTGTCGAGGGCTTCGACGCCGTCTTCCTGGGCATCGGCGCCGGCGCGCACGTCTACACCCCGCCCGTGCCGGGCAGCGACCTGCCCGGCGTCTACGACGCGCTCGACCTGATCGCCGCCGTGCGCACGGCGCCACTCGACGGCATCCCCACGGGCCGGCGCGTGGTGGTGGTGGGCGCGGGCAACACCGGTATGGACGCCCTGACCATCGCCGTGCGCCTGGGCGCGGAGCGGGTGACCTGCCTCTATCGGCGCACCGCCGCCGAGATGACCGCCTATCCCTCGGAGTTCGAGTTCGTCAAGTCCGACGGCGTCCGGTTCGTGTGGCAGGCCGCGCCGGTGCGCTACCTCGCCGGCACTGACGACCGTCTCGCCGCCATCGAGTGCGTGCGCATGGCCCTGACCGAGCCCGACGCCTCGGGCCGCCGCTGGCCGATGGCCGTGGCCGGCTCGGAGTTTATCCTGGAGGCGGACGTGGCCATCAACGCCACCGGCCAGCAGCGCGAGGCCGACCTGTTCGAGCGCCTGGGCCTGGCCCACGACGGCGGCCGCCTGCTGGTCGACGCCGGAACCTATGGCACGGCCCACCCCAAGGTCTTCGCCGGCGGCGACTGCGTCTCCACGGGCGCCGACCTCACCGTGGTGGCCGCGGTCGAGCAGGGCAAGCGCGCCGCCCGCGCGATCATGCAGCGAATAGGAGTCTCCTAGATGGCCGACCTCACCACCACTTACGCCGGGATCACCTCGCCCAACCCCTTCTGGCTGGCCTCGGGCCCGCCCAGCAACTCGGGCTATCAGGTCATGCGCGCCTTCGAGCAGGGCTGGGGCGGCGCCGTCTGGAAGACGGTCGGGGCGCCCGTGATGAACGTGGTCAACCGCTACGGCGGCCTCGACCTCGGCGGGACCAAGCTGGTCGGCCTCAACAACGTCGAGTTGATCAGCGACCGCCCCATGGAGACGAACCTGCGCGAGATCGCCGAGGTCAAGCGGCGCTTTCCGAAGCACGCCGTGATCGTCTCACTGATGGTCGAATCGACGCGCGATGCCTGGCACGAGGCGGTCAAGCGCGCCGAGGACACCGGCTGCGACGGGCTCGAGCTCAACTTCGGCTGCCCCCACGGCATGTCCGAGCGCGGCATGGGCGCCGCCGTGGGGCAGGTCCCTGAGTACGCCTGCATGATCACGGAATGGGTCAAGGAAGTCGCCAGGACGCCGGTCATCGTCAAGCTCTCGCCCAACGTGACCAATATCCTGGCGCCCGGCCGCGCCGGGGCCCAGGGCGGGGCCGATGGGCTGTCGCTGATCAACACCATCAACAGCATCATCGGCGTGGACCTGGACAGCTTCGAGCTGCGCCCCTCGATCGCGGGCAAGGGCGGGCATGGCGGCTACGCCGGCTCCGCGGTCAAGCCCATCGCGCTGCACCTGGTCTCGCAGATCGCAAACGACCCCGAGTGCCGCGGATTGCCCATCTCGGGGATGGGCGGCATTACCACCTGGCGCGACGCCGCCGAGTTCCTGCTGCTCGGGGCCACCTCGCTGCAGGTATGCACCGCGGCGATGCACTACGGCTTCCGTCTAATCGAGGACCTGTGCGACGGGCTCTCCAACTGGCTCGACGAGAAGGGCATCGCCTCGGTGGGCGAGGTCATTGGCGCCTCGCTGCCGCGCCTCACCGACTTCGGCGAGCTGGACCTGACCTACAAGACGGTGGCGCGCATCAACCCGGATAAGTGCATCCAGTGCAACATGTGCTACATCGCCTGCGAGGACGGCGCGCACCAGTGTATCGACCTCTTGCCCGCTGCCGCCGCCCCTGCCCCAGCCCTCGGCAACCGCCATGGGACGGGTAACGGCCATGCCCCGGCCCACGCCAACGGTTATCATCCTGGCATAGCGGGCCAGGGCCGTCGCCTCGACGTGTTGCAGCCGACCGTGCGCGAGGCTGACTGCGTGGGCTGCGACCTGTGCTCGCTGGTCTGCCCGGTGACCGACTGCATCACCATGGTCCCGGTCGACAGCGCGGCTCAACGGGCGGGACAAGGACCCATCACCTGGAATACCATGGTGAAAGAATTACCGCAGCCTCTGAACTGGCCGGAGTTCGTGCGGGCCATCGGCCCTGAGCACGTGGGAGGACATAAGTAGCCGTGGGGGCGCATCCTACACGATATACGATAGAGTGGACAGCCCATCAACACTATTTACTGTATGATGTACATAGTAGATGAGGCGGTCAGGACGCGTGTGCTCGGTATGCGGGTGACGTGGCGCCGCGACGGCTGACCCGCGGCGGTGCGCGCTATCGACCCACCATGGTTGAAAACAAGATCTAAGAACGGAGCGTTTCATGGCCGACCTACGATCCGAGGGGATGCACGGACCGGAGCCGGCCCCTGCCATCAGTGAGCCTGCCACCAGCGAGAATGATGCCGTGCTGTTGCATCTGCGCGAAGCTCAGGCGGCGTATGCGGCGGCAAGGGTGCGCGCGCAAATCCAGGACGCTGGGCTGCGGGACACGCGGGAGCAACTGGAGCGCGTCCAGGCCGCCCATAGCAGCTTGACCCGCGAGTTGGAGGAGACCAGGCAGCTGGCGGATCGCGAGAAGGACGAGTTGCACCAGCTACACGCGCGGGAAAAGGAACACCTCCACCGCCGGTTGACCCAGGAGAAGGCGCAGGTCGAGCAGCAGAAGGCACAGGTCGAGCAGGAGAAGGCGCGGGTCGAGCAGCAGGTCGCCCAGGAGACGCAAAAGCGCGCCGCGCAGGAGCAGGACAGTGCCCGGCAGCGCGAGCGCGCCGACAGGCTGGAGCGCATCATCAAGGAGCTACACCAGGAACTCTTCAGCAGCAACATCTATACCCTTATCCTGCGAGCGTGCCTCAGCATCACCGAGGCCACGCACGGCCTGTACGTCACGGTGCGACAGGGCGAGGATGTCCCGCGCGTGCGCGCCGCCATCGGCTTCGACAACACGGGAGCGGAGCCCCTCTCCCCGTCCATAGCCGCGCTCTGCCGCAGGGTCCTCGACGATGGGGAGCCGCTGCTGCTCAACGCCGGTGACGACCGCTCGTCCCTCCCGCCAGCGGCAGTGCAAGACAAGGACATCCACAACGCGGTCGTGGTACCGGTTGTGTTGCGCAAGAACTTCAACGGCGTGATGCTCGTCGCCAATAAGGACGGCGACTTTGACCGCGACGACGCGGACGCCATCATCAGCGTCGGCAGCCACGCCGCCGTCGCCGTGGAGAACGCGCGGCTGCGCCGTGAGCTGCAGCGCGCTTACCTCGGGACCGTCAGCGCCCTTGCCGACGCCATGGAGGCGAAGGACGCCTACACGCAAGGGCATTGCGATCAGGTCGCGCACCTGGCCCGCCTCACGGCGGAGCGCCTGCGCCTATCGGACGACGACCGCGCCGTCGTCGCGTATGCCGCGCTACTGCACGACATTGGCAAGATCGGCGTCAGCGACGGCATCCTCAACAAGCCGGGCGCCCTGCTGCCCGAGGAGCGCGCGCTGATGCACTCGCACGTCCGCGTGGGGCGCGACCTGATCCGCCACGTGCCGGTGCTCGAGCCCGTGGCCGACGCGGTGTTACACCACCACGAGTGGTACGATGGGACGGGCTACCCCGATGGCCTCGCCGGTGAGGATATTCCCATCGCCGCGCGCGTCGTCGGCGCCGTCGACGCCTATTGCGCTATGATCTCAGTGCGCAGCTACAAAGAGGCGTATAGCGAGGAAAGGGCCAGGGCCGAGTTGTCCCATTGCGCGGGCACCCAGTTCGACCCGCGCGTCGTCGAGGCTCTGCTGGCCGTGCTGGCCTCGCCCGAGGCGTACCACCGCAATGACGAGGACGACGAGGACGACGTGCCGGTGTTACCCGGCTTCGGCCGCCTCGAGGAGTATCGGCAAGCCAGCGGATAGGTAACGAGTTGCCAGTTGCCAGTTGCCAGTTGCCAGTTGCCAGTTGCCAGTGAACACGAACACGACGCTGGTGTGGAGTGGCGCCCAGCGGTGCTTACTGGCCACTGGCCACTGGCCACTGGCCACTAGCCACTGGCCACTGGCCACTAGCCACTACCCTACGCGGCCTTGTAGGCGCGGTCGGACTCGTTGACGCGCGCGACGAGCTCGGCAATGATCCGGTCGGCGTCCTCGTGCGCGACCTGACACGTGCCGACAGCGCGGTGGCCGCCCCCGCCGTATGAGAGCACCAGGCCGCCCACGTCGACCCGGCTGCCGCGGTTGATGATGCTGTGGCCGCAGGTGATGACCGTGTTCTGGTTGCGAAAGCCCTGCGTGGTCAGCAAGCTAACCGTCGTCTCGGGGAACATGCCATAGATGGTGAACCGATTGCCGGTGTAGATCTCTTCCTGGCGCCGCAGGTCGAGCACGACCGCTCGTCCCTGCTGGGTGGCATTGTCGGCGATCATGCGGCGGAACAACGCCTGCTGCTCCCAGTAGCGCCCGACCCGCTCCCGCACGTCGGGCAGGTCCAGGATCTCGTCGATGGGCATGGTGGCGCAATAATCGACCAACGCCTCGGCCAGCTGGTAGTTGCTGATGCGATAGTCGTGGTAGCGGCCCAGCCCGGTGCGCGGATCCATCAGAAAGTTGAGCATGATCCAGCCCGTCGGGTGCTCGATCTCGTCGATCGTCAGGTCGGCGCTGTCGGCCTTGTCAACCGCCGTCATCATCGGATCGAAGCCAACCGGGAACGCGGCATGACCGCCGTAGTAGTCCCAGATCACGCGGGCGCAACTGGGCGCGGCGACGTACCGTCCCTCAAACACGACATCGCCGACCCGCTCTTGCTCACTGGAATGGTGGTCGAACCACAGCCCGCAGCCCGGCACGTACGGGACGTTGGCCAGGATGTCGTTGGACGTCACCGTGTATTTGCCGTCCTGCATATCCTTGGGATGCACGAAGCGGTACGAATCGATTAGTCCGATCGTCTTGAGCAGTGTGGCGCAGATCAAGCCATCGAAATCCGACCGTGTGACAAGCTGCATTGAGTGGCTCCTTGCGGCGCATGTAGCGATCAGTGTGGTGCGTTCACCATAGGTAGTGACGCACAAAGTATAAACCGGTCGCGCGGCCTCGGCGGCCTGCCCGGTGCTCCTCGCTACTATCGATCACAATGAGCCCGTACAACATCCCCTATTCGTGCTATGCGCGGCGCGCGCATCCACGCGATCACCACGATCACAATCAATCCTCGTCGAGCGTTTGGCCCAGGATCGACTCGACATCCGCCCGGTGGAGCACCCCAGACCTACGATTACCGCTGTCGACGGCCAGGGCGCGTTCGACGAGGCGGAACGTCACCTCGCCGAACTCGTGCCTCACATCACGCGCGTCCGGCCGATGCGTGATCCAGCGTACGCTCGTCGACCAACTGAGGAACGCGTCCCACACGTGCTGCGCAAGGCGAGACGCATGCTCGTCCGGCGCGGGATCGTCGGCGCCATGCCCCCACTCCGTGCAAACGACCACCGGCAACTCACCCTTCTCATCATAGATGCGGATGCGGTAGCGGCCCCGCACGCGGGGACGGGCAAACGTACGCGACGAATCATCGGCGTCGGGCGCGGCAAAGGTATAATCACCGAGTTTCCGCATCGTCGTGACCTCCCTCACCGGTGATAGCCTTGCGTCGTAAGCGCCATCGCAGTCCCACCACGCGCCAATACGTACGCGCGCCGCGTCCCCCCATGGGTCGCGCCCGGGGCCACACCATCTCTTGGGCCATGGGGACGCGGCGCGCGCATGGTCATAGGACGGCGATACCGCTCCCCGCATAGCTCGATGCGTGACGCTCCTGTCGATCCGGTTGGATGTCGTCATCCACCAGACCGTGCTCCAACGGACCGCGGTCCACCGGGTCGGGCGTCATAGAGAGGACGAATTCGCCGGAGCGGCCGAGGACGACGTGCTCCGGCCCCAGCCCCGCTGGCAGCCGCTTGGACGCCTGCACCGCCCGCTCCAGCGCCCGCCGGTTGTGCAGCCCCAGCGTCTCCAGGATCGGGTTGTTCACGTGCCGCACCTGCTTCATCGGCGTGTGCAGCCGCGTCCGCCCCATCGCCGCCACCAGCGCCTCCGCGTTCGGGATCAGCGCCAGCGCCGGCATCGTGAAGCCCCCCAGCACCGTCGAGAGCGCCTCCAGCGTGTCCTGCGGCAGGTAGCGTAGGTAGATGCGCACCAACTCCAGGAAGACGCCGTGGTGCGCGATCTCGTCGGTGGCCACCGTCTTGAACGCCCCCGCCGCTCCGATCTGCTGGCCCCGCTCCCGCTCCAGCGCCGTCGCTCCCTCCGGCAGCCCGTACTCGTCGCGGATGCGCTTGCGCATCTCGTCGTAGTTGAAGTAGGTGGCCCGCTCCTGCACCATGGCGTAGCAGGCCACGCCGAGGGGCGTGTCCAGCCCCGCATGCATCTCCTGCCCCCGCCAGTGGTGCTCCGCCACCCGGTCGCGGTAGGCCGCGAGTTGCGCGGGCGTGCGCCGCCCCGAGTGCAGCAGGACCAACTCCCAGGACTCGGCGTGCTTGCTCTCCTCCATGCCCCAGGCCAG
>JAABUX010002145.1_pt1 | contig 28426 bp, 30 predicted proteins | sample 5561851 | NCBI WGS metagenome assembly JAABUX01 (sample SAMN10711883, study PRJNA513361) | rock metagenome | isolation source: Antarctica rocks | place: Antarctica: Victoria Land, Richard Nunatak red sandstone | collected 2016-01-03 | reverse complement strand
CGCAACGTATACAGATGTGATTCTGTTTACTTTTTCGCTTACCATTTTTCCTGATCTCCGTAGAGTTACAGTATGGACAGTGCACAGTATATAGCCTCAACTCATCTCTCTATTATGCAACGCCAGAATTTGTAGTAGTTTTTTAAGCGGATATTCTCTTTGCTCATCAATGAAGATTTCCCGTCCAAAATCAGAATCCCTTGAATCGCCTCTGATTCACGAACAATAACAGCAGTCGCTTGCATTTCTCCTGCTCTGACAAACTCAGCTATCTGGCGATTCTTTAAGGCCTACAAAGCATCTCTATCATCATAATAAAAATAATCCTTGAGCTTTACCCATCGGTTCAGCAACGCCAACGCCTCCACTGCCTGCAATTGCTCTACAGGCTTTGTAGCCACAAAGCCTTTGTGCTCATCCAGCAAATCGCTCTTTATCAGGAAACTTTCCCCGCTCATTCCTTATCCTTTTTCTCGTTCAAAAAAGCCTGGCGCTCAATTGCTAGTCACTAATATATATTCTATACTAGCATGTAAACCATGCTAGTATAAAAATGAAACCTGACAATATAAAGAGAGTTCGGCGGCTAACTGTAAAATTGCCGCAGGAGGAATATGACATTTTGCATGCCTATTGCAAGCAGAAGGGACGCTCGAAAGCAGAGGTAGTCCGTAGCTATATTAGGTATCTCAGCCAGAAAATATTATTAGTGGAGAAGGAATAGAATTACCCTGGTTTGCCTTTATGTCCGAACTCTTGCTAAAAGAATATTTTTAACTGAGAAAGAATACTGATTAGATTTTGTTCAAGGAGCGTAAAATGAGCAAAAAGTCAAAGACAAACTTCCGAAGTGAATGGAGAACCTTGACCGAACTTGGTTCTGAGTTTGATAAATCCGCCGTGGCTTTTGGAAAGATGCTCAAAGAACACGGATTGCGGGATTCTAACGGCGAGCCCACGGAAGCAGCTAGCGGATTTTTTCAAAAAATTGTTCCAAATCAAGGAAAACCTTATTACTTATGGAATCACAAGCAAATCGTTTCTTTTTTTCAGACAAAAGGCATTAATACAGCTGGCAATTCTTCTGATGCACTTAAAGACACCGAAGCCCGGAAATTAGCACGTTCCTACCTAGATGCTCAAAAGTTAGATGAGGCAGGTTCAAAACTTGGTTATCTGATGTTCGGTGAGTTGGTTGATGATATCCGAAAAATTGGTCTTGACCGCTTTAATATAGCTTTGAAATCGGTTGGATACAAGGGCGAGCCAGTCACGCTGGAAGGATGGTAAGAACATTGGCACTGGCCAATGTTCTCCAAGATTTAACATCTGTGGAAAAAGCAAACTCTACTAAGTAAAGCACCTAAGTTGATAGGGCTTTAGGAGAAAGTGTGACTACTAATCAATCTGAGGGAGCGGTTGTTTTAGGCATAAAAGTCGATCTCCACTGCTAGAATTTAGATATTCATTTTCAGCGTAAATCCGTGATGCGGCTTTAGAAAACCTGGCGCACGGCACCCAATTAGCGCAGTGCATAGACATCAAAATCTCCTGTAAACGCCGCAAAGTTGATTTCACCGATGCTGATACATTGCAACCGATTCAGCCAGAGATAGGTGGGATGTGCCGTCGGTAATGCCCACGCCATCGGGTCGGATCGTCACCCAGTCACCCCCAACTGAACGCAGAATTCCTTGCACCTTTTCACCCGTCACGGTGCCGTTGTTTGGATAAACATTAGCGCGAATCCCTTCGGGCACAGGACCAATGACTTCAGTCGGGTTGAGTTGAAGATGGTAGGAAAAAATCGGCTCCACCGAGTAGTTCAACATAGCAATCACCTCAATTTGTCGCCTAAAACGTGAGCACGATTTTGCCAGAGCTACTGGCGGTTCTAACCGTCTCGTGGGCAAGGGGCGCATCGACTAACGCCAACTCCTGCGCCACTTGCGGACGCAGCGCTCCGTGCTCTAGTCCGGTGTAAATTGCCGCGTGAATTTCTGCTAATTCTTGGGGAGATGCCAGTTCAATGTATAGCCCAATAATGCTGGCACCTTTCCATAAAATCAGGGTCGGGTCGAAGGTGACAGAGCCGTCCGTGCCACCAATCAAAATAATTCGACCAAAGGGCGCAACTAGCGTCACATCGTCCGCTAGTTTCTTGGTCGCGTTCATTTCCAAAATCACATCAAAGCCTTTGCCATCAGTGAACGCAAGCGCTTTTTGTAAATAATCCGGTTCGTGGTGATTGATCGCCAAGTGTGCGCCCTCTTTCTCCACCATTTCGAGTCCTTGGGTGCTTCCAGCACTGCCCACCACCTTCATGCCCGAGAATCGCGCAATTTGTACCGCTGCACTTCCCACTGCTCCACTCGCACCGTGGACAAATACCATTGCCCCTGCCGTTGCCTTGGCTAAGTTGAACAAGGCATAGTGCGCCGTAGGGTAAGAGTTGGCGATCGCAGTTCCCTGGGCAAAAGAAATGTGGTCAGGCAAGGGATAGACCCTTGCCGCATCTTGCAGGATGAGTTCTGCATAAGCACCCAGAAAGGTATTGGTGTAGACGCGATCGCCCAGTTTAAACTTCGTCACACCTTCACCGACTGCGGCTAAAGTCCCAGCCGCCTCAAAGCCTGGAATGTAGGGCAATGGTGGCTTTGGTGCTCCGTGACTCTGTTCACGCACATAGGTATCCAGCGGACTCACTCCAGCGGCGTGGGCACGAATCACCACCTGTCCCGCTGCGGGTGTCGGATCGGGAAGTTCGGCAACGGTAAGTACATCTGGGGTGCCAAATTGATGAACTTGAATGGCTTTCATCGTTGTCTACCTCGACTGGTTGGTTTCTTCCAATAATGTAGAGCAGTGACGAAGAGCGATTCTGCTACGTTCTTGCGGGGGTTTGTACGTTCTTGCGATAATCTAAAACGGCGCGAGGGGTGACCCCGACGATGCGCTTAAAGTGTCGAGTCAGGTGGCTCTGATTGGCAAATCCCACTTCAACCGCAATATCCGCAATCCCCAACTTGCCTTGTAGCAGGAGTTCCTTGGCTCGCTCAACGCGGCAACGAATCACGAACTGGTGCGGTGCTAGACCCGTCGATTGCTTAAACAACCGCGCAAAATGAAACGGGCTCATCTGCACGACTGCCGCAAGATTGCTCAAACTTAACTCCTGTTCCAAATGATCATTAATGTAATCGGTCGCCTGATGCAATTTGTGCTTAGGCATTCCGCCTGTCGGCAGTTGAATTATCGGTTGGTGGGTGCTGTAGTTTCGCAGTAAGTGGAGAGCAAGAGTTTGGGCGATCGCATCGGCATAGAGTTTTCCGCTCATCTGTTGCGATTTCAGTTCAACTTTTAGTGCCAGCGCCATCCCTTGAATTAGCGGATCTTGCATCGCTAAAATTGGCATCAGTTGGGCTGTTTCTAAATCCATTTCATCTGCTGCAAGATTTAGCAAAACCGGATCAATCCCCAGCAGCAAAACCTCTGCATCTCGATCCCAACGGAGACGGTAATCCACATCAGCAGGATAAATCGCCACATTGCCATTGAAAAACTGCTCTCGCTGCAACCGTCCATCAATGATCCGTTCAATCTTGGCACTGGAACCAATATTGATACTGAGAATGGTTTGAGCGAGTCGATTGGTTGGCATCTCCCAGGCAGGCTGCCGATTATGCACCAAGAAAATCCCATCCCAATCAGTGCCGTCGCTGGTGCATAATGACGGCTGTGGGAAAATTTGCAGCAGTGTATCGGCTTTTGTCAGATCAACCGTGGATGCCTGGGTTTCTCGCATGGCTTGAGAGAATGACTCGCTTTACTTCTCTCACTTTTAACCGTTGGCACGTACTGTGGCAACAGGCAAGATTCGTGAATCAACGAAGAACCGGGATTTATCGCTCAACTTGTTTGTCTGTGTGAGGTCAAGCCAAGCTTAATGTGCATAAGCAACGGACAAGCTCCCATAGTGATCGCTCACCGAGGAGGTGGAACTGGGTATCGTCCAGAACATACGGTGGGAGACTTTGGGGGTGACCTGATTGGTTCTCACAACCTGGGGATTAAATTCGGTACAGACTACATCGAACCTGACTTGGTAGTGACCAAGGACGGAGTCCTCATTGTTCGCCACGAACCTCTATTGGCAACTCTGAAGACGGATAACAATGGCAATATTATTGACGGGGATAATGGTAAACAAATTATTCAAGAAGCCACAACAAACGTCGCCGACTTTCCAGAATTTGCTGAGCGCCTGACGACCAAAGTCCTTGATGGAAATCGTGTTACAGGCTGGTTCGCAGAAGACTTTACTTTGGCTGAGATTAAGAAACTGCGGGCAATCGAGCGCCTTCCCAATATTCGTCCTAATAATACCCAGTACAATGGTCTGTTTCAAATCCCTACTTTAGATGAAGTTATCAACCTCGCCAAAAAGAGCGAAGCAGAAACTGGTCGGAAAATTGGGATCTATCCCGAAACCAAACACCCCACATACTTCGCTGAAACTGGTAATTATCTGGATGGCACTCCCATCCATGTCAATACTTCACAACTCCTGATTGATGACCTGGTTGCTAACAACTATACCGATCCCGACCGCGTTTTTATCCAATCCTTTGAGGTTTCTAATCTCAAGGACTTAAAAACTAATATTATGCCAGCTGCTGGGGTCGATATTCCTCTGATTCAGTTAATTGACAGTAGTGGCGCTCCCTATGACTTTATTTACCACAACGTTGCTCAAACTTATGCTGATATCATCACTATTGATGGATTGACACAAGTTAAGACTTATGCAGCAGGAATTGGTCCTGACAAGCGGCTGATTGTGCCTGCCTCTCCACGATTGGATGATAAAGGTCAACTGATTGATATTAATGGAGATGGGCAGATCAGCGATGCCGATAGATTCCTGGCGAGGCCAACTTCCCTAGTTAGTGATGCCCATAACGCGGGTTTGCTAGTCCATCCCTACACGTTCCGCAGCGATCCATATTTTCTGTCGCCTGACTACCAGGGTCAACCGCTTCATGAGTACGAGCAGTTCATCCATCTGGGGATAGATGGCTATTTTTCTGATTTTGCCAATGATGGATATGCTGCGAAGCAAAAAGCGATACAGGACTTACACAAGCGTCACTAAATGGGTAATAGGCTGACAAGTCAGGGATGGTGCATGTCCATCCCCCCCATTCCCGAAGACCCCCCTGGCTGCACTGTGACTTCATACGTTAGCTCAAACGGACGGAAACTTGCCCCGGATGAAGGCTTGCCACTAAGCTCCAGCTCGTAAATCCCGGCTCTGGGAAAGACAATGTCGGCTCCGGGGATGCCTCGATACTGGTCTGCTGATACTGGCTTGAGAGTAGGCTCCATCAAGGGTCGAGAGCCTTCCTTATGCGGTTCAGGGTAAACCGCCAGTTTGCAATTACATTGTTCGAACGGAATCAGCTGCCCTCCCTTGCGGGTGAGCGCAAACCAGGCTCGAGACGGCTGCCCAGCTCTGGGATTGTGATTCGGCTCAATGTGGAACAGAGCAGCCACATCCCCAGATACCTTGACGCTGTGGGCAAAAACTGGAGCTGCCAGTAAGCCCAGAAATACCACCCATCCCAGGCTTCTACTTTTTGTACTTAAGCGGTGGGGCATAAAACTTCCTTAGCGATAAGAGTAACCACCCAGAGCATGAGCGAGCCTGCAATAACCCGAGGAGTTATGAGCTAAGCGATCGCTACCTTAAACCGTTTATTCACTTCATTCCAATTGACGACGTTCCACCAGGCGGTTAAATAATCAGCACGGCGGTACTGATATTTCAAATAGTAGGCGTGTTCCCAGACATCATTGCCCATGATGGGATACATCCCCTCCATCACTGGACTATCCTGATTCGCCGTGCTTATGATTTCCAACTTGCCATCCTTGTTGTGAACCAGCCATGCCCAACCACTGCCAAAACGCTTGACACCGGCTTGATTGAATTGCTGCTTAAAGGTGTCATAGCTGCCAAATGTTTGGTTGATGGCGTCGGCAATTGGCCCCGTTGGAGCTCCACCGGCATTCGGCGCCATAATTTCCCAAAACATTTTGTGATTGACATAGCCGCCACCGTTGTTCCGAACCGTGGTGCGAATATCCTCTGGCACACTATTGAGATTGCTCAATAATTCTTCAGCGCTCTTGGTTTGCAATTGGGGGTGTTTGTTGACTGCTTCATTCAGGTTTTTGATGTAGGTGGCATAATGCTTGTCATGATGAAACCGCATCGTCGCAGCATCGATATGAGGTTCGAGAGCATTATAGGCATAAGGTAGAGCATCCAGCTGGAAAGGCCCTTTGATTACAGGCGCCTGAGTGCTGCTCTGTGCCGGAGATGCAGCTGCACAAGCCGCTGGTAAAGTTCCAAGAGCAGCTGCTCCCGTAGTGGCACCCAATAGAAACAGGAAGTTACGACGTCTAAGAGCCATAATTCAGCAAATTTTGATATTTTTTGACAGCCTTTATCCAAATTTACAATAACCTAGAGGATGAAATCCCTCCCAGTGGTTCACTTTTTCGGCATCGAGTTGGTGCTTGCTCAGGTAGTCCGAGGTTCATGTCGCCAGCGCCATGGTCTTATGTTAGAATTAATACATGCTGAAATTGGAAAAGACACTGCTACCCCGCAGCAACTGCTATCCAGTAGGCATAGAGACTGGCGATGTAGTCTCGAAAATGGGGAAGTGTAATACATTGCTTGCTCATGGCAAACCACTGTATTTCCGGGGCCTGGGGATGAGTACATCCTCTGTCAATCGTAACCGGGCCTGGAGGCAACAAAGGTAGTGTTTCGGAATCCTGAACAGGCAACCAAACCGCTACTGGAGAGGGCTACTAAAAGCCCACGCCGTCCGCTTGTCGGTGGCGATGGGAATGCGTTACTTCCAGTCGTTGTTGGATTTTTCCAGTACGTAGGACGCTACGTCTTCGATCTGCTGGTCATTCAAACGACCTTTAAAGGCGGCCATGGCATTTTTGCCATTCTTCACCTGGTAGACAATAGCCTCCAGGGAGTTCATGTTGTACTTCTCTAGGGCATCTTTCTTTAGGGTCTTCGCCGCAGCGACAACGTTGCGACCGCCCATGTGACAGGCGGCACAGTTGGCACTAAAGATTTTGGTTCCCGCTGTAACTGTATCAACTGCTATGGCCGGACGTCCAAGGGCAAGGGTCAACATTGTAATTGCCAGCAGGATGACTGACAGGATCTTTTTCACTGGGGGTCTCCTCATTTAACAGATACATCCCTAATTCTGAGGAGAGCTACTCCCTGAGTCAAAAGACAAGCTGTCAAACTTCGCCCAATGCCCCCCAGAATCAAAGGATGACACTCCCGTTTTGTAACCCCACGCTTGCCAGCCCCTGTTAGGATAGCAGCAACAAAGCTGAATAAATACGACCGAATCAAACTCCAAGGTTCCCACCTCGGTTAACTAAGCTCGAGGAATCTGGTTGAATCTCAACAGATAAAAAAGCCGTCGGAGCGGCTAGGTAGCAAGAGACGCAAATGGATCGATTTAACTTGAAGTTGTTCAGGCGGTTGTGGGCGATCGCCAAACCCTACTGGTTTGGGGAAGAAAAATGGATTGCCAGAGGTCTGCTGCTACTCTTAGTGTTGCTGTTGCTAGCCTACACGGGTCTGAGTGTCGTCCTGAACACCGAGCGGGGAGCTTTAATTTCAGCCCTGTCAGCTCGGGATGAACCGAGATTTTCGCAAACTGTGCTGATCTTGGTCGAGGTGCTGGTCGTCTATGCACCAATTTTGGGTGGCTACAGCTACTTGCAAGACCGACTTGGTATTTTATGGCGACGGTGGCTAACGAATAGTTTTCTGGATAATTACTGCAGTAATCGCGCTTTTTATAACCTCAACAGCTTAAGCGCGGAGATTGACAATCCTGACCAGCGAATTGCTGAAGATGTTAGAAGCTTTACTCATGACTCTCTCAAGTTTTTGCTCATCTTTGTGGAATCCATCCTGAAAGTGATTGCCTTTAGTGGGGTTCTCTGGGGAATATCCAGAACTCTGGTGATTTTTCTGGTCGTTTACGCACTCGCTGGTACATTTTTCGCGACAGCAGTTTTTGGCAGACCCCTAGTCAGACTAAATTTTGAGCAACTCAAAAAAGAAGCCAACTTTCGCTTTGGCCTAATTCGCATCCGTGAAAATGCTGAATCGATTGCTTTTTACCGGGGGGAGGAGCAGGAGTCAAACCAGGTTAAACACCGATTTAGGGAGGCGTTTGATAATTTTAAGCAACTTATACTTTGGGAGCTTAATCTAAATGTTCTGACCAATGCTTATGAGTTTATACCACTCATTATCCCAGCGCTCGTTGTTGCCCCCAGTGTCTTTTCAGGTGAAATTGAGGTGGGAAAAGTTACAGAAGCGCAAGGTGCCTTTTTTCGGGTATTTTTCTCGTTAAACGTGATTGTGTCTCGCTTGCAGTCTCTAGCTAATTTTGGGGCGGGGATTGACCGTCTCTACGGCTTTGCTGAGTATTTGGAGCATCCCATAGCCGCCCAAGCAGAAGAGCAAGATGATCAGACTCCCACCATTAATACAGTAGAGGATTCCTGTTTAGCTATTGAACACTTGACCTTACAAACACCGAATTATCAAAGAATCTTGATTAAGGATTTGTCGGTGGAGTTGCCATCCGGGCAAGGACTGTTGATTGTGGGACCGAGTGGCTGTGGGAAGAGTTCTTTGCTGCGAGCGATCGCAGGATTGTGGAACGCAGGCACAGGTGCGATCTTACGACCCAAACTCGACCAGATGCTGTTTTTACCTCAGCGTCCCTATATGATCTTAGGGACGTTGCGCGACGAGTTACTTTATCCCAATACTGATGCTGAGATTGAGGACAAGGAACTTAAACAGGTACTGCAACAGGTGAACCTAAAAGACTTGGATGAACGATTTGGTGGTTTTGATGTGGAACATGACTGGGCATCCGTTCTGTCTCTTGGAGAACAACAGCGCGTTACCTTCGCCCGCATATTGCTCAACAAACCTGCCTATGCAATTTTAGACGAGGCGACGAGTGCTTTGGATGTCAAAAACGAGGAGGGTTTATATCGGCATCTGCAAGCTACAGGAACAACTTTCATCAGCGTCGGTCATCGCCCGATTCTGGTTAACTACCACCAATTCGTATTGGAGCTATCAGAAGACCAAAAGTGGCAGCTAAAGCAACCGGAAATAGTACAAGTCTTACCTGGCAACAATACTGGCCCCCAGGCAGATAGAGCAGCTAAAATGTAACCGCTTATAAGCTAATCGTCATTTAAGAAAGCCTCAACAGAAAATCTGCTTTTCTTTTTGCACATTAGCCTAACACTTTGAGGGTGCCTTTAGGCCATCGCACTTTCTTCGTTGGATGGAGACTGCTGTTGTAGCTTTTTGATCAGGTTCAGAGTTTTTTGGTAAGCAACCATCTGTCCTTGGTGACAAAAGCATTCTGCTCCCTTGAGCAAATCTTCCAAAGCAGCTTGTTGATAGCCCATCTGGTAACGGTCAATGCCACGGTTGACGTAGGCTTCAGCTTGATCGGGATTGCGTTGTAGCGATTGGGTGAAGTCTCGAATTGCGCTTCTCGTAGTCTCGTTGTCGATTGACACCGCGATCGCCCGGAGGGAGCTACCTCCGGGCTTCGTCAAAAACAGGTTCCTCCAGGGGCAGAGAGTCATTTTAATCTGCCTGGCTTGATTTAAGACAGTTGTCCTCAGTAGCGGAAACTTCTCTTACGCTGCTTGTGCTTGGCAACTGCTTTGCGCTTGCGTTTTTCCAGGGGTGTTTCAAAGTGGCGATGCTTCTTCATGTCTGGAAAAATCCCCGCCTTGGAAACTTCTCGCTTAAAGCGACGTAAGGCTGACTCAATTCCTTCATTTTCGCCCAGAATTATTTGGGTCATTCTCTCTCCGACTAAATTGACTTAATTGGTGGCCCGATAGTGGTGAGCAATCTATCTTGCCTTCAGTAAAAAAGGGTAGACTCCTTGTCTGCCCTTAAGGCTTTAGAGTTATATTACTTTAGATAAAATCTTAGTAGCGTTGGGAGAATCCCCCACTATTGTTTCCCCTTCTCCCACCAGACGAACCTCTGTCTTCCTTGGGCTTAGCCTTACTAACCTTCAGGTTACGCCCCATCCACTCGGCACCATCCAGGGCCTCAATCGCTGCAGATTCTTCGGTTTCTGTTCCCATTTCTACAAAGCCGAAACCTCGCATCCGACCTGTTTCCCGGTCCGTAGGCAATTGAACGCTATTTACAGCCCCATATTCTAAAAAGACCTTTTTGAGGTCATCTTGCCCGACATCGTAGGGGAGATTACCGACATAGATTGACATAGAACATCTCCAGAATCACAGGGTGTACGTAGAGAGTTAGATTCGGAGAGAGGTCTGTAATATAAATAAAAACAAACTGCATAACCGAATGTAATCCGCAATATACACTCTAACACAAAGCGAGAGGTAGTTTTGGCAATTTAAGTTAATGATCCAACCAGAGGTCTCGCGATCAGTTTCAATTTATTTCCACCTGTAAAAAATCCTGGGATGAGACTGTTAGAGTTATAAATCCGATTTGCTTGCTTGGGATCCCTTCCATAGGTTATCAGTAAATCCTCTCCTCTGCTCGCTGGAATAGTTAAACGCTCTACTCTTTCATTGGCAGCTCCAGCTCCCCGAAAATAATATTGATAACTTTTATGATTTTTTAATAAACAAGTGTTATACTTTAAATATACAAGTCCAATAATAACAGGTTAAAGAAATTAATTTTTATTCCTGAATTTATCTAAAAAATAATTATGTACAGCCTTGAGATAGTTGTCATATCGGTGGTAATTGCCGGATAAAATTCTCTCATAACGCTCTAGCCATTCCTTATGAAAATTAGGATAAAGGTTGCTTAAATTGGGGATAGGTAAAAAATATTTGACCTAACATATGTTGTTGATAACAGCATCTTTAATAATAAAAATACTTTTAATATCTGCATTTAAAATCAATCAAAGGATAGCTAATTTTATTAATTAGAATCAAAAGGGATAAGTCATTTATGCTAGAAACCAAAACGTATACAATAAACAAAAAAATGCCAGCATTGAGTGATACTTACTCTACCGACAATGAGGCCATTCTTAGTAAAGCCCTAACGTTAGCTGGCGTAGAACACTTAAAAAAACCTTGCCTTTATGGCTACTACCCTGGCTTCATTTTTCCTGGTCATAAGTTAGTAGTCGAGGTTGACGGTAATACGCACAGCGGTAATTTTCACAATAAACTAGAGCAGAAAGCCTACGATAAAGAACGAGATGCTCACCTAAGTCAACTTGGCTATCAGATAGTGCGCTACTCCAACCAAGCGGTAAACAAATGCGCCAAAGGCGTAGTCCTAAGCATCCAGCGTCATCTGTTGGCAAGCTAGAAGAAAAATGGTTAGCTTGATTCCACCCGATTGATCCCACACTCACCTTCGCGATTAGTGTGGGATCAGGGGCTGATTCAAGCTAAGCAAAAGCTGGGGGCAGTAATTCTTGCTTTTTGCCCCGCAGGACTTGAATTTGACCGTTATCGTCTACATCAACGACGACTGCGTCTCCATCCACTACGCGACCGCTGAGGATTTCCTCTGCGAGGCTGTCTTCCAATAGCCGCGTAATTGCCCGACGCAGAGGACGCGCCCCATAGCTTGGGTTGTAGCCTTCTTCCACGAGGAGGTCATTAAACCGAGCAGTGACTTCCAGGGTAATTCCTTTCTCAGTTAAACGGTGGCAGATTTCGCGCAGCAGGATTGAGGAAATTTGTTTGACTTCATTCTTCGTCAGTTGCCGGAAGACAATGATTTCATCGAGGCGGTTGAGAAACTCTGGACGGAAGTAGTGCTTGAGTTCTTCATTCACCAGCTTACAGATACTGGTGTACTGGGCATCAGCTTGATTTTCTGCATAGGAGAAGCCAAGGCCACCGCCCCCCTTCTCAATCACTTTTGAACCGATGTTGGAGGTCATAATCAACAACGTGTTCTTAAAGCTCACGGTGCGGCCCTTGGCATCAGTCAACCGCCCGTCTTCCATAATTTGCAGTAGGAGGTTAAATACGTCGGGGTGTGCTTTTTCAATTTCGTCAAAAAGCACGACTGTATAAGGCTTCCGGCGGACAGCTTCGGTTAGCTTTCCCCCGTCTTCGTAACCCACATAGCCGGGAGGGGAACCGATGAGCTTGGAGACGGTGTGACGCTCCATGTATTCGGACATATCCAACCGGAGCATCGCGGCTTCGGACCCGAAGAAGTAAAAAGCCAGTGACTTGGCTAGTTCTGTCTTACCTACCCCAGTTGGACCAGAGAAGATAAAACTGGCGATGGGGCGATTAGGGTGAGAGATGCCAACTCGGGCGCGACGAATGGCACGGGAAATTGCCTTGACTGCTTGTTCTTGACCGATGATCCGCTGGTGGAGGGTATCCTCCATGTGCAGCAGCTTCTGTGACTCGGATTCGGTCAGCTTGTTCACCGGCACCCCTGTCCAGGAAGCAACAATGTGGGCAATGTCTTCTGAGCTCACCACTAGTGATTCAGAGTCATGGCCGCACTCCACGTTTTGGCCTGGAGCGATCGCCCGAATCTCTGCCTTGATCCCCAGTTCGCGGTTGTGCAGTTCTTTGGCTTGAGCAAACTCCTGGGATCGGACGGCTGTGTCTTTTTGCTGCAGCACCTGACGCAGTGCCTTCCCCAACTCCTTCGCTTCCGGTGGCAGCGCTGAATTAGTCAGCCGCACTCTCGAACCAGCTTCATCCATCAAGTCAATCGCCTTATCTGGCAAATAGCGATCGCTGATATAGCGGTCAGAGAGTTTCGCGGCGGCGACGAGGGCTTCATCGGAGATCTTCAGTCTGTGGTGCTGCTCGTAGCGATCGCGCAGGCCAGACAAAATCTCAATTGTCTCGTCCACCGTGGGTTCACCCACCATCACTGGTTGGAACCGGCGCTCGAGGGCGGCATCCCGCTCGATGTGCTTGCGGTATTCATCCAGCGTGGTGGCACCAATGCACTGCAGATCTCCTCTGGCCAACGCTGGCTTGAGAATATTCGCCGCATCAATCGCGCCTTCAGCCGCCCCAGCGCCAATCAGGGTATGCACCTCATCGATCACCAAAATCACATTCCCGTCAGAACGGATTTCCTCCAGAATTTTCTTCAGGCGCTCCTCAAATTCCCCTCGGTATTTGGTGCCAGCCACTAGCAAGCCAATATCCAGGATGACTACACGTTTGTCTTCAATAATATCTGGCACATCTTTATTGGCAATACGAGTTGCTAACCCTTCAGCGAGCGCCGTTTTACCGACCCCTGGTTCCCCAATCAACACCGGGTTACTCTTGGTACGGCGGGCCAAAATCTGGATCACCCGCTCAATTTCCTTGGCACGGCCTATTACTGGGTCAAGCTTACCTTCCGTTGCCATTTGAGTCAGATTCGAGCCAAACTCATCTAGGGTTGGTGTCTTGGTGCGGCTCGATGGGGAACCCGATGGCAACACAGCCGTTTCTCCCAGCATCCGAATCACTTGCATTCTGACTTTCGGGAGATTGACGCCCAGGTTCTCTAACACTCTGCCTGCCACACCTTCTCCTTCCAGGAGCAGGCCCAACAACAGGTGTTCCGTGCCAATGTAGTTATGCCCCAGCTGGCGTGCTTCTTTTAGGGATAGCTCCAGCACCCGCTTCGCCCGTGGAGTTAAGGGAATTTCTACGCCAACGAAGCCCGAACCCCGGCCAATGATTTTTTCGACTTCAATCCGGGCATCTATGAGGTTAACACCTACAGATTTCAGCACCTTAGCTGCTACACCCGTCCCTTCTTTAAGCAGACCCAGGAGGATTTGCTCTGTTCCTACGAAGTTGTGACCCAGGCGCCGAGCTTCTTCCTGAGCCAGCATAACAACCTTAATAGCTTTCTCTGTGAAGCGTTCAAACATAGCTTATGTCTTTTACCAAAATATTTGCAGTAAGCAGGTCTAAATCAACTAAAAATGGCTAGCAGGCGTAGTGGCGTAAGAATTGCACTTTAGAACTCAAGTCCAGTGGCATTTAATTTGCTCCGGCTTGAGTGCTAGTGAGGGAAATAGAAAATGAATAATTGCTGTTAGAAAATCCGACGGCAGATGAAAAGTGTATTAAAAATAATGCCCGCACAAGAGATTATTGATGAGTAATCATCCAATTCTTGTGGATGTATTAATCTCTCTTCCTTGGTTCAATTATGCAACACTTTTTTACAAATGACCATGCTCCGCTCCTGGGCAAGCACTTTTGGTACTCTGCCCAATCCGTCAGACGCGCAGCTGAACCACAAAATTTTTGTGGCAATTTTGAAAATATCTATTATTTTACTTGACAAAAGGCCAACGATCTGTTTATAACCAGGTGGCTCTACGCTTATCCATACCAGAGAGGGCAGTTGTCCCCACAGGCAACTGGATAGAAGAATTTCATATCATTAGCCAAGGGCCCAGAGGTTTAGAAATAATGGGTTTTTATATTTGTGACTAATAAAATTAAACCTAACGTCTGTAACTCTGAAAAAAATCAGTTCCTGGTAGATAGCTGGCGTGGTACCTGAGGAAGTGAGGCTGGCAACTTAGGTATTTACTAAAATTGCCAGCTATATATCGTTAATGGGCAATGTACTACGGAAGAAGGTGGAACAGGTCACGAACTACGCTGTAGCCAGCCAGATCCCAAAGTAGGTAAGCGAGGAAGCCAATCATAGCTAAGCGCCCATTCCAAAGCTCAGCTTGAGGATTGAAGCCAAACAGAAACGCATTACGGTCTTTGCCATTGTACGCATTAGCAACAGGGGGTAAATCAGTAGGGCGAGTTTGCATTGAATACAATCCTAAATCAACTACAAACTAATGTAACAGATTATGTAAAACTTTGCAACAGTTTGTCACGCTCAGTGATTTTTTGGCTGGATTAATGCATATCCCAGGCAGGGGGATTGGGAGGATGTCAGTTGACGGTGAAGTCGGTGGTCAGATGATTAGGCTGTGTATGCAGGCATGATGATTTATTGACAAAGATTGACAATAACTTGGGTGAGTCTTATACTTTTGGAAATATTTAGTTGCAATTATTTCGCAATAAAGCGCCAACGGTTGTCCATAAAATGCAAAATCGCCTAATACCAGGGAAAGACAAACCCTGGAGCCGTCGCCAGTTAATGAAACTCGGATTAGCAGGAGCAGGTCTTACGGGTGCTGCGATCGCCTTCCAAACCCTGAAGCCAGGAACAACGCCACTAGCTAGAGTGCCACCGCTTCGCAATTTTGATGGGGCAACTGGCCCTGGCATGAACCCAATGTCAGTGCTGCGGGATTTTGACTATGGCACCGTTAAACGAGAGAACGGACGCACAATTCGGGAATTTCGGATTGTCGCTGGAACTTCCACGATTCAGCTCAATAGCGCTGTCTCATTCAACAGCTGGAACTTTAATGGTCGCGTACCGGGGCCGACACTACGGGCAAAAGCAGGCGATCGCGTCCGGGTCCTTTTCCTCAACCAGGGGGGTCATTCCCACTCTTTGCATTTTCATGGCATCCACCCCGCCGAAGTGGATGGGGTTCGCCCAGTCAGCCAAGGTGCAGCAGCTATTTATGAATTTGACGCCGAACCGTTTGGCGTGCATCTGTACCACTGCCACACTGCGCCGGTGACTCGCCACATTGGCAAGGGGCTGTACGGGATGTTCATTATCGATCCACCAGATGGGCGTCCTCCAGCTGACGAAATGGTGTTGATCATGGCTGGGTATGACGTGAATGAGGACAAGCGGAATGAGTTTTACGCTTTCAATGGGAAACCGGACTACTACATGATGCATCCCATCCCTATTTACCAGAATCAGCTGATTCGCCTGTATGTCCTCAATATGATTGAGTTAGATCCGGCAGCGACGTTTCATATCCATGCCAATTTCTTTCGGGTCTATCGCACCGGGATGAGTCTGACCCCCAGTGAACAATCAGACGTAATCACGATGGGCACGGCTGATCGTCACATCCTGGAATTTTCCTACCGCTATCCCGGCAAGTATATGTTCCATCCCCATCAAGACGCGATCGCCGAGGCTGGTTGCATGGGTCAGTTTGAGGTAATCAGTCAAGGATAGTTGCTATTACTTTGCAACAAATGTGATGTGCGACCTGATTGAGCCTACGGAGATGTTGCCAAAAAATCTTAAAAGTAGGCGCATTAAGCCACCCTACCCTAAGCTTGAAAGTTTGCGAAATTAACATTATGTCTATTTTTCGTTTCTTGTTCCTTGCCATTGCCACTGCGATGCTGAGTGTCGCGATCAGCTGTAGTCAGACGCCGACCCCCGGTGACAACTTAACTCAGTCCCCTGGTGCTGGTTCGAGTCCGGCAGTAACCACCGTTGCCAATCAAACTAGTGGCAAGGCCAAGATCAACATCAACACCGCAATTCTGTCAGACCTGGATAAGTTGGAAGCAAAGTTAGGCGTTCCAGCCCTGTCCAATAAGATTCAAGCTAGTCGTCCCTACGGCAACCCTGAGGATTTGGTCTCTAAAAAGGTGATCTCTGGGGAGCAGTTCAACCAAATTAAAGACTTAGTTACCGTTCAGGATGTAGTACTCACTGGTGTTGCCAAAGATGTTGATTACATGACCAAGCTCGGCTTGATGAAAGGGCATCTCCTGGTTGCCAAAGAACTCTTAGCTCTGCAAAAGCCTAAACAGGCGGAGCCTCATATCGGTCATCCAGTCGAAGAGATTTACGTTGATGTAGAAAACCAGCTGAATGAGCGCAACGTCAAACAATTCAAGGATAACCTGATGAGTTTGCAAGATTTAGTCAAATCGCAGCCTCAGAATCCCAAGGTTGCTACGAATTTTACGGCTTCGATGCAGGATGTTGATACGGCAATCCAGGCTTTGCCAGAATCCCTTCGTCAGGCTCCCCACTTTGTGCTACAGGTGGTTAATGGGTTGCTGGATGCAGCTAACTCTGAATATCGCTCCGCGATCGCCAATGGTAAAGTGGCAGCAGTGATTGAGTACCAAGACTCCCTTGGATTTGCCACCTACGCCAACCAACTCTACAAAGGGCTCTCTAGCCAAATGACCAAAGGCAATCCCGAAGTTTACAAAGCGCTGGAAACGAGTATGGCTGAACTCACCAAAACTTGGCCCACCCCAACCGCGCCAGCTACCCCAGTGAAAACCCCTGAGCAAGTGTCCCAGCTAATTAAGAAGATAGAGCAGAACTCTCAAAAGGTGGTTAAAACCTCTAACACATGATCTTAATTATAGGAATTAGGAGAGAAAATTGATGGATTTTAGTTCTGCTCTACCTACTTTTGTGATTACCCTCCGAGAAGGGGTGGAAGCCACCCTGGTTGTAGGAATTGTTCTGGCTTGCCTTAAAAAAGCTCAGCAGAGCCAGCTAAACCAATGGGTTTATGCCGGTGTTGGGGTGGGAATCGCCGCCAGTGCGCTGGTGGGTGTCCTGTTCAGTTGGATAATTAAAACACTAGGCGCAGCTAATCCGCAATATACACCCGTGATTGAGCCGCTGCTGGAGGGGGTGTTCAGCGTGATTGCGATCGCCATGCTCAGCTGGATGCTAATCTGGATGACCCAACAAGCACGGTTTTTAAAAACTGAAGTCGAGGGCTCCGTAACAGCTGCCTTGAAGGATAACGCTAGTGGTGGTTGGGGCGTCTTCACTTTAATTCTGATTGCCGTCCTGCGAGAAGGTTTTGAAACGGTTCTATTTATCGCCGCCAATTTTCAACAGGGATTAATCCCAGCCTTTGGCGCTCTTGCTGGTTTAGCTGCTGCCGTAGGCATCGGAGTCTTGCTGTTCAAGTGGGGCGTTAAGATTAACATCCGCCTGTTTTTCCAAATCATGGGCGTTTTATTGCTCCTAATTGTGGCTGGGTTAGTGGTTTCCGCGTTGAAACATTTTGACGAAGCTGTTGGCAGTCTGGCACAGATAGATCGTCAGTCTGAATCTCTCTGTTTCTATTACGAACGGTTTACCAAAGATCCCTCTTGCATATTGGGACCAAAGGTTTTGGATACCTCCAACATCCTGCCTGATGACCAATTCCCTGGCATTGTTCTCAAAGCTCTGTTTGGGTACAGAGAAAAACTCTATATCGTTCAAGCAGTTGCTTATGTTGTGTTTTTACTCACTGTCGGTGGTGTTTATTTCCGCAGCTTAGGCGGTCCCAGTCCGAGCCAAAGAAGTGACTCAGGTGCCCAAAAAACTAGAAGCTCGGGCTGAACGACACTCGTCCCCACACCCCGTTCCCGATTATTGCTCCTCTAGATAGACTTGAATTTCTTTCATGTACTCCTGGTACAGTTCTAGAGCCAAGGGTATGGCCCGGAACACGATCAGCGGATCAATAGCGTCGTATTCATGGACAAGGCGGTTACGGAGACCAGCTGAAGGAGCCAGCTGTTGCGCAAGCTCGGGGCTAAGGAGGCCATAACGACCGGCTTCGATGAAGGAAGCAAAGTAGGTTTCAGGGGGTGGCTGACCGAAACACACCAGTAGGTAGGAGTTTGTATCTACAGCCGCTTCTACAATTAAATGCAGCAAACGTTCAGAAATCAGCTGTTGATTGAAGTCATTCAAATAAATTTCAAGGTCGAGTGCGGCAGACGGTTGCAGCGCCGTCAGATATTTTACAATTGCCTGTAATTTCCGAGTGACAACAGCGCGATCAACGGGGGTCACTTTTTCAGCCGCTCCAGACCTTGGCGGATGTACTCTGCTTGGTAACGACGCAGTTTAGCAGTATCGGCATAAATTTTCCAAGCTTTGAGTTGAAAGCGGATGAAAAGACCCGGCTCAGACTCATATAGTACCTTACCTTCCCTGGCAATAACATAACCAAGGAGGGGTGAGCAGCGGTTGAGTTTAACCAGGTCAATGCGATCGCTAGAAATCTGAAAAATCTGCCCCAATTTTTCGTATAGTTCAAATTCTCCCCACCCAGTTGGGGGCGAATCAGGTTTGTCACTCGTCAAGATTGCTAAGTCCCAGTCGCTGCGATCGCTATGTGTTCCTTTTGCTCGTGAGCCAAATAAAACCAGTAGATTAAGGTTAGGTATTTGTGCAGCAATTTGGGGAGCGATCACTTGAAGTGCCCCTGAGTGAAGCAAGTCAGAATTTGGCATTATTGATATCTGAACGCAGCTGCGCTGTGAGCTGTTCCGTGGGAGCTGTGGCCCACCACTTCTGGAGCAGCAACACTCAAACGCAACTGGTCGCAAGAAATGGTTAACCAAGGCTGGCCTAAGCTTAAACTGGCGAAAGGGCTTTCTGCTGGTACTTCTAATTTGGAACCAACCAGACCGAAGCGAGACTCAAATTCAAATGGAAATAAGAGCAAATCAGAACCTATTGTACTGAAACTAGACGCGCTACCGCGCTGTTGCCATCCGAAGCCTTGTCGGTTATAGCTGAGACTGCACAGTATCCGGTTTCCTTGACGTACAGTGACGCGTCCATTCTCCCAAGTAAAATCAGCCAGTTCCTTAGGCAGTCCCCATATCTCTCGACCACCAGCAACAGAATCTGGATGATCCACATAGATGTGGGAAACCCAAGCACCGAATTTGCCCCTATAGCTTAGCCCAGCTGCAATAACGATCAACTCGTTGTACTCCAGCACTGAGCCTGACTGATAAGAGGACAAATAAACCCCACCCAGCGTCTTACCAGGCCACACAGAGATAATCTCCAACTCCGAGGGGACAAGTGGACGCACTCGGTCAATATCTACCAACTGCACAGTCTGGAAAGCGTAGCCTTGGAGCGTCCAAGGTGCTTGTGGGTATGCCATTTTTCTCGCTTCAGTTTACTTTTGGGTAAAAAACAAGGGTTGATAAGCATTTTTATCAACCCTTATAGTTTTAAATTAGCTGACGAATCAAAACCCTACTTGGTTTCTGTGAAATCAGCGTCAATCACATCCTCGCCACCACTACCAGTGGAACTGCCAGGACCAGGACCACCATCTGGGCTAGGGTCACCAGGAGCCGCACCAGCACCAGCTTGTTGATAGAGGTTGGTGCCGATGGCGAATAGGGCCTGTTGCAGTTCCGGCATCAGCTTCTTGATCTGCTCATCATCTTCCTTGGAGATAGCTTCCCGCAGATCTTTGACCAACCCTTCGACCTTTGTTTTATCAGCAGCGGGAACCTTGTCGCCCAAATCTTGAAGCTGCTTTTCCGCTTGGTAAGACAAAGAATCGGCCTGGTTCTTGCGGTCAACTTTCTCACGCCGCTCTTTGTCAGTTGTGGCATTTTGTTCGGCTTGCTTGACCATGCGCTCGACTTCAGTTTTATCCAGGGTGGAAGCCCCAGTAATGCTGATGGACTGCTCTTTGCCACTGCCCTTGTCCTTGGCGGTGACATTGAGAATGCCGTTGGCGTCAATGTCGAAGGTGACTTCAATCTGAGGGATGCCGCGCGGTGCTGCTGGAATCCCATCTAGGCGGAAGGTACCCAGGCTCTTGTTGTCACCTGACATCTCCCGTTCGCCTTGGAGAACGTGGATTTCCACATTGCTCTGACCATCAACAGCCGTGGAGAAGACTTCCGACTTCTTGGTAGGAATCGTGGTGTTGCGGGGGATGATCTTAGTCATGACACCGCCGAGGGTTTCCACACCCAAGGACAGCGGAGAAACGTCTAAGAGCAAGATGCCTGTGACCTCACCGGAAAGGACACCAGCTTGAATCGCTGCACCCACTGCTACGACTTCATCCGGGTTAACACTCTGGTTTGGATCTTTACCCAGCACCCGCTTGACCACTTCTTGCACTGCTGGAATCCGGGTAGAACCACCTACCAAGACCACCTCATTAATCGCAGCCTTATCTAACTTGGCGTCGCGCAGAGCGTTCTCAACTGGAATGCGGCAGCGGTCAATCAAGTCAGAGCAGAGTTGTTCAAACTGCGTGCGTGTCAGCGTCGTATCCAGGTGCTTAGGACCTTCCTGGGTTGCGGTAATAAAGGGCAGGTTGATTTCTGCTTGGGTAACGCTAGACAATTCAATCTTGGCCTTTTCTGCGGCTTCCGTCAGCCGTTGCAAGGCTTGTCTGTCTTTACGCAGATCAATACCTTCTGCCTTCCTGAATTGGTCGGCTAAGTAGTCAACGATTTTCTTGTCAAAGTCGTCACCACCCAGGTGAGTATCTCCAGAGGTGGCTAGAACTTCAAACACACCATCGCCTACTTCCAGGATAGACACGTCGAAGGTACCACCACCCAGGTCAAATACGAGGATGGTTTCGTTGCTCTTTTTATCAAACCCGTACGCTAGAGAAGCAGCTGTAGGTTCGTTGATAATCCGCAGCACTTCAACCCCAGCGATGCGACCGGCGTCTTTGGTGGCTTGACGCTGGGAGTCGTTGAAGTAGGCGGGAACTGTGATCACGGCTTGAGTTACCGGTTCACCGATGTACTTGCTGGCATCTTCTACTAGCTTGCGGAGCACTTGAGCGGAAATTTCTTCTGGAGCAAACTGCTTGCCAGCTACAGGGCAATCAATCTTGACGTTGCCATTGCTGTCCCGCAGGACTTTATAGGAAACTTCAGTTGCTTCGTGAGTGATTTCGTCGTATTTGCGCCCGATGAAGCGTTTCACCGAGTAGAAGGTGTTTTCGGGGTTCATCACGGCTTGGCGTTTGGCAATTTGACCAACCAAGCGATCGCCATTTTTGGCAAAGGCAACGACTGAAGGCGTTGTCCGAAAACCTTCTGCATTGGCAATGACGGTGGGTTTACCACCTTCCATAACTGCTACGCAGGAGTTTGTCGTACCTAAGTCAATTCCAACTACTTTTGCCATTGGAGATTCTGGCTCCGTATAACTACTAAAGACTTTTGAGGGAAGAGAGGACTAAAAATTGAACCAACTGCGTTGAATCAGCAACGCTTTTCCAGCTTCAATACGTTTAAATTTGTGTACTGAATCTATACTGAGCATAGGTAGCGACTCCATGAAGGGTGGTTTTCCGAACCTCAAGGGACGGTTAACCTTCAGGAATTGTCTAATGCTTGCTCAACCATCGTTCGTTCTGCTGATTGCTTTCACTTTGTTTAATGTACGCAAATAAATCACCTGAGGAATTGGGGCGAACCGTAATTCAACAGTTGTGTTTGCCGTCTTTGAACTAACTAATCCCATTACGCCTATCTTTCCCTAGCCCCTATGGTTGATCTATCTTCCAGTTTGCAAGCCAGACTTTCGACACCACTCAAGATTGGCTCCTTTGAGGTGAAAAGCCGGGTTCTGCAATCGCCTCTATCAGGCGTTACGGATTTGGTATTTCGCCGCTTAGTCCGTCGCTATGCCCCCGACTCGATGATGTACACCGAGATGGTAAATGCGACTGGGCTGCACTACGTCAAAGAGTTGCCTAAAATTATGGAGCTAGACGCGAACGAAAGGCCAATTAGCATTCAGCTGTTTGACTGTCGCCCGGATTTTCTGGCAGAAGCGGCTCAAATGGCGGTTGCCGAAGGAGCCGATACGGTAGATATCAACATGGGTTGCCCCGTCAACAAGATTACCAAGAATGGCGGTGGCTCTTCCTTGCTGCGTACACCGGAAACAGCTGAGGCGATCGTGCGCTCCGTGGTGAAGGCGGTGGATGTTCCGGTTACGGTAAAAACTCGCATCGGCTGGACAGACAAGGAAATCAACATTCTGGAGTTTGCCAAGCGCATGGAAGATGCAGGGGCGCAGATGATTACTGTGCACGGTCGCACCCGCGCCCAAGGCTACAATGGCCCTGCTAAGTGGGAATGGATTGCTCGTGTTAAGGAAGTTCTTTCTATTCCAGTTATTGGCAATGGGGATATATCTTCCGTTGAGGCAGCAGTGAAGTGTCTGGAGCAGACAGGTGCAGACGGGGTGATGTGTGCGCGGGGAACGCTAGGGTATCCGTTTTTGGTGGGAGAAATTGACTACTTCCTTAAGACTGGGCAGCAACTGGATTCTCCGACGCCGGTGGAGCGTTTGCAGTGTGCTAGGGATCATCTCCAGGCGCTGTGGGAGTACAAGGGCGATCGCGGTGTCCGTCAAGCCCGCAAGCACATGACTTGGTATGCCAAGGGCTTTACCAGGGCATCTGAGTTGCGGGGGCAGTTGAGTTTGATCGAAACGATGGAGCAGGGGTTGGATTTGATTGACCGGGCAATAGAACAGAGGTCAATGTGCTGCGCGCGGGTGTAGGGGGTAGGGTGTGGGGTGTGGGGGGTCAATCTTTTACCACCTTTAACGTGCGTAGGCTGGCATCAGCACAACCAGTGATGACTCCACCCATTGCTAAAACCTGTTGCAGGTATTCCAGGGCAGATGGGGTTATGACTTCACCGGGCATCAAAATTGGTATTCCTGGTGGGTAGGGACAGACTAGCTCCGCACTGATGCGATCGCAGATCTTTTCCACAGGTAGCGTTTCCGTCTGGGAAAAGAAAGCATCACGGGGGGAAATCGGACTTAACTCGGCATAATCAGTTATCTGGGTGACTTTATCACCCACGCTTGCTTGCACATTGTAGCCGGATCGTCTATAACAATTCGCTAAATTTGTAAAAGATTGAACTAATAGCTCTATATCCGCTGCGGTATTTCCTAGACTGACAATAAAGGTCAGATGCTGAAGTGATGGCAGCTCAGCTAGTACGCAGTGTTGAGCTAGAATTTCATCGGCTTCAAACCCAGTTAAACCTAAACCAGAGACTGTCACAGTTAGTCGCGTTCTGTCGAGAGCGACGAAACCAGGTGTTTGTAAGGTAGCACTGTGAGGGGCCCCTGGGGGTTCTAAAACCGACAATCCCGGAATCTGGCTGATTCGGGTTCTCGCCGCATCAGCCAACTGCAAGGTGCGGGACATCAGCTGTTCTCCTTGCACTGCCATTTGTTGACGCGCTGCATCCAGGGAAGCTAGGAGTAAATAACTCGGACTGGTAGACTGCACCAGCTGCAATGACTTAGTTAAGCGGTCAATGTCTATCCAGCTACCCTGGGTGTGCAGCATGGACGCCTGGGTCATGGCTCCCAAAACCTTGTGGATGGATTGTACGGTTAAATCTGCCCCACCCGCTAGAGCTGGGGTGGGTAAGTCGGGATGAAAGGCAAAATGAGCGCCGTGGGCTTCGTCTACCAGTAAAGGGATACTGTGTTGATGGGCAAGTTGTGCGATCGCAGCCACATCACCACACACGCCATAATAGGTTGGGTAAACCATCATCACCGCCTTGGCGTCGGGATGCTGTTTTAGGGCAGCTGCCACACCACCAGGGGTGATACTGTGGGCAATGTCGAGGACTTGATCGTATTCTGGAGTCACGAAAATTGGTAAAGCGCCGGAGAGGATAAGGGCAGCGATCGCAGATTGATGCACATTCCGAGGCAGGATAATCTTGTCCCCAGGGGTACAGGTTGCTAAAATTGCCGCCTCCACTCCACAAGTGGAACCATTGACCAAAAACCAAGTGTGTTCAGCCCCAAAAGCTGCCGCTGCCAGTTGTTGAGCCTCTTGGATGACGCCCTGCGGGGCAAATAGGTTATCCAACTCCGGCAACTCTGGCAAATCTGCTCGAAACACATCTGAGCCGAGACAATCAGCCAGTTGTGGAAGAATTCCTTGTCCCCGCTTGTGTCCTGGTGCATAAAAGGGAGCATGATGCTTGTTAGCACACTCCCGGAGAGCGTCCAGTAATGGTGTTTTTGCTTGAGAGTGGTTAGCAAATTGCATGATTTAGTTATTTCGGGAGATGTCTTGAGCGTCACTTGACATTTATCTTGTTAAAGTCGAATGATCTAATCAGATTGCCATGATAAATCCCATTCCTCAACCCACCCAGCCACAGATTCCAGGTACCCAGCCCAATCCCTTGCCGGGACCAATGCCTGGTCCAATTCCGCAACCCATTCCAGGTCCAGTACCAGAGCCAGTACCTGCTCCGGTGCCTGAACCCATTCCGGGTCCAGTGCCAGAGCCAGTACCTGCTCCGATTCCGCAGCCTGTTCCAGCCCCTATTCCTCAACCTATTCCTCAACCCATGTAACCTGGTAGAAATGAGCCTTTCAACCTCAAATCTCACCCTTTAACCTTCAAACTGCAATGCTAAGAGCCGGGATTGTCGGACTTCCCAACGTCGGAAAATCTACCTTATTCAATGCCCTGGTCGCCAATGCTAAGGCTGAGGCTGCCAATTTCCCTTTCTGCACTATTGAACCGAATGTCGGCGTTGTCTCGGTGCCAGATGAGCGATTAAAGGCTCTGGCTGATATCCACAACTCGGCGCAAATTGTGCCAACCCGCGTCGAGTTTGTGGATATTGCCGGTTTGGTCAAAGGTGCGAGCCAGGGCGAGGGACTAGGGAATCAATTTCTGTCCCACATTCGGGAAGTTGATGCCATTGTCCATGTAGTGCGCTGTTTTGACAATGATGATATCATCCACGTTGCCGGTTCCGTTGACCCAGCGCGAGATATTGAAATCATCAATCTGGAGCTGGGTTTAGCGGATTTGGCACAACTTGAGCGTCGTATAGATCGCACCCGTAAACAAGCTCGTGCTAACAAAGATGCCCAGATAGAACTAGCACTGCTGGAAAAATTGAGTGCTACTTTGAATGAGGGGAAATCTGTTCGGCAGCTCAACTTGACTGAAGAAGAAGCCGAAATGATCAAGGGACTGGGACTGCTTACTAGTAAGCCGATTATCTACGCTGCCAATGTGTCTGAGGATGAATTGGCAACGGGAAACAGCTGGGTGGAGCAGGTACGTGCGATCGCGGCTCAGGAAAAGGCTCAAGTTGTGATCGTTTCTGCCCAAGTTGAATCAGAACTAGTGGAGTTACCAGAGTCAGATCGAGCTGACTTCCTGGCATCTCTGGGCGTGGAAGAAGGCGGCTTGAAATCGTTGATTCGCGCCACCTATGAACTTTTGGGCTTGCGGACCTATTTCACCGCCGGTCCCAAGGAAACCCGCGCCTGGACAATTCACGCTGGGATGCTAGCGCCACAGGCAGCTGGTGTGATTCACTCTGATTTTGAGCGCGGCTTTATTCGGGCAGAAACTGTTGCTTACAAAGACTTAGTGGCGGCGGGATCGATGAATGGCGCTAAAGAAAAAGGTTTAGTCCGTAGTGAAGGTAAAGAGTACATCGTTCAGGAAGGGGATGTGATGCTCTTCCGGTTCAACGTGTAGGCGAAATTTATGAGGCGGGGCTTATTTGGTGGACAAAGGCGAAATAGGCTAATCGCTGCTATTGTTTCCATCGCGCTTAAGCAAATAATCGATAATTTTATCCTGTCGCTCTGAAGCTGCGTTGATACTGGGTAAAGTGCGCTCGGTATTGGCAGATAGCGCCAACATGGTTTGAAAGGCGATATCAACATCTTGAACAATTTGGTCAACTTTCACACTGAACTGGTCTAGCTGCTGCTGGGTGCGATCTTGGCTCTCTAGTAGCCGATCACACTTTCGACGCACGCCTGGATGCTCTATGCGCTGCAGTTGCCGAGCGAAGCGCAACGCACGCGCCCCGAATCGCGATCTCACTGCTGGTAGAGGGAATCAAACTCTAGCACTGCTGCTGATGGTGGGGTCACATCTAACGAGCCTGAAACCAATCCGTCAAATCTTGGATTGAGTCAAAATCTAACAAAGCTTCCCCCAATTCTTCCAGTTGTGCCAGGGGAAGTTGCTGGATGTGCGACCGTACCTCTGGGGAAATCTGACCAACCTTACGTGTCAGAAGACGGAGAACTAGTTTGGACTCTCCTTCGTGCAAGATTTCCTGATAAATGGCTGATTCCCGCATAAACTCCTCTCTGAGAAACTGCCGGACAAAATTCTGGTCAAACTTGAGACTCGCTAGTATTTCGGCACAAGCAGAGATATTACGCTGCTGCTGTGGTTCTTCAATCATATCCACTTGGGCAGCAACTTGCTCTCTTTTGCGCTGCGGGAGAATCTGTACGTGCCAGGACAGCCAGTGGTAGCAGCGCAAGGTTAGCCAGTAGGGGAGCCGGGTCTTGTTCCCACAATCGAATGACCCGGTAGCGATGCACGGTATTCCCCACAGCAAATTGCTCAACGTAAACTGCCTCAGAGTTCGTGGGTTTCAGGAAGATGACCACCTGCTCAACGGCATGACCGTATTGCCGGTACAGCCTGACAAAATAATCGAGCATCCGTAGAGGAAGAAGAGGGCTAGACTGAGGTTCGGTTTGAAACTCCAAGTGCAAAATCTGTTCCAACTGAGGCAGAAAATACAGGGCATCAGCGCGGATAGGCTCCTTGCTCAACTCGGTCGGCAGCTTTTGTATGTCAACCTCATCTACCGCCAGCAGCCAATGGACAAAGGCTCTAGGGTACTCATCTGGTAGGCGTTTGCAAATATTATCGTATGCCAAGGGAATTAATGCTTCTAATCTTTGAAAGTCGAGCGGCTCCAGAAACTCCTATGTCTCCTGCTGCAAACCGAGAAAGTCAACAAACCGCTGACGCGGGGATTCAGCGGGGAGGGAGCAGAAGTCGGGGCAAGTCTCCCCGGTGACGCCATTTGGGTGGACTGCTCAAATTATGTGGTAGTTGTGGGCGTGTTATCCGAACCACAATCTGGACAGAGAACAGGAAGCCAAACAGCCATCAGCAAATCCCAAATACTCACTTGACCCTATCTTTTAAGCTCTTATTATATAGCCTCACAACGTTTTGAAAACACTACCCCGAAAGGCAACGTGCCAAGTTTTGACTTGCGAAAAGTTGCTCGTGCGGCTAAGATTCTACTTCCTATTAAGGGGCTGTATTACATTGTTCTAACTCAGGGTTGCAGTTTCATCAACAACAAATAGTCTACCTGCCCGACGAATAGCTTCGGGTTTGTGAATTTGCAGGAGCCTTAACACTCCAATGCCCAGCAATAGCCAAATCAAGACGACAACTGGTGCTAAGTGAAGCGGTGCTGGTGGAGGGGGATAAAGGGTGCCAACTAGAACACCACTAATCGCGATCGTCGAGAGCCAAGGTAGCAGAGCATGACGCAACCAACCAAAGCGATTGGTTGAGTTTTGCTCCAACCGAGCGCGGCGTTTTGTCGAGAAATATCGCCAACACGCTAAACTAGTTAACCCATAGATTACCAGGGCAGCCAGCGTTAAGACCAGGGCGAACGCATCTTAATTCCTCCAGTAGCAAAAGAATAGGATAAAAATCATCCACAGCTTGTAAATTTTGTCAGTCAACAACCAAGAAAAATGAAAATTTTATCCTGAAATGAATGCGACTAA
>JAABUX010002144.1_pt1 | contig 28429 bp, 36 predicted proteins | sample 5561851 | NCBI WGS metagenome assembly JAABUX01 (sample SAMN10711883, study PRJNA513361) | rock metagenome | isolation source: Antarctica rocks | place: Antarctica: Victoria Land, Richard Nunatak red sandstone | collected 2016-01-03 | reverse complement strand
AAGCACGCGCCTTGGAGTATGCCCGGAAAGCACCGGCATCGTAGACAGCACCCAGCCACCAATTGTAAGCAAAAAAGCCTGCTGCGACGGGCTTTCTTGCGCTTTCCTCAGCGTAGCTCCGGTCTAACTTGGTATCGATCATCGTATCCTTCGCTGAGTTGGTTGCGGTGGCATATAGCCATAACTAGCCGAGCCGTTGCGCAAAAAGCCAATTCGCGATGGCGTCGTTTACTTCGGCTGGCCGTTCCAGCGTCAGTTCGTGACCGCCCTCGATGACGATCTCCGTGAGGTTGAAGCATTCGCTTCGCATGGGATCGGCGAGCCGAGTATGGAGCGTATTGCACACGACGTCCCAGGCTGCATGAATGAACAGCACGGGAAGGCTCAAGCGACCGAAATCGGGCGCCTCAGCAGCATATGCCGCATTCATTTCGTCATTGAGGTACCACGCGTTGGCACCGCTGAATCCGGTCGTTTTATATGCCGCCACGATCGCGTCGTAATCAACTTGAGTAATGAATGCCTCGTCGCGGGCGATCAGCGGCGCGCGGTGCGCGGGCCCGAACCAGCCGCCGTGGGCGCGGATCGCTGCTTGGCGTGCGGGCTTGCCGACGATGTCGCGAGCGGTCGTCCGATAGAGAGTCGCAATGGTCGCGGCGACATCAGCTTCTAGATCGTGTGCGCTTGCGGCAAACTCTTCGCGCTGGTAAAGCCAGTAGTCCCATTGGCCCGCGGGATATTTGTCGCCCGGGTAGAGGTCGCGATCGACAAGAGCAACGAGGTTCGGTAACGTACAACCGCGAGCGATATACGGTACGCAGAGATTCGCGACGGCTCGGCAACGGTTTGGATGGTGAGCGGCGAGATTCCAGACGACGGGACTGCCCCGATCGTGCCCGGCCCAGACGGCCGGGGCGCCTCCGAGCGCGTCGTGAAGCTCGATCATGTCAGCCACGACTTCGCGTAGCGCGTAGGCGCTCGTCGCGCTTGGGACGGACGAGCCGCCGTAGCCGCGCAGATCTGGCGCAACGCTGCGCCATCCCGCAGCGGCAAAATGTTCGAGTTGCGCGCGCCAGACGATCCCCAGTTCCGGCCAACCGTGCAGGAAGATCATCAGCGGCCCGTCCGCGGGGCCCGCCTCGATCCAGGCGGTCCGATGACGATGCGTTTGGATGCGATGCTCGGAGAGGGCGGCGCTGCTCATCCCGGCATCTCCATTTTGGTGCAGGCGATGAGCAGCCAATTTTCAAGCGCTGCTCGACGGTGCGGGGCGGCCTTCGCCGCATACTGCGGGTTCTCGACGACCTTTCGTAATGCGTTGAAGGACGGATATTCTACGATGGCCACGTCGTCAGCGGGGAATTTGCGGCTTGCCGCTTCAAGCGTCTCCGCTGAAGTTTCCACAAATTTCATGTTGACTATTCTTTCTGCCCGCTTCGTCGGCCGCTCGAATGCGTCGAACATCGGCCAGTCGCACGGACTTTGCGAGTGGTTCAAGCGCATATGTTCAGGGACTGCCGAAGGCGAGCCGGGAAGCATGGGCCTGCATAGCGACAAGATATCATTTTGACGTATTGTCATTATGACATATTGTCATTATGACGTTTAAATGTATAATGTCAACACAGTGAGGATTAATGGCCCAGAAGCATACCGAAGGTGAGGCGAGCCTCCGCAGAGAGCGGATCGTCGACGCGGGACTAGACGTGTTTCTCCGGTATGGTCATGCGCGCACGACAATGGGCGACGTCGCGGAGAAAGCTGGCATCTCACGGCCGGCGCTTTACCTCGTTTTTCCGAACAAGGAAGACATCTTTACCGCAGTAATCGAGCGTCTAATTGCGGACAGCCTGCAGCAATATCGCGCAGCACTGCCGCGGCTGCGTAGCTTAGATCGAAAGCTGCACTACTGCTGCGAACAATGGGCCGGACATGGTTACGATCTGGCGCAAATGCATCCGGACGCCAAGGACGTGTTCAATCTCGCCTTCGCTCCCGTACGAAAGATGTACGCCGAACTGGAGTCATTTCTGGCAGAGCTTCTTCGAGATGCGGTGGCGGCATCGAAATTAAAAACGACGCCTGAAGAACTCGCACGCATTCTGATTTTCGGGATGCGTGGTTTTAAGGACATTGCAGCAGACGCAGCCGACATGAGGCGTCTGATCGCGTTGCAAGTCGATGTCGTCTTGGCCTCTATCAAGTGTCGCTAGTGTAGTGTCTCCACTTACCATGAGAGCTGTCGTATAATGCGCTTATGTGGGAACAGGCGAAACGGTTGCGGCTTACCAGTAGCAATCGACGGAACTCACGCGGTGGACTCGATCATTAACGACTCCAGTGAGCATCGTGCAACGTGCACGAATCGTTCTGATGGCCGCCGAGGGCACCGTCATCAAGAGTTCTTACGCTTCCTCAAGCACCTCGACGCCGCATACCCCGTCGATGAAGACCTGCATCTCATCGTTGATAACTACGGGACGCACACGCATTTCGTCGTGCGTGAATGGCTCGCAGCGCACCCGCGTTTCAAGCTCCATTTTACGCCGACTAGCTCATCTTGGCTCAACTTGGTCGAGCGCTGGTTCCGCGAACTCACCGAGAAAAACATCCGACGCGGCGTTTTCCGAAGCGCGAGCGAATTGACTCGAGCCATCCGCGCATTCATTGCCACGTATAACGATGATCCCAAACCTTTGGTATGGATCGCCAGTGCGGCATCGATTATCAAGAAGGTCAACCGTGGTAAAGCCATTTTGGAGACACTACACTAGAAGAGACGGCGGTAGTCCAACATCTTCACCTCGGGTGCGTCAAAGCGAGGAAGAAGCTGAGGATCGAGACCACACGGTTTAGAAAGCGGATTCAAACACGCGCATCTGCGCGAGCGTTAGATCAGGGTGGCCTGCCCGCGGTCGTCTAATAGGGAGCTTGAAGGGTCCTATAGAAGCCTTCGTGATGTGATTTTCTCATGACTACCAAGATAACAAACGAGCTCGATGAAACGCGGGACATCCTCGGCCTTTCGCAGAGCGAACTGGCAGAGTTGTTCAGAGTCCGTCAACCCTCCATCGCTGAGTGGCGTTCGCGTGGCGTTCCACCGAATCGACGCGCCGCTGTGGAACGATTGCACGAGCTCGCGCTCGTACTCAAACGGGAGATTAACAAATCGAGGATTCCGCAGATCGTCCGCACGCCTGACGAGTGGCTGCACGGTCGCACGATCCTCGAGGTCATCCGGCTCGAGGGTGTGGAGGTTGTCTACGGCTACCTCGCACGGCTCTTCGCCTACGATGGATGAGTGAGCTGCCTGAAGTCATCCGCGAAGGCGAGTATTACCGCGTATGCAAGCCGGAATGGCATGATTGCGCGGACACAACGTATGCGAAGATGCACGGCGGCCGTTGGAATGCCGCCGGTGCCTTCGGCGCGCTCTACTTGAATGCCACGAAGAAAGTAGCTGCGGCTCAAGCGCGGCATCAGCATGCTGGCCGAGCGATCGGTTTGTTCGATCTTCGGCCGGAGCGCCGGCCAGATCTCGCAACCTTCGCAGTTCCGCGGTTGCGCGCTGTCGATGCGGTTAGTAACGATGGACTCCGCCGGCTGCGCCTCCCCCAAACCTACCCCATCGGCGTGGAATGGGCGCCCTGCCAACGCATCGCGCGACGAGCTTTTGCCGCATCACTCGCCGGCGTCGCTGCGCGCTCTGCAGCAGAGGCACGGCCGACTAGCGGCGTTGGTGAAGAACTGGCAGTGTTCGACACCTTAGCGCTTGTGCCGACAAAGCGTGTGCCGTTCGCATCATGGTATCCCGATCCGGCACCACGATGAGTTTGTTCCGCATGCGGAGTTCGGCGCTCGTCCTTCGTGCCCCAAATCCGCTGGCGCCTTCGGTCAGGCGGCTGCTTCGCGCGCGGCAAACGCATCGACGACTGCGAGCGCGGTCCCAAGAAGATAGACGCAGTCGGCGATTAGCGCGACGGAGCTCAGGCCGAAGTGGTCGGCCGCGATTCCGGCGACGAGCGGGCTGATGAGTTGGCCGATGCCGACCGCGACCGTGACCGGTGCAATTGCGCGTATGGGCGGCGCCGAAGGCGGTTAGCGCGATGCGTTGACGCGCTATACGACGGCGCTCACGGGTGCCTACTACTTCGTGCCGTCGCTGCAAGGTTTGCGGCGCTTCGCGGAAGCGGCGGGCCGCTGGTCGACGGCTAGGTTCCAGGCACGGCGCGCTGCTTCGTACCCCTGTTCGCCGGGCAAATGCTGCTCGCCATCGTAGAGGCCGGGCAGGGTGAGTTCAGCGCCCTCCAGCATCGCCTCGACGGATCGGTTAAGCGCGGCTGCTTCCGATTGCTCAGGAGTTTCGCGAGTATCGTTTGCTCCGCGCAGGAAAGGGACTGCGTGTCTCGTTGCACCAAATTGGAGCCGACCAGCGTGTCGATGAGCGCGCTTACGCAGGATTGATGTTCCTCGCGAAATCTTCGCCGGAATTCGGCAAAAATGTGCCGTCGATGATTTCGGAAACGGCTTCGCCCTCGCAATCGCGCATGTTTGCGCTTCCTTTCTCCGCATTCAACCATCCCGAAACACATGCTCCCGGCACATTATGGTGTTGCCGATCGAAGCGTAGAGATGTTTGCGTGATCGTTTCAGTGATTTCCGGTACGCTGGCACAAGCGCCGCGCCGGATGCTCTTATGCGTAAGTTCTCGGAACCAACGCTCAACCAAGTTCAGCCACGATGAGCTCGTCGGCGTGAAGTGAAGCGTGAACCGCGGGTGCCGCTTGGGCCGGCGTTTCACGACTGGACGCGTGTGCGTCGCATAGTTGTCGATGATGACGTGCAGATCAAGCGCTTCATCGTATTTGGCATCAACGTGTTTGAGAAACTTGTGCAACGTCGCCTTCACGACCGCCATCAACCGTCGCCGCAGGCAGAGCCCGATCCGAACGCGCGGATCGCAGTTTCAGGCCCGTAAGAGCATCGGGGAAAAACTCCAAACGGCTGGCTACGCGGAACTTCTCGCTAACGCTCGATGACCGATTGCGCGATCGCAGCGCGATCGGCGATGAGATCGATCGCAGCGATGCGATCGTCCATAATCCTAAAGCCGAACGCAACGCGCACCTCCCCTGCCTGCATCCACACCGCTCCCGGTTTGCCGTCGATAAAGACAGGTTGCGCAGCACGCGCCCGTCTGGAGAACGTCCGGGCAACGGCATCCGCGCCTTCGATACCAGCCTGCAGACGATCATTCTGCCAGTACGCCCCGCCGCCCATCGCCCAAACCGCAGCATCCGCGCGAAGCGTTGCTCCCGGATCGAGCAGCGCGAGCAGCGCCGAGAAGTTTCCCGCCCGCGAGGCAGCGAGAAACGCGCGCACGAGTTCGTCGTGCCGCTGCGTCGCGGCATCCCGGCCCGCGGATGCGCCGCGCACGCGGCGGCGCGCGCGGCTTGCGAGCTGGCGCGCCGCCTCGGGCGTCCTTCCGACGATCGCGGCGATGTCGTCGAAGGGCACGTCGAACATGTCGTGCAGCACAAATGCAACGCGCTCCGCCGGCGGCAGCGCATCGAGCAGGATCAGCAGGGCCACGCCAATCGAATCGGCAAGAATCGCTTCCTCCTCGGGGCGTTCACCGGGAGCGATTGCTATAATGTCGCGCCGCGGATCATCGGGCGTCAACTCCTCGCGCCGGCTTTCGCGCCATTTCAGGGCATCGAGGCAGACGCGCGCAACAACGGTCGTGAGCCAGCCGTCGAGATTCGCAACACGCGCAACGTCCGCGCGGCTGATGCGCAGCCAGCTCTCCTGCAGCGCGTCGTCGGATTCGGCAGCCGATCCCAGTATCCGTTGCGCAATGCGCCGCAAGCGCGGCCTAGCCGCCTCAAAGCGCTCGGCAAGCCATGCCGCATCCTCCAATGAATCCGCTCCTGCGGCGCCCGTCACGTTTCACCGCGCTCGATCCGTCATAGAGATGGAAGGAGTATGGAATCTTGAAGGACGTCTCCCTAATCGTCTATCCGGCAGCAGATCCGACCACTGCGAAGCGATTTTTTCGTGAGCTCATCGGCACTGACCCCTACGTCGATTCACCCCAGTACGTCGGCTACAAGAGCGCCGATATGGAAATCGGGCTCGACCCGAACGGAAAACGCGAACACGGTGCGCTCGCTTACTGGACGGTGAGCGACATCGCGGCGAGCGTGAAAGCGCTCGTAGCCGCGGGCGGCACAGTCGTGCAAGAGATTACCGACGTCGGCTACGGAATGCTGGTCGCCAGCGTCAAAGAGCCCAACGGCGCGACCGTGGGGTTACGACAACCGCCGAAGAGCTAAGGGATTGAAGAAACCCGACATTAGTAAAAGCAAATCGCCTTCTGCGCTCATCACCGAGAGAATCGCGGAGCTAGGCGACTGGCGTGGCGAGACGCTTGCCCACGTCCGCAAGCTCATCAAAGAGGCAGACCCTAAGATAACGGAAGAATGGAAGTGGAGGGGAGTTCCAGTCTGGTATGACAGCGGGATCGTCTGCACAGGCGAGTCCTACAAGACTCACGTAAAGGTTACTTTCGCGAAGGGCGCTTCCATCAAAGACCCAAAGGGCATCTTCAATTCCAGCCTAGATGGGAACACAAGGCGCGCAATCGATCTATATGAAGGCGACGACGTCAATGAATCTGCCTTCAAGGAGATAGTTCTCGCTGCAGCCAGGCTGAACTCCAAAGGAAAGAAATAGCGACGGCCCGGCTATGGCGCATCCCTGATCAGGATAAATCATAGGCGTTGGCACCGAGGTCGCCGCCGTCTCCGCGCGTACGCCCGTGCAGATGCGGCATCCTCGGCGATCGAGCGCCCGCAGGACGGAATCATCTCCGTTAGCTTGGCCTTCCAGCCGGGCAGTTTGGTCTTGAAAGTACCGTCGAGCACGCCGATCATCATCGCTACCGACACGTACGCGTGAAATTCAAAGCGCTGGCTGAAGGTCGAGGGGCCGTTCCGCATGTGGAGTTCGGCGCTCGTCCTTCGTGCCACAAATCCGATGACGCCTTCGATCAGGCGGCCGCTTCGCGCGCGGCAAACGCGTCGACGGCGGCGAGCACGGTCCCAAGGAGATAGGCGCAGCCGGCGACCAGCGCGACGGAGTTCAGGCCGAAGCGGTCGGCCGCGATGCCGGCGGCGAGCGGGCCGATCAGTTGGCCGATGCCGACCGCGACCGTGACCGCCGCAATTGCGACGGGTGCGCCGGCTGGCGTGGTGCGCGCGCGGGCGAGCGCGGTCGCCGCGGCCGGTGTCGCGGTGAGGCCGAGGCCTACGAGGATCGCGCTCGGGACCGCCGCCTGCAGCGAAACGAAGACAGCCACGCAGCCGGCGGCGCCGGCAAGTCCCGCGAACGCCATCGCGCCGCGTCCCAGCGGTCCCTCCAGCAGCCGTCCGACGGCGAGTGCGCCGATGACGCTCGTGAGGCCGTACAACCCCCAGAGGTGCTCGATCGTCGCGCTCGCGCCCCTGGGGGCCAGGCGCGCATCGAGCGAGGCGACGATGAACGTCGCATATGCGATGTAGGCGAACCCGAACGCGCCGTAAGAGAGGCACAGGAAAAGGAAACGGCGCGGCCGGAGCAGGTCGCGGTAATCGAAACGCGCTGAAAGGCTGGACGTCTGCGCGGCGCTGCTGGGAACAACCCTCGCGGCGACGCGACGCGTGACCGCGTCGTAGCCGATCCCAGCGGCCAGCGTAAGGGCGCCAGCGACGAATGATGCGATGCGCCAATCCAGCGCTGCGCGCAAGAGCCACGAGCTCCCGAGCGCTGAGAGCGCGAGGCCGACGCCGATTCCGGCCCACATCACCGCGCTCGCGCCGCCGCGGCGAGCGGCTTCGACGGACTCGAGCGTCTGGACCGCCGCGGCGACCAGCGCAACGCCACTGGCAACGCCGAACACGGTTCGCGCGACGCCGAAGGCCAGCGGGCTGCTCGCGAACGCCGACGCGGCGAGCGCGGCGCCGGCTACCGCGCTGCTCGCGAGCACGAGCGGGTGGACGCGTCGTATCAGCAACGGAGCGAGCAGTGCGCCGGCGAGGTAACCGCCCAGGCTCGCCGCGTTGATCGCGCCGTAGAGCGCGTAGCTCCCTTGCAGGCTGTGGCGGATCGCCGGAAGTGCGAGACCGTAGCCCAAGCGCGCAACGCCGATTTGCAAGCCGAAGACCGCGCTCGAGCAGAGGACGAGCGCCGAGGGCAGCGACCTGCGACGTGAGATCACGCTGGGAGCGGGGGCGCTGCGGTTGCCGGTGGTGACCATTTGCCAAGAGCTTAGCGCCGCGCTAGGATCGTGTCGAGCGGAGAATATGAACAAGAAGATCGTAAATACCGATGGAGTCACAACCCACGACGAAGCGCTCTCGCTGCGCGACCTGCACTCGTTCGTTGCGATCGCGCGCGCGGGCGGCGTCACCCGTGCCGCTCGCGAGCTCGGCTACGCACAAGCCACGCTCTCGATGCACTTGGCGGCGCTCGAGAGCGCGGTGGGCGTCCCGCTAATCCAGCCCGGGCGGCGCGGCGCCCCGCTCACGGAAGCCGGGCGGACGGTTCTGGCGCGTGCCGAGGCGCTCTTGCGCGACGCGGCGACTTTATCCGGCGCGGCGCGCTCGGCGGCGGGCCGCGCGACGGTCCGGCTCGCCGCCTCCGAGCCAGTCGCCTCGCACCGGCTGCCGCCGCTGCTGGCAGCCTTCTCGCGCCAGCACCCCGAGATCGACGTCGAGTTGTGCGTCGCCGGGCATGTCACGGGTCCCGCCCTCGTTGAGTCCGGAAACGTAGCCTTCGCGCTCGCCCCGAAGCCGGGGGCGTCCTCTCGCCCGGGAGTGTTGCTTTCGTTCACTCCGCTCTATGAGGAGCCGATGCTCGTCCTCGTTCCCAGCGGCCACCGGCTGGAGCACGCCAAGGCGGTCGATCTCGCCGATCTGCGCGGTGAATCGCTGCTGGTCGGCAACGATGCCTGCGCCTATCGCGCGCTGATCGTGGGCGCGCTGCGCGAGAGCGACGTCGACGTCGCGCTGCGTGCCCGTTTCGGCGACGGGCCGACGCTTGCGTACGGCGTCGCCGCCGGACTCGGCATCGCCGTCATGCCCGCCGGTTTTTTCATCGGCGGCCCGCTTGCAACGGGGACCGCCGCGCTCCCGCTGCGTCGCCCGCGCATCGCGATCGGGATCGGCCTCGTGCAGGCGCGACGGCGCGAGGACGAGACTGAATCCGTGCGCGCGCTGCGGCGTGCGATCGTCGACGGCTTGCGTGAAACGTGACGCGAAGTTGCGATGGCTTCAAGGTCGTGTCGACTAGGCGTTCGCCGTTCGACGCGTCGATAGAGTTCAAAATACGCGAAGGCTGATCCGGTCGTCACGACGGGCCCGCGGCCGACCGTTTACTCAACACGATCGGCATCGAGGCGTAGAAGGGTGGTTATCAGCGCGCCGCCGGGCCGCCCCTCTCTGCCGAATAGTCGTCGTTGCACGTTGATGACCACCGGCAGTGCGCGGCGTAGCGCAGTCAAGCCCGCCGCGGTGACCTCGATACGCTTTGCCCTGACATCCGATGGGTTGCGCCGCCGCGCCACCATGCGTTTGCTCTCCAGCGTCTTCAGCATATGCGAAACCTGCATCGGATGAATCTCGGAGAACCGCGCGATTTCCGCTTGCGTCACCGGCTCAGTTGAGCGCCCGAGCCAAGCGGCCATCGCTAAGGTCGTAAACTGGAGGTGCGTTAAATCGAATGCAACCAGAGCGCGGTCGACCTCGCGCACATAACGATGGACGACGCGCCAGAGCACGAAGCCGACCGCTTTCTCCGGCGCACCGAGGGAGACGGTTTCGAAAAGCTCGTGGATGGCGCGCGGGTTTCTGCTCATGTTGGCTCCATCCTAGCTCGAATCGACGCAAGTCCAAGCATGGTAAATGTGTTTACGATGCTCTCGGCCCGGACATATTAGCGAAGTGCTTGCACCTTCCAGCGCGACGACCGCAGACTCGGCAGCCGGCTGCAAACCGGGGAGGATCGTCGGCTTGGAAGAGCATTTCGCGACGGCCGACGTCATCGAGGCGTGGCGCGCCCTCGAGCCGCAGTGGCAAGATGTTGCGCTGAAGCCGTCGACCGAGGGTGAGACGGCTCGCCGTCTCGGCGAGATCGCCGAGGAGCGCTTCGCCGCGACGGACGACACGGGAGTCGACGTCGCGGTTGTCGCTCACCGTCCCGGTGTGCAAAGCCTCGCGCCCGATGAAGCCGCGGCGTTGCAGCGAGCCTCCAAACGATCTTTTCGCCGACGGTGCGCCCAGATTCGCGGCTAAGCATTACGCATGCGAAAGGAACACGAACCCATGAGCGACATGAAACTCGACATCGCCTTCTGGAACTATGACCGCACCCACCCCCTTGCCGACGGCACCGTCAAGATCAATGGCGTCGACGCCACCTTCCACAGCACCCGCATCGTCACCGAGATCTTCGAGGGCATGATCCGGCAGCGCAAGTTCGACGTGTCGGAACTCGGCATGACGTACTTCCTGCGCACCATGGACTTCGACGATCCGCCGTTCGTCGCGATCCCGGTGTTTCCGAACCGCTGTTTCCGGCACTCGGCGATTTACATCAACAAGGCGAGCGGCATCAAGAAACCGGAGGATCTCGTCGGCAAGACGATCGGCGAGCTCGCGGTCTATGGCCATGACGCGGGCGTGATGCCGAAGGGCATGCTGTCGGACGAATACGGCGTCACGCCCGACCAGTGCCGCTGGATCGTCGGCGGTATCGACTTCCCCTTGAACCCGCTCGACTTCATCCCCCAACCGCATCCCGACGACGTGGAGGTAACCGCTGCGCCCGAGGGCGCCGACCTCGGAGAAATGCTGGCAGCGGGCGAGATCGACGCCCTGATCTCGGCCGACGTGCCGAAGTGCGTGCTGGAGAAATCGCCCAAGGTCGGCCGGCTGTTTGAGGACTATGAGGCGGTCGAGCGCACCTATTATCAGCGCACGGGCATCTTCCCGATCATGCACACGGTTGTGGTCAAGAAGGAGCTCGCCGCCGAACATTCGGACGTCGTGAAGGCGGTCTACAAGGGCTTCTGCGACGCCAAGGACGCGATGACCGGGCAGTACACGAAGGGCATGACCTTCAACAACATGGCGACCATGCTGCCGTGGTTCAGCAAGCTCGTCGGCGAGGACCGCGACCTGCTCGGCGACGACTGGTGGCCATATGGTCTCGAGGCCAACCGCAAGGCCGTCGACACCTATCTGCGCTACCATTTCGAACAGGGGCTGTCGAAGCGGCGACTGACCTGCGAAAACATCTTCGTGACCGAGCTGCTGGAAGGGTGAGGGCTCCGAGGGCGAGAGCGGGCGCCGCCTGCTCGAGCTTGGGGCCGAAACTTCGTTCCTAAGTAAGACTGTTTAGACCTTAGCTTTTTACGGAACGTCCCTGCGATCCAGCTCTGCGATTCTTCCGGAGAGGAATCTTCGTTCTGCTTCTTGATTCGTAAGTGCTAGAGCACTTGCATACGCCGATCTCGTTTCCTCGACTCGCCCTAAGCGGCGATACATATCTGCGCGAGCCGCGTATGCAAAGCGATAGTCAGCCAAATCTCCGCGAGCCGCTATCGCTTCCATTATCGCTAAGCCGGCCGCCGGACCGTCCCGCATCGCGATCGCGGCCGCGCGATTCAGTTCGACGATAGGCGACGGTTCTAGGTCGAGCAGCGTATCGTACAGTTGGACAATCCTGCCCCAGTTCGTGTCTTCGGGAGGCGTGATTCGGTGTGGGCCTCCGCGATGGACGCCTCACATGTGTAACGTCCCATAAGTCTGTACAGAAGGGCATGCTTCAGGAATAACCTGGCCTGGGATATCTCTGCTCGATCCCACTTGCAACGGTCCTGATCTTCAAGTAGAACCAGCTCTCCAGACGGTCCGGTGCGGGCGTTACGGCGAGCGTGATGGAACATCATGAGCGCCATCAGTCCGTAGACTTCCGCTTCGGGCAAAATCTCAACGATGAGCTGCGTCAACCGAATCGCTTCCGCACAAAGGTCGACGCGGATCAGCGTCAGACCATACGAGGCCTCGTATCCCTCATTGAATAGTAGGTAAAGGACGTGAAGCACAACGCGCAAGCGGTGCGGCAATTGCGTACGAGATGGAAGTTCGTATGGCATGCCCGCCTCACGTATCGTCGCTTTGGCGCGAACGATGCGCTGGGCGATCGCCGATGGCTTCGCGACAAATGCTTGGGCGATCTCTTCGGTCGTCAACCCGCACGCCTCTCGCAACGTCAGGGCGACCTGCGCGTCCAAGCTGAGCGCCGGATGACAACATAGGAAGATCAGCCGTAGATCGTCATCCGGGACATAATCGAGATCTAGGTTCATGGCTTCGGTCCACTTCGATTCTTGCGCGAACCGTTGCAAGGAAACATCGTAGCGAGCGCGCCGGCGTAAAGCGTCGATCGCCCCAAAGCGGCCGGTCGAGATCAGCCATGAACGCGGGTTGCGAGGAATGCCTTTACTCGGCCATTGCTCGGCTGCGGCAAGAAACGCTTCGTGCACCGCGTCTTCCGCTAGCTCAAAGTCACCAAGAAGGCGGATCAATGTTGCGAGGACGTGTCGGGACTCCGTCTCGTAGACCGACTCCAGATCCACGGGCCTCATCAGCGTTCTGGCATGTCTCGCATCGGTCGTATTTCAATCGTATCGACGCGAGCCGACGGATGCCGCGAGGCGATGCGTATCGCTTCGTTCAGGTCCTGAGCTTCGATCAGGAAGAACCCGCCTAGCTGCTCCTTCGTTTCGGCGAACGGGCCGTTGGTCGTCGAGAGCTTCCCACCGCGGGTACGAATCGTCGTTGCGGACTGCGCGGGATCGAGGGGTGTGCGATGATGAAGTGCCCCTGACGCCGGAGCTCTTCGTGATATGCCAATGTCTCGGCGAGAAGGGCGTCCATTTCAATGGCCGGCAGGGGATCCTCGAGATTCCCGTCGCCGTAAATCAAGCAAGCATACTTCATGGGGGTCCCTCCACGCACTGGTCGTCTAGCAGGGCTCGGAATCGACATTCCTCCTCGTGTCGATTGTGGCGGTCCTCGTTCGACTGTTGGTATCGACGCCTCTCCGATGGCGTCAGAAAGACGGACATCTCGCAATGAACACACCCCCGATCGTGTCGCCGCAGGAGTGGCAGGCTGCGCGTGGGCAGACCCCAGGTGGATCGAGGTGGTGGAGGACCCGTACGCGGCGGCAGAACGTCGGCGGCGAGTAGAGTGACGTCATGTTGATCGCTCACATCGGAGGCCTGCCGGTTGAGGAGTTCCTGGTGCCGTTTGCAAGTGGGGCGACCGCGGTAGGCGCCGGAGCGCTCGGCTTGGTCGCGGTAAAGTTCCGGGCCTTGCGACGCCGGCATCGCGAGCGTTCCACAGCACAAGCGAAATCAATCAGGAGCAGACAATGAGCGCATCATTACCTCGTCACCCCGTCGTATCGCAGCAGGAATGGCTCGCGGCCCGTCGCGAGTTGCTGGCCAAGGAGAAAGCCATGACCCGCGAGCTCGATGCACTTCGCGCCGAGCGTTGTCGGCTGCCCTGGGTCAAAGTCCAGAAGTCTTACGCGTTCGAAGGCCCTGGGGGCAAATGTACGCTTGCGGATTTATTCCGGGGTCGCAGCCAGCTCGCTGTCTATCACTTCATGCTAACGCCGGGCGACGATCACGTCTGCAAAGGGTGCTCTTTCGTCGCTGATCATATCGATGCGGCGCGGCAGCACTTTGGTGACGCCGACCTGTCATTTGCTGCGATCTCGCGCGCGCCGCTCGAGCGGATCGAGCAGGTCAAACGGAGTTTGGGCTGGACTTTCCCGTGGGTCTCCTCACACGGCAGCGACTTCAACTTCGATTTGGGAGTGTCGTTTAAGCAGGAGGACATCGCCGCCAGCCGCGCCTTCTTCAATTACGGCACGCCGACCAGCAGCGAAGATATGATGGGCACCAGCATCTTTACCCGAAACGCGAGTGGCGAGATCTTCCACACCTACTCGACCCACGCCCGTGGGATAGAGAATCTGATGGGCGCCTTCATGTGGCTCGATCTGACGCCCAAGGGCCGCCACCAGTTCGATGACGGACGCAGTCGGCTGAGCGAGGACGAGCTTGCTTCTAAGGCGTCGTCGTAGATCGCGATTTGTGCGAGCTCGTTGCCTCGCTCGCATCAGCGACGTTCACGCGGTGTTGCGGACGTCGACTTCGTCAGTGCGCAAAGTCGGCGCGTGCGACTGCGTCGCTAAGATCGACAAAAACCACGGCGAAATGGGCATGCAACCCTCTCGCTCGAAGATTTGGAACGCAAATAGGGGGCGGCGCGAGCCGGTTCCGTCTTCGCGATTGACTCATTCAATCTCGCAAGCAATATGCCCAAGGGAGCGGCAGCGCGGCCTATGAATGAATCGCTGATTGTCGAGACGTTACACTGCGACTCCGTGCTCGGAAGTTGGACGTCGAGTCATTGGGCTCCGGAGCGCGACGATGCGCTGTTTGGCGCGGTCGATCGCATCTGGGATTTCGACGGAGCGCTCGCCTACCGGCGCGAGCAGCTCTTTCCCAGCGGCACCTTCGAACTCGCCATCCAACTCGACGAACCGCACCGGCCCGTTGGCGCTGGTGTGAGCGAACCGTTCCCGGCAATCTGCCTCGACGGTCTGCAGACGGCGACCGCAACGATCGAGGGGCCGCGCGGCCGCTGCCGCGTGCTCGGTGTCACGTTGCGTCCGCTCGGGGCCTTCGCTCTGCTCGGCACGTCCCTAGCTGAATTAACGGATCGTAGCGTCGACCTGCGCGCCGTCATCGGGCGACCAGCTGCGGAACTCGCGGAGCGGCTCGACGATCGGCGGCAAAGTGCCGCGCGCGTCCGGACCGCCGTGGGCTGGCTTCGCGCGCGCCTTGCGCGTGCGCGCGGCATCGACCCGGTCGTCGCCGCGGTGTTCGAGCGGATACAATGTGACGGCGGCCGCATCGCGATCGCGCAACTCGACGAACTGGGGGGACGCTCGCGTTCGCGTCTCGCGCAGCGCTTCCGCGAGCAGATCGGACTCGCGCCGAAACGCTACGCCAGGGTCGTCCGCTTTCATCGAGCGCTCGAACTGCTCGGGGCGAGTGACGGTGACGACTCGCTGTCCGCGATCGCGTTAGCCGCCGGTTACTACGACCAGGCACACCTGAACGCCGAATTTCGCGAGCATGCGGGCCTCACGCCGCGCCGCTACCTCGAAGCGTTCCGTTTCCCGAACAGCAACCATCTCGCCCTCGCCGCCGAGGACGCGCCTGCCGGTTCATTTTTCCAAGAATCCGCCGCCGGGTTCGTCTAGACTCGCCTCATGAATACTGTAAAGGCGCCCACGGGCCAGACGATCTTTCCAGGGCTACGTTATGCCGACGCGCGCGCCGCCATCGCGTGGTTGCAGCGGGCGTTCGCTGCAGAGACGCATGTCGTGTACGACGATTCGGAAGGCGGCGTCGCGCACGCCGAACTCATCGTCGCCGGCAACATGATCATGCTCGGCAACACGCGCGACGACGGCTACCCGGTGCGCTCACCGCAACAGGTGCACGCCGTCACCGCGGGCATCTACGTCGTGCTGCCCGACGCCGCAGCCGTGGACGCTCTGCACGCGCGCGCAGCGGCAGCCGGTGCGAACATCACCAAGCCCCCGTACGATACGGACTACGGCTCGCACGATTTCGGAGCACTCGATCTCGACGGTCACCCTTGGACGTTCGGAACGTATCGGCCAGAGATCGCGAGCTAGCAGGGGAGTAGTGGAGCCTCTTCCGGGAAAAAGTGCCCAGCGGCGACCGGTGTCCCCAACGTGAGTCGTCCAATCGCGCCAGATAGGTAGCGGGCCAAACCGAATCGCATTCCCATGTTGTACCAAAGTCTAGTCACGGCGCACGTCATCCTGACGACGACGGGTTTACGTCGGGCTCATCGCAGCGAATCTGTGGCTCTTGCAGCTCTGCCGCGGCCGTCGGACTGAAATCATGATGGAAGTTATAAGTGTATGGCGACGATCGGCGCGATTCTTTGGTCCGCTGTTGGGAATCGGCGTCTTGCTCGGTTTCTGATCGTGACGCGAACAGTTTCCGGGATGCGCTCGAGATCGCGCAGCGCGCTGGACTTTGTACTCAACCCTCAAGCAGGGCCGAGTTCGTGGCGAACCTCCTCGGAGCTGTAGGTTCGCTGAGCGAGGTCGTCGTGAGCGTCATCGTCGCACAGCGCCACTTCGATCCAGGCCATCTCCTCGTCGTCGACAAGGGGGGCCGTTAACGCAGCGATCATCGGGCGGTTGTTCTCTCGCACAGCGCGTACGAGCATCGCGATCCGATCGACTTCGGGTTCGGACAGGTCGTCGACAAAGTGATGCAGGTCGGTTCTGGTCATTGCTAGAGACGAGCCTACGGCGGAGCGGAAGAGCTACCCCCCACGATCCGGAGACGGCGGCGGCCGAGCTTTGTTCGGAAGCGATCCAGGCACGTCATTGCGAGTGTCTCGCGCGTGGCGAGCCACTTTCAAAACGTTCACGCTGCGATGCCGCGGCTGTCACGTTTTTCTGTCGAGCGAGCGCCTTAGCGATCGAATTCATGGGCGCACGGAAGTCGGGCCGGTTTGAGGTGATAAGACGCGGGAAACCCGCGCGAGTTCTTCGCGAAGCCGGTGATTCGTCGCCGACTTGACGAGCCGGCGATACGCGCGGTATCCGTCGGGTCGCACGACGGTGCACGTCGCAGCGCCGCCGGTCGTTCGCATTTTCATTCCTAAAGCGTTGTTCGCAGCGAACTTGGCGCTAAACGCGCTCATCCACGTCGCCGGCAAATTTTCCAGCACGATCGCGAAGCGCCCATCGCTTTCCTCGATGCACCGGTCGCGGCATCTGTCAGAGGCGACGATGCTACTGCGGCGGTACGCGATGCCGAGTTCCGAGAGGCGCGCGATGATTCCCTGACGCAGTGCCGGAACTCGCGTCGCGAGCGGAAAGATGCCGTCGCGAAGCAGCTGCGCGAGCGGATTCGGGGTGCCCATCACTGCCGTAATGAGATGCGTAAAGCGGACGACGCTCCGGATCACGGGCAGTCTCTCTTGAGAATATGTTTGCAACAGCGAGTCCGGCGACGATCCAGCGAGTACGGCTGCAAATGTGAACCACACGATTGGTACCGCCTTTGCCGGTCTCGCCAGCCCGAGCCGTTCGAACGACGAACGATACCGCCTCTCGCCGCACGACCCCAATGTGTATCGGTGGGTCGGCTACCTCTTGAAGCGCGCGCAGCATGCAGTTAAGCACATTATTCATCGTTTGTCGTTGACAAAACTCATTCGGCAATAGCCTCGCCGCTGCCAAAATGCGCTCATGGACGACCGAAACGAAACCGCGCAATTCGTCACGCTCGACGGCCAACGGCCCCTCCGTGCCTATGGTGCGGAGCCCGAAACACGTGCCAACGACGCGGCATCAATCGTTATGGCAATGCACCTGTGGGGCGTTGACGCCAAGCAACGCGACGCGGCTCGCCGATTTGCCGCCGCAGGCTTCCGGACAATCATACCGGACCTGTACGCGCGATTCGGTACCCAAATGGCGACGAAGCGTCCCGACGCACGAACGTTCTTGTCGTTTGACAGGAAACTAGAGCCGGCTTCGGTCGACCTCGATCTTCGCGCCGCCGCCGCGTGGCTTCGGGCGCGCGACCCGAAAACAAGAACAGCGATCGTTGGCTTTTGTATGGATACGCGAGACCGGGAACGCGCCCTCGCGGGTCCAAGCCGGGGTGGATAAAGCTGTGTTTGGCGCCCCCGTCGAGGTTCAATCTCCGGCAGATTATCACGACCGAACTCGCATCGCGGTCGGCACCGGAGCCGCGGCAACGCCGAACCGCACGTGCGTGATCTCTTCCGCGACGTTCCACAAGCGTTCGGCCTTGGCTGGATCGCGCGCACCGCGCGGATAGCTGATGCGCTTGGGAAAACCGGTCAGCGCGAAAAACCCGTCAGGACCATAGTACTCGCCACCCGTAACGTCGGGCATGGTCGCCGGATAGAGGATCGAGAGCGCGCCTTCCGCAGGCGCATGGCTGTCGAAGCGCCACAGGAAGCCAAGGATCGCGTTCGGTTTGCCGATGCCGTTGGCGATCAGATCGGTGCGCGTAAAGCCGGGTTGCGCCGTGAGCGCGGTAACCCCCCAGCCGCACTCGTCGCCACGCCGTTGCAGTTCGAGCGTGAAGAGCGAGTTCGCGAGTTTCGATTGACAATATGCGGCTTCGGGACTGTAGCTGCGCTCGGCTTGGAGATCGTCGAACGCGATGCGGCCGAAGTTATCTGCGCTGCTCGATACGTTCACCACGCGCGCACGGCCGCGTGAGAGCAGCGGCAGCAGTTGCGCGGTCAATGCGAAGTGTCCGAGAAAATTGGTGCCGAACTGCAGCTCGAAGCCATCAACCGTCGTGCGCCGCTTAGGCAGCATCATAATGCCGGCGTTGTTGACGAGAAGATCGATGCGCTCTACCTGCGACGCCATGCGTTGAGCGAACGTGCGAACCGACGAGAGATCGGCAAGATCGAGTTGCTCGAAGCGGACATCCGCCTGCGGAAGTAGCGCCCGGATCCGCTCGAGCGACGCCTGCCCGCGGTCGGTATTTCGACCGGCGAGCACGATAGAGGCGCCCGCACCGGCCAGCGCGAGCGCTGTCTCGTACCCGAGACCGCCCAATCCGGTGACGATGGCGAGCCGACCGGATTGGGATGGGATGGCGGCGACGGTCCACGGTGACATGTGTGGTGCTCCTCCGGGAGGATAAAGTGACTGAATGACCATATACAATATTATGGTCAGTCAGTCAACTGCCGGAAAACGGGCGCTTATCCTCGCGGCAGCGGAGCAACTCTATCTGCGCTATGGCATCCGCCGCACGTCGATGGACGACGTCGCGCGCGAAGCAGGTATCGCAAAGGGGACGATCTACCTGTACTACGATTCGAAGGAGACGCTGAACGCAGCCGTCGTGGAAAAGGTCTGCGCCGACATCCTCGCCGACGGACGCCGCGCGCTGGGCGAACCGGGGACGCTCGTACAACGACTCGTCGCGTTTCTTGACGCCTGGAAGGGCAAACCGTCGCGACTCATGGCGTCGTCACCGCATACCGCGGAGATCATCGAATCGACGGCGACTGTGCCCGTCGCGATCACCGCCAGCTTTTACGCGCAGATGCGTGCAATGCTCGCAGACGCGTTGCGTGACGCCGGCATCGTGCACGACGACGCCGTCTCAATGCTGTACGCGGCCGCGGTCGGGACATTGGAAACCGGCGATATCGGCGAGGCGCCCTATCGAACGCGCCTTGCGTCTATCGTGAAAACGCTCACGGCAGGTTTGCACGCAAAGAACGGTATTCAGTAGCGTCGCGAACGTCGAAACGTAGGTTGCGGAATGTCAGAACATTGTTGCGCTACGGCGCCGCGGATGTCGCTTCTTCCGAGGCTAGATCTTTTCACGGGCAATCCCGAAAGCTACCCGTTGCGGGATGGATTGGGCTGCTACCGGTCGGCGAAAAGTTGTGATCGCTGAGAACCCGCTTTCCGCTCCGTCGGTCGAACTTGGCTGTCTGTCGACAAAACGGCTCGACGCTCACGCTCTCATCATGAAATCGACGTTCGGCGCAAAGACCGGAACGTTGCCCTGATTTCATCCGTGAAGGCCGCCGGCTGCTCCATGGCCGCGAAGTGACCGCCTGCGTCGAGCTCCTTGAAGTGCAGAATCGTTTCGTAGCGGCGTTCGAGCCAGCGGCGCGACGCCCGTACGAGCTCCTTGGGAAATATGCTAAATCCAGCAGGCGTCGGATTGGGACCAGAAGGAGGCGGTGCCGACTTCCCTTGCTGTTCTGCCTCCCAGTAAAGACGCGCCGCCGACGCTGCTGCGTTCGGCAGCCAATAGAGCATGATATCGTCGAGCATCGTGTCCATGTCGAAGACGGTCTCGGGGTTGCCGCCGCTGTCGGAAACGTCCTGGAACATCGCGTAGATCCAAGCAGCGAGCCCGGCCGGCGAGTCGGAGAGTGCGTAGCCGATGGTCTGCGGCCGAGTTGACATCTCTTTAGCGTATCCCGAGAGCACGTCTTGATAATACTTGGCGCTGGCCATCATCGCTTTCTCGTGTGCGGTCGCGTTCGCGGTTTCGTCTGCAGTCGGAAAGACGAGTGGAAAATTCATGTGGACGCCGAGCAAACCCGGCGGCGCTTTGCGGGCGATCGTTTCCGTCACCATGCTGCCCCAATCGCCGCCCTGAGCCGCCCACCGCGTGTAACCCAGACGATCCATCAGCGTGATCCAGGCATCGGCGATGCGAGGTATGCCCCAGCCCGTTCCGGTCGGCTTGTCGGAGAAGCCGAAGCCGGGCAGCGACGGAATGACCAAATGGAATGCGTCTTCCCTGCGTCCACCGTTTGCGGCCGGATCAGTCAAAGCGCCGATGACATGGCGGAATTCAAGAACAGAACCAGGCCAGCCGTGCGTCATCAGGAGGGGCAGCGCGTCGGGCTCGGGCGAACGCACATGGAGAAAATGAATGCCCAGCCTATCGATCGTTGTGCGAAATTGGCCAATGTCGTTTAGCCACAACTCGCAGCGCCGCCAATCGTAGCCGGTTGCCCAACGCTCACACAGCGCCTGAAGCTTGGCGAGCGGCGGCCCTTGGCTATTGTCATCAACGGTCTCGGCTTCCGGCCAGCGCGTCCGCGTAAGTCGGACAGCGAGATCGTCGAGCTCTGACTGATCGATGTTGATATGAAACGGCTCTATCAGGTTTGTCATGCAGATATCCTCAGGCGACGCGACGGACGCCGCCAGGAGCGACCATTTCTAATGCGGTGTGGGCAAGGACATCGCGTGCACTCGTCCAGTGCATGTCGCCGTAGCGGTCGTTATCGAGTTGCTGAAGCTTGCCGTCGCCGCTCGACATATCGCGCAGGTACTGCATGCCTTGCCACACCGGGAAAACCGCCTCAGGCTGTGGTGAAAGCGTCTTCGCAATTTTGATCACCGCGCTCAGCAGCCCAAGACCGCCGGCTCGCCACAGGCCAAACCGCTTGCCCGTGATTGCAGTCATGATGTCGGCCAGCGAACGAGGAGTCACGACATCGCCGGCGATCCGTAGATAACGCGGGGCTGAAGCATCAAGTGCCACCGCAGCGGTATAGCGTGCAACATCATCTTTCGTCGTGAAATCAAGCGCTTGATCAGCGCTCCCCCAATACAAAATCTTTCGTGGTTTGCTCAGGACGATCGGAGCCTGTCCCGTGAGCAGGTCGGCGAAGGCGCCATTGAGGATCGACGTCGCCTTGATGTCGGCACGGTCGATACGAGTCATGAATTCGCGGCGCAAATCCATGTTGCGGTTTGCGCCTGGCCGCGTGCGCGTGAAGTCGAGGGAAAAGTCCGAGGGAATAAAGCGCGGGACGCCGGCAGCAACTGCAGCATCGAGCAGGCGGCCCTGGCTCGCGATTATCGTTGGGCGCAAACCGTTCAATGCCGACACGACGCAGGATGCGTCGCGGCACGCATCCGTTAGCGCAGCCGAGTCCTCGTCATCAACTACGATCACCTGAGCCCCATACGCAGCAAGAGCAGCGCGCTTCGCGGACGACGTCTCCGCACGGACGAGCGCGCGGACCTGGGCGCCCCGCTCCATCAAGGCAGCGGCGATCCGTTCGCCGAGGTCGCCGCTGCCGCCGGCAAGCACTATACATTCAGGGTTCATCGTGGCCATCTCAGTTCTCAATGATTCGCGGTGTCGTTAGCATAACTAGACGTTACCGTTCAGTTTTCTAGAATACACCGAGGCGGTCCCGATTCCCCTCTCCAAGCGACTGAAGAACATCGAATTGAAGCACATTCCATCAAAGCGCGGCCGCGGCGGACGTCCGCATTCGAGCCGCGCAGGAGAAGTCGACACCCGTCTTCTCGATGCGGCGACGACGCTATTTCTCGAGCGCGGGTTCGAGGGCACGAGTTGCGAGCAGGTTGCGGAGTTGGCTCGTGCCGGCAAGGCCAGCCTCTATGCCCGTTTTGACAGCAAGGAGACGTTGTTCGTCGCCGTGGTGCGGCGTAGCGTTGAGCGCACCCTTACGCGAACCGACGTAGTTCCGGTCGAACTAGCGCTTAGGGACCGGCTGGTCGCCGTCGGCGTGAGCATCATCGAGCAGTCGCTGAGGCCCGACGTCGTTGCGCTTATGCGCGTCGTCGTCGCAGAGTCACCACGCTTTCCGGAGATTGCGTGCCATGCCAACAACATCGGCTACGAAGCGGGAGTGCGGCGTGTCGCCGAAGTCATCGCTGCACGCAGCCCGGATTCGGTCGACGCGGCCGAGAGGGCAAAGATTCCAGCGGCAAGGTTTATCGATCTCGTGTTCCTGCCGCATCAGATGCGCGCACTGCTGGGCGAAGATCTCGCGGTGCTGCTACGAGCAGCACCGCGTCAGATCGACGAGGTGATCGCAATGCTTTCGGCGACCGGGCTGCTCGACAACTGGACGTGACACCGGTGAAGCTCTTGGACGTTTTAGTCCCGAAAACAACCCCTTTTGAGACACTGCTTTGTGGAGCGCAGGCATCGAGTCCGAAGGAGTCGTCTCGACCGAGGGCGCGAGCCCGCCTGGTTTACCACCCTGGACGACAACGATTCGGCGAAAGCAACGACGACTCTCCGATCACGTGGCGGAAGCGAGGGCTTTGAGCTGATCGAATCCCTCGTGGACGATCTCGACGAGTTCTCGTTCTGCCGGATCGTCGAGCCACCGCTCGAAGCCGATGTGGAACACGGCCATCCCCATGTCGGCGGCTAGGCTCGCCGCCGATTCCGGTACTCCGCGCTGCTTCAGCGCCTGAGCGATTGCCGCGGTGAGCGTCGCGCGTTTGATCAATCCACGCTCCTGAAGGTCCGCGTGAGCGGTGACGATTCGCTGCCGTTCGCGGGCAAGGACACGCCGCCCGTGCATGAGCCTCGACACGGCTTCCACGGCGATCCGAACGGCCTCAATCGTCGGAAGCCTTGGCGGCAGCACGTCGAGGGTCCGAACGAGCTCGTCCTTCAGTACGGCGCTACCGCCGAAGAGCACCTCACGCTTGTCGGAGTAGTGCCGGAAGAACGTTCGCTCGGTCAGTCCGGCGCGCGCCGCGATGTCGGCGACGGTCGTCTCCTCGTAGCCACGATCCAGAAACAGTTCGCAGGCCGCCTGCTCGAGGCGACCGCGTGCGTCGGGTTTCCATCGGCTCATCTTCGTCCATCATACATGATGACAGCGGCTGACGTGTGTGATAGACTCATGTCAGTCACTGTAATTGCGAGGTCAATGTTCGAATAATGCACGTTTTTGTCACCGGGGCCACCGGCTGGGTCGGCTCAGCAGTCATCGAGGAGCTTCGCGCTTCCGGCCATACGGTCACAGGCCTCGCGCGGTCGGACGCCGCCGCAGCCGCACTCGATTCGGCCGGGGTCGCCGTCCGGCGCGGCAGCCTCGAAGATCGCGAGAGCTTGCGCGCCGGCGCGGAAGCCGCCGATGCGATCATTCACACCGCCTTCAACCACGACTTCTCGCGCTTCGCAGAAAACGGCGCGGTCGAGAAGGTCGCGATCGATGCGCTCGGCTCCGCGGCAGCGGAGTCCGGCAAGCCGCTCATCGTCACGTCCGGCGTCGCGCTCATCGCACCGGGACGCATGGTCAGTGAAGACGACGTACGCGATCCGAACGCGACGCATTTCCCGCGCGATCCCGACGGAACGGGACTTGCCGCATCGCGGCGTGGTGCGCGCGTGTCGGTCATCCGTCTCGCGCCATCCGTTCACGGCACGGGCGAGAACCACGGTTTCGTCCCGCGCGTCATCGCACTCGCGCGCGAGCACGGCAAATCGCCGTATATCGGCGACGGGAACAATAGATGGCCCGGTGTTCACCGCCGCGACGTGGCGCGTCTTTACCGGCTCGCGCTCGAACGCGCTGCGGACTATGCCGTCTATCACGCGATCGCCGACGAGGGAGTTCCGTTCCGCGATATCGCCGGCACCATCGGACGGCACCTCAATTTCCCCGTTCCGAGCATTTCCGGCGATGAGGTCGGCGAGCACTTCGGCGGGTTCGCGATGTTCGCGCAGATCGACGCGCTCGCCTCGAGCGCCAAGACGCAGCAAACTCTTGGGTGGCGCCCGACCGAACCCGGGCTTCTCGAAGATCTGGATAGCGCGGCGTACTTTCCGTCCTAACATCGACGACCCGCAAGTCTCAACCGCGACGAGCGACGCAATGCGCAACATTCGCCGGCCCATCGCGATGAGCGATGCCACTGCGCTTATCGACACAATGCGAGCGGCGTTGTCGTTGCAACTTGCGTTCTCGTAAAGAATCCCTTCCGGGACAGTCCGTCCATGATCGCTCACCTACGATTTGGACGTGGAGCCTTTACAAGCCACGTTGCAAGACCGCGACCGCTTCCCCGATTTTGTCGAGCGTGCCGTCGAAGGCTGGCTCTCGTATCTTGAGCGCCCCGCGTTGCGCGACGGTTACTCGCATATTGATGCGCGCGCCATCGCGACGGTCTTGCTCGCCGGATACCGCGGCTTCTTACTCGATCTTTGCGCGACACGTGAACGAAAACGCTTAGCCCGGGCCGTAGACCTTTGGATTTTGGCGCTCGACGCGATACCTCCGGCGAAGGCAATTTCCCATGGACGCTGAGATGAAGAGCGTGGCGATCGACATGGGCCCGTTCCGCATCATGGTTAAAGAATTAGCCGGATCGAACGTCAGACACATCCAACAAACCACATGATTTTCACTGATCTGAGCCGTTTTGAAGCTGCTCCCCATTGTTTTGAGGACGACGTTGGACCACGGGCGGTTAGACCGCAGGAGGATCCTTTGAAGCGCACTTGGACAGTCATTGGCGTTAGCGATGTGCACGGCAGCTTCAAGTGGTATCAGTTGCTACTCGGCCTGCCCGAGACAGCTCCCGGCCATGATTACTGGGGTCAAATCCTCGACTCGGATGGAACCGTCTTACTTTGCCTCCATGAGTGGGGTGCCCATGAGCATCCATCTTTGAGTAGTCCGATCACGCGCAGCCTGGCAACGGCCTTCTCTTGTTCTTCCGTGTTGATGATTTCGATATGGCATTGCCAAGAGCACGTGCGCTCGTCGATCGACTCGACGAGGAGCCCAACATGAATCCGAACACCGGAACTACGGAGTTCTCACTCCGAGATCCAGACGGGTATTACGTCACGATCAGTGCGCTCGATGCGGCCTAGCAATGGGTAGAGCGGACACGTCCGAGATACGCGAGAACGCCGCGTCGAGGTTGATCCGACAGAGCCGCGAAGCCGGCGTCAAACCGAAGCGACTAGGTCAAGCTCGTAAAAGAGAGCCGCCTGTAGTTGGGACAGTCGCGTTAAGCCGGTAATTCCGAAAGCGACCGTGCCTGTTGAAAAACGACTAAGCGTGAATACCGATTCATCGCGATGCATAAAATAGCAGTGCCACAACAAGAGCCCTGCGCAGTTCCCGATTGCAAAGCGCTTGAATATCGTGCTCGCGCATAACTATGCGTTCGCGAATCTAGAGCCGCCTTTTTCAACAGGCACGACCTCTTTTGAGACCGTCCATTAACGGCGCACGCCGCGCCCCAAGGCGTGACGTCCCTGGCGTTGCCGCGGACGATTCAGCCGTGCGAAAAGACCACTCGATAACGTGTTGGAGACAGGCTCGTCGCGCGGCGGAAGTGCTGGCGGAGATTGGCCGGCGATCCGAGTCCGACACGCGCCGCAATCTCTTCGATCGTGAGACCGGTCGTTTCGAGGAGTTCCTTCGTGCGGCCGATACGTTGCTGCTGCAGCCACTCGAGCGGCGCCAACGACGTCTTTTCTAAAAAGCGGCGGTGGAAATTTCGTCGTGACATATGTGCCTTTGCGGCCATTTGTTCGACCGTGATCGGAACGTTTAGCGCCGCGAGCATCCATTGCTGAGCCTTCGCCATCGCATCGTCGCCGGGGGGCACCGGCGGGGCCTCGATGAACAGCGCTTGTTCGCCAACGCGACGGGGCGCCATCACGATGCGACGGGCAACGTGGTTTGCGACTGAGCCGCCGAGATCTTTACGCAGGATGTGCAGCATCAGGTCGACGCCGGCCGTAACGCCACCTGATGTCAATACCGATTGATTGTCGACGAACAGGACCGATTTATTCACGGTCAACGACGGATATTGACGAGCCAGATCATCACAGAGAGACCAGTGCGTGGTGACGGTGAGTCCCTCGAGTACGCCTGCCTGCGCGAGCGCGAATGCCCCAGAGCAGATCGAGACCATTCGCGCTCCGCTCGCCGTGCTAGCTCGCAGCGCCGCAAGCGTCTCCTTAGCGAGCTTTCTGCTCGACGCGCCGCCGTAGCCGGGAACGATGACTGTTTGTGCATCGCGGAGTAGCTGCAGATCGCCGTCGGGAACCAGGCTCATACCGCCGGCGGCGCCTATCGGCTCGCCGTTTGGGCTTGCGGTCGTGACCTCGTAAAACTCCGGCGCCTCGCGGGCCAATACGTGCATCGGGATTGCGAAGTCTAGGGGCAGCACTTGCTCCAGAAGCAGCACCGTAACGCGATGACGAGACATGGCACAATTCTAGCTTATCTTGGCAATAGTGCCACTCGTGGAACCGCGCGAGTTGGTGCAGACTAGCCTTGGGCAGCCCGCTCTCAGCAGCGGCAGCCGCCCAGTCCGAGGAGTTTCGCAATGCCTACCACCCGTCAATACACCGTCATAACGCACAAGGCCGCGCTCACGATCATCGAACAGGCGATCGCGGAAGGCGAGAAGCTTGGCGTTCCCATCTCGGTGACGGTCGTCGACCCGTGGATGAACCTCGTCGCGTTTGCGAAGGCCGACGGCGCAACGCCGCATAGCGTCGATAGCAGCAGACGAAAGGCCAACACGGCAGCGTCGACACGTCGTCCGACCGGATGGATGAAAGACGATCTCGCGTTGCCCTTGCCGCTCGCGACCGACATGAAGCTCACCAACATCATCGGCGGATACCCGCTCACCTTCGAAAGCGCGGTTGCCGGCGGCCTGGGCGTTGCCGGGGGCACGCCGGATCAGGACGCTCAGATCGCTGCGACTGCCGCCGTACACGCGCTCGAGCTCTGACATTCCCTCGGGCCATCGACGTTCCGCGTAAAATTCTCTCTAACGCAAAATCTCTCTCCCGGAGGAGCGATATGACGACTCTCGACAACCTGATGCAACGAAACAAGGATTTCGCTGCTCAGCAATCTGCTGCGGGCTTACTTATGCCTGCACTCCCGCGTGCGTTACCTAACGTAAAGGCACTGATTATTGGCTGCGCTGATATGCGCGTCGATCCGGCTCATGTGCTCGGTATCAAGCCTGGAGAGGCCGTCGTGATGCGTAACATCGGGGGCCGAATTACTCCGGGAACGCTGGAGATGCTGACTCTGCTCGGTCGAATAGGTCAGGTTGCCGGTGAGAGCCCCGGAGGCGGGGGTGAATTTCACCTCATTGTGCTTCAGCACACCGACTGTGGGATCACTCGTCTTGTAGATGACCCCAACATGTTGACCGACTACTTTAGAATAAAAGAAGAGGAACTTAAGGCAAAAGCAGTCATGGATCCCCGGGCCGCGGTTGCGATCGATGTTGCTTCACTCAGAGCGATTCCCGCCCTCCCGGACGAGTGGCTTGTTTCTGGGCTTGTCTATAACGTGGGAACGGGTCTGGTTGATATCGTCGTGCCGCCTGCGCCGCTGCGTGATACGGAGAATATCAAGGCTAGAGACGTGACGGCAACTCTCAAGGCTCTGACGCCTACCACCCGATAGGACCGACGACGTATGCCCGCGGACCCATTCTTATCGCCGTTCCAGTCGACGATCTCCGTTCTCGCCTGCTGCGCACGCGGTGGCCGGAGCACGTCGGGGTCGGCTTGGACTACGGTACCGATCCCGGTTATCTGCGGGAATTGGTCGACTACTGGATTGAGCGCTTCGACTGGCGGCTCCAGAAGCGGCGACCCAACGCGGTCCCGCACTTCCGCGCGAATGTCGACGATTTCGCACTTGACTTCATCCACGAGCGCGGCGTAGGGCCACGACCGATTCCGCGGTTAGCGTTTAGCTCCCTGGACCAAGCCGCCGCGGACACACAGTCTCGAAACCGGACCCTTTGGGGGGGAGATTGAGTCTCTATACTTGATGTAAATAGGTGGCGAGGGAGCCACCGCCCCGGTTCGTAAGATTGAGGTTGCAAACACTTCATCTTGCGAGGACCAGAACGATGGCCGATTACGATCTTACCCTAT
>JAABUX010002143.1_pt1 | contig 28433 bp, 24 predicted proteins | sample 5561851 | NCBI WGS metagenome assembly JAABUX01 (sample SAMN10711883, study PRJNA513361) | rock metagenome | isolation source: Antarctica rocks | place: Antarctica: Victoria Land, Richard Nunatak red sandstone | collected 2016-01-03 | reverse complement strand
GGTCTTGCACTTCTTCCAAACGATCCGCCCAGCTGCGCAGATCTTCTACTGAGGGAAACACTTCCATCTCTTCCTCCTAGTTTCTTGTTTCCCTCTCATTCTACCACATAAGTGCGGCTGTAGTATTGATTAGATAGGTTAAAAAATGTGAACCACGTCACTTTTCTAGCAATCCTACAAAGGTCATTGGGAATAGACGCACAATACCGTCGAACAGGCGTTTTTGAAACGCCGCATCAAAGAAATGTGCGCCGCACAGATATCCTAGCGATAGGCGACCGCTTTGTTGCGTTCGCGTGGCAACTGGTACCAGATATCGTCGCAAACGGCTCGCATCTCGTCGTCGAGCGTGAAGTCTACGGCTGGCAATGTCTGCTCAAGATGCTCTGGTTTGCTGGCACCGACGATTGCCGAGGTGATGGCAGGTTGTGCTAGCACCCACGCAAGCGCGAGTTGTGCCACCGAAATGTTGCGTTCGTTACAAAATTTCTTGAGTGTATCGACCGCTTGCATCTGTGGCTCTTGCCAATAACGTTGTTGATAGAGCTTACCAGCATTGTGTACAGTAAAGCGTGTGCCCTCGTCGGGTCGCTGACCCACCTGATAACGTCCTGTCAGCAGTCCACCAGCAAGTGGATTGTAGGAAATCACGCCAAGCCCTTGATCCAACACAAGTGGAAACAGTTCGCCTTCGATATGCCGAAATAGGATGTTGTAACGAGGTTGTACGCAGTCGAAACGTGCCAGCCCTAGCCGATCACTTGTCCATAGTGCTTTACACAGTTCCCATGCTGGATAGTTCGAGCAACCGATGTAGCGCACCTTACCGCTTCGCACTAGATCGTCGAGGGCACGTAGTGTCTCATCAATTGGCGTCTCTGGGTCCGGGGCATGAATCTGGTACAGGTCGATATAATCGGTATTTAGACGTCGTAAGCTTTCCTCTGCCGCTGCCATAATATGTTTGCGCGACGCTCCCTGATTGTTCGGATTTGGTCCCATTGGCATACGACACTTAGTGGCAAGGACAATCTGTTCGCGGCGTCCTTCACTTGCATTCAACCAACGTCCAACATATTCTTCCGTGCGTCCAAGCATATCGGGTTTTGCACCAAGTGGGTAAGCATCAGCGGTATCAAAAAATGTCACCCCTGATGCAAAAGCGGTATCCATAATTGCATGCGAGGTCGGCTCATCACATTGGTTGCCGAACGTCATGGTACCAAGACATATCTCCGAAACTTTAAGACCTGTACGTCCCATACGTTTGATTTTCAATCTCTATTCCTCTTTTCTTGCTGTTGTGGGTAGAACGAGTAGCCCATATGGGACAGAGTACCACAAAATATGAAACCTACTGGGGGTCTCATTCGTGATCTATATAGGCACGAAACAGGTCTATAAGCATATTTCGCCCGATACAATGACAAGATACACCTATACGACATGCAACTTACACAGGTATACTAAAACAATAGTAGTAAAAAACGGAGGAAATACATGGCACGATTCACTATAGGTCGGTCGAAGGCCGATCAGACGCAGGACGCAGCACAATCAACAGTTGACAACGCGAAAAACACGGTACAGTCCGCAAAGGACACAGCACTGCTAGCGTTTGAAAATGTCAAAGATGCAGCACAGTCCACCTTTGGCAACGTTAAGGGTACAGCAAGCTCAACCTACTCGAATGTCCAAAGCAACACACCATCGACCTACTCGAATGTCCAGAGCAACGTACAGGATCAGATTGGTAAGGTGCAGAATGTGGCAACAGCGGGTATCGCTGCGGCACAAGGTCTATTCAAGCAAAACTCGAAGAAGTCAAACAAAAGCTTGGAAAAAGCTCAAGGCCAGTTGAGCGACTTCCAGGATAGTGTACAAGGTAAGCTGAGCGATGTTCAAGATAATGTGCAGAGTGCGGTTAAAGTCGGTATCTCTAAAGCACAAGACGCAATCTCGGATACTGTAGGTACTGCTCAGGATGCCTTTGCAAAGAACTCCAGGGCTGCACAAAAGGCAGCGAAAAAGGCTCAAAAGCAGTTGAAAAAGGCCCAGAAGTCGTCGAAGGGAGGCAATCTTCTAGGTTTGTCTGCCGCACAAGATGTGGCAAACAAAGCCACGAAACAGGCCACCTCCAGCATTTTTGGTGTCAAGTCGAACATCCAAGACAAGCTTGATGACATGCAAGCGGACCGTGAGCGTCAGGCACGTCGCAAAGCGCGCGCCCAGACGTTGTTCCGCTTCGGCGTTCTTATCGGCCTTGTTGTTGCGGTATTGTATACTCCAACTCCTGGCGCACAAATTCGCCAACAATTGCAGCAGCAATTTCAGAAGTACCGTTCACAACTCGGTCTCTAACACTAAGCAATAGTAAAAGCATGACGGAAGTTTCGCTTCCGTCATGCTTTTTTCTCGATCCCCAACACCTCTGGTAGCACCTTGTCACCACCCATACCGATAAAAGGTCGTATTTTGTCGAAAGATACTTGATGGCCTTGCTCAGCCATCGCGTCTTGCCATGCATGTGCTTAGGTATCATTGCTATTAACTAAGGTGCCATCAACATCGAGAATAACAGCTTGTACCTGTTTTATATGTGTTGTCATTATAACCTCTTAAATATACTAAAGATCAAGGATTGTATCTTGTGAGCATACTATCCACTCACAAGATACAATCCTTGATCCCTGTAGAACATTATGCGGAAATCGTAGTCAGTTGCGAACCAAGCGTCTTTCGCAACAAAACTTTTGCGCGATGAAAGTATGTTTTTGCCGTAGCCTCTGGCATGTGAAGCGTTCTACCAATTTCTGAGAAGCTTAACTGCGCGAGATAGCGGAGCGTTACAACATCACGAAACTTTGGCGGTAGGGACTGAATAGCATTTTGCAAAACATCTTGCAGATCATGCCGCTCCATAATATCTTCTGGCAACGGACCTGGATCTGCCATATCTGCTAAAAAGGTAATCTCACCTTCGCTATTCTCAGTTTCTAACTGCGAGAAGTGAATGGCATAACGTTTCCTACGTCGCAATTCATCGACACAGCAGTTACGCGCAACCTGAAAGAGCCAGGGCTTAAACGGCTCTGAAATGCCTAAGTTGGGTAGCGAGGTGTAGAAGCGCAGAAACACTTGTTGCAACACATCACATGCCTGGTCATAGTCACCAAGAAAATGGCAAATAAAGTTAAATAATGGGTTGGTGTATCTACGTACTAATATCTCGAATCCACTCTGATCGCCGGAAAGTGCCTGTTGCGCCAGCACCATGTCGGAAAGATCATAGGGTTTTATATAGCTTGTCTCGCTAATCTGCACGAGTACTCTCCTCGTTCTAAATATATAGGGTTACGTATTTACGATTACCAGTTCTTTGTTTGTATATGCATAGACTAGCGCGTTTTCGCTAGAATTGCAATGACTTTTTCTCTGGAAAATCTCTACCATAGCAGGTTGTAATCAAATATTAAAGAGGAGGTAAGAAAGCTTAAATATTTCTTATTTTTATAAGAAAAAGAATATCCCCTGTACATCAACGTTTTCCATACACAGGGGATACTCTTTTTTAAGGATGGAATTAGGCGTGTTCTAAGCGGCGCAGTTCAATTTTCCCATTGCGAGTGCGAACTGCGAAAGTTGGCTGGGCATACACAGCAGGGCTGTTGGCAACACTTCCATCACAGAGGCGGAAACCGGAATTGTGCCAGGGGCAATACACGACGCCATTTTCGAGACGCCCTTCGTCCAGAGGACCCGCAAGATGTGAGCAGGTGGCAGCTATCGCATAGATAGCCTTGCCATCTCTTACAACAACGGCGGGAATGCCCGCGACATCGACGCGCGTTAACTTACCCTGTTCCAGGGCTGCTTCATCCATAACCGCGACAAAGTCATCGGAGCCGCCTTCCCATGCGACATGATTGACACCGATACCACTTGAATACGCCAGTTCACCACCGAGATAGGCCGAATAGAGCGAGATTGCATAAGCGGTGGTAGCGAGCGTGATAGCAGTACGGCGTTGTCCAGTAAGGCGTAGAATTGCTGAAACAACGTTGAGTGAGAGAAGGCTTGTATTAAGCAAGGCATGTAACATACCGGTGCGCTGTTCCGCTCCATCGGTATCTACCCAGTTACTAAGACCTGTGACAGCCGAACCAACGGCGCCAGCAATACCTAACCACATGGTTGCATCCGCGCTCCGTGCAACACCTTCGTTCTCGTCAGCTAGCCATACAAAGTCGAGCAAAGCTGTAGCACTCCACGAGCCAATAGGAATCGCGACCAGAACAGGATGTACAGCATGTCCAAGCCAGACACCATTAAGCATATCTTTGATCTTGTAACTCGGCTGTCCTGGCTGTCCGAAAAGTTTATTCGTCCACTGCTGTAACGGACTTGAAAGCTTATCAAGCCAGGGCATACGAGCGAGCAACTCACCATTGAGATGGCGTATCGTTGGACTGATAGGTGGTGTCTCCATCCAACTTCTATCGGTGCTTGTTGTTACTTTTGAAGCCATGTGTATTTTCCTTTACTATTTTTCAATATTGCGCCAACAGTACTCATGTGGCGGATTCATACCAATTACAGAAAAAGGTACATCCGCTTTATGTTGAGAATGAAGATAGTGTAAAACAGCTTGATTGTGTGCATAAAAGCGACGCGCACACGCTAAAGCACTCTGCAACGAGCGGAAATGGACGCGCATCTCCTGCTGCATCGGTAAAGAGACATAGTGGAAACCATGATCCTCCAACCAGGTGCGATCCTCATAACGAGGCCAGATCAAGATAATTTTCCCATTTGGTTTCGTTACACGTTGTAACTCTACCAGCCCACGCTCACCACCTTGTTCAGGCAGAGCGGTGAAGGCAGAACACGAAAGGGCAACATCGACGCTATTATCGGGCAGTGGCACAGCGTCAAAATGTCCTTCAAGCAGAGTAACATGCTGAGTTACACAACGCTGAAAACTTTTTTGCTTGAGAATCCGTAGTAATCCTGGTGAAGGCTCGACCGCATAAACCATCTTTGCCCCATAACGCAAGCATTCAAAGGTTGCACGTCCGCTACCTGCTCCCACATCAAGTACTACATTATCCTGAATTTCTGGAGTAATATGCTGAAAGATACCGGGGTGCAACCGCTCTCCCTCGATAAGTTCCTCGTAAAGGTCAGGTGTTTTCCAATAGGTAAGCTCCCAGAACAGGTTATCAAGAACATGTTTCCGTGCCACTGCAATTTGCTCTTCTGGGAGGATTGTAGCAAGTTCTCGATGAAATGCAGCATGTTGATCGCAGGGAAGGCACGACTCGATACGCTGCACAATCGACTCAGACGTATGACGCAGACTATGTGCTAATTGCGTTGTTGTGAAACCAAAGACATCCGCACGTAATATTCTGCGTAAAGAGTCATCGTCAAAGACCTGTAAGTCCTCTATATGAAAAGAATTGTCGAACAACGGTTCAGCATTTGTTGCAGCCTTGCTCGTTGCCATAAAGAATACTCCTCGTGGTATTTGCCTGATTATCTTTACATGAGGTAGACACGAACAAGTGAGGAGAAAGGTTTCGTGTATCACCCTAAATATTTAGAAAACGCACATAAATTAGAAAACACCATGCATTTTTACTCCATAGAAGTGTAAAGATTAAATTATTAGAATATTATTTTTGAGAAGTTAACGTACCCTTAGTGTTTTTATGAAAGACTTGTAATTCAATTGACTATCACCTATGATGTAGGTATAAGCAGCCCTAAGACTGCTACGTGGAACTTCATCACATTCTTTATAACAGTAAGGAGTACATACATGAACATCCTTGATGCGGTCATCAATTCGTTCGCCGCAGCTCTGGCACTCCTCTTCACATTTGTCCCCAGGCTACTTGGCTTTCTGGTCATCTTGCTTGTGGGCTACATCGTTGCCTCAGCACTCTCGCGACTTGTTACGTTTATTCTGCGTAAGGTGGGATTTGATCGTATCTCGACGCGAATTGGTCTGACACGCCTTGAGCAACAGATGGGTTTGAAGATGGACACGGCAGGCATTCTAGGACGCATTGTCTACTGGTTTGTTTTCCTCATCTTCCTGGTGCCAGCCGTAGATGCACTTGGCCTTACCGCTGTCAGTACGATCCTAAGCCAGATACTGGGTTACATTCCAAATGTCTTTGTCGCCATCCTTATTCTGTTCCTGGGCACACTTGCAGCAACCTTCGTTGCCGACATCGTGCGTGGCGCGACATCAAACGCGAATGTAGGTAGCCCAAATCTGTTCGCGAACATCGCACGCTATGCCATTCTTGGTTTTGTTGTAATCGTCGCGCTTGAGCAGTTGAATATCGGTAGTGCGCTACTCAACATTCTGTTCACAGCAGTTATGGGTGCCGCAGCTCTGGCTTTTGCACTAGCGTTTGGTCTGGGTGGACGCGATGCCGCCAAGCGTCTTATTGAGCGCAATGAGTCATCATTAGGAGAAGCGGCCACACGGATGAACGCGCAGCAAAATGCACAACAGAGCATCAATCAAGCGCGTAGTGTTGCAGATGCTCAATATGTTCAGCAGCAACCAACCTACCAGCAAACACCACCGCAACAATACCCGGCACAACAGCAGCAACCTTATCCAACACAACAACAACCCTATTCACCACAGCAGTAAACACTTTTGGATAAAACGAGCGCATGGGGCTGACATTTACTCTGTCAACTCCATGCGCTCGTTTTATGCGCCGCTCTGTCCTGCTGCAAGTCCATAGAAGAGCAGGAGAGCTGCGGCGGTCATGACACAGACCGTTATGATGAGTCCGACATTCACGAGCAAACTGAAACGGTGTTTACCCATAACCTTGCGACTATTGCCGACGAGTAACAGGTAGAAGACGAGTACAGGAGCAAGGATACCGGAGAGTACATTCGCCCAGAAGAGAAATTTAATGGGGTTCAGACGTATCAAGGCCAGCGCGAGGCTGACGACAAGAGCAAACGTCAAAATCAGGTAGAAGCCCTCGCTTTGCCAGGGCTTTTTAGAGAGACCAGCAGACCAACCAAAAGTGCCAGCGACTGCATACGATGTACTTGCTAAAAGAATAGGAATAGCAACAACACCCGCTCCAATCAGACCAATGGCAAAGAGATATTCCGCGAATGGTCCAAGTACAGGAACTAGCGATTGTGCAGCATCCGCCGCCGTTACAATGCTCTTGTGATGCACAAAAAGCGTGGCAGCAGTCGATACAATAATAGTATATGCAATAAGATTGCCACTTATGACGCCTGTGCTAATGTCTAAAGCTGCGAAACGTAGTTTTTGTGGCAGTGTACCTGGACGAATCTCCTCTTTTTCGCCCTGTACCTGCCAGAAGATGTTATATGGCGAGATGGTCGCTCCCAACAAGGCGACAGCACTACTTACGCTCGTGAAATTCAAGTCGATGTGTGGTACAAAGGTGTTAAAGACAAGACCTCCCCAATCCGGTTTAGCCAGCACCGCCGTAATGATATAAGCGACAAACACAAGGCTCATCGCAATGAATATCTTCTTAATTGACTCAAAATTACGGTACACAGTGAGGTACCATAGCACAAATGCCACAGGGACAACAAACCAGACCCAACCGATATGAAAAATCAACTCCAGCCCACTACCGATGGCAACAAGGTCGGCAGCGATTAGCGCGACATTGGCGGCTATAAGAATGAGTGCGGCAAGTACTGCTACCCAGCGACCATAATGTTCACGCAAAACCTCCGCCAGACCTTTTTGCGTAACACGTCCTAATTGGGCACAGGCAAACATACAACATTGATACAGTGGTGTGGCAAGCAGTAAGAGCCAGAGATGACCAAAACCATTTTGCGCTCCATCTACGGCATAAGCTGCAACCGCTGAAGAGTCGTTGCCCGCCATGCCGCCAAGAAATCCTGGACCAAGCATACGTAGCAATGGAAGTTTTTTTGCTTGCTCCTCTCGCTGCTGGTGCTGCGTCGGCTCTGCTTGCGCCTCCTGTCTCTCTTCTTCCAAATCGCGCAGACCTTCGACGGTGGGAATAGCCTCTTCGGCTGCATCTAAAAGATTGTCCTGCTCTTGATCTTGCTCCTGAAACTCTTTTTCATGCAGAAGCTGCTCGTGACCAAAGGCGGAGAGTCCTTCTATCTCTTTGAAATTCGTATCTACGGTCATACTGCCATCTGGATGTTGAGGTGTTTCCTTCTCCACGGCCTGAATGCGGTCTACCGGAATCTCTAACTCTTTTTTGAAGAAAATGCCCTTTCGCACAACGACTTTTTTAGTATGTCCCTGTTCGTCCTTTACTACAGTAGCCACTTTTGGTTTACTGACATCCTTCTCGCCCAAGTCGCCTTTTGCCGTCTCTACTATCATCCCAGGCTCGACAGCATCCTCACTATGCTGCACTTTATCGATCATATAATTCTTGTACCTTCCTGACTTTTAGTGTTTATATAGGCTGAGATGCAAATGTGTTTGCATCTCAGCCTATATAGCATGGGAAAACCATCGTGGCGCAACTCATTAGCACTATAATTGCCCCATAAGCGCGATACAGTATTCCCTCCATAAACATAGCATTGTTAAGTCCAGTGTAATTTTGCTTCCTAAACGCAAAGATCGTGTAAGAGGTAACACGTCGGCAAGTATCGCTATTTATACACTAATTTAGCGAAAGATTAAGGCCAGCTTGTCTCTGTAAATGGCGTGATAAGCACCTCTTGCATTGCAGATTCGGGCGGCACTTGCGCTGCAAAAACGATGACATCGGCGACATTGGCGGGGGATTGCAGGTTCTTCTCTTCTGGCATGGGAATACCCTGCTCTTGAAAGCGGTCAAAGAAGTGCGTTTGCATACCACCAGGGATAATGGTGGTGACACGAATACCATAGGCACGTCCCTCGACGCCAAAGCCACGTCCGAAAGCAACTAAGCCAGCTTTAGAAGCATGGTATGCCGATGCATTGGCCCACATACGTAGCGCAGCGGTCGATGCAATGTTGATGACATGGCCTGCCTTTTGCACACGCATAAGTGGGAGTGCAGCCTTTGTGAAGAGAAATGGACCACGCAAGTTGACGCCAATCACACGGTCCCACTGCTCAACGGTCATCTCCTCGACTGAAAGCGTGTAATCAATGGCGGCGCAGTTCACGACAATATCAAGGCGACCCCACTGTTCGCCAACGGCCTTGACCGTTGCGAAAACCGCGTTGGCATCGCTCACATCACAGGGAAGAGCGATGGCCTGTGTGCTAGGTTGTAGGCCGTGTTGTAGGCTGTGTTCGACGATGCTCTTGCTTACCCGTTCAATGCCTTCTTTGTTGATGTCTACACAGGCGACATGACTACCAGCATTGGCGAAAGCACGCGCGGTAGCCTCACCAAGGCCACTCCCTGCTCCAGTCACCAGGACAACTTTTCCTGTAAGTACATTCTCGTTCATACTGTTCTCTTTTCTTTATTATCTCATTCTTGTGTATGTAAGATGGTCTTCTTCTAGCAGGTCTCCAAACAATTCCGTGGCATTTTTCGCACGATTTTCTACCTCTGTTGGCAGACCGAGGTGGTAGGTACCACTCGGTAGTATGCCACAACCGCCATATCTACGAATAAGCAAGAACTGCACAACGACCTCTTCGCCAGCATGTTCAGGTGGTAGGCGATGCCACCAGGAGAAGCTGCCCACGTCTAGCAGTTTTGCACGGTCGTACAGCACATTCGCGCCTCCAACCCAGGCGATTTTGTAACGCACAGGCTGCCCACCTCGCACCAGCTTTTGTTCCAAGTGAAGCGGGTTCGCGGCATTGTTGATGAGATGGCGTTGCCAGGGAATGGTATCCACATCAAATGGTTCAGGAGTGACAGGACTCTCCCAAAGCTCGATGCGCTGCTGCTGTGGACGTACATCATCGAGATATTGCAGTCCAGTCGCGGCACAACCGACAAAGCCACAACGTTCCTCTTGTAGTACATTCAACATCCGTTGCATCACGTGAGGTTCTAACAACACGTCATCATCGAGATAGTGGACGTAAGGGGCACGGCTCTGCTCAAGCAAGAACTGGCGTTGTTCGGCGAGGCCACGCCTGGGTAGATGATGATGTAGTTGTACGGTATGTCCATGCCAACGGAGGGCACGAACGGCTGTCTGTATCTCGACACTATCAAGATACATGGCGTTCTCCTCTGTTTGATCGGAGACAATGACGTTAAAGTCTGTAAAGGTTTGACCGAGCAGGCTCGTTAGCACTATTGCCAGCCCTGTTTTACGCCGACAAGTAGGAATAAGGACATCGACATGTGCCACGCTGTTACTCTCCTCTTCGTATAGGTTGACTATCGTTCGCTACGACGGGAGACGCTTTGTCATATGTTGCTAGCATCGTTTCGTAGAGAACTGCCGTTCGCTTCGCTACAGTCTCCCAGGTAAATTCGCGCTCGACCCGTGTACGAGCAGCAAGTCCCATTTGTTCACACCGTTCAGGCTCCATAAGGAGTTGATAGAGGCGGTCTGCCAATGCCTGTGGGTTCCGCGGCGGGACCAGAAATCCGGTCTCGCCATCGGCAATAGTATACGTAATGCCGCCAACGGCTGAACCGATTACGGGTCGTCCACATGCCATACCCTCTAATGGTGTCAAACCGAACGGTTCATACCAGGGAGTCGTGACGGTTACATTGCCAGCACTGTAGTAGTTATAGAGCGTATCTTGTTGACGCTTGCCCACAAACGAGACATACTGCTCAATACCAAGTTCTGCGACAAGTTGTTGTAACACGCCAATTTCGGGTGTAGCAATTGGGTCTGGCTCAGTTGTTTCACCACCGACGAGCAATAAATGAACAGGCGGTAGTGTTGTGGTCGCCTGTTGCCAGCGTTGTACCAATAGTGCCATAGCACGCACAACACTGCGTACATCCTTACGGGGCAACATGCGACCAACATAGGCTACAACAAAAGCATCCTGTGCTAGCCCGATACGCTGTCGCGCCTTAGCCCTTGCGACGGGATGGAAAACGTCTGTATTGACCGCCGAAGGAATCACGACAACTTTTTCTGACTTCGCATTATAATCATCAACGAGTTCTGACCACTCGCTGGGACATTGCGCGATGATGCACTCAACGGACTGAATAACCTGCGACTCGACCGCTATACGCTCCTGTGGGCTGGTATCGGCACTGCCTTGATGTTTGTGTTTTGTCTTGCCCATCGCGTGAAAAATCTGGACGGCAGGAATATTCAAGCGGCTCTGTAGCTCGGTGGCAACCCAACCAGACATCCAGAAGTTGCCATGAATAAGGTCATAGTAGACCTCGTTGCGTTCTGAAAAGTCGAGCAAGGCATTCCGAAACGTAGGCATAAACTCCCACAATTTATCTTTCGCGAGAAAGGTTGGCGGTCCCGCAGTCAAATTGATGATGCGTACATGAGGTGCCCACTCAATAATTTCGGGAGTGTCGCTTGCATCCCGGCGCGTGAATACATCGACCGCGTAGCCAAGCTTTGCAAGGTTGCGGCTCACTTCATCAACATATACATTTTGTCCACCAGCATCCTCACCTCCAAGCAGTGCGACAGGGCTGGCGTGTTCGCTCAAAAATGCTATACGTGTCAATCTCTCCATCTCTATTTCCTTTTTATTCTTCAACGTAGTATTTGTGCAAAGGCAGTGTTCCAGTTCCGTTTGAAACGCTCCAATCCAAAGCGGTCATGTGCGACGGTCTGGGCATACGCACCCATTGCCCTTGCCTCCAGTGGATGAGCAAGTAGATACTGCATATGTTCGACTAAAGCATCAGGGTTACAAGAGATATAGCCACTCTTGCCATGCTCAATAACGGTTGGTAGCTCGGTGGTCGCGAGTGCCACAACAGGCAAGCCGATAGTCATAGCCTCAATTACCGCAAGCGGTAGACTGGTATAGCGAATGGGACTGAATAGAAAACGATAATCGGCCATGCGCTGGTGCAAGTGACGATAGGGAATGTCACCAAGACCGCCGAGTGCCTCTGTTTGCATGCCTACAGCATCGAGTGGTAGAACAGCTTGAGCCTGCAAGAAAAGGTCGTAGCCAGTGATGCGTGGTCGCTTCTGCATACCATTGACGACGGTGACGCCACGTTCCAACGTGCCACGATAGACCGCAGTTGAGTGGATGGCGACGCTATGCTCGATAACGGTGGTTGGCGTGCGACCATTGTCCCACATGAGACGGTTGTACTGTGTCACATGTACGAGTAATACGTTCGGGTCGTCGATAGGATGATGTGTGTCGCTCGCATGCGGTTTGGGCGTGTTATGCTCAAGATAGATTTTTGGTAAGGCACGCTGCTCAGGACTGAGAATTTCATAGGCGTCTTCAAAATAGTTTTTTGGCGTCTGGTAGATAATCAGGTCGAGATCAAGTTTGTGTACCTCTTCTGCCGGAATCTCACGCATATAATCCGGTAGGTCAAATGTTGGACCGCGCCCACCGTAGCCTTCTGGTCGGTCGGGTTTCGTGGGCAGGTACCAGTCATGGTCAAGGCGAGCCAGCGTGTTGAGATAGCTACCATGAATATGCCAGATGAGAATTTTTAGGCGTTGCATTGCTATATATCTTTCTCAGTAATTGCGTTCGTTTATTCTAACTACGTTCGTTTATTAAAGCACGGGCGACCATTTGTTTATTAAAGCACGGGCGACCATTTGTTTATTAAAGCACGGGCGACCACAAGGGTCGCCCCTACTATATATCAACATGGTTCACACGTTTTTTGTATAGTAGAGGCGACCCTTGTGGTCGCCCGTTGATCCCTCGTGGTCTTGTGGTCTTATGGCTGCCCGTTGATCCCTTATGGCTGCCCGTTGATCCCTTATGGCCGCCCCTTTATCTATTAGTTGCCGAGCAGTTAAAACAACTGTTTCGGGTGAGAGCCAGCGCAGGCAGCGATGGTCAATGGGACATTCCCAGTAGACACAGGGGCTACACGCGACGGGATGGCGTACAATGGGATGTCGCTCAGTGTCAAGCGGTGCCCAGCGTCGTACATCGGCAGGGCCGAAGAGAGTTATACTGGGACAATCTACCGCACAAGCGAGATGCGCGGGTCCCGTATCATTGCTGATAAAGAGATCGAGCTGCTTCATTAACGCGGCAAGACTCCCTAACGAGGTCTTACCAGCAAGTGAAAGTGCAGATGTATGCATGGCATCCATAACTGCTTCCACCATCTGCTCTTCGCCAGTACCGCCCGTCAATAGTATCTGAGCATCAAACTGGTGCGCCAACCTGTCCGCGACAGTTGCAAAGTAGGAAGCAGGCCAGCGACGTGCAGGTGGCCGTGCGCCAGGATGGATGCCAATCATAGACGCATTCCTTTGGCGCAAAGGTTCCAACAATACACTTGCCTCTGCATAGTCATGTGCGGAAAGCGGAAACTCTAAGCGCGTGTCCCTATATTGGTTCACCGTCTCGCTATTCAATAGTGCTACCAGATTGAGGTTGCGCTCTATTTCGTGCTGGTCATCAGGATAGACAGCACTCACCGTCAAACCATCACACGCTTCCTCATAGTACCCGACGGCAACAGGAGCATTCAGAGCTAGCACAAATGGGTTGCTCGTGCGCCCACTACCATGCATCTGTAGCACAATATCATAACTATAGGCACGTTGTTCAGCAAGGAAACGCTCAACCCGTTGCGGTTCTACAGGCACTTCATCAATACCTGGATAGCCTGTGAACTCAACAAAGCGGTCGATATACAGCCCAAAACGTTGCACAAACGAAGCGGCCCACGGTAAGCCAATCAGAGTAATTTCTGCATCAGGGAAGTTATGACGCAAGGCACGAAAGGCGGGAACTGCTACCAGAAGATCACCAAGTTGCAAAGCGCGAAAGACGGCAATACGTTTCATCGCATCCCCTCTTCCACTTGCAAGTTACACTTTCCCAACGAGCTATACGCCTCTCCGTTGCACTTCAATGAATATGGTAGGGGCGACCCTTGTGGTCGCCCTATTCGTAATAAAAAATCAAACAGCATTATCACGCCCCTCCTCGTTGCATCCTAGTAACGTTTCTGCCTCAGCGACGACCTCTTCTGGCGCGATATCCAGACATGGCAGACCAATTGGGCACTCGAAGAGATAACAGGGGTGGCATGGTGTGGGACGCCGCAAGAGCTTTGCCGATGTGGAACGTGGTCGCCATTGCTCTTCGTAATCGGTGCCTGAGAACAATACGGCTTCAGGTGTTCGTACTGCGTCTGCGAGATGCATAGGCAACGTGTCGTTACAAATGACAAGGGCGGCACGTTCAATCAGAGCGGCATACTGAGCAAGCGTCGTTTTTTCCAGTAGGATAGATACATTGGGTGCATGTTGCTGAACTTCGTGTAACAATGCAGCTTCACGCTCGACACCTGTCACCAGCACTTGCCAACCATGTTGTAACAAGAGATTTGCAACTATCCCAAAACGGTCGGCTGGATAGCGGCGTGCCTTCGCGCTCGCTCCTGGATGCAACACAATATAAGGGCGTTCAGGATCAATAGCAACGGTGTTTAATAAAGAAGAAATTGTAGCTTGTGCATCAAGTGAAAGGAATACTTTTAACATGCGATTCCGTGCGACAAAGCCCAGATGTTCCACGAGACGCAGGTTACGCTCCACCTGATGCATCGCTATAGGTGCGCCCTGCAACTGTGTCGAGAGGGTACTACCTCCAAACTCGTTTGACTCACCAGCACGCAACGGGATACCTGCGAGATAACATACATAGCCAGGAGTATGCGGCGTCTGACTGAACGAGGTAAAAATGAGTGCAGCATCAAAGTTTCGGCGAGCAAGAATGTCGATAAGCTCACGTTCATAAGTGGGATTGAAGGTCATACGGTTTCCAACATCCTGCCAGATGGGACGCCACGTTATCACGTCGTCGATCCAGGGTAAGAGCGGAGCCGCCGTTGCGCCACCCGGACTTGCCAATAGAGTTATTTGTGCCCGTGGCGAAGTCTCTTTGACTGCACGTAAAGCTGGACCGAGCATAAGCACATCACCGATATTATCCAACCGTACCGCCAGGATATTGCTTGCCGCTAGCCACTCATTCATGATGCGGCTCCTCCATATAGGTCGAGGAGACCGTCAGGGTTTCTTGCTCTTGTACGTTCGTTACACCATACACTTGCAAGGATGCAAGCAGTTCAATGGCCGCATTGACAACCATCTGTGGGGAAACGAGACGCAAACATTCATGCTGATAGGGACAAATGCGACTATAGCAGATGCGACACGATACGTCGTGATACATTTGACGGTGTGACACATGCCAGGGACCCCACTGTTCCGGTGGATTTGTCAGGGCAAACAGCGCAATGACGGGCGTTTTCACCGCCGCCGAGATGTGCATCGGGCCTGTATTATTGGTAATGGTAAGGTCAGCCGCCTGGATAAGGGCACACAATAGAGGAAATGGCAGTACACCAGCCATAGCTCGTGTTGCATGCCGATTTGCTGGTCGCACATGCTCAAGCACCTTATTGACAAGGAGACGTTCATCATCGGTACCTGTAACAACAACAGATGCTCCCATGCGCTCGACCAGCAGGTCGATCACCTCTACATACATCTCCCAGGGATAGGTACGTGCAGGCATGGTACAGCTGGGATGCACAACAACAAGCGGACGTCGTGTGGAATGATTACCATGCAAGTGTACCCGGTTTACGTCGATATTTTCCAGCAAGTGAGCAATCTCACGCCTTGCTGCATCGGGAACGTGTAGCACAAGGTCACGCTCATCTGTATCCATGCCGAGGGCACGGACAAGATTCAGGTTGTGTTCAACCTCATGGATAATAGTATCCGGGTGTTTGTGACGCATGGTCAAAAGCGAGCCAGGGCCATCTATCGAGGCGGCGACACGCAACGGGATGTCTGCGAGATAGCAGAGATAGGCCGCAGGGAGCGGACTCTGGCGAAACGAGGTGAAGATAATAGCACCATCGAAGTGTCGCGCTTGAAGCTCGGCAATCATGCGTTGCTCACGTTCACTGTCCTGCGGCATCTTTTGCCAGGGGTCCATCCAAGGTGCGGGATATACGATTACCTCGTCGATATCGGGATTCAGCGCGGCGACCTGCGCCCCCACATGACTTGCTAATAGAGTAAGCGAGGCATGCGGCAACGAAGTTTTTACAGCGTGAAATGCTGGTGTAGTGAGCAGCACATCGCCGAGATTGTCCAGACGCACAAGCAGAATATTCTTGACCGCTTGCCAGCGTTCATCAATCATCGCGATGCCTCCTTATGTGGCTGAACATACTTCTTCGTATCCTCATGCAGCGATGCTATGCGGTCAATGACGGTGCTTGTACTCATCGTGCCCACCAGAGGTAGAATGACGACTTGACCGCCACCTGCGACGACAGCTTCAGCTTCTGGTAATGCCTCGTCCGCATAGTCACCGCCTTTGGCATGAATGTTTGGACGCAGCATACGAATGAGTTCTGTTGGCGTGTCTTCGTCGAAAAGCAGCACAGCATCAACGGCATCGAGAGCTGCGACTAGTGCCATACGATCACGCTCGTTGTTGATGGGCCGCCCTGTACCCTTCAAACGTTGTGTACTACGATCACTATTGACGCCCACTATAAGCACATCACCAAGTGCCTTTGCCTGACGTAAAAAGTGGACATGACCAGCATGAAGAATATCGAAGACGCCATTGGTAAAAACAATGCGATGCCCCAACTCACGTTCAGCATCCAGGAAAGAGGTAAGTTGCAATAGTTCAGTCTGCGATGTCAATGTATCTTTACGACTATACGAAGAAAGAACAGACATATACGAGGAGTATTCTCTGAGACTAACGCGCTGTAACAACTCTTGATACTGCACTACTGCTGTACGTTGATGGGTGATAGCGATACTAGCCGCATCAATTCCAATCCGCGCCGCTTCCTCAATTGTGCCCCCTGCCGCAAGTGCGAGAGCCATTGCAGAGGCAAAAGAATCGCCAGCACCAACATCATTAGCGTGTATAACGGGATGCGCCGGAAGATGCGCGACGTGTTCTTGACGGTCAAAGAGAAATACACCGTTAGCTCCTAATGTAATAGCGACATGTTGCGTTTTGAGTGAAGAGAGCATGTTCAGGGCAATCTGCTCAACCGTAGCGAGATTTAGCGTCTCTTCTTCCGCTATCCCAGTAAAGGCATGTGCCTCTAGCAGGTTTGGTGTCACAACAGTTGCCGCAAGCATGCGAAAACGATGGAGAGCTTTCGAGTCAATGAGCAACACTTTCGGCTGAGCGGTATGTAAATCGTGAAAGCGTGCAAGCAGTGCATCGGACAATACCCCGTAGCGATAGTCAGACATCACAACAAGATCACAGAGCGAATAAACCTCTTCCAATGCGCGAATAAGACGTTGCTGGCTGGCGGCTGAATATACCGATGGACCTTCGTCGAAACGTACAACATATTGTCCATCAGCAAGAATACGCAGTTTGTGTAAGGTCTGTCCTGTGCCATCTTCGATTAACCACTGATCGCTGATGCCATGCTGTCGCAAGGTGGTACGTAGGATGCCGCCTGCGAGATCAGAGCCAACAAGCCCTAAGAAATAGACTTCGGCATCAAGTGCGCGGAGATTAGCGGCTGTATTGGCTGCTCCACCAGGAATACGATACTCGGCGGTCTTGCTCACGACAGGGACAGGGCCTTCGCTACAAAGGCGTGCGGCAGTGCCCTCAAGATACGTATCGAGCATAGCGTCGCCGATAACGAGTACGCGGAGCCGTCGAAAGTGCCGAACAAGATCAATTGCGCTAGTCACGGGCTACTCCTGCTACTGTTACATCACGCGCCCACGTTGTGGGACGATAGACAAGATCAGGAGTCGTTGTTGTGTCAATATGCTGGACAATATGCAGCGCATGAAGTGTATCACGCGCCACAAATGTCGGCACACGTAGGGGGTGCTGAGGCAGCGATTCGGTATCCAGGTCCACAAGTATAGTGCGACAACCTGCGCGGTTGCCAGCCTCAATATCATCAAGGATATCGCCAACAAACCAGGAGCGTTCAAGATCGAGGTCGAGGTCATGGGCGGCCTGTAGCAGCATTCCTGGCTGTGGCTTGCGACAATCACAACGAATTGTAAGTCCCTCTACAACGCCATCTGGATGATGTGGGCAGTGATAGATACCATCGACATGCACTCCAAGCGTTGCAAGTTCGCCTACTAAATACTCATGCATACGTTGTAAATCCGCTTCTGTGAAATAGCCGCGAGCAATACCTGCTTGATTGGTAATGATAACAAGACGAAAGCCACTCTGTTGTAATCCCTGTAACGTTGGTCCAATGCCATCATAGAGTCGGAGTTGTTCAGGGCGCGATGGATAGTGCGAGGCGTGGACAAGCGTACCGTCACGATCCAAAAAGAGTGCGCGAGACCTCATGACTGCCACTCATCCTCGCCGAAGGTCTGCCATATTGTCGCTTCGTGCATCTCTTCCTGTTTGCTTGGATAGACTATGGTAGTTGTCTCTTCGCTTTCTGAGGAGAGCTGTGTTTCCGCGATATCACACAAAATGTGCGTAACAATCATATGCAACTCCTGCACAAGTGCAGTATCAACTAGAGGAACTTTGATTGTCACATCAGACAATGCTTCAAGGCTACTGGCTGACTCGCCCGTAATGGCAACCGTAACCATCCCGCGCTGACTACCTGCACGCGCTGCCTGTAACAGGTTTTCGGACTCACCACTGGTACTAAAGGCAATCAACATATCGTCTGGCTGCCCAAACGCAAGCACTTGGCGCGCGAATACGTCTTGATAGCCATAGTCATTGGCAACCGCGGTAAGGATAGCGGTATCTGTCGTCAGTGCCAGAACAGCATATGGCGCACGGTCACGCTTGAAACGCCCCACCAATTCTGCTGCAAAGTGTTGTGCCTCTGCTGCACTCCCCCCATTGCCAGCAACAAGTACCTTGTGTCCACTACGCAACGTCTCGACAAGTTGTAACGCAGCATGAGACAACGTATTGGCTTGCAGCGCAAATTTATTCAATGCGTCTTCAAGCACGACACGCCTCTCGATGAGTGCATTTACGATTGTGTCGTGATATGCTCCATCGTTCGCTAAGAACCTGGAAGAAGGAACAAAGCGACTCGAATGCCGTGCTTGCTGCTCTTGACGGTATGAATGCATATATTTCTTCTCTAATATAGAACGTGCTTTCAGTGCTTGCTGAAAAGCGGTAAGATGTTTGTACACAAAATAAAATAGATACTATGGTAGTATTCCCAAAGAAATTTTCTTACCGCTTCTAATGATAACTGAGATTGCTCGTTTTACACAAGTCAGCAATAGAATGTTAAGCTCATTCTTAGCGAGTGCTAAGCTTTCTCATCATAGTGCCTTCGTAATATTAAGTCCTGTTTGACACGAACATGGTGTGCAGTACGTACTAGAAAGTGAAGTAATGTAGAAGGCGGTTTGATAAAAGGAAGCTACACCTATCTATCCCTAGGGAGTCCCTATGCGTACAATACTCATTGTGAATCCAACCTCTGGCGCGTCTGCTATGGCACCACAGGACCGTCAAGAGGAGACATTTGAGCAACATGAAGAAGCTATCGTAGCAGGGCTACGAATATATGATATCGAACCAGAAGTGTGGTATACAACACCTGACGACCCGGGTAGTGGGTTGGCAAAAAAGGCGGCGGCTGAAGGGGCCGATGTCGTGGTCGCGGCTGGGGGTGATGGCACTATTCATGCAGTTGCAAGTGGACTGATCGGTACCAAAAGCACATTAGGCATCATCGCAATGGGCACAATGAACAATTTGGCCCATAGCCTGAGTATTCCCGATACCGTTGAAGGTGCATGTGCTATCATTGCTAAAGGTGAGACAAAGAAGATAGATATTGGCAATATCAACGATCATGTTTTTCTTGAGGTTGCGGGTATTGGCTTGGAAGCAGTGCTGTTTCCTGCCGCCGAAGAGATCAAGAGTCATGGGCTACTCTCTACCATTCGTGGTGCGATTGATGGCCTCGTCTCGTTGTTTTCGTTCAAACCTGCAAACATTAAAGTATCGTTTGATGGATATCGAAGCCGCACCTATAAAGTGCTTCAAGTTACAGTATGCAATTCGCCCTACTACGGTGTGCATCTTCAGATCGCGCCTGGTACACTCATGGATGATGGCCTATTGGATGTAGTAATCTATAGAAATTTCAGTAAGCTAGAGTTCATCCGGCATGGTATCTCCATCACACAGGGGAAACGTATCCTGGAACCAAAAATTACCCGGCGCAAAGTCAAAACCTTGCATATTACCGCCGATTATCCGGTTGCAATACACGCCGATGGTGTCGCACATGGTCATACGCCGGCACTCGTATCAGTGACGCCTGGAGCATTGAGTGTGCGTGTACCAATACAGGTTGCCGAGGGTCCAAACGTAATAGACGGCGAGAAACGTCGCTTGCGCCGTATAGGAACTAAGAAAAGAGAAGGAGCCGAGATACTACAAACTCCTTCTACAGATACAGAAGAGAAAGGGACGGTACATGTCAACTAATCCCGGATCGACGGATGCAACAGAAACACCTATAGGCATTCCTCTGCCGCAGGTAAACATACCCGATATTGCGAACGAGGCACAGCGTGTTGCAGCGGAAACGTCATACTCTGGCCGTAAAGCGGTTTCGCGCGGAACAATGTTCCTAGCGTTTTATCTCTGGCTCCTTTCTGGTGCCGGTATTCTTTCGTGGATCGCGCAACGAACGCAGTTTTTCCCTGGCGACATGGCGATTACAGCACGTTTACAACGACAAAAGAATCCAGAGTTTCGTACCTTTATGTACTGGGTGTCCCAGGTAGGTTTCTGGCAGTGGTCGGTGCCAGAAACAATAGGGGTGGCGGGTATTTTCTGGGCCTTACGTTTCCGCTTAGAGGCATTGTTTATTCTCTTGACTACCTCGTCAAACATTCTTAATGCGATTGTGAAACGTGTTATCAAGCGTCCACGGCCAAATAAAGAGTTGGTATCGGTCGTGCGCGTCATTAACGAGCCTAGTTTTCCGAGTGGGCACGTTATGCACTACACCAATTTTTATGGTCTGCTTATTTACTTGCTTGCAACGAACTGGAAACCTGGGAAGCTGCGTAACGCATTGATCGGATTTTGCACAAGCATGATCGCGATCATTGGTCCTTCGCGCATTTACCTGGGCGCACACTGGCCGAGTGACGTAATGGCGGGCTATCTCTATGGTGGCCTCTGGTTTGGTGGTATTATCACACTCTACTTACGCGTCAAAGCGTGGTTACACCCACCAAAGGGAACGCAGATGTTGATGCCTGATGAGTTTATGAGGCCGTTACAACAGCCGGGCGACGAGCAAGACGCCTGATAGGGAATGGTTTCTCTACAAGAACGAGCTGGAGGGCAGATGTGGAACGTGTTCCGCCTCTGCCCTCCAGCTCGTTCTTGTAGAAATTTTACCCGATGTTTGCAAGTGCCTCAGCGACTGGTTCAGGTGTTGTCGCGACTTCCTGCTCCGTTGGTTTGTAAGCGTATTTATCGGCACGTCCACCAGGAAGGAAAAACATGACGGCAAGTCCGATGATACTAAGTACAAGTGCTAAGCTGTAGACCCAGAACAAACTTTGTGAAAGGGCATTCTGCAACTGCGTTAAAAATGCAAGAGGTAGTGACGCTCGCAATTCAGGAGTGAGCAACACGTTCGCCGGTGCAATATTTTTTGGTAAACGACTGGCGGCACTAGAGAACTGTGTATAGATTGGTGCGAAACGCGCAGCCATTTGTGCGTTGAGAATAGTACCCATGATAGCAACACCAACGGTACCACCCATTGTGCGGAAGAATTGCGTGGTGGCAGTGGCAACGCCGCGCAGATTCCACGGCACAGCATTTTGCACCGAGAGAATGAAGACGGAACTCGCAAAACCGAGACCAGTACCAATCAAGACCATTGCAACAATAATAAACGCGAGGCTTGTCTGTGCGTTAAAAAGCGTCGTCATGGCGACACCAAGAGCAGCGGCAAACATACCACATACCGAGGTGAGACGATAGCCGTACTTGATAACAACCTTACCGCTAATTGTTGCTGCAATAGGCCATGCGAGCAACAATGGACCAAGCGTGATACCAGCACTCGTCGCGCTACCACCTTTGACACCCTGTACAAAAAGCGGTACATAGGAGGTGATACCGAACATAAGCACGCCTAATACAACGCCACCGATACTCGAAATGGTAATGAGGCGGTTCTTGAACAGTTCCAGAGGTAGAATTGGCTCTTCAGCACGTTGCTCTGTACGAATGAAGAGGGCTAAGAGAACAACAGATATTACAAACAGCGCGATACTCTGGAACGAGGTCCACGCCCATGATGTGCCACCTTGCAGTAGCGCGAAGAGAAGCGCAACAACGCTACCCGTTAATGTAGCGGTACCGAGATAGTCGAGGTGATGTTTTTTGCGCTCAACCGTCTCTTTCAGAAAGACGAGCAGGAGAAGCATCGAGACGAGGCCAAACGGGATATTGATGAAGAAGACCCAACGCCATGAGAAGTGATCGACGATAAGACCACCCACGAATGGTCCGACGACGCTTGAAAGCCCCCATACGCCACTGAAGAGACCCTGTACTTTTGCTCGCTCTTCCAGCGCAAAGATATCGCCGATAATGGTCAAGACAATCGGCAATACCGCGCCCGCTCCTAAGCCTTGAATGGCACGAAAGATAATGAGCTGCTCCATCGACTGTGCCGCACCGGAGGCAGCGGAGCCAATGAGGAAAAGCGTAGCTCCAAAGAGAAAGAGCGGTTTACGTCCATAGAGGTCCGCAAGTTTGCCATAAATTGGAACAGTTGTAGTCGAGGTCAACAGGTAGATCGAGAACACCCATGAGTAGAGTGTGATACCACCCAATTTGCCAACGATGCTTGGCATGGCGGTACCAACAATTGTGGTGTCAAGGGCCGCCAGAGCCATACCGAGCATCAAGGCTATCGTGATAATGATTTTCGCTTGTTTTGTCATCCCTGTTTACCCTTACATATGAAATAGTTTAAGACGATAATAATAAAGCCGTTCTCTCACGAGGACGACAAGAAAGGCATCTTTGGGTCTATTGATTGTTTGCAGCATCGCAAAAGAAAAGCACAGTGAAATATGCTTCTACTTTGTTCTAACATAAGGAAGATAAAGATTTATTCCGAACGAACAGAACACATGGGCACTAATCGTTAACGATTAGCGCCCATGTGTTCTGTTCGTTCGGAAAGATTAGACTTCGACTTCGACGCCCTTCCAGAAGGCGACATGATCCTTGATTTGCTTGGCGGCATCCTTTGGAGCAGGATAATACCACGCAGCATCTGTATTCTCTTTACCATTGACTTCGATAGTGTAGTAGCTAGCGAAACCCTTCCAGGGACAGGTGCTATGTGTGTTGCTTTCTTTGAAGTATTCGCGCTTTACAGAGTCGGCGGGGAAGTATTGGTTGCCCTCTACGACCTCGGTGTTATTGCTTTCGGCGAGTACGACGCCGTTCCATATTGCTTTTGCCATGATAGGTAAAATGCTCCTTTTGCACTATGTATGTGTTTATACGTTCAAACGTATGCACATAATACTCCTCTTACCATACAACAAAAAGGGAAGGGATGTCCAATAACAAAGAGAGCGGCATGGTGGGTGCCCGTTACCAGATAAAAAAGTTAAAACGTATCATCAGTCCCTACGACTTTCTCCTAACTGTCGAGTACAGAGGTGTTAATTGCTATTACATATGCCTTATCCGCTCCCACAACGATATAGTTTTCGTCGGGCGACCACACAAGAGCATATATGTTATCATTGTGCGTTTCAAGTGAGGTCGTAAATGTTTGTCCCTCGTTTGCTACATTCGATACAAGGGTATGGGATGCACCAGTGCCATTGTACTCAAAAGGACTCCATATCAACATATTATAGTTGTCACGCACACTGCCAGAGACAATATAGCGACCATTCGGCGACCAAGCAAGCGCAGTGACAGCCGAGTTATGGGCGCCGAAAAACATTGAGTTATTTTTTTGCTTGATAATAGAAGTTACAAATACAGTATCGTTATTTACTGTTGCAAGAAACAGACTATCAGGCGACCATGCAACGCTCCTACCACCATTAAAAGACATCTGTGTATTGAGTTGTCCACTGGCAGCATCCCAAACATAGGTTTTATCATACTGCATACCTGCCGCTATATACTTGCCATCAGGCGACCACGCGACAGACACAATGCTATTGGAAAAAAGGAGAGGTAAACCATTGACAACGTTCAAATGCCTATCAACCTTTTTCATATCAACGTTATATATCTGTAACCCTAGAGCGGTGGGAAATGCAATATGCTTACCATCAGGCGACCATGCAAAAGTAGTGATATCAATACTTACATTTCCTATGCCTGGCTCTGTTGTCGCTTGAAAGGTTATAACGCTGTCTAACAAATCCCAGAGATAAATACTCTTACCTTGACCAAAAGCAATGAGGTTTCTACTACTCCAAGCGACTGAGCTTATCGGTCCAGAAACATGGTAGTGGTGCTTGGGTTGGAAGGCTCTTGGATTCTGCACAAGCTGCTGCACATCCCACACTAGCACGAAACCATCATTGCTCGCGGAAGCGATGAGGTTAGCACCTCTGGACCACGATATACCATGTACCGACGCAGTATGATTTTGGAAGGTATACTTGATGCCGAATAGAGTTGTTTGACCAGCAGCACCTACACCACCACCAGGCTGATTTGGAAACATACCATTAGAAACTCCTTGTGGACGAAATAGAGAAGCAATGTTAGAAATAGCTCCTGCACCTATTGCAGTCAGGCCAACAACGGCGAGGCTGCCAACGAGAAATTTGCGTCGTGCCATCTGTGTACGCTGTGCGGGTGGCATGTAGAGTTGTTGCTGACCCTTACCGGACAGATAAAGTTGTTGCTGACTACCATTCCCACTTACAGCAGGAGATGGAGCAGGAGTTTGACCCAATGGGGGTTGCCAGAGCCGCGTACCACCTTGCAGGTTTTCGATGCGCTGCAATTCGGCTTTGACTTCGCTGACGGATGCAGGACGCTCATCGGCTTTCAGTTCGACCATACGCATGATCAGTTTTTCGAGGCTGGCGAGACCTGCCGCGCCATAGATACGTAGAGGTGAGAAGTGAAACGGGTTATCCACCGGGTCTTCACCTGTGAGCAGCATATGTAGCAGGGCACCAAGACTGTAGATGTCGGCGCGTGCTGTTGTCTGTGCCTTACCATATTGTTCGGGCGCGGCATACCCTGGCGAACCAAATGGAATGGTATCCTTGAGTTTGGCAGGATTGAAGCGACGCGCAATACCGAAGTCGATGAGATAGAGCTTATTAGCAGTTACACGCATGATGTTGGCAGGCTTGAGGTCGCGGAAGATGATCGTAGGTTCGCGTGTATGCAGGTAATTGAGGACGGTACAGAGTTGAATACCTAGAGCGAGTACCTCGCCAAGTGGCATGGTATAGTTCGCACTCTTCGCCTCAAGGTACGTTTCTAGCGTCTCGCCCTCGATAAAATCCATCACGAGGTACCAGTGTTCGGGGTCGGTGAAGTTGTCGTAAATATGCGGTAAGTTGGGGTGATCGAGGTTGGTGAGCAGTGAGACCTCGCGATTGAAGGCGTCGGTTGCCTCGATTGTCTCCTGGGGAGTCAAGCCGCGCAGATTGATCTGTTTGATCGCCACAATGTCATTATGCGCTTGCGTATCCTCGGCACGATAGACCGCGCCAAAGCCCCCCTTCCCAACCTGTGTGAGAGTGCGGTAGCGTCCTTGCAAAAGTGATGTATTGTCGAGGGTAGTTGCAGATAGCGGTTGTTTACAGGCAAAACATACAGGGCTATCAGCAGCATTGGCCGCACCGCATGTTGGACAATAGAGGGACGAAGGTATCATTGGTCATACGCTCCTTCACTGACTCACTATATACACGTAGTATAGTCGAGTGGTGGCAAGAGTGCAATCGTACCAAATGGTAAAATTACACAATCACTATTTGAAAGCGAGAAAAACTATGACAACGAATAACAACATCCCTCCTCAAACATTGGCCCAAAAGCTAGCCATGTGCGCCGATATCTTGCGCGATTGTGTGGCTGAAGGGCTACACTTCGCCACGACCCCCTACGAGCTAGACCGCTGGCATAGGACACAAGATGTCATGCTAGAGCTACTAGCACTGGCCTCAGCACAACCACTCGAAGAGCTTGAGCCACTACGCGCTAAACTTGCTGTACACACATCACCTTTCACGGGTGGCATGGGTGCGGTTATCGACGATACAGCCAGAATATTGCTCATTCGTAGAGCAGATAACGACCTGTGGGCAATGCCAGGAGGACGTTTAGAGGTCGGGGAGACGCCAGCACAGGGTGTAGTGCGCGAAGTGCTAGAAGAGACAGGAGTCGCATGCGAGCCAATTGCGCTCATCGGTGTCTACGACTCGCGTTACCGTGGTACACCCTCATTCTATCAACTGTATCTATTCTTGTTTTTGTGTCGCCCACTACCCGATGTTGCAGTGATCGACCAAGCATCGCACGCACACGAAGCCAAAGACGTGCAATGGTTCTCTGAACACGAATTGCCACAAGATATCGACCCCAATTATATCCGATGCATACCGGATGCGTTTCGCGTCTGGCATGGGGATATGAGAGCGTTCTTTGACCGCCTGTAGGGGCGTGATGATAGAATACGTCATAACGATATTTATTGTATAGGAGAGCATTCATGAGTATTTCTACCACTCCACCCCAGACATGGATTGACGCAGCAACGCTGCAAAAGGATATAGATTACCTCGACTCGCACTGGCAACGTAGAGCTGTGGACAACGAGGATAAGCCGATTATCGACATCGGCACGGGGGAGCCGCTTGTGTTTGTGCCCATTCTTGAGCATCTGGATTGGGTCTATAGTCACCAGATACAGGCGTTCAGCCAGACGAGACGCGTTATTTTTTATCGTCGTCACGAGTCACGCACTATTCCTGTTACCGCCCCTGAACGCGCAGAAGAGTTACGCCGTGTGCTTGATAGTCTCAACTTAGAGCGCGTTGATCTAGTGGGACATGGCGACGCGGCGATAGTGTTGCTGGAATTTGCCATTCGCTATCCGCAGCGTTGCCGCTCACTGACAATACTGGTACAGGGGCCGGATTACGTAATTGCACCTCATCCACTTATCTGGTTGCTGCATGATCTGTTCATACGCCTACCCATAGAATCTATTCTCTCGCCGCGCCTGTTGAGCAACATTGTCGCAAACTATGCGACAGCACGCAGTCCACGCAACACCACGTTTCCGGCTATGCCGCACGATCTTGTGGCAAACCAGTTTAGAAAAATTGCCTTCTGGCCTGCCGTCTATAAGTTTTCAGTGCTACCAGTGATTCACAAGGTCAATTTCTATGAGCGTCTCGCACCTTTGACGATGCCCACACTTGTACTCAATCGTACCGATGATCGGCTCACGCCGGAACCTAAGACACATTGGCTTGCTAAACACCTGCCAAATTGCGTGGGCTATCACGTCGTGCATGGGGGGGACCGCTTCTTTATGTATGCCCAGTCGGATATCGTCAATCCATTGCTAGCGCAATTCCTCGTAGAAAGAGTGTGACGAATCTCACTCACATAAATGGTTCCTCAAAGCGTCTACCTTTCAACGGTAATACTTCACACCATGCCCGATATGGCTGTCCCTGTCTTGACACGCAAAAGAAAGTAAAGCATACTGAATGTAGAGTATGGTTGACCTTTACCTATAAACAAAAACACGAGAGACAGACAGTAGAAAAGGGTATACACTACTACAATTTTGAAGTAGGGGGCGCAGTCAAGAACCCATCCCGTAAACGGGAGAGGCTTGCTTCGGCAAGCCTGATCTTGTCCAGACTCAGTTAGCAATAGCTCCGTTAGAGGTGAAATTAGGTACGTTGGGATGCGAGGCCAGTCCTGACCGCTACGGCTCGTGATTAAACAGAGCAACGGGTATGCTCAGTGTTGCGAACGCTAAACCACTCTCATAACATTGTCGAGGCCAACATTACCCTAGCAATAGGAGGCTCATTACGAGCAACGCTTTTGTTGTCGATACAAAGTACAAACCTTTAGACCCAATACATCCTGGATACGCAAGACAACTGTTAATACTACAGCCGCACTTACGCTGCTCGCTTCTTTGCTCGACGTTTGATGTGTGACTGTTTGGCTCTGGCCTGATGTCGTCGACGCCAGCGGGACCAGCACAGAACTCCTTCCGGTGTCGGAGGCA
>JAABUX010002142.1_pt1 | contig 28436 bp, 26 predicted proteins | sample 5561851 | NCBI WGS metagenome assembly JAABUX01 (sample SAMN10711883, study PRJNA513361) | rock metagenome | isolation source: Antarctica rocks | place: Antarctica: Victoria Land, Richard Nunatak red sandstone | collected 2016-01-03 | reverse complement strand
TAAAAAGTACTTATATTATCTATCTTCCTTATATATAATAGTAATATCCTAATATTTCCTAATCTAGCCCTTTAGAATAGTAAATAATATCTTAATAGGATTTAGATCTAGTAAATATAAGGGTAAATAAGCTAACTTAACTCTAGCCTTATCTACTATATTAACTAGCTCTAGGTTCTAATAAATACTTATATTATTAACTATAATTACTAATAATAGATTACTATTAGTAATATAGCTATAATAAGGGAGAACCTAGGAGTAAATAAAGTTATTAAATATAGGGGCTTTAATAGAGCCTTAGTAGATAAGGTATAAGAGGTAGCCGTTAATTATAAATATAGGTAGGATACTCTATCTCTTTAACTATTTTAAGCTCTATATCTAATATAATATTCTATTAAGAGGTACCTATCTATAACGCCTATTACCTAGGATCTTATCCTTAGTAATTAAGTATAAAAGTAGCTAATAATATCTCTTATTAGTACGCTTATATATAGTACGCTTATATATAGTACTCTTATTAAGGAAGATAAGTTAGTTAGCTTACTAGCTAGCTAGCCGTATAAACTATAAGTTCCTAAGGTCTTAATTACGCTATTAAGCTATCTTCCTTATATTCTTCCTTAATTAGCCTAACTATTATAAATATTACTAGATTATTAACTTATTAATTAAGACCCTAAACTTATTATAAAGGAATTAGGCTATCTTATTTAAATAAGCTATTAGGCGCTAGTCTAGATATATAAGGAGCTCCTCTTATAATAAGTTACTAATAAGATAATTATAACCTACCTAAGGTATTAGGAATAGGATATAAACTATATTCTAGTCCTTCTAAGTACGTCTTATATAATTTAGGGTACTAATATTAACCTTATATATAATAGTAATCTAATTATTATTATAGCTAAGCTCTAACTTATATCTAATATACTCCCTAATAGCTAGTATAATAGGTAGAACTATAGTAATAGTAAGGGCGGCGATAGCGGGACTATAAGCTAGGACTAAAATACTAAGGATTAGATATATAAGATAGTCTACGGCTTTATATAACTTATTTAGACGTTAAATAAGAGTTATATAGCCTATAAATATAATTATATATTATTAAGGCTTTACTACCTAATTTCAGTAGGGGACGTTTAATAATTTACGGGCTACTAGCGTTAAATTAATAGCTTTATAAACTACTATAAACGTTAGTATAACACTCGTTAGTCTTAGGACTACGTAGTAGGTCTACTATACTACTTAATCTATAGAATAGAGCTAGTATAAGCGAAGTTCTTTAGATCTTACTTTAGTAGGTAAAAAGACTTTATAAAGAGCTAGGGACTATACTAAGTAAGCTCTCGATAGTTAATCTCCCTTTATAGAGTAGGATATTAAGGTACTCCTTCTTAGAAGACCTACGGGCTGTTAGATTCGTACTCTTAGAGTAGCTACTTATAGTTAGAATTAGTGTAATAGGACTAGGATAGCTACCTTATTAGCTACCAGTATATCTATAGTAATAGATATAAAAGACAAGGACTAGGGGTTCGACTCCCCTATATATAACGGTTTAGTGTTTACTAGTCTATAAAATGCCTAGATATATATATATATATATATTTTTTTTATGAATGCGATAATATCCAACACACCCCTTCTATCGTAGGATAGGATAGGATAGTATACCCAATCCTATCTCCACCAAATCTCCAACAAATCTCCACATGCAAGCGTCAAATCCCAAATCCCAAATCTCAATCCCTCTTCTCTAAGCTACCTACGCCATATCGTATAAAAAAAATTTTTTTAAAAAAAATTCACAGCGATTCCTATCATATCCTATCATATCTTCTTATACCTACCCTACCTATCCCACCCCCTCTCCTCAGCCTCCCCTCAACCTCCCAAGAATGAATACAATATAGAAAACCAGCGATCACCCCTTCATCTCTACTCTAATTAATCAATCAATTAACCAATCAATCAATACTCCTATTCGTATTGTATAAGTAAAAGTATGATTCACGACTGAAGCGTTCGCTTTGCCCTCCTTTTCTTGCGATTATGGTAATAGTGCTGCGATATATCAGTGCTTGTTTTGGGGTTTTCTGGTAAGATGGGATGGGGGATGGGGGATGGGAGGTTTGGTGGGTGGTAGAGTATGTAGATTGGTGTGAGAGGGTGGGGTGGAAGGGGATGGGGTTGTGGAATAGGGATGGGGGATCGGATAGGTGGGTTGGATGGGAAGGGAGATTGGGCTTGCGATATAGAGTGTGGATGGGTTGGGATGGGATGTGGGACAGGAGAGGAGAGGATAGATAGGGTGGGATGGGCGATACCATGACATGGGTATTAGGATAGAGGATGGGGGATAGGGGATAGGGAGTATGGGATGGGATTGGATCGGGGAGGCGTTGTAGGATATGTGATGGCATAGAGGGATGTAATATGGGGTGTATATTCAACTAGTCACCACGTCTGGATATCCTATCAGGGTTAGGCTCGATCTCCAGAAAGGATCCATACGAGTATGATACGACAGAAAAATCCCAATATCCCATTTGAGGATAAAGGGTGATTATGGATGCTGTGGTGTGGGGAGGTGGTGTTAGTACAGGTGATTGAATGGGAAGGTTTTAATGTTAGCACCAGGTTAGCTGGGTGAGTGCTGTGGTATTAGGTTGAGCGAAAGAGGTCAGGGCGGAATATGTAGGGGTTAGCCTTAAGGAATTCCTGATATCAGGGGAATGTAAATTGTGTGGAGGTTCGCTGATCGCTGACTTCGTGGCAAGTAAAGGGTTAAATCGAGATCCGTCACTGGACGAAATAGCATGATGATAGCAGTCAAAGTCGATTAGATGATTGGGCAAAAGCTAAATGTCAAGTAGTTGATCCCGGCACGCTCAAAATTGGTATTGCTGCTGCCAAGTCGATCTGCTATTGTGCCAAATGTTGCTGACAAAGCTCGCAGTAAGATGCCGCTCCATATTGTTCAAGTTAGTTTAGGTTATTTCAAAGCATCAATGCCAATTAGCCAAATCTTGCATTAAGTCAACTTTTGGGATCGTATCCGGGGAATATTAGAAACTCGTATTGGTCGTCATCGTAGTCGTCGTGGGCAACGTCGAATGATGGAACTAGGCTTTACATCGTTCAGCGTCCTTCGTTATGAAGACCCTTTGCCGGACGTCTCATGCTCGGATTCAGATCCTGGATGCCATATTTGCGGCTGGAAGGCCTCATTCGTGTAATGTGCCTGGTCCTCTCTTTTGGACGTGGTGTCGCTGATTGAAGATTAGTTCTGGGTGGAGACAATCTCGATGGAGCCTCGGGCGTTACTTACTCCGTGAAACCAGCCTTTTCTTGTTCCAATCGCAAGTTAGAAGCACGCATTTCGTATTCAAGCTGCTCTCTCGACTTCCGAAACTTATCTTCAACTACCGCTTTCTGCGAAGAGGGTGGCGAGGCTGACTTGCTTGCCGGCGAAAGACTCTCCCTTGTTGCGGGGCCCAAGGAGGTCTGGCCCAACTTTGTGTGGATGTTCATTGGTGGACTTAGCGCCCTATGGGTTGGGGACATGTCCTGCGGACACTGGTAATGCTTCGATGAAAAGGTTGTCACCGGTACGCAATGCCCAAAGCCGGGCATGTCAAGCAAGTAGCCGCCAATGTTTTCACTATGAGAGTATGCTCGCTCAAAACCATCGTAGACCGGTTCGGAAAGTAGTCTGACTTCTGGGTTGGCGAGCGTGCCAATTGCCATTTCGGTGACGTCTTTGCTCTTGTATAACAGATCGTAATGGCCACTAAATTGTGTCAGCGACCATTCTGCACTAATACTAAGCCAATAGATAGACACACGGTCGATAGAGAAGCCGAATAGTTGGTGCTCCAATGATAGGATTGCCCCCAATGTCAAGGACAGGCAATTGATGAGTATTGACCTCTTCACCTTCACTCCGGTCTAAATACAAGACCTCGATGGCAATGCCGGCTGCATTGATAACGGAAGTGGCGAGACCTTGTAGCCCTAGATGGTCAAGCTCGATCTGGGAGGGTTCAATATTCTGCAAGACATAAGTGGTCACGTCGACGCCTTCCAAGAAATCTGCATAAATATGTGGATTCATCTTCATCCAAGCGCTGGTGAGAAGCTGAGTAACATTAGCAGAAAGCTTATTGAAAGAGCAAAGCTCAACGCGCGGCACGCACCCGAAAGTGGTAGGTGACAGCAGCGGAGATGCTATCATTGTTAAAGCTAGCAAGTAAAGACGCCCCGCCATCATGGTTTGGCAAACTTGAGAGCATATCTTCGAGCATCTCAAAGGTCACATCGGTGAAATCTTCGCACATTCCCACATCGAAGCCGCTGGCAGCTAGCATGGTTTCATTGCAGCCCTTGAGCCTTGCCAATTCGGCCTTGATCTTGGAGGCATCGCCCAGACGCAGGAGGGTTTCGAAATAGCCGAAAGCGAGAGCTTGTGAGTGTTCAGCGGAGGGAAACATATGAAAACGTTGGCATCGAAAGAAGACGTACCCCTCCACCCGCAGTTGCCATCCCCCCTGACGGTGCGATAATGGGAAAACCTCAAAGGAAGGGCCTATTCACTGTAATCAACAACCTAGGGTGCTCCTGAATATGGTCAGTGGTCCGAACCTTTGTCTTGTGGACGTACACGGGATCGGCTTGTGCGTATTCTGCTATAAGTGCTTGAGTTGACTGTTGTTTTCCAACTAGAGGTCCCTGGTGTGAGAGTTAGGATAGCTCACCCACCGACGGTTCCGGATAGTACCTGCACGTCGGGAACGTAGTCATTTGACATTCTCTCCATGTCTGCGAGCTCTTGCTCGGAAGCCATGGCGTCCTCAAATGTGGTGACCGACAGATAGGAGCGGAGGACTCCCAAGAACTAAGTCGCCAGATTGGTTTGTTGGGCGAAAGCCGGGAAAGCCGCATACAATCGTGAGGGATCTGTGATCTCTGAAAGCGCCTGCTCTGCTGAGATAAGTGAACGGGAGCTGATAGTAACGGTCTTCAGAGAAGATTGTCCAGGCCGTGGTCGCACAATTAACTATTACCCAACGCGCCCTCCATTACCTCTATGTGATGGGTCAAATGGTGTGGCGTAGTGTATTGATCCTTTGAAGAGCCAGTAAGATTGATGTGGGGACAGGGGAGATTGCGAGTGAGATGAGGTGCGTGTTGCAGATGATATCAAGAAAGGTTCCAAAGCGGATCAGGAAGGGAAGTTCTCAGGCTTGCGTGAAGAGTCTCTTGTTTGTCCATCCCCCACCACTCCTGCAGACAACCGCCCAATGTGAGGATAGAGGAGGAAAAGGTACGAAGAACTATCTGTGCTGATGAACAGTGAGCGTGGACCTTGCGGTCATTACATGGCGTGCTACGGATAATGTGGGGAGGATCGGTGCTCGAACTGCAGTTGCGAGCGCGGCCTAGATGGCATCGAGTGTCGATCACCAATGGGCACTGACCAGCAGCTACGGAGCTAAAGCATGGGACTACGGCTCATTGCAACGCGATCAGAATGTCATCGCTGCCGTGGCTTGAGAGGGCTGCACCATAAGATGGTAGCAAGTAGTGAGATATGACCTGTCAGATTCACAGAATCCTAGAGGTACCTCCCGTCCATCGATCGTTAAGGCAGGTAGTAAGGGGCACGGTCCTACGGACGTCTTTGTTGTATTACAGTCTCAGTCTGCATCTAATTCCTTAGGCCGTGCAACTGTCTAGGCCTCATTGGCGAGCGCTCCGATGCAAGCATGAGTGGACGAACAGCCATGGACCTGTCAATCCTCTAGTACAGCGTGCTAGGAGATATCATGAATCCGTGGAGTCCTGCAGGTTGTAGTGTGCATAACATCATGCCTAGCGGATGCGTGACAGCAGCCACTCAAACTGGCCTCGCATGGCATTCCGTCGACATTCCCAAAGGCGATCCACGCATTGACTGCTAAAACCATATGAAATCACAAGCTGAGTCCTCGAACACCGAATGTAACACATCTCCATTCGATTACCATTTTTGCTGCGTATGCAAAGCGACCTAATCGCTGCCGCACGGCTCTAACCGTTCGGATCTGCCAGGAAGATGCTAGATGCTAGATGCCTGCACATGGGTACGGACCTGAGGACCTACCTGGTCCACGACACGGGGGGAAGGGAGGGAACCGCCCTTCCGACGAACCAAAGGTACCTTCTCCCCGGTCCTGCGTAGCTGCCTGCATGCTGGGTATGCGAGTGCTCATGCGTCCATCCGATCCCTCGTCGATCGATGATTCGTTACTTGGGGCGACGTCTTCTGCCATTCACTTCATGAAGTTCGGCATCCGCGGAGCTAAGCCGCTGGTGCCCTTCCGAAGCCCCTTCATCTTTCCAAACCCACCTGCTCCGGCATGGCTGCTGCGGGTACCTGTAGATAACAAACCGCCCATCAAGCCGCCACCCAAGGATTGCGAATCGTCCGTCTTGAACCCGTCTCCCTCATCAAGCATCGTCCTGCACAGCCCTCCGATGGCAGAGGTCCATTCCTGCATTGCCTGCGTGCGTTCAATATCGTTACGATTGTCGATCTCAACGGTACCATTCTCTTGGTTGATCTTGCCATCCAGTTTCCTATCCAGAATTAGAAAGCCGACGATGTCCTGCACTTCCGCCACCGAGATTTTGAGCTGTTTGGCGAGGAATGATAGGGTGAAGCGCGTGTAAGGGGCAATCAACTTGAGCACACCGTTGGTGCGTAAGCTGCGAGTGACCTCGTCGATATTCTCCGCAATAAATGGATCCGCTAGAACATCCTTATTGTTCTCTAGAATGGACTCGTATCTGTGAATGTCGTTCTGTTGGTACGCTTCCACAAGATCCGTCATGGCGGAAATTCGTGGATCGTTTCTATAGGGCTTCGTCTCTTGAGACTCGAAGGGGTTTATATCAGACTTCATGAGCATGGTGGTGAGCACAAGGTACTTGAGAACCTGAATCCGCTGTAAGGATCCAGCTTCGTCGTAATTGCGGAATGATTCGAAGAAGTCCGTCTGAGATTCTTTCCAGTTCTCTTCACTCATGTGCATTTTGCCTCCACATTCTCGGATGATACCCATAATCTTGGGATGAGGGACTGCTGACCGTACCTTCAAGGCTCGCTGGTAAAGCGCCTTCAGACGTTTGTTGTTCCTCGTATCAGCATACATCTGAATTTCCAAAGCGTAGATTTCTAAAGCATAGGTGCCTTTGCTCGGATCATCTGTACCATCTTCTTTCTGACATGCTCGATGTAGGTCTTTGACCAACTTGATGAGCTGGGTGTACTCCTTCCGGTCCAACCACAAGCGAGCAAGCTTGATGTTCGTTTTCAACCATAATCTCTCATTGTTCGCTTGAAATGACTCCAGCGTTTGAGAGTAGAACTTCTCCATGCATTGGTATGCTTTCTCGTCTTCGGCACCTTTTTCAATAAAGTCTAGCATGTTATTGATAGATTTCTCTGAGTAGTTTCGTGTGACCGCAGATTTGACGTATGTTAAAAGCTCGGTGTAATGTTCGATAGCCTAGACGCAATGAGCTTAATACTGAACGCGGTCCCGATGGTTTGCTACCTTGTCATATTTGCCAAGCTTATACTCAAGCTTCACAGCCTGTTTCAAACCTTTGAAGCCCCTATTGTATAGATGATTAGATATCGTATCATTGATGAGCGGCTCGAGTCAAGCTGTTCACCAGTCCCCTTTTTCGTCTTCCATAGCTGGCATCCCAAGGAACTCTTCGATAGCTTCAGCCGGGTTATCTGCCTTCATCTGTTTTGCATTGTAATATTTATTTTCGATGCCCACGTCTCCAGCCTCTTCCTCTTCGTCATCTTCGTATTCAAAGTCGTACCTGAGTGTTCTCAGTATGAGCGCCCATATGGAGGGCACCGAGGTGTGACTTACTGCTCCTGGTCGGAGTCTTGCATAAAGTCATCGTCGTCAGACATGACGCCGGACTTGAGGCCCCAGCCTCTGTAGATACAATCGTTAAGAGGGTAGAGTCACAAATCGTCTTAATATAGATTGTGATGTTGGAGCTGTTTCGCATTCGGGCAATAAAGCCCATCGATGGATAAGGTTCTTAGCGCTATAAAGTCTTGGCGGGAACTGTTCTGTCACGCAAGGATCGCCATTTCTTCATCAAGATCCACCACATTCTATCTTTTAAGTTTCGCCTCAGCTGGGGATAGCTAGTTACAACCGCTCAACATGGGAGGGGATCTGAATCTTAAAAAGTCATGGCATCCGCTGCTTATGAGCAATCAGCGTCGAGTATGGGAGGAAGAACAGAAAGCGCTCGACGAGCGCAAACGGATCGAGCAGATGATGAAGGAGCGCCAGGAGGAACGGAACCTCCAAGAGATTCAGGAAATGCAGGAAGCAGCTGGTGGCACTAAACGAGCGCAGCGTGTGGAGTGGATGTATAATGGCCAGTCAACTGGACAACAGGGCACCATTGAGGAAATGGAGGGATATCTATTGGGAAAGAGGAGGATCGACGGACTAATCAAGGGTACGGAGAACAAAAAGTTGGAGAAGGGGGCTTCGGAGGAGTCGTTCATGGCGCTGCAACATGCAAATACTGTCAGGGATACGGCTGCCAAGATACGCGAGGACCCTATGCTCGCGATCAAGCAGAAGGAGCAGGCAGCTTATGAAGCGCTGATGAATGACCCCGTCAGCCGAAGGCGGTTGCTCAAGGAAGCTGGACAGGATGTCAAGCCTAAAGAGAAAAGGCGACATGACCATCGGCATCGACACCATCACCGTAGTGACAGAGACGACCAGCATCCTGCTCGTCACGAGAGAAGAGATCAAGATCATCACAATAGCAGAAAACGCAGGTACAGCGACGAAGACGACCGTGATGTACGACGGAGTAAGAGGAAACTAGAGGACAGCCGATATCATCACAGAAGACGTTCCGACTCCTACTCCTCTCGGTCCCCCTCGCCCTACCGCCGTCGGCGATCGCCGTCTCCCTACAACCATAGAAGAAGCAGATCTCCATCTCCCTACCACACCCGCCCCTCCCATTCACCAATTCGCCACCACCAGAACCCTCACACCCACCGCCCCCTCAACCACAGCAAAAGCTTCCCCACAAACCAACAAAACCCCCGCCGAAACACCTCATCGCCAGACGACGACCACCGAACCGATGCCGAACGGAAAGCCGCCAAACTAGCAGAAATGCAATCCGCCGCCGACGATCTCGACATGCAGCGTTCCAGTCGTCTACAGGCGCTCGAGGAGCAGGAGCGTGCACGACTCGATCTGGAGGAGAAGGCGAGAGAGAAGAGCGGCAAGAATGGTGGGAGGGGAAACTTTGTGCATGGACTTAATCGGAAGGCGGGGGATATGGATATGGGGGAGAGGATGAAGAGGGGGAGGGGAGCGTTGGAGAAGGGGTTGGGTGATGAGTAGCCTGACTTTTTGCTAAAAACGTAACACTTCCGATATGATGAATATCGTTAATGCGGTAACGTCGATTCCTGTGCTTGAGGTGATAATTCAAAGTGCATTATCCCGGAAATGTTTCTTTCAGCTCGATAAGCATGTTCGGAGTATCTGACAGGAATACGTCCATGAGAACGAACCCCGAAATTTTCTACCATTGCAGCCAGCGAGCAAGCATCCGCCGAAACAGGTTCCTACATCAAAACCGTTCCACCTCAAGCATATTCAGCCAGTTCATAACCATCATAGCCTTGATAAGATTCCCCTTCAAGTCAACATGCCTACATCAACCACCCGCAGTCAGCGAATAGACTCGAAGAATCGAAGACAGATAAACCTACACCCCATCAAACTTGTTACTCTGAATAGTAGCATTCCACGTCCCCAAATGCTCCAGCCCCCTCCTCTTCACCTCAACACCCACCGACTCCTCAAAAATCATCAAGGCTTTGTTTCCCTGGCTCATGATCCACTCGTCTGGTTTTTGCCTTCCACACGCGTTTGGTGTCATGAATAGGCGAGGCCAGAACCCTGCTTCCCGCTTTCGCTCTCGATGACCTGTGCTTGAAGATGTTGACGACTGCGAGGTTGGGGATAACCAGGGCGATTGACTAAGCATGGTGTCGAGGATTGAATCTAGCCAGTCGAGCGTAGCTTGGACGTCGAGATCGTTCCAGAGGCCGTGGCCGAAGACGAATGCGTAGGGGCGGGTGGGCTTTGTGGCGGGGAGGAGGGTGCGTAGGCGGTCCAGCTCTTCGGCTGGAATTGGGAAGCGGATCATTTGCTCGACTTCATGGTCGTTGTATTAGATGTGACGCTTCGGCAGAGCAAAGAACATGCAAAGCTTACTCATGACATCCACGGTATTGATTGGACATGCAAGACTGTCCGGGTCATTTTTGACAACGTCGGCCGTCCTGAAGATACCTTGAACGGAGCAGGCTTTGACATTGCACTGGTAGTTGCAGAAGCAATCCTTCCTGCAAATCTTGCCATCAGCATCAGGGAGACATCGTGGTCATGCAGATAGGCGCCTACCGTTCCTCAGGCGAGAAATTCCAATCAGTAACAGCACCATACCCTAAATCCTTCCTCAGCAACACATTGATACTCCCAATAACATGTCTCATCATGCTATCCCCAATGATGATGACCTTCTCGAATCGGCCCAGGATCTCACAGATTTCCTCGGTCGAGAACCAGCGCATGTCGCAGCCTCGAGGCATGTAAGGAGCGTCGTTGCCGATGCGGCCGCCAGAAGACATGGCTGTGATCAGTGATGAGCGATCGGTGCATAGTGGTGCGAACGGTAAGTGTAGGTCGAGGGAAGAGATGTTGCAGGTGTTGCGATATTTATAATCTGCAAAGGTGTCGATGGTGTCTGGGTAGCGGTGTGGTAGCGGTTCTGGAGGCTGAAATGCGGCGTTCAAGAGGAAGGTCGCGTTATAAGTGACTGGATTGGTGAGGTAGGCCGGTCGATGAGCCTGTGTTGACGGTCAGCTAGGGTCATGGTCCTCAACGTGAAGGGGCATGTACGGTATGATGGCCCACTGAAAGGAAAAATTTGTTCAAGATGCCCAAAGCGAAGAGAGTGCTAGCGACAAACACGAGTTTACGGGAGATCACGCTCCATGTTTTGGCTTTCGAGGCTGGCAGCCAATTATGGGGTGTGCCATTCGGTGTTGAGGGCGTGGATGGATTGGAGGTCCATTTTCCCTTAAATTGTAACATGTTTGCATCGACAGTGCCCGAGACAAGAAGCAGCTTAGGTGGGTGGTAGCTTTTTATGTCGAGCGCATTGACGTAGTGAAAAGTCGAGCACTGAAGTGAAGCCAACAAAACCAATCTTTACAACCGAGAATATTGCTAACACAGGCCAGGATATCGTACTTCAAGACGATAGTAGTGCTTGCTGCCCTATTGAAAGAAAAGTTTGAGGTCTTTATTTAATAGATAGGAGAAACAGAAGCCTTGGCAAGTTACCGACCAGGTCAAGCCACGCTTCAAGAATCTAAGGACTTCTTTTCAATCCTTTGCATCTGAGATAACCCATCCCTTCAATGACTGAACCATCAAGCCCATCCGACCCCGTACTTGAGAGAAGTAAGGATGTCACTGAACCATCCAGCCCAGCCTCTTATCTCGACTACTCGATTCAGAAGCCTGACATAATTCCGAGTAAAGAGTTCACTGTCCTGGAAATCTTCGGCGTGAACCTCCCAGATAGCCTTTTCCTCTCCAAATGCATTTGCTTCTTCTACCAACCCCCATTCGCCATCATTGTCTTGCTTTACTCTCAACTTTGGTCCCACCACTGCAGTCCTTCCAATAATGCGAGGATCGGCAACGAAGCGTGTCCCAGCTTCGACTACATCCTCAGTCTTTCCCATTTGGCCACCAGCGAGGTTCATTCGTCCAGGAGTAATAAACAAGGGCGTATCAATGAAGTATGGACATATGAGATTGACTCGTACACCATGCACGAATGAACTGCACCGAAGGGTCCTGTACAGTCCTACCACGGCATGCTTTGAGGCAGCGTACAATGTTTGCCCAGGAAGTGGCGTGAGCCCAGCCATTGAGCTCAGGAGCAAGAAGTGCCGATCTCGTGGAGTCTGAGTTGGATCACAGTCTGGCTTCGCTGGGGACGAATGTGGATTTAGCGGTAGATAGTACAATGCCAAATGTGTGGTGTACACCACTCCTGTCAGATTCACATCCAGAACCGCAAGGCTTGGAGGACATGGTTCGGCGACGTCAAGACCTGAAGGCCGCTCAATTTGATTGCTGGGATCGGCAATGCCAGCATTTGCGACTACAGTATCGATACCTCCATGCGGGCTAACTTTAACCGCATCTTTGAAGAGTTGGACTTGTGACTGCCATTCCGTGACATCGCAGTGGAAGAAATGTATATTCGAGTTCCCTGTTTCCCGTCTCACATCACGGACAAGCTGGTCGCCCTTTTTGACGTTGATGTCTCCAATCACGACAGTAGCTCCCGCTGCTGCCCATCTCTTCACAAACCCGGCTCCGAAACCGCTTGCTCCGCCGGTCTTGGGATGGTCAATGGAATCAGTCCCTCTTCCCCTCTAACATATGTATCACGGAGAGACCTACTATCACTATTGTCTTGCCTTTGACCCAGGCATCATCCACAGCCTGGCCGTAATCAATTGGGGGCGACTGTCGCACTGCCGCCTCAAGAGAGTAATCGGCTGCTCGAGGCATTATATCCAGGATAGTTTGCCACGAAGTAGGACATCGTCAGGTGAAAAGGTTGGGCCCTGGAGAAGTCATGCAGGGTTTCTGTAGGAGGGCCACCCTAGCCTCATCACTTCGAGGCCCTTTTAAGCTAGGTGATAAAGACTCCGTAGATTGCGGCTAGAGGCTAGAGTGATCGCAATGATGAATATTCTATGGAGTACCTCAGAGTGAACTGCAAAGTATCATATCCGCCAAGAAAAGCAGTCCGCTAGAAGCGCTTCAATCGGGGCTTACTTTGAGAGCTAAAGTACTTCATCTTGACTTGAGCCTCAAAGCGTACCATCATGTTCACTCCACTGTATGGTAATTTTGACAAGCGGCCGATTCTATGTTAGTTCTTATATTCCGAAGAAGTATGCTTGGCACCCGTATCCCAGCGAAGCAGGAGCGGAGGCTAGAAATAATCTACGCCATGGTACGTAAGTCCCCCAGCGGAAGGGGTATGTTGCAGGAGTCACGGCTGCGTTTCGAATCCCGTTAGACGCAATCCTACCGAGGTACAGAATAGAGCAAAGTCAAGATCCTCACTTAAAAGAACCTAGGAATGGTCGTTTATCTTAAAGTACACAACTCCCTCGGCTTGATGGTATCATGTGCAATCCTCATTATTCTAAGCGCGATGTAAGAATTAAGAACACGCAAGATGAAAACTCAAAAGTCGCAAGACAATCGACTTGAGAACGGCAACGAGTCTTCCCAGCATCATCTTCGATGGAGACAAAGGACAGCCGCTTTGCCACACTCGTGCAGCTTTGGGCCGCATCTAGGACGGGAGCTTTCGTCCATCATTACCTTAGGTTGTCTATCCTTTAGAGCTTTTCACGCTGTGAGTCGCGAGCAATGGATTCAAATGAACACTTCTCCCATTCAAAGTTCTCAACCTGAATTCCTCGACCCACCCTTGACATTGCCATACACATATTTCCATACCATTGTGCGCAATCATGGTGGATTTCGTTGGCGGAAAATGGTCAAGGGTGTGCAGCAGGTGGAACAATCGCATGGGTGTGCCCCATACCTTGAAGCTGCATGAGAAGCCCGGGCGTCGATCAATCACTTGATGAGCGCCCTTTATCCAAGCGCTTTCGACTGAACCCCCGCAAACGACTGCCGCCGTGGAGAAAGTCTTCTTTTGTCTTCCTCCAGATCTTGTTATCCTCCGATTCGTTCTGTTCTTTGGGCACGTCTTGGTCATTTACTATTGTTTTTGTGGCTACGAGCGCTTTCTTTGACTAGTATATTTTCCTCTTGAAAACCTGTCATACCTCTTGTTCGTGTCAGTATGCATTTACTGGCAGGTGTATTCGCGCAGCAAGAGCCGCTCGGCCTCCCCAAGTGTGCCGTGAGTGCAATACCTTCCTCCCACGATCCCACCTGGGCCCATACTGATATGCATTCATACGTAGCGTAGATGCGTGAAGAATGCTGCGCCAAGTGCAGCTTCGTGGGGATGTCTTAGCAGCGCGTTTTCCTGTCTCTGCGAGAACCATTGGTTTGCAGATGGCTATAAATATTGCGTCCATCAAAGCTGTGGAGTCACGGACACCCATGAAGCTGAAAGTCATTTCCAAATCCAGTGTAACAGTACGTTTAGATATGGTAATCGATGGTCGTCGCTAATTCTTTCTAACAGAATTGTTTCAACGAGACTCGGTACCAACTCAGTTATACCCACAACCAGCTCCAGCTCCGGCTCTGTCCCCTGCTTTGGCTCCACCTCCTATTCCGATCGTAACATCTTTCTATGCTTCCGCAGCTCCATTCACCGCGGTACCATCCAACTATTATACCACAGCTCCATTTACAGCCACAGCTCTATATGGCCCGGTACCAGTTCCGACTATTCCCACCATCTTGTCGCACATAACTCCTTCCAGCTCGCCAAGTATCAGCAAGGTACCCGTTACTGGCGTTCTGTCTACCAACACTTCCTCGCGCATTAGCTCTTCCAGTTCGTCAAGCATAAATAAAATATCCCTCATTGCCGCTCCGTCTACCAATACTACCCCGCCATCATCAAGCGGTATTAGTCAGTCGACCAAGATTGGTGTAGGTCTGGGCGTGCCTTTTGCCATCTTCCTCTTAGCATTAATGGGATATGCGTTACACCGCTATCATAGAAACAATCAGGTGTCACGAGGAAGCCATATGGGCCCTATCGCAGCGACGGAACCGTACCCGTCAGTCCAAAATGCGGTTTCGGAGAAGGGAGGGCCCGTTGACGTCGGAGCGGTACAGTCACTATACAAGGCTAGTGATCCAGTGTCCGAAGGGCGAGAGTTGCATGGGCAGCACATCCCACCTTACTCGAGAGAATTGGAAGGATCGCCTGGACATGGGAGGAAGGAACTTCCCGGATAGCATGGTACCTTCCCTAATTATTCGCCATTTCTGGTACAGGTGACAGCGGATAGTTGCAGAAACAATAGGCAACGATAGATCTGCTATCATGGCAAGAGAAAACTTATCGGAGATGTAGAGGGAAAATGAATAGAAAGGAAAGATACATGACCACGACAATTGCTGGTGAAAGCAAGGAGCGAAACAGGCGAGGAGTCAATAAGTCGGATGCAGTCATTGTCGTACCAAGGACCGGCAATTCTCTATTATCTTTGGGACTGATCGCAGTTGTGCGTCATACCCAAGACTGTCTACTGCTATTTGTCGCTGCCCGAGACGATCGGGCGGTGGCCAAAGCGGGAGAGGAGACCGAAGAACATTGAAGAGATGAACGCGTGAGGCGAAAGGCGAAATAGGAGTCGATGCGACTTCGAGGATGAGAAGGTAGCAAGAAGAAGATTGAAACGGAGTTGCATAGTGCTAAGAACGGGGCTTGCTGCTTGTCCTTTTGGGAAGGATCTAAGCCCCAACGCCGCTCCAGGGTCAAGCTCAAGTAGGATTTCTTTGATGTTGTGGCTGCAATTCTTGTCAATGCCGCGGACGCTTCCTATGTATATGAGTTTCATAGTACATCGGACGTTCGAGGCACGAGCTACAAGTAAAGAAAAGAGAAGAAAGAGTGCGAGCGAAGACCTCCTCAAGGAGGGTTACAGGTGTGTACCAGTGCGAAAGGAGATTATGACTGAGCGAGTATGGTAACTCAGAGGGGACCCCTAAGGGATTTGAGATGGAGAGACGACTTACGCTGAGCTTTCTCAACATTACAAGTAAGCAACGAGCTTAGCGTCGAAAGGATGTCTTGCGGTTTAAACACCGATTCGTACCTGTATGATACTGCAGGTGGGTTCACCTATAGCCGGTCCGCTACACAGGCCTTTGAATGATTGTATCATTGGTGAATCCTTGCAGAATTAAGCTTCACCATGGACCTCCAAGCGTCGCTTCACCAGCGTTCGGTCCCGGACGATGCAGATATGAAGCTATGGTCGGTCAGTGGCTTCATTGGTGCTACCGTACCCACGAATCAAGACGAGGACGGCATTACCCACAGGATTGACGAAGGCTTTCGCAACACCCACTGTCCGATCTCATTGCCCCTATACTCTGTCTCAACCTAATTCCCCATGAAGAGCCGCGTGAACGAAGCCAGTGGCCTTCGCTGACCGAGAATTGAACCCTAAACGGCGGGACATTGGGATAAATATTGAGTGCTGTGTATGGGCCTCAATTCTTCTTACGCAATAAGTCGAGAAGCCATTCCATGGCGGAGGTCGACGACGAACATTCTTGACGTAATGCCGATCCAAATCAACCAGCGCCCTGCCCCAGCATTTTCTAAGTCCTTTGCATTCACTCCACAAGGTTTGGCATGCGTTGATGTGCCTTCCCCCTTCCGGTCCCTTTCTCCGTCGCCTGATGTCCAGTCAATGAGATTTTCCGCTTTGACTGCATTCAAAAGTGCCCATTTTCTGACTATGAGAAACAACATAAGCAGCTCTAACATCTTGTATGAGGCATACTGGTTGCACCACCGGCAATTGACTTGTCGATCTTTATGAAGAACCAAGGTGGATGCAAGATGGAAGTGAATATTAACTGTCTAGTAGACGGTTTGGGAATGCGAATAAGGATATAGCGGGTGGAGTAACGAATGGCTCAGTTTAGAGTATTCTATAGGAAAAGAGGCTCGCCCAGCAATTCTTACCCTGCTTATCAGGGGTAAATGTTTGTACAATATCGCAGCCTTAACGAACATAGATTTTCCGCCATGCCTTGCACAGCGTCCAATCAAGCGGCTCTTGAGGATCGTAAGATCTCACTTCTAGGGGGTGGCTCATTGGTTTAGGTCTATTCGAGCGTCCTCAGTGTAGCATAATGGGATGGGAGTGTGTGACTGAAGGGAGTAGGCCACTTCTTGCCATGTGTTGTTAATGAGGGCAGCAAACCATACTATTCTAGTTCTAGAATAGTTCTAGCCAGAAAGGGCTTTCCTGGCTTGGCACGTCTGCAGTAATGAAGAGTAAAGCGGTTGGCTTTTGCCTTCTGCCATATGTAAGATATCTAGCGACCATGTCTCAATTCAGAGCCAAGAAGCTGGATCTTGGTTGTTTCATTAATGCAAGAATAATCAGGGATCATACCAAGCGGTCAGCTATGCTTTACATAGCGAATGAGATCCTAGACTGACTTCTCGTAGGAAGGTATTCGAGCAATACGAGACAGAGAGGTATGCTTACCTATCTCAGGCTTATATGTCTGTCAATCTCGAAAGCTCTCGTGGGCGCTCGAGTATATTCGTCAACGGTAGCGTGTTGACGCTTTTGTTAGACAGGCTCTCCGCTACATCATCCGCAATACCACTCTACCACAGCGAGCCCGTGCTCAAGCGCAATTACAGCTATCACAGATGCACTGCTACACGAGATCCACGCAGATAAACAATAGATGTATAGAAGGGGGCAAATCGCGTGGTGTTCTGAAAGACTTCAGGATGGCAAGAGTATGCTTCCGGGCACAATTGCTCGCATATCAAGTGCTAATGCTCCGCGCAGTACCCATTCAGAATGAATGCTCTCGAAGGAAACATACCTGGTGTGAAGAAAGCAAGTTGGTGATGTGGAATGGATACCCATACGAGGCTGTACATAGGTACTCGGATGACGGGCATTGCATGGCGTTGGGGCTTGGCGGCATACCTAGTTGTATATCGAGGCCATCCCTCTCTTCCACTTCACAAACACAACTTTGCTTCATTATCTTACCACCTCCCCTGCAGTTACGCCTACACTTCATGATCATAACAAGCGTCCCTTCGGCTACCCGCATCTCAACCTTGGCATTATATGAAAATCAGCATAGTTCACACTTTTCCCAACGCCATCTTCTCACTTTTCGGATGATTCCATAATCTCAATTGAGCATCTCCCCTATACAACATAACCGATACAGGACCGCACTGTCAGCATGTTTCGACGTCTAAGCAACAGCTTACCAAAGGACCCAGAATTTCCTATGAATCTGGAGGAGCTTGGGTGGGTCAATCACTACACTCTTATCCTATCTTTGGGTCGCCGTCGCTTACTGCAATCAGATACGCCATTAATGAGAAGGACCAGATCCGATCTATCGCCCACCCAGACCAAGAGTTCCACTTTTTCATAAGCAAGAATGAACGGGTCAAAGAAGTTCAACGCGAGGCAATGGACAGTAGGTCGACACCCAATCTTATCTCCTTCAATTTTCTGGGCCGCTCATCGACGATACCCAGCTTGCATTCGTCGCGAACTCAATACCCGCTTTGAAGCGTTAGGCCTTAACGTAACACGCCTTCCCCTAAATACTCCTCCCACCGAGCCCCACGTTCCCATACTCACGTCGTCCAATCTCAGCACTGCTACGCGCATAATAATCTACTTCGGCGAGTCAATGCAAGATCTAGGGGTTTTCGCCTACCGCATCATTGGCCAGGAATCCATCTCGTCTGGCTCCATCCTCGACTTCATCCATGAAATCCAGCATGGGAAAGACGGTGGTGATACAGCCATCGTAATAGCGAATCTGGGTCAGTTACTCTGGCACCGGCGTAGCCAGCGTGCATTGACCATGGCAAGTTGGAATGGACTACCCAGAAAGACCGGCGTAAGCAGCCCTATCAGGATTGATCCTGTCAAGAATCACATTCCTGGGAACTGCGATATGACAGAACATATCAAGAGCGTCTTCGATGCCGTGGGGAAATTGGCAAAAGAGGAGGCTAAGATTGATATCATCGGTATTGGAGATGGGGCTGAAGAGTCTATGAAGTACTTGGATGAGAACTGGGACATGTGGGAGAAGAAGGTGGAGGCTATCTGTGTGGGTTTAGGCTTTGTTTGGAGGGTTAAAGAGGAGTACCACAATAAGAAATTCATGGAATTTTGGGCCAATGTATGTTGACTATCCTCTATGATTGCGCTCTTCGCTGTCACTAATACCTCCTCTTTAGCGCGCCCGCGCCTATCTCATCCACAACGACCCTGTCGAAACGGCTCTCCACGGCCGTGAAGATGTCGGGTGCAACTGCTTCTCTTCCGGTGAATCGACGTTCACGGAATGTATCATGCCACGCGCATACAAGAGTATGCTCGCCTTTCTCCAAATGGTGCATGATATTCCTGGATACTATGAGACGGAGATCGTGCTGCCGAAAGACGAGGATGACATGTCGAGGATGGTCACTTGGGAGTCGGGCATTCGTGGTGAGAGTCCGGCTGCGGCTTGATGGAAAATGCGAGATTGGTCTACGAGATAATTGCTTCGATTGAAGGACAGGAGTGGGTATCGTGCTCATCTACAGCTGAATTCGTACTCTCTGGAACTTACTGTCGTCCATTCTCACTTTTGTTCTCGTAGCCAAATACTACTGTTGTATTCCATAAACCTCTCATGCTTTTCGACTCTCAGCCTAGTGAAGCCGATATCTCCGCTGGACCCTGATCGCGATCATGCACTAAGCCGCTTCTGACGGCAACATTGAATATCTTGCAACGCAATGATACTATCACCCTTTTCCGTCTGATCACCTCGTCGCCGGCATTGTATTCCAGCTGGCAAGACTACAATTAAAGACAGGAAGTCCGAAAACAAGCGATTCCCCCTACCTTCCTCCACTGAAACGCAGAAAAGTCGAGTATGTCAATGACATCTCTGAAGGGGGATACTGCCTTTCAAGCTCGCTCTCTGGTAATCAAGCCTCTACATCCCACCCTTTATACCCTCGCCTCCAAACCCTTCCCAACCCTTTTCCCTCAACACTCTACACCAATCCCCCCACCCTACCCTACCCACCTCCCAACTAACCAATTACGCATCCACAAAAAAGTTCCGTTCCCTCCTCCGCCAATCCTCCCAATTCGCCGCCTACAATTTCCGCGAATACGCTCGCCGGCGGACCAAAGACGCCTTTCGAGAAAATCACGATAGGGCGCTGGGAGAGCGGGAGGTGCAGGAGCTGATTCAGAGGGGGCTGAGGGAGTTGCGGATGATGAAGGTGTGTGGGGCTTTATATTTTGGGGTTGATGTGGATGGATGTGGATGTGGATGTGGATGTTGGAAGATGGGAGAGACTTGATGGGGAAAGGGCTGAATTAGGAGTGTTGATGTTTTCTATGAAGAGGGGGTTTGCTGATGATGACATGGGGTGTTATTGCAGAGACAAACGACCGTCAGCCAGTTTTTCCAACTGGATCGATTGGTGGTTGAGGGTGGGAAGACGGTATGTGATGCATTGATCACAGATAGCGCGAGGTATGTATGGGCTAATGAGTGGTTCTAGGGTAAACAAAAGGGAGAAGAGGGCGGGATAGTGCGGCAGACGAGGGAATGAGTATGGTTCGTTGTTGTTTGGGAGCGCTGGCGTTTTGAGGAAGGGGATTCTGGGATGATTCTGTGTGTGTATTATAGATTTATCATGGGTCCGCTGTGGATAGGATATATCACCCTTGTGAGCCGAAAGGTATCATCTTCTGCGGTTGGCGATCGTGAGGACTCGACATCATGCATCTTGGATGGATCTCGAATGCATGCTTTTGTATAATTGGATTCTCGGGCTATGCTAGATATGTGATATTTGCAACACATGGTGCCACCGTTTTCTATACTCCGTACCTCTATTCTAACAATGCTAGGTGCGACACATCGTTTACTTAAACGTCGTTTCTTCATTGCAGTCCTTCAACAGGCCAAGATTCAATGTCAATATGCGCTGTACAGATCAAATTCTGCTCTGATCCACTGGGTATCACCGCGCAACACGCTATGCAAAATAAATAAAGCCCTGATGAAAATCAGGTGCAGGGCCGAATCGCCGTTGCCGACTTTACAGCAGTTTGCAAAGCCATTGATTTGACGCTAGTGGCCCGCAAATCGTCGAACGTCCCCTACTAAAATTAGGTGGTAAAGCCTTAACGACATACGGTCGCGTTTATAGGCTATATAGCTCTTATTTAACGTCTAAATAAGTTATATAAAGCCGTAGACTATCCTATATATCTAATCCTTAGTATTTTAGTCCTAGCCTATAATCCCGTTATTACTACCCTTACTATTACTATAGTTCTACCTATTATACTAGCTATTAGGGAGTATATTAAATATAAGTTAGAGCTTAGCTATAATAATAATTAAATTACTATTATATATAAGGTTAATATTAGTACCCTAAATTATATAAGATATACCTAGAAGGACTAGAATATAATCTATATCCTATTTCTAGTACCTTAGGTAGGTTATAATTATCTTATTAATAACCTATTATAAGAGAAGCTCCTTATATACCTAGATTAGTACCTAATAGCTTATTTAAATAAAATAGCCTAATTCCTTTATAATAAGTTTAGGGTCTTAGTTAATAAGTTAATAATTTAGTAGTATTTATAGTAGTTAAGCTAGTTAAGGAAGAATATAAGGAAGATAGCTTAATAGTATAATTAAGACCTTAGGAATTTATAATTTATATAACTAGCTAGCTAGTAAGCTAACTAACTTATCTTCTTTAATAAGAGTACTATATATAAGTATACTAGTAAGAGATATTATTAGCTACTTTTACACTTAATTATTAAGGGTAAGATCCTAGGTAATAGGCGTTATAAATAGGTACCTCTTAATAGAATACTATATTAGATATAGAGCTTAAAATAGTTAAAGAGATAGAGTATCCTACCTATATTTATAATTAACGGCTACCTCTTATACCTTATCTATTAAGGCTCTATTAAAGCCCCTATATTTAATAACTTTATTTACTCCTAGGTTCTCCCTTATTATAGCTATATTACTAATAGTAATCTATTATTAGTAATTATAATTAATAATATAAATATTTATTAGAACCTAGAGCTAGTTAATATAATAGATAAGGCTAGAGTTAAGTTAGCTTATTTACTGCTATATTTATTAAATTTAAATCCTATTAAGATATTATTTACTATTCTAAAGGGCTAGATTAGGAAATATTAGGATATTACTATTATATACGAGGAAGATAGATAATATAAGTACTTTTTAGAGCTTATAATTAAGGCCTAGATAGGGTAGGTAAACCTTAGTAACCTATTCTAAAAGTTAGGTATTATATATAAGGGATAGTATATAGAAGGTAGAGATTATAGGTTAATCTAGTACTATATACTCTATAAATATTATATAAAGGCTCGCTACTATTATAATAGTTAAGTATCTAAATAGTTTAACTTATTAGACTTAGTAGGACTAAGTAGTTAGTTATTATATATATTATTATAGTTATTAAACCCCTTACTATCTACGCCCTTATCCTACTTAATACTTATTAGGACGTAGCTATATTAATATCCTAATCTAGGTAGTAGAGTAACCTTATTAAGCGGGGTAATAGGAGGTCTAGCTAAATACCTATAATAATAAGGTAAGGGCCTATTAGGAAGCCTAGCTATAAACTAATTATATAATATAGTCCTATCTCTTTTATAACCCTATTAGCTAATACCATTAACTAGATATATACTAATATTATACTTAATGTTAAGGGTAATCTATAGCTCCCTATTAGACTTCAACTCCTATATTAGATTAGTAGTAAGGCCTTTATTTATAAGCTTATTATATTATTTAGGTTAACTATTTTATTTATAAGCCTACTCCTTTTTATCTACTTAATAAACTTAGTAAGATTACCCTTAATAGGGCTACTCTAGATATCTATTAGAGGTATTAGTATAATAGAAGGTCTTAGAGTATAAGAGGCTCTTATTAACGCTATTATAGATTATAATTAAAGGTTAGATAGCTCTTATACTTACTCTTTAAGCTCCTTCTATAGCTCTAAGGTTTATATATTTTATAGGGTAGGTAGGAGGGTAGGTAGTAGGGTTAATAGGAGCTAAATTAGTAGGGTAAAAGCTCTATTATAAGGAAGATATAGTATAAGAGTAGGTTATTAGAATACTCCTCTAAAAGTATTATATTAATTATATAGGGGAGCCGCCTAGGGGTAACTTTTAAATAGGAAAGGTAACTTAATCTATTACTCCTTTAATTACTCCTTCTCTTTTAACTTTATCTACTTTTCTATATATACCCTTATATCTCTTATAAGTATAACTAGAGGGGTCTACTTTATAATCCTTCTTATATTATCTTATAATATAATACTAGCCTAGAGTATTACCTATTTTATTATAAAGAAGATATAATTTAAATTATTATTAATCTAGTAGAATACTTTAGGTATTATATTATTTAAATACCTTTTATTAATATATTTTTATATTAATAATATCTCTTTATATAACTTCTTAGTAGGGCTCTAATTCCTAATTTTACGCTCTTATAAAAGAGCTTTTATAGGATTACTAGGAGTAGGAGTTATAATATAACTACTAGGGCGAATAAGCTATTATTAAGTTACTAATATTATTATAAAAGTATTATTTATAAGCTAAGTATAAAATCTAAATATAATATTAATATTAAGGCTATTAAAACCTCTATTATAAAAGTCTTAAATCTCTTACTTTATACTTTACTATTAATAAGGATCTAGGATATTAATTATATATTAATATATATTAAGTAACTTATTATAACTTATAATTACCTTAATTAATATTAGATAGACTCTAATAAGACGACTAAGTAAGAGTATCTATATAAGATATTCTTATTTAGACCTTTATACTTTAAAAGGAGGTTAATTATAACTTAGATCCTATATATAAGACTACTCCCTAATTATATTTTCTAGGGTATCTTTTTTAAGAATTAATTTTAAGTATATGTTAAACCTTACTAGCTTAGGCTCCTCTATTTCTATAACTTATAAGGGCGATAAGGAATTATTTATAATAGTAACTTATAAGGGATATAAAGAATTATTTATAATAGTAACTTAAGAGAGAAAAATAGCCCTAGCTTTTCTAGTTATAATAGTAGTATAAGTAGTAGTAATATAATTTCTAATCTTAGTTAAATTATACTTAAAATTAAGGTTTTTACCCCTATTAGATTTAAGACTTAATATATTATTAATTATAGAAATAGTAGTATTATTTAAAATTAGAGTTTATAAGTTACTTACTCTTATAAAAAGATTACTAGCTTTATTCTTAAGCTTATATTACTAAGTACCCTAGTTAGGATACTAGGAGCTAGATAGATAATCTTATATAGATTCTACCTTATTTCTCCTCCTATCCTCTAGTGAATAATGGCTAAGTAATTATAATTAAATAGAGGGTATAAAATATTTAGAGGGTAACCTAAAGGGCGTTAGTAGTATTTATCTTAAAGTATTTATAACTTATTACTTTAGGTTTAACGCCTATTTTAAGGTTAGCTAGAAGTTCTAACTTAAAGGTAGAAGAAAAGGAGGAGGAGGTAGAGGTATACTTAATTATAGTATATTAGGAGGTAGAGGTAGACTTAATAAGAGTAAGTTAGGAAGAAGGGATATATTATAAGACCTTACTAGTAGTTTAGGCCTATTAAGTTATAGACGAGGTATTTATAATTAAGCTTAAGACTTTATAAGAAGTCTAAGTAATAGTAATCTTACCTTAGAAGTACTACTTAGAGTACCTCTATTAGTAGTTAGCGTACTAGGTATAATATTAGGCCCTAGAATAGTACTCCTAGTCTTAGCTATAATATCCTTAAGCTTATTATTAGATATATACTTCTAGGTACTTCTCCCCTAAAGTTAAGGCTTACTTATTAACTATAATTTAAGTTATAAGTTAGGCTTATAATAGGCTACTATCTACTTAGATTTAAGTAGCTACTTACTACGCTAGGGAGTTATAGCGAGTATATTAGAAGTAGTAGTAGTAGTAAACTCTATAAAGATAAGATATAAGGTAGGTAGAAAACTATATAAGTAGTAAGTAGGCTAGTTATTTATACTATTATAAAGCTATTATATAGATAGTATATTACCGCGTATTATTAGGACCTAGTCACCTAGTAGGAATAATAATAGTATAGTAGTAATAGCGGGATAGTAGGATTATAGGCTAGGACTAAAATATTAAGGATTAGATATATAGGATAATTTATAGCTTTATTTAGACGTTAAATAAGAGCTATATAGCTTATAAACGCGACTATATATTATTAAGGCTTTACTACCTAATTTTAGTAGGGGACGTTCGACGATTTGCGGGCCACTAGCGTTAAATCAATGGCTTTGCAAACTGCTGTACTAGGGTTAGATGATCGCACTCGGCTCCTTCATCATCTTGCTCCTCAGAGCCCTTCGTAACTGATGCCTAAAAGCACTGAGTGCGGTAAACAGCACGATAGCAAACGTAGCGGTTCCGCAAACTTTCCAGAAATAGCTTTGATCTTTCGCCGTCGTGACAATGTCGTGCAGGTTCATGCCGTAGTAGCTTGTGAAGAAGGAAAGGGGGAGGAATATGACGGTGACGACGGTGAAGACCATGATAGCTTTGTTCTGTGATTCGGATACGATGGCGAGCTCGTTCTGTTCGATGGAGCGGAGTTGGAAGAGCTGTTGTTGCCGTCAGTACGGAATATTAATGGATAGGAGTGAGGTCGGCTTACTGCGTCCATTGATTGCTTTAGATCAATCAATATTCTCTCAAAGCATTCGTGCTGGCCCTTGGCCATCCTCATTCCCCAGATCAGTCGTTCTGAGGCTGCTTCCCCTTCTGGATTGTCTGGAGCCCTTCGAGATCGTATGTCATCTGCCTCGAATTTTTGGATATCGACCTGCATTATCTTGAAGAGCTCGACTTTCTTCTCGAGAATCAATCTGATGGTTGTCACCTCGTCAATGCAACTCAGATAATCCCTAACAAGTTCCACGGTCTTGTTGCGTTGCCATCGTTCGTACCGTCGTCTCTTGAGGTCCTGGACCACGGAAGAATACGCGACTTCAAGGCTGGGAGCGTTGCAACCTTGCCTGTGGTTATGTGGCGTGACGCCGACTTCAGTCAATAGATAGACAAGAAACCACTCAACGGTCCTTCGGTGCCAGGTACTTGAGCCCCGATCCGCAAAGGCCTGGAAGGCATGTCCAACTGCCGAGGCGTCATCGTTGTCGAACATTGCATCGATCGGTTCGGACATATGTCTCTTGAGGTTTTTGTCCAGGTAGTTGACTCCAGCCATTGGAGAGAGTGTTAGTAGGAAACCATCACCGCGATGGAATGTCCGAAAAGGATTCCTAACAAGCTGCGCATCGTTATAGAAGGGGTGGAAAGACAGTGTCTGTTTATCAACATGTCGAAGGATGGGTCGCAGTCCACAGAGTGGGCCTTGTCCTCCCATAGCAAGGCCTTCGGAAAGTTGCCATGGCATATCTGAGTCTACAAGGTTCCAAAAGGTGGGATCCATAGCAAGATGGTCTGCTCTCCAATCAACGTCAGAGTGCAGAGAAGCGTTCTGATCTGCCTTCCATGTCGACGCGTTTAGGTCCTCACGCAGTTCCTCGTTCTTGTGTAGTAATAAGTAGACGTCCCGCATCTCTTGGAATTGCTCTCGATGTCGAAAGTTGAGTATCTCAGTTTCGAGGTAGGGCCATCCAGAACGACCGGCACTTTCGAATTCCCGACCTGTTGGACCATCGTGAAGGAAGATATCCTCGACAGACGAGTGCGTCAATCCAAGCCCAAGAGGAGCGTGGATCCAGCGAACATCTACCCATTCAGGTTTTGCCTGCCAATAGTTCTCCAACTGTCCAAGCTCAACCACTGTATGTTCCGCCCGTCCTATACCGAAGTCGCACACATGGCATTGCAATTCCGATCTTGGAGTGTAGTAATGACGTGCAAGTGACTTTAATTCTTCGACATGCGGTGGAGGCGTTTGACGATAGCTCGGCACCGCCCAAGAAAGCAGCCATTCTTTGGTTCCTTGATACTCGGTGTCGGCCCAACTTTTCAGACGTCTATAGATCGCGCGCTGACCGTCATTCTCCTGATTGTATCGGTCCAGCTGCTGACGTCTCGCTTCTTCCTTTTCGACGTTACGAGTGGCGACTTTGTTGAAAGTGGTCAAGACCTGGGGAAAAGCCGAAACGTCAGCTTTCGATGAAGTTTGCGATCTTCAAGCGTGCAGTACCTTTTTGGAACTGACTACCGTTTCTTCCGAGTTTACATTAGTCAAGCTAGAGGGTGCTTTCAATGACAATGCCCTTTGTTCTTTCTTCTCGCGCACGGTGGGTAATTGGGAGGAGGCTGAAGCTACGGAGGGCCGTGAACGACGGCCGCGCCCAAGGGAAGTAGACTGATCACTGTTGTCCGCTGTCGATAGTGTAGAAATGCTCGCCGAGGACGGGTGCCTTTTGTCGTTCCTCGAGGGCGACTCGCTCAATGTGGCCTCGACCTCCACTGGCTCCCATCCATACTCTTCTTTGAACGGAGGACTGTTATTTGACGATGACATGAGTGTAGATTTATATCATATATAGTATCGGTAACATGCCGTCATGAGAAGTACGAAGCAATCATGCGAAGAGAGACTGACTCTATTATACATTGTGGCTGTGGGGGAGGGAAAAGATGCAAAAGAAATGAGGCTGAGCGATTGAGCCCACAGCCCGCCGTAAATCGTTGAAGACCAGCAGTGGGGCCATGCTGTTGCAGTTTTGGCCCCATACTAAGGCGTCGCCGCGTCGAGGCCCATAGCCTAGCCTTGTCATACACACCCACGTACCTTACCTTATTGCGTTAGAGTATGAACTAGCGCCCAAATTTGACAGGCGGTTCGGCACCCGCTGCCCGATAGCTTTCACATGGTAAGTACCAAGTAGAATCGCAACCTTCCTCATCGGACTCGGTATCATCCGCTGCGCACTTCTAGAGTATCGCTTGAAGTACCTTGTAACTTGATCTACGGGCAGGTAGTCACCGTACTTTGCTTGAAGACTCCGGTCGAAGCCTGATTGGGGAATTTCCTCCAGCGCAAAGTCGCTCCGGGGAAGTGGGCCATGGCCCCTGTAAGTTCTTCGCGTCTTCTTTGTTACCTTGCATGCAACACACCGTGCGATGACGATTTCTTCGCGAGCCTTTCGCTGTGCCTTGCAAAATGTGATCTGCCGAACTCGGCGCTACAGCGCTATGCCGTGTGTCACAACGGACTACACACTACTTGCTCCCCTTTGCCATCCCACCACCTTATGGAGGATACTCATCCAGTCGCGCAAATCTTCATCTCTAAAGCATCCTCATCTACACTAGCGGATCCTTTGAGCTCCAGCTCAGTCGTTGTGTTACC
>JAABUX010002141.1_pt1 | contig 28436 bp, 17 predicted proteins | sample 5561851 | NCBI WGS metagenome assembly JAABUX01 (sample SAMN10711883, study PRJNA513361) | rock metagenome | isolation source: Antarctica rocks | place: Antarctica: Victoria Land, Richard Nunatak red sandstone | collected 2016-01-03 | reverse complement strand
CGGACGCCGGGAAGCTGCGGTCGTTTGTGAATGTCTACCTGAACGACGATGACATCCGGTATCTGCCGCAACGGGAGGACACCGCAACGACCGAGGTGGATGAGTTGACGATTATTCCTTCGATTGCGGGTGGTTGTTGTTTGCTTCTAGCTTCCAGCTGATTTGATGGTGCGGGCTTTCGGGTGTTGGTGGGAGAGGGGTATTTGAGATGGCGATGGGAACGTTGATGCAGGAGACGGTGGCGGCGGAGCTGCCGAAGTTGACGAATGAGGAGATCTCGCGGTATTCGCGGCACCTGATTCTGCCTGAGGTGGGCATGGAAGGGCAGCAGAGGCTGAAGGCCGCAAAGGTGCTGTGCGTCGGCACGGGCGGACTGGGCGCGCCGCTGGCGCTCTACCTGGCGGCGGCGGGCGTGGGGACGATCGGGCTGGTGGACTTCGATGTGGTGGATGAGTCGAATCTGCAGCGGCAGATCATTCACTCGCAGTCGACGGTGGGCAGGCTGAAGGTGGATTCGGCCGAGATCATGATCAACGGCCTGAACAAGAACACCAAGGTCGTGAAGTACAACACGATGCTGACCAGTGCGAACGCGATGGAAATCCTGAAGGACTACGACGTGATCGCGGACGGGACGGATAACTTCCAGACGCGGTACCTGGTGAACGATGCATGCGTGCTGCTCGGCAAGCCGAATGCGTATGGATCGATCTTTCGGTTTGAGGGGCAGGCGAGTGTGTTTGGTCTGCCGGAGGGTCCGTGCTACCGGTGCCTGTATCCGGAGCCGCCGCCGCCGGGGCTGGTGCCCTCGTGCGCTGAGGGTGGGGTGCTCGGGATTTTGCCGGGGCTGGTGGGCGTGATCCAGGCGACGGAGACGATCAAGCTGATCTTAAAAATAGGAGAGCCCCTGGTGGGGCGTCTCCTTCTCGTAGACGCGCTGGGGATGACATTTCGGACGCTGAAGCTGCGGAAGAATCCGGACTGCCCGGTGTGCGGCACGCATCCGACGGTGACGGCATTGATTGACTACGATCAGTTCTGCGGTGTGCCGTCGCCGGCTTCGGTCGGGCCGCTCGAGGTCGCTCGCGACAAGGCGGTTGGGGAGGCTGCGATGGTCGATGGAATCCCACAGATTTCGGTGGAAGAGTTGAAGCGCAAGCTGGACGCGAAGGAAGATGTCTTTGTGCTCGATGTGCGCGAGCCGTACGAGTATCCGATCGCGAACCTGGGCGCGCCGTTGATTCCGGTGGGCGATGTTGAAAGACGCCTGGGTGAGTTGCAAGCCAAGAAGGACGCGGAGATTGTGGTGCACTGCCGGTCCGGGGCGCGCAGCCAGAAGGCGGCTGTGGTGTTGAAGAATGCCGGGTTCACACACGTGTCGAATCTGACTGGCGGGATTCTGGCGTGGGCGGAGAAGATTGATCCGACGATGCCGAAGTATTGACACCGTTGACGCTTGTTCTCCCTAAAGGCCAAACCAGCATTGCGGCGCACGTGCGGAGCTCTGTCCTAGTCTTCGGCCTTGTCGTCGATGGTGAGCATCTGGAGGTCGAGTGGGGGTTCAAGCATGCAGTCCATGGAGGCGATGGAGGAGACGGCCGCGGTGATGGTGGAGGTGAGGCAAGGCTCGGTGGTGACGACGAAGGGAAGGCGGTGCTTGGGGTGGCCGGGGCGTTGGAGGAGTGAGTCAATGTTCGCGCCGACCTTGGCGAGCGCGCCGGAGATGGCGGAGACGATGCCGGGCTTGTCGTCCACGATGAAGCGAAGGTAGTGCGGCGCGAAGAACTCGCCGGAGACCTCCATAAAGGTCGAGGGGAGGTTGACGGCGGTGGAGTTCTGGGCGACGGCGAGGAGGTCCGAGACGATGGCGACGGCGGTGGGGTTGCCGCCGGCTCCGTGGCCGGAGAAGACGACATCGCCGCCGAACTCGCCCGAGGTGACGACCATGTTCTGGGTGCCGTGCGACCAGGCGATGGGCGAGGCGAGGGGGACAAGCATGGGGGCGACGCGAGCCTGGACGAGCGCTCCAGCCGGCCCCGAGGCGAGCTGCGCGCGCGAGACCTGGCGGATGGTGCAACCGAGCTCGCGGGCGTACTGGAAGTCGATGGCGGAGACAGGCGCGATGCTCTGGGTGGAGACGCGGTCGGGGTCGAGCTCGGCGTGGAGGGCGACGCGGGCGAGGATGCAGAGCTTGGCGCGGGCGTCGAGGCCGTCGACGTCGGCGGCAGGGTCGGCCTCGGCGTAGCCGGCGGCCTGTGCCTGGGCGAGCGATTCGGCGTAGGAGGCGCCGGCCTCCATGTGCGAGAGGATGAAGTTGCAGGTGCCGTTGACGATGCCGGAGAGGCGATTGATGCGGTCGCCCTGCAGGCCCTGCAGCGTCGCCGGGATGACGGGCACGCCGCCGGCCACGGCTGCGTTGAAGCGGAGGTGCGCGCCGTGCCGCTGGGCGATGGCGGCGAGGGCGGCGCCGCGGTAGGCGATGAGCTGCTTGTTGGCGGTGACGACGGACTTGCCGGACCGGAGAGCGCGAGCGAGCCAGGCCTCGATGGGATCGAGGCCGCCGATGGTCTCAATGAGGATGTCGACGTTCGAGGCGAGCACGTCTTCGATCTCTTCCGTCCAGAGCGTGGAGGGGGGGACGCTCGAGCTGGCCTCGGAGCTGCGCTTCCGGGCCACTGCACGGTTGAAGATGTGGGTGAGCTCGATGCCGGGGAAGCTCTGCGCAGCGAGCACACGGGCGACGGAGCTGCCGACGGTTCCGAAGCCGAGAATGGCGACGCGTTTGGGTTGGAGGGGGGGCGGCTTGGTCGTCATCGTGTCTGTGCGGGTTCCTCAGGGGTCAATCTAGTAGTCGACCTTGCAGCCGCTCTTAATCCATGTGTCGAAGCTGACCCAGGCTTGCTCGGAGAGCAGGGGCAGGATGGGGACGCTGCGGGCGTTGTGGGGGCGGGCGACCTCGGCGTAGATGACGGCGTCGTCGAAGCCGGCGCGCGCAGCGTCGGCGGCCGAGTTGCCGAAGTAGATGGTGTCGAGCCGCGCCCAGTAGATGGCGGCGAGGCACATGGGACAGGGCTCGCAGCTGGTGTAGATCTGGCAGCCGCGAAGCTCGAAGGTGTGGAGGGCGGCGCAGGCGTTGCGGATGGCGGTAACCTCGGCGTGCGCGGTGGGGTCGCTGGTGGCGGTGACGCGGTTGACGCCGGTGGCGATGACAACCTCGCCGCGGGCGATGACGGCACCGAAGGGACCACCGCAGGCGTCCGTGACGTTGCCGGTGGCGAGGTCGATGGCCTGTTGCATGAAGGCGGGGTTCGGGAGGTGGGAGTCTGCGGGCATGGACGTTCCGTATCCTGTGTGCGCTCGGAGTCTTTGCGAGAGATGGGGATTTGTGTTCATGGTACAAGTATTTCTTTCCGACCGGACATCCCGCCGTTGGCAGCGGAGCGGGGGCGCTGCTGGTGCGGGTGAGCGGATGGTCGCGGTGGGCGCGGGAGCCAACCGGTTGCCATGCGGACCGGGCACGGGGGGATGCGGACAGCGCGGACGCTCCCTCGGTTAACATCACGGTAGGGTGTCTGGAGCGAACGGCAAAAAGCATGGCGATCGAGTCGATCAATCCGGTGGACGGAAGGCTGCTGCGGCGCTTTGAAGCCCTGAGCGAGGTGCAGACGCGGCAGCGCATCGAGCTCGCGGCGGAGGCGTTCCAGAGCTTTCGCGCGGTGCCGGTGGAGCATCGGGCGCTGTGGATGCGCAAGCTGGCAACGCTGCTGGAGCAGGAAACGGAAGACCTCGCGACGACGATCACTACCGAGATGGGCAAGCCGCTCGATGCCGCGCGGAAGGAGGTGTCGAAGTGCGCCACGGTGTGCCGCTTCTATGCCGAGAACGCCGCGCGTATTCTGGCGCCGGAGCTGGTGCCGACCGAGGCGAGCAGCAGTTATGTGCGCTGGGATCCGCTGGGGATCGTGCTTGCCGTGATGCCTTGGAACTTTCCCTTCTGGCAGGTCTTTCGGTTTCTTGCGCCGGCGCTGATGGCGGGCAACGTCGGCCTTTTGAAGCATGCGCCCAACGTTCCGCAGTGCGCGCTCGCGATCGAATCGTTGGCGCGCCGGGCCGGATTTCCGCGAGGCAGCTTTCAGTCGCTGCTGATCGAGGCGGCGCAGGTGGAGATGGTGCTTGGCGACGAGCGTGTGGCGGCAGTCACGGTGACCGGAAGCGAGGCGGCGGGGCGGGCGATCGGAGCGCAGGCGGGCTGGCTGATCAAGAAGTCCGTGCTGGAGCTCGGGGGGAGCGATCCGTTTCTGGTGATGCCCTCGGCGGATCTCGAGGAGGCGGTCGCAACCGCCGTCACCGCGCGCTCCATCAACAGCGGGCAGTCGTGCATCGCGGCAAAGCGCTTCATCGTCGCGGCGGAGGTGTACCGCGAGTTCGAGGCGCGGTTTGTCGCGGGCATGGAGGCGTTGACGGTAGGCGATCCGATGCGGCCGGAGACGCGAATCGGGCCGCTGGCGACAGAGCGTGCGCGCGCCGGCCTAGAGGCGCAGGTGGCGGCCGCGGTACGCGACGGGGCGCGCGTGCTGACGGGCGGAGAGCGGATCTCCGGGGAGGGCTACTTCTACAAACCGACCGTTCTTGTGGGTGTTCCGCGAAGCTCCGCGGCATATCGCGAGGAGCTGTTCGGACCGGTCGCGATGCTGTTTCGCGTCCGGGACCTCGACGAGGCGATCCGTCTGGCGAACGACACGCCCTTCGGCCTGGCAGCCTCGGCTTGGACCCGTGAGCCGGCCGAGCAGCAGAGACTGGTGGCGGAGCTCGAGTGCGGTTGCGTGTTTCTGAACGCCATGGTTGCCAGCGACCCGCGCCTGCCGTTTGGGGGCATCAAGCGTTCGGGCTACGGACGGGAGCTTTCCGCCGCCGGCATGCGGGAGTTTATGAACGCGAAGACGGTGGTGGTGGGCCCCCCACGGCCGGTGGTTGCGAGGTCCGCCGCAGCCCGCCGAAGCTGGCCCACCTGAATCCGCAGCTAACGGGCGTAGATCGCCGCTGCAGGGCCGCAGATTGCCGCTGCCGGGCGACGCGATCTAGAAGCTGAAGCTGGCCTGGAGCGTGATCTGCCGAACGGCGGCGCCGTTGCTGAAGGGGCCGCCCGCGAGCGTGGTGAACTGCCCGAAGCGCGGCGAGGTCAGGGTACTGGTGGGCGTGCCGTAGTTGACGTTGTTGAAGAGGTTGTTGGCCAGTGCGCCGATGTTGAGGTTGTAGCGGCGGCCAGTGCTGGATCCGCCTCCGAAGCCGCCGGGACCACCGCCGCCGGGGCCTCCGCCGCCAGGGCCGCCACGTCCGCCGCGGGCCGGGCCGCCGCCGCCGGGACCACCCGGACCGCGGTTGCCGGCCTGTTCCGCCTTGAGCGCTGATTCTGTCTTGGGACCGAAGCCGATCGTCTTGCCCAGGCGCAGATTGAACGAGATGTTTGCCGGGCCGGTGCAGTAGTTGATCGGCACAGCGCCGAGCGATCCGGTCTGCGTCGCGGTGAAGTCGGAAGAGTGGAAGCAGCTTCCCCCGCCGCCGTTCACGAAGTACGGGCGCTCGTTGTAGATGGTGTCGTTGTTGAAGTCGGTGCCGGCGGTTGCGTTGTAGGGCGTGCCCGATTGCGCGAGGAGAAAGGGGCCGAAGTTGACGTTGTAGGGCAGCGTCCAGCTGCCGCCGATAATGCCGAAGCTGGTGTGGGCGAAGGCGGCACGGCCGTAGTCGGCGCGGGTGTCGATCGAGGTAGTCACGCCCAACTGAATCGGTGTCGTCGGAAAGAAGCCCGGGCCCGACGTATTCGCGTTCGCGTAGTTGAGCGAGTAGAAGCCGAAGAGGGACACCTTGCGCAGACGCAGATTTCCGTTTACCAGCAGCTGGTTTTCGCGAAAGACGCCGCCAGACTGGAACTGGTAGTTATACGCCGCGGGATCGTAGAAGACGCGGCTGAGGTACTGGTGAAATCCGCGCGCGTTGAGGTAGTTGACGGAGACCGAGGCCGCGCGGCCGATCTGCTGATCGAGGCCGATCGCCGCCTGCATGGTGTAGGCGCTGCGCAGGCCCTGCCCCAGGGAGTACGTCGTGACCTGGTTGGTGCTGGCCGCGCCGCAGCTGCTGATGGAGGTGGGCTGGCAGGCGGCGCCGGGGCTCTTGAAGGTGGCGTTGACCTGATTGGAGCCGTTCTGCTGGAAGGTGGGGAGGACGTCCGAGAGCTGAAAGCGATCGTAGAAGAAGCCGTAGCCGCCGCGAACGACCGTGGAGGTTTGGCCGTTGCTGCGGGGAATGGCGTAGGCAAACGAGACGCGGGGTGCGATATCGTGCGTGCTGCTGACGTAGTTCTGCGCCTCGAAGCGAAGGCCGTAGCTGACCGTGAGATTCGGCCTGGCCTTCCAGTCATCCTCGGCATAAAGGCCGATGTCGGTGAGGCGGGCGCTCACCGTCGGCTGGTTGATCCTGGCCTGCGTGAACTGGCTCGGCAAACCGCACTGGAAGGAGGAGATGTAGTTCGTGGCGGCGGTGTTCGCCCGGTCGCACGGGGTGGAGGTGGCGACGCAGTTGGAGGGTCGCTTCAGGGTGGGGTTGGGGTCGGTGCAGGGATCGAGCAGGTAGGAGTAGGTGAAGGTTCCATTCGCGTGGGAGGTGGAGGTGAGCGTCTGGCTGGTGGTCCGGAGCCGGCCGCCAAAACGGAGAAAATTCTTGGCGAGCTGGACCGAGGTGTAGTTCTGCGCTTCGATGTGGTTCCCGGTCGACCTGGAGCTGCCGGCGCTCGACCCGCCTGCAGTGAAGATGCCCTGAACGGAAAGCGTTGGAGCGGTGCTGAGCGGCGTCTGCGTGGACGTGTCGCGCTCGTACTCGAAGCGAGTCTCATTCACGATGTTGCTGCGAACCAGCTGCGTGTCGCTGAGTTGAATGGTGTTCTCGTTGCTGTCGCTGTTGTACCCCACCGTGGGCAGGTTGGTGTTGCCGATGCCGTCGTTCTTTCGCCGGTTCATGTAGAACGAGTAGCGGACGGTGAGAGTGTTCTTTTCGCCGAGCGCCAGGTCGACTCGCGGGCTGACATCGGTGCGGGTCTGCGGGTTGAAGATGGCGCGTGCCGCCTCCGGGTAGGACGAGGTGTAGGTGCAGGTGAGGTCGCCGGGAGCGCAGGGCACGGTGGAGGCCGGCGAGCTGCTGTAAAAGCCGCTCGGGTTGACGATGCTGTTGTTCTGGATCTGACGGTGCGATCCGCCGACCGTAAAGGACGAGATGTGATTGATGGGACCGCTGACGCTGCCGAGCACGAACAGGCGATGGTAGTTGGGCTGGGTATTGCCCGCGCCCAGGAACGGGTTGGAGGTGTTGAAGGCCTTCAGTCCGCCCTGGACGTTGAGGTTGCCGTGGAACTTGTCGGTGCCCGGCTTGGTGAAGACCTCGACCCGGCCGTAGCCGAGCTTGTCGTACTGCGCCGAGAAGGGATTCTGGTTGATCCGGATCTCGCGAATGGAGGACTTGGGCGGAAGCTGCCCGCCGGTAAAGCCGTCGACATAGATCTGCCCGCCGGTGGGTCCCGCCGCCGGTCCGGCCAGGGCGGAGAGCTCTGAGGAGAGCTCGTCGGGGTCGTCCGAGAGCGCGTCGAGGTCCTTGCCCTTAATCGTCGTCGCGCTGGCGTTGTTGTCAGGATCCGTGCTCAGCTGGACCCCCTGTGCGTTGACCTGCACCTCCTGCGTCTGCGCCTCGATGGCCATCTTGGCGTCAACAACCAGGCTCTGCCCAGGCCTGATCGGCACACCCTGCCGGACGAAGCTGGCAAAGCCCTTCATGGTGACGGTGAGCGAGTACGTTCCGCCGGCGAGGTTCCGGACGACGTAGCCGCCGTCGGCCTGCGAGGTGACGATGGTCGCTTTCCCGGTCGCGGGCGTCAGGGTCACGACCGCACCGGGGATGACGGCGTCGTCGGGATCGGCGACCGTGCCGCGCACCGTTGCGCCGGTCTGCTGGGCATGCATCCCGGACGGGACAGCGAGCGAGAGGGCGAAGAGTAGAACAAGCTTGATGCTGGCGCGAAGTGACATTCCTGCTCCTGGTTCGGGCACGTCGAGGAGGTTTCGTGGGCAGCGGCGGCTACTGCGGTCCGCCACCCTCGGCGGCGCTGCTTCCAACGCTCCAGGGAGACAGGGCCACGGCGGACGACCCGTTCGGAGCGGCGGCAAGGATCGGCTCAACACCCGCGAGCAGAGTGACGACGGTGGAGTTGGAGGTATCGTTGGAAGCCTGCTCGGCGACGATCATGACGGCGTCGCCGGCGTGGAGATCGGAGGGGGGAACGGCGGGCAGACGGGCGACCACCTGCGAAAGATCGCCGCCACCGGCATGCCCCTCGGAAGCAGACCGAGCGCTCCCGGGCGAGTCTGCCGAGGAGCTGGGAGCGGGTCTGGCAACGGGATTGGCAGCGGCCTTGGCCGTCGCCGGCGCGCCGCCCGGGCTACCCGCGGCTGCATGTGCGCGCACTGCAAACCTCGCGGCTGCCTCGGGCGGAAGCCGGTGAAGCGCGGAGTTCGGCGTTAGCTGCACCGTCACGGTGTGCTTGGAGGCGAGATCCTTGAGCGACACCGTATGCTTGGCTTCATCCACGCTGAGCAGGGTGCCCGACAGGTTCTGAAACGATCCGCTCACGATCTCTTCCGCCTGGAGCGAGGCGCCATCGTCCGACTTCGCGCCGCGCGCCAGCATCTGGTCTCCCGGGTGAATCTGCCCGAGCGTGCCCGGCTTGGCATCCTCGAAGCGTACCGAGCCGCCCGCGTAGCGACGATAGATCGTCTTTGCGTCGGTGCCGATCTGCAGCTTTCGCGTGCCGGAGGTGACGGTGATCGTGCCCGAGGTCGAGTCGAGCGCGCTGACGATTCCGGCGGTCCCGCGCTTCTGCCAGTCCTGCTGCTCTGCCTCGTGTCTCTGGGCGATGTCGCCTGACTTCATCAGGATCAGGCGCGAGGCGCTGAAGCTGGACGGGTCAACCGCCGTCCCTGCGACCAGGACGCGATCGCCCACGGCCACCTCCGAGAGCTGCGCCGCCTCCGCGGTCTTCAGGTCCGTGCTTCCGGCCGGCAGGCGCTGGATGCGCGCGCCGGTCGCGATGGTAACAGCCATCTGCTGGCCCGCATCGGTGAGCAGCGTCAGCGTGCTGCCCTCGATCGACTTGACCGTACCTCGCAGCGGAGTGGATCGAGCCGCGGCAGGCGCCTGTGCGAGCGCCTCCGAACTCCGGATACTGAGGCCTGGGCCGGCGAGAAGACCAAGGGAAAATAGGGCGATGCGCAGCGTCTGCGTGCGTGGAAACATAAGATGACCTTATCCGTGCTCTGCTTGGGCCTTCCCGAGCGGTTCTCGACGGAGGCCGCCTGGCGATCGCAGTGGATGTGTGTTTAGAGGAAGACGTTGCCGCGTCTTAAAGGTTTCCTTGCGTGCCCATGACCGCACCGGACCGATCACCTACGTGCAGCGAGATGACTGACTCGCGCAGCAGCACTCGCACCGCGGCATGAGGTCGGCGGTGCAGGCAAGCCGCCCGAGCAGGCCCCTGTGCGCGACGAAGTGGCCTTCGAGCATACGTTTTGAAAGTACCCCCCAGCGGTAACTTTGCAGATGCCGAAATTCTACACCGCTAGACGATCTCGTTCGACAGAATCGCCACGGTATCCGGGGGGAGAACGACCTCCGTCTCGGTCAGCGTGACATCCTCCGCGGACCGGAGCACCAGAGCCAGCCTCTCTGGATTCGGAGATCGGTGCACCTCGGTGCCAAGATTGCAGATCAGCCGAACCGCGCCTCGCTTCATGCTGAGCCAGCGCTTCTCCTCATCGAACCTGACCTTGATGTGCGAAAGGTCGCCGTCGTTGAGCGACGGGGACGAACGCCGGAGATGAATCAGCTTCCTGGTCCAGTCCAGCATCTCCGCGTGCCGGCCCTCGGTGATCTCGTTCCAGTTCAGCTTGGAGCGCTCAAAAGTCTCGCGCTTCTCCGGGTCGGGGACCTCCTCGGGGTTCCAGCCGAAGACGGCGAAGTCCTTCTTTCGGCCCTCGGAGACGGACTTCGCCATCGCCGGATCCTCGTGGTGCGCGAAGTACTGGAACGGGGTGTCGGCGGCGTACTCCTCACCCTGGAAGATCATGGGAAGGAACGGCGCGAGAAGAACGACAGCAGCGGCGACCTTGGAGCGCGGCATTCCAATGATGTGCTCGATCCGGTCGCCGGTCGCCCGGTTGCCAACCTGGTCGTGATTCTGGATGAAGCCGAGGAAGTGATGGGCGGAGAGCCGAACCGCGGGACGCCCATGGGTGCGCTTGCGATAGCTCGAGTAGATGCCGTCGTAGACGAAGACCTCCTTGAGCGATTTGGCCAGGTCCTCCATGGTGCCGAAGTCGTCGTAGTAGCCCATGCCCTCCGGGCTCTTGTAGAGCACCGTAAACAGGGAGTGGTGAAAGTCGTCGCTCCACTGCGCATCCATGCCGAAGCCGCTGGCCTCCCGTGGGGTGACCACGCGCGGATCGTTCAGATCGCTCTCGGCGATCAGGACCAGCTTGCGTCCAAGCGTGGACGAAAGGACCTCCACCTCGCTCGAAAGCTGTTCCATAAAGTGGATCGCCGACCGGTCCATGTACTCATGGACGGCATCCAGGCGCAAACCGTCGATGTGGAAGTCGCGCATCCACATCAGCGCGTTGTCGCAGAAGTACCGCCGAACCTCGTCGCTGCCACCCTCTTCGAAGTTGATCGCGTCGCCCCATGGTGTGTGGTGCTTGGTGGTGAGGTACGGACCGAAGTTGTTGGCGTAGTTGCCGACCGGGCCGAAGTGGTTGTAGACCACATCGAGGACGACCGAGAGACAGTTCTGATGGCAGGCATCCACAAATCTATTCAGGGCATCCGGCCCGCCGTAGTTCTCGGTCACGGCGAAGAACGCGACGCCGTCGTAGCCCCATCCAAACTCGCCCGGAAACTCGGCGATCGGCATCAGTTCAAGGTGCGTGATGCCAAGATCGGCGAGGTACGGGAGGCGCTCGATCGCGGAGTCGAACGTGCCGCCCGGCGTAAAGGTGCCGACATGGATCTCGTAGATCACACCGCCCGAGAGCGGGGCGCCCGCCCACGTTCCATCCGTCCACGGAAAAGCCTTCTGATCGTAGGTCTGCGACGGTCCATGAACCCCTTTCGGCTGGCGCAGGCCGCGAGGATCGGGGAAGGGCGTCGGATCATCGCCCAGCAGAAACGTGTAATCCGTTCCCCACGGAACGTCGACCGAAACCCGCCACCAGCCGCCTTCGGTACACGTCATCGGATACTCTGCTTCGCCAATGCGAACCTTGACCGCATCCGGGTACGGCGCCCACACTGAGAACTCGTGCATGTCGTCCTACTCCCTCACCAGAAGCGCAACTGGAAACTGCTGAAGCAAGCGCCCGACGCTTACCGCTCCACCGCCGACCTCTTCGCCGGTCAAGCGATTGGTCCAGAGACCCTCGGGCAAGCTAAGCGACGTGTCCTGCCAGGCTCCGTTCAGCGTCAGGCTGAGCCGCGGAACCACGGTCGCCACGCGACCTCCGCGCAGGTACGCGACCACGTGTTCGCGACGCCGTCCCCCCACCGGCAGCGGATCGTAGACCGCCTCCGCGCCGAACCACTCGGGGTGCTCCTTGCGCAGATGGAGAGCGCGGCTGATGGTCCACAGCTTGGGCAGACCGTCATCGGAGCGCTCCACGATGCGCGTGAGCGGAAGCGACCTCATCTCGTCGAGCAGCACACGCCGTAGTCCGTAGTCGACGGGCCTCCGATTGTCCGGGTCAACGAGGCTCAGATCCCACAGCTCCGATCCCTGGTACAGATCGGGAACGCCCGGCGACGTATGCTTCATCAACGTCTGCGCCAGAGAGTTCAGACGTCCCGCCGGCAGGATCCGGGCGACCATCTGCTCCAGGTCCGCCATAAACGGCGCATGCCCGAGCGTCGCATCGATAAACAAGTTCAGCGCGTCCTCGAACTCCTTGTTGTTCGCCGTCCAGGAGGTCTGCTGCTTGGCCTCGCGCGTCGCCTTCTGCATGTAGGTGTGAACGCGCTCCGGCGTAATTGGCCACGCGCCCAGCAGCGTCTGGTAGTAGAAGTATTCGGTGTTGCGATCGGGAAAGCCGCCGGTGCGCAGCCTGGCGTTCAGGCGCGACCAGCGGCGCAGCGCCTGGCGGAAGTCGCGCGGGATCTCGCTCAGCACCACCAGCCGCGCCCGCACATCGTCCGAGCGCTTGGTGTCGTGGGTCGAAAGTGTCGTCATGGTCAACGGGTGCGTCGCCTGGATCGTCGCGTTGTACGCATGGAAGTCGTCCACGCTGGTGCCGTCGTGTCCCGGGTCCGCGCCGACCTCATTCAGCGCGATCAGCCGGTTGTAGCAATAAAAGGCTGTATCCTCGACGCCCTTGGCCATCACCGGGCTGGTGAACTGCTGAAAGCGAAGCACGAACTCGCTCTCCTTGCGTCCGCGAACCTGCAGGCTGAGCACGTCGTGGATAAAGTCGAACAGCGTCCCATCGATATCGGTGCGATTGTCCTTCGCGCACCTGGTCGCGCTTTCAATGTACTGCCGGTCCTCGTCGGTAATCTCATCGCGATCGGGCACAACATAGGTGCGGTACACGGCGAAGCAGGCGGCCACCTCGCGCAGCGCCCGCCGAATCTCCGTCCGGGTAAAGTCGCGTTCGTTGCGGTTGCCCTCGCAGATCTCGACAAACAGGCTCGTCAGCCGGTTCACATCGCTTCCCAGCGCCTGCTCCGTCACGTTGATCTTTTTGTCGTGCGCGATCGCCGGAAAGTCCGTCGGCTCGTTGGTGAACTCGCCGTAGACCTTGTTCAACTCGGCGACGCCTTTCTGGTCCACGAGGACGCCGATAGCAACGTTCAGGAAGTCGTACCCGCTGGTTCCGTCGATCGGCCAGCTCTCCCGCAGATACTCCCCCGGCTCAAGGATCTTCTCGCCGATGATCCAACCGTCGGGCACGTGCTCGCGCAACCGGCGGAAGTACTCAAGCGGATCACGCAGGCCGTCCGGGTGATCGATGCGAACCCCATCGAGCACGCCCCGGCGCAGCCACTCGATCAGCAGCGCGTGCGTCTCCTCGAAGACGTGTTCGCGCTCCATGCGCAGGCCGATCAGCGTGTTGACATCGAAGAAGCGCCGATACCCCAGCTGCTGGTCCGCCGTCTTCCAGTACGAGAGCCGGTAATACTGCTGGCTGAGGAGATCGTCCAGCGCATCGAGGTTCGCGTTTGTTTCGGCGATCGAGCGGTCGATCGCCTCGCACACCACCGGCTCCTCGGCGCACAGGCGTTTCAGCAGCTTCCAAAGAACACCCTTGTCGCGATGCCGCGCCAGCACTGCGCGCCGGTCGGATGCATCGGGAACCGGCAGCCGGCCAAAGGAGGCGGACAGAAAGCTGAGCGTGTCGGACTTCGAATACTCGGCAGCCCGGTTCAGGATGGCGGGAAGCGAGTTCGGCGTGACCGGCAGCGTCTGTCCCGCGGCCTCCACCAGAAACACATCGACGTTGCGCTTGACCTGGATACCGCCGTCCTGCAGCACGCGGCCGTACTGGTCGGCGAGCACCGGCACCAGCACCTTGTCGCGAAGCCGCTCCTCCTGCGGCTGCCAGTCGATGTCGAAGAACGAGGCGTAGCGGCTCGCCATGCCGTTCTCTAGCACATCCCACCACAGCCGGTTCTCGTGGCCGAGCGACATGTGATTCGGAACTATGTCGAGCACCTGCCCCAGACCGTTCTCGTCCAGGCACTTTGAAAATCGTTCGTGCGCCTCGCGCCCACCGAGCTCCTCGTTCACGCGCTGGTGATCGACCACGTCGTAGCCATGCATGCTGTCGGGCGCCGCCTGGAGGTACGGGGAGCTGTACACGTGCGAGACGCCGAGGTCGTACAGGTAGCCGGCGATCGCCGCGGCGTCCGCAAAGGTAAAGCCCTTGTGCAGCTGCAAGCGGTAAGTGGATGTCGGAATTCTGCGCATGGTCTGCGGGATCCTTGGGAAGCTGTGGTCGAGCTCGCTCCCCCGAAGCACGGGGAGGAGTTTGTGCGGGGAGATCGCGATGGGAAGTCAGATGCGCGAGCTATGCCGGGCGTTCCGGAAACAGCTCGGGCCGCCAGAACCCGGCGATCGTTAATGCCGAGTGAACCAGGGCAATGTGCGACAGGGCCTGGGGAAAGTTGCCGAGGAGCCGCTTGCCTTTCGGGTCGTACTCCTCTGCGATCAGGCCCACGTCGTTGGCAGTCGAGATCAGCCGTTCAAACATCTCCCGCGCATCGTCCACTCGCCCCATCAGGTGGAGGTTCGACACCAGCCAGAAGCTGCACGCGAGAAAGGCGCCCTCCCCTCCCTCAACGCCGTCGCTCGATGTGCTGGGATCGTAGCGTTCCACAAAGCCGTTCCGCATCAGCCGGTGCTCGATCGCCTCCACCGTGCCCCGCATCCGCGGGTCGTCCGGAGACAGAAAGCCGACCAGCATGATGCGCAGACACGAGGCGTCGAGTTCCTTGGACCCGTACGACTGCACGAAGCTGTTCATCTCCGGATCGAAGCCCTTCTCGCACACCTCGCGATGGATCATGGCGCGATTCTTCTTCCAGCGCGTCACGTCTCCCCGGCCGCCGAAGCGTTCGTTGTGTTTGATCGCGCGGTCAAGAGCGACCCAGGCCATCACCTTCGAGTGGGTAAAGTGCTTCCGTCCGCCGCGGGTCTCCCATATGCCGTCGTCCGGCTGCTGCCACACCTGGCACAGATGATTGATCAGCTTGGCCTGCACGGAGCCGGCGTCCATGCGGATGTCGTCCTCGGCCTCGGGCGTTCGCGCCAGCGCCGCGGCGACCTCGCCAAAGACATCGAGCTGAAACTGATCGACAGCGCCGTTGCCGAACCGGACGGGCGACGAGCTCTCATAGCCGGGCAGCCAAGGAGCGGTCCACTCATTCAACTGCCGCTCCCCGCAGATCCCGTAGATGGTCTGCACCTGCTCCGGCGAACCGGCGATCGCGCGCAGCAGCCACCGCCGCCAGGCGATCGCCTCCTCCTTGTAGCCGGCGTACATCAGCACCAGGAGGGTAAACGAGGTGTCGCGCAACCAGCAGTACCGGTAATCCCAGTTCCGGACGCCGCCGATCTCCTCCGGCAGCGACGAGGTGACCGCCGCCACGATACCGCCCGATGGCCGGTAGGTCAGGGCCTTGAGCGTCATGAGCGACCGGTCCACGATCTGCTGGTGCCGCCCGCGATAGGTGCTCTGGCTCATCCACTCGATCCAGAAATCGGTGGTCTCCTGCAGCGACTGCTCGCAGGATGGACTATCCGGGACCGGCTCGAGCGAAGACGCGCTGGTGAGCGTGAAGCTCATGGTCTTGCCTGCCCCCACGGTAAACTCGCTCTCGGTCGCCATTCCCTCCCCGGTAAGCGGGGCCTCGGTGCGGAGAACGACCATGTCCGCGCCCGCAATGGCATGGAGCTGCTTGCCCTGCTTGGTGACCCACGGAATGCTGCGCCCGTAGTCAAACCGAATGGCCAGCTCCATGTGCATCGTTACCTTGCCGCGCAGGCCGCGAACGATCCGGATCACGTGCGAGTGCTTCCCTCGCGGAGGCATGAAGTCGGTCAGCACTACCTCGCCGTCCTCGGTCGTGAAGGTGGTGTCGACGATCAGCGTCTGCGGCCGGTAGCTGCGCCTGATCCCGGTGATCTTCCCGGCCGGCGCGATCTTCCAGAAGCCATGATCCCGCGTCCCCAGAAGTGCGGCGAAACATGCGCCCGAGGAGAAGGTGGGCCAGCACAGCCAGTCGATCGAGCCCTCCCGCGAGACCAGCGCCGCGGTCTCGCAGTCCCCGATCATCGCGTAATCCTCAATCCGTGATCCATGGAGCGGCAGCTGCTCCTGTTTTCTTTCTTCGGGCACAATCTCTCCTGATGTCTTCGGCGGTTCCGGGGGTGTGCGGATGTGCAATCCTCAGCAACCGTGCCGGCTCGATGCTGCATCTGTCTACAGCAAGACTATGCTATCGAGGTGCGTCCCCCTCGAACGCGCCGTCAAGCAGCTAACTCGGGTTAGATCGCTCAGTACCCAAGCAGCAACGAAACCTGAAGCCGGGAAGCAATGAAACCTAAAGAAGGTCGCAAGCGCGTCATCATCGAAGAGGTTGAGCCGCAGATTGACTGCGGACGCTACCCCGCGAAGCGCGTCCTCGGCGACGAGGTCGTGGTCACGGCCGCCGTCTTCGGCGACGGCCATGACCACGTCAGCGGACGCCTTCTGTATCGCTACGGAAACGACCGGAAGTGGCGCTCCAAACCGCTGACGGAGCTCTCCAATGATCTTTGGACCGCCAGCTTCACCGTGGACCGGCCGGGCGAGTGGCGGTACAGCATCGAGGCCTGGGTCGATCACTTCGACACCTGGCGCTCGGATTTGAAGAAGCGCATTGCCGCCCAGCCCGATCCGGAGGCGCCGGACCCCGGCATGGCCGCGCAGAACATCCCCCTCGCCCTCAGGTCCGGTGCGCTCCTGCTCGAGCAGACGGCCGGCCGGGCCGGGGCGGAAGACGCCAAGCTCCTCCAGCAGATTGTCATCTCGCTCCGCTGGCTCGCCGACCAAGACGCCAAGCTCTATGAGTATCCGCTGGCCGAGGAGATCATCGAGCTCGCCGCGCGCTACCCCGACCTCACCTACAGCACGCGCTTTGAACGGGACCTGACGATCTGGGTGGATCGCGAGCGCGCCCGGTTCTCCGCCTGGTACGAGCTCTTCCCGCGATCCACCTCGCCCGACCCGACCCGCCACGGCACCCTCAAAGACGTGGAGGCACTCCTTCCGTCGATCGCAGCCATGGGCTTCAACGTGCTCTACCTGCCGCCCATCCATCCCATCGGCACAGCCTTTCGCAAGGGCCCCAACAACAACATCGTCGCCGCCGAGGGCGACCACGGCAGCCCCTGGGCCATCGGCGCCGCCGCGGGCGGACACAAGGCCGTCCTGCCCGAGCTGGGCAACCTCACCGATCTCGAACATCTGGCCAAAGCCGCCACCGACCACGGGATGGAGCTGGCCATGGACATCGCCTTTCAGTGCTCCCCCGACCACCCCTGGGTCAGGGATCACCCGGAGTGGTTCCAGCACCGTCCGGACGGCACCATCCAGTACGCCGAAAACCCGCCTAAGAAGTATCAGGACATCTACCCGCTCAACTTCGAGTCCACCGAGTGGCGCAGCCTGTGGGAAGAGCTCCTATCCGTCTTCGAGTTCTGGATCAAGCATGGCGTCTTCATCTTCCGCGTCGACAACCCGCACACCAAGGCACTGCCCTTCTGGGAGTGGGTCATCGACTCTATCCACAAGGATCACCCCGAGGTCCTCTTCCTCGCCGAGGCGTTCACCCGCCCACACGTCATGTACTCGCTCGCCAAGGCCGGCTTCACCCAGTCCTACACCTACTTCACCTGGCGCAACACCAAAGCCGAGCTGCAGACCTACCTCGAAGAGATTACGCGGCCGCCGGTCAGCGACTTCTTCCGCCCCAACTTCTGGCCCAACACGCCCGACATCCTCCATGCCGCGCTACAGGAGGGCGGTCGGCCCGCGTTCATGCAGCGGCTCATCCTCGCCGGGACGCTCACCGCCAACTACGGCGTCTACGGGCCCGCCTACGAGCTCGGCGAGAACACCCCCATGAAGCCCGGCAGCGAGGAGTACCGCAACAGCGAAAAGTACGAGATCCGCCACTGGGATCGCAACGCCTCGCACTCCCTCGCACCGCTGATGACCAAGCTGAACCAGATCCGCAACGGCAACCCCGCGCTCCAGACCAACGAGCGCCTCTGCTTCCACGATGTCGACAACCCGCACCTGCTCTGCTACAGCAAGTCCACTGCCGACCACAGCAACACCATCCTGGTCGCGATCAACCTCGACCCCTCCCAGGAGCAGGCCGGATGGATCGACCTCGACCTCGGCGAGCTCGCCATCCCGTACAATCGCAACTTCGATGTCGAGGATCTGCTGACCGGCAAGCACTACCAGTGGCACGACCGCAGCAACTACGTCGCGCTGCGTCCGGAGACCATGCCGGCACACATCTTTCGCGTCAGCCTGCTCGACTGACCTCCGGGCGCCGCCTTGGTCTCTCCGGAAGCCCCAACATCAGCCCTAGGCACAACCCTGCATCCAAGCCCGTGTGGGCAGACAAGACAGCGAAGGGCAATACGTGAAGAAAGCCGGAAGCGCCGCGGATCCTCTGTGGTACAAAGACGCGATTATCTACGAGATTCACGTTCGGGCCTTTATGGACTCGAACAACGACGGCATCGGCGACTTCGGCGGCCTGATGTCCAAGCTCGACTACCTCCAGGATCTCGGCGTCACCTGCCTCTGGCTGCTTCCCTTCTTCCCCTCGCCGCTGCGGGATGACGGCTACGACATCGCCAACTACGTCGATGTCAATCCCAGCTACGGCACGATCGAGGACTTCAAGCAGTTTCTCGACGCCGCCCACCTGCGCGGCATGCAGGTGATGATCGAGCTGGTTATCAATCACACCTCAGACCAGCACCCCTGGTTTCAGGCAGCCCGCCTCGCCCCTCCCGGCTCGCCTGAGCGCGACATGTACGTCTGGTCCGACACCGACAAGCTCTACGACGGCGTGCGAATCATCTTCACCGACACCGAAAAGTCGAACTGGACCTGGGACGAGGTCGCCAAGCAGTTCTACTGGCACCGCTTCTTCTCGCACCAGCCCGACCTCAACTTCGATAATCCGCAGGTCATGGAAGAGGTGCTCACAGCCATGCGCTTCTGGCTGGATATGGGGGTCGACGCCCTTCGCCTCGACGCCATCCCGTACCTCGTCGAGCGCGACGGCACCAGCTGCGAGAACGTCCCCGACACCCACGTTAAAATCAAGCAGGTCCGCGCCGCACTCGACGCCGAGTACAGCAATCGCACCATCCTCGCCGAGGCCAACATGTGGCCCGCGGACGTCCGCCCCTACTTCGGCGACGGCGATGAGTGCCACATGGCCTTCCACTTCCCGCTCATGCCCCGGATCTACATGGCCATCCGCCAGGAAGATCGCCTGCCCATCACCGACATCATGGCGCAGACCCCCGACATCCCCGATAACTGCCAGTGGGGCCTGTTCCTCCGCAACCACGACGAGCTCACCCTCGAGATGGTCACCGACGACGAGCGCGACTACATGAACCTGGCCTACGCGTCCGACCCGCGCATGCGCATCAACGTCGGCATCCGCCGCCGCCTCGCTCCCCTGGTCGACAACAATCGCCGTCGCATCGAGCTGCTGAACTCGCTCCTGCTCTCCTTCCCCGGAACGCCCATCATGTACTACGGCGACGAGATCGGCATGGGCGACAACATCTACCTCGGCGATCGCAACGGCGTCCGCACGCCCATGCAGTGGAACTCCGATCGCAACGCCGGCTTCTCCAAGGCCGTGCCCGCCAAGCTCTACTTCCCCGTCATCATGGACCCCATCTGGGGTTACCAGGCGATCAACGTCGAGGCGCAGCTCTCTGATCAGTCCTCGCTTCTGCACTGGACGCGCAACATGATCGCGCTGCGCAAGCTCTTCCAGGTCTTCGGCCGCGGGACCCTCGAGTTCCTCCATCCGGAGAACCGCAAGATCCTCGCGTACATTCGCAACCTGGACCGCGACGACGGAACCCACGAGACCGTCCTCTGCGTCGCCAACCTGTCCCGCTTCGCCCAGCCCGTCTCGCTCGACCTCAGCCGCTACGACTGCATGCAGCCGGTCGAGATGCTCGGCTACGTCAGCTTCCCCATCGTCACCAGGCAGCCGTATCCGCTCACCCTCGCTCCCTACTCCTTTCTCTGGCTCGAGCTGCAGCCGGCCCCGCCCAAGCCCGAGGCTCCGGCGGTCTCGCACGAGGATCCCAGCCTGGAGATGTTCGCGCGCGGCGCCCTCAAGGGCGATCTCGGCAACCTGCTGAGCGGTCCCGGTCTCGAGCTGCTGCAGCAGCTGCTGCCCACCTACCTTCCGCAGCAGCGCTGGTTCGGCGCGAAATCGAAAGTCATCCGTCAAATCGACGTCGACGACTGGGTGCAGATGCCCGGCGGAGACGCCATGCTGGCCTTTCTTCGGCTCACCTATACGGATGACACGGTGGACCTCTACCAGCTGCCGCTGGCCATCTCGAGCGGAGAAGAGGCCGAAAAGATCCGCCGCCTCGCTCCCGCCTCCATCCTTGCGAGCCTCGGCGCCGGAGATCGCGCCGCCATCCTCCACGACGCCGTCGCTCGCGAAGACCTCCGCCAGGCGCTGCTGAACCTGATCGGCTCCAACGGCTCCGTACCGGGGCAGAACTCAACCCTGGTCGGCGCGCGCTCCAGCGCCTTCGAAGACCTTCGCGGCGGCGATCCGCTGCCCGCGCGCACCGGCTCCGCCGAACAGTCCAACACCAGCATCCTCTACGACAGCCGCCTCATCCTCAAGCTCTTCCGCCGGCTGCAGACAGGCGAGAACCCGGATACCGAGATCGGCCGCTTCCTCACCGAGGTCGCGCACTTCCCTCGGATCGCACCGTTCCTGGGCGATATCCGCTCCGTCTCCACCTCGGGCGAGCCCACCACGGTCGCCATGCTGCAGGGCCTGGTCAGCAACGAGGGCGATGGCTGGGAGTGGACCCTCGAAGAGCTCGGCCGCTACTACGACTCGATCGCTACCTGCCCGCTGCCCGAAGATCTCGGACACGCCGCCAGCTTCCTCGACGACACCCACGCCCCAGCCATCGCGCGCGAGCACGCCGGCTTCTACCTGGACGCAGCCGCTCTGCTCGGCCGGCGCACCGCGGAGATGCACCTCGCGCTCGCGACACCAACGGACGACCCCGCCTTCCGGGCCGAGCCCTACTCCGACACCGACCGGAGCTCGGACATCGATCGCATCTCCGCCCAGATCGCGAGCGCCCTCGACGCCCTGAAGCGCGGCATGACGTCACTCCCCGAGGCCGATGGCGCTGGCGGAAGTGTCGTCGACGACGCCGCCCGCCTCGTCAGCCGCCGTCTCGATCTGCTCAGCCGCGCCCGGATCGCCACCGGGAACTCGACCGACCTCGGGCAGCGCATCCGCATCCATGGCGACTTCCACCTCGGGCAGGTCCTGCGCGCCAAGAACGACTTCGTCATCCTGGACTTCGAGGGGGAGCCCGCCCGCCCGCTCGAGCTGCGCCGCCGCAAGCAGACCCCCCTGCGCGATGTCGCCGGCATGCTGCGCTCCTTCAGCTACGCCGCCTTCTCCGCGCTCGACCGCTTCTCGCAGCGCCGGCCGGAGGTTCGCAATGTCGAACCCTGGGCCCAGCTCTGGCAGAACTCCGTCTCCACCGAATTCCTGAACGGCTACCGCCAGGTGATCGCGGCCGACGTGCATCTGCTCCCGCCCGCTCCCCAGGCCCAATCCATGCTGGACGCCGCCCTGCTCGAGAAGGCACTCTACGAGCTGCAATATGAGCTCAACAACCGGCCCGACTGGGTCCGCATCCCCCTGACAGGCATCCTTGCCCTGCTCCGTTAGCCAACCCCGCCCAAAGACGCACCTCCGGGAACAACGCCGTTCGCTGGCAGATCACGTAGTCTGAGAACACCCATGGCCGGATCCGAATACATGACGTCTGAACAGGTTGCAAGCGTTCCGTCCACCCCTGCGGCGATGTCGCCCAGCCGCCTGCTCGTGAGTCTCACTCTCCTCTCCCCGGACGCCCTGGAGACGACGCTCCGCAACATCGCCGACGCCCTTCCCGGAACCTCCGTCCGCGTCGTCGTCCCCGACGGCTCGAACAGCACGCCCCGCGACCACGGCGACCTCACCGTCGTTCCCTACACGCCCGCGGTAGCGTCCGGAACTCCGTGGATCCTCACCACGGCCGACTACCTCAACCTCTACGAGCTCGCCAAGTGCCATGGCGTCGAGTGCTGCCTCCTGCTCGGCTCCGAGTCGCACACCGTGCAGCCGGGGACCATCCGCGCCCTCGCCGACGCCGCCCTCGCGCACGCCGATCTCGTCACCCCCCGCTACGACCTCCGTCCCCGCGAGGGCCTGGTCAACTCCGCCATCCTCTACCCCGTGTCCCGCGCCCTCTACGGTGCAAGCCCCCGCTTCCCGCTCGCCGTCGATCTCGCCCTCTCCCTCCGCATGGCCGAGCGGCTGGCCACCGCAGCCCAGCGTTATACCTCCCTCGGACAGAACGATGCTCTCCTCTGGCCGGTCGCCGAGGCCTCCGTCGCCGGCTTCTCCATCACCGAGGTCGAAGCGAGCCATCGCTCCATCCCCCAGCCCGCCATCGCCGACCTCAACGGCATCCTCGCCCTCGTCGCCGGTTCGCTCTTCGCCGACGTCGAAGGGAAGCAGGCCTTCTGGCAAAGGTCGCGCGTCACCCAGCCGCAAGGGATCTTCCCGAGCGACGTACCGGAGGAGACCGCTCCCGACCTCCATCCCATGCTCGAGTCGTTCCGGCTCGCCTACACCAACCTCCGCGAGATCTGGTCGCTCGTCCTTCCTCCCCAAACCCTGCTCGGCCTCAAAAAGCTCTCCGTCACCCCCTCGGAAACCTTCCGCATGCCGGACGCGCTCTGGGCCCGCACCGTCTACGACTTCATCCTCGCCTACCGTCTTCGCACCCTCAATCGCGGACATCTGCTGGGTGCGCTGACACCGCTCTATCTCGCCTGGGTCGCCTCTCACCTGAACCTCACGCACGCCGGAACCTCCGCCGAACGGCATGTGGAGGCCACCGCCGTTGCCTTTGAGTCGGAAAAACCCTACCTCGTCTCCCGCTGGAGATGGCCGGACCGCTTCAATCCCTGATCCGCCCCCTCCCGCGACCGCCACGCCGCCAGCGAGATCCGAACCGCACCGCGCAGCCCAAGACCGCGCAGAGTTTCCGCAAGGAGAACAGTATGTTGCAAGTCAATCCTTCGCCCGTTGCTCCGACCTATCCTCCGCCGGCCTACCCGGAGCTCGCGCCGTCGCTCTGGCAGCAGGTGGAAGGCGCGCTCAGCCAGTCCATGCACCGCGCGCTCGTCAAGCTCGCCAGCTTTCTCCCCGGCATCCTCGCCCTCCTCATCGCCGTCGTTCTCCTGTCGGCCATCGGCGCCCTGCTCTCGGTCGCCATGCGCCGCCTGCTCACCAGGATTCGGTTCGATGAGCGCCTCAGCCGCAACAACGCCGCCGGCGTCTCGGACTTCTCCCCCTCGCACAGCCCCACGCTGCTCGTCACGCGCTTCATCTTCTGGGGATGCGTGGTGCTCGGCTTCATGATCGGCATCACCGCGCTTGACGCCTCCTTCTCCAACAGCGCGCAGATGTCCATCTTCCTGCTTCCCTACGTCGCGCACTCGGTCGGCGCCGTCATCCTCCTGCTCGCCGGAAACCTCATCGCCCGCTTCCTCGCCCGCTCCGTGCTGATCGGGGCCGTCAACGCCAAGCTGCAGTACGCCCGCTTCCTTTCGCTCGGCGTCAAGTGGCTCGTGCTTGTGCTCACCGCCGCCATGGTCCTCGATCACCTCCAGATCGGCGGCGTCATCATCGAGCTCGCCTTCGGCATCCTCTTCGGCGGCATCGTGCTCACCCTGTCGCTCGCCGTCGGTCTGGGCTCCCGCGACATCGTCAGCCGATCGCTCGAGCGCAACGCAGACCGGCTGCCCCAGTTTGAGCCCGCCGACCCCGAGCAGACCCGCGCGTCGGCAACCGCGGGGGAAAGCCTCCGGCACTTCTAGGCGCCTATGCAGTCAGCAGAGATCTACAGCAGGCTCACGCCCATCTTTCACGACCTCTTCGACGACGAAAGCCTCGTCCTGACTCCTGGCCTCACTGCCGGCGACGTCCCCGAGTGGGACTCCTTCAATCACATCAATCTGATCGTCGCGGTCGAATCCGCCTTTCACATCAAGTTCCAGACCGCCGAGCTCGAATCCCTCCAAACCGTCGGGCACCTCGCCGACCTCATCGGCAAAAGACTCGCCGCGCAGGGGAGGTAAACCTCGCGCCCTCGGTTGTCCCGAGCTCCCTCGCAAAGGTCCCCGCCGCCTGTTAACAACCGCACCCAAAGCTGAGGTAGAGTCAGTCCATACGATCGGCGGCGCCGCTCCCGTCCAGGCTTGCCGGTCACCTCGGAGGTCCTCCCCATGGCTTCACCGAAACAAGCACCCGCGCCGGCAGCGCGTCCACGCTTCGCTCTCCCCGGCAGTGAAAAGCTTCCCTTCGCGCAGACCCCCATCGGCAAGGCAGCCTCCGGCAGCCTCACCGTCACCGTCCTTGTGCGGCCAAAGACGCCCCTCGACCCACGCTCCGTCGGCAAGCTGCGCCTGACGCGGTCCAGCTTCGCCCAGCAGCACGGCCCCGACCCCGTCGCTCTCAAAGCCGTGCGCGCCTTCGCGAAAGACTTCGACCTCGCCGTCGAACCTGGATCCCCCGCGCCCGGTCGACGTGGCATCCGGCTCACCGGAACCGCCGCCGCCATGCAAAAGGCCTTCGGCGTCAACCTCGAGCAGCAGACCGAGAACGGCGTCACCTACCGTGTGCGCCAGGGCGCCATCGAGCTTCCCACCGAGCTCCAGGGTCTGGTCGAAGCCGTGCTCGGCCTCGACTCCCGGCCCCAGGCCATGCCGCACTTCCGCGTCGCCCGCAACTCCCCCGTCGCCACCACCCCCGGTCGAGGCGCCGGGGCACGCTCGATCGTCTCCCACGCCGCCGGCACCTCCTTCACGCCGGTCGAGATCGCCAACCTCTACCAGTTCCCCACCAACCGCAGCGGAGCCGGCCAGACCATCGGCATCATCGAGCTCGGCGGCGGCTACCGCACCGCCGACATCACCGCCTACTTCAAATCGCTCGGCCTGACCCCACCCAAAGTCGTCGCCGTCTCGGTCGACAAGGGCAAAAACGCGCCCACCACCGCCAGCAGCGCCGACGGCGAGGTCATGCTCGATATCGAAGTCGCCGCCGCCGTCGCTCCGGGCGCCGGCATCGCCGTCTACTTCGCCCCCAACACCGACCAGGGGTTCATCGACGCCATCTCCACCGCCGTGCACGACCCCGTCAACAAGCCCAGCGTCATCTCCATCAGCTGGGGAGGTCCCGAGTCCAGCTGGACCCAGCAGGCGCTCCTCGCGCTCGATGGAGCCTGCCAGGCCGCGGCCGCGCTCGGCGTTACCATTACCGCCGCCTCCGGAGACAACGGATCCACCGACGGCGCCACCGGCAACACCGTCGACTTCCCCGCGTCCAGCCCGCACGTCCTCGGCTGCGGCGGCACCAAGCTGACAGCCAGCGGCGGCTCGGTCACCTCCGAGGTCGTCTGGAACGAACTGGCCAACAACGAGGGAGCCACCGGCGGCGGCGTCAGCAACGTCTTCCCTCGGCCCAGCTGGCAGGCCGGAGCCAACGTACCCGCACCGTCGAACCCCGCCGGCGGACGCGGCGTTCCCGACGTCGCCGGCGACGCCGACCCCGCCACCGGCTACACCATCCGCGTCGACAAGCAGACCCTCGTCATCGGCGGCACCAGCGCCGTAGCCCCGCTCTGGGCCGGCCTCATCGCCGTCGCCAATCGGCAGAACGGAACCTCCGCCGGCTTCATCCATCCCGCTATCTACGCCGGCAAAGCCGCCTCCGCCTTCCGCGACATCACCCAAGGCAACAACGGAGCCTTCTCCGCCGCGCCCGGTTGGGACGCCTGCACTGGCCTCGGCTCCCCCATCGCCAGCGCCCTCATTCCCCTGCTCGCGACGTCCACCACCGGCAAGAAGCCGACCAAAGGGGTAAAGGGCGGCAAGGGCAAGAAAGGCACCGTCAAGCCGCCCACCAAAACGCCCCCTAAAACGCCCAAAGGGAAGCGCACCCCGCCGGTCTAGGAGTTCTCTCACAGGTGTAGCTCCACCTCCTTTCGGGCTGAAGGCCCGACTTAGTATTAGCCTGGGACGAAGCCCCAGGGGAGGGGCGTGAAAGCTCGGACAGAAGGCTGAAAGCCCGATCTAAAATCCGGGCTATTTCTATAAGAGAACAGCTCTAGTCAACCGCAGGGAGCTCTTACGCTCCCGCCACCCGCTCGATCGCCGCCCGATCGACAGCCGCCGCATAGATCGCCGCCATGTGCCGCATGTCGCGCAAGCCCTCCTCCCCTGCGGTCTTCGGCATGCGGTTCGTGCGAATGCACTCGGCCATGTGGTCCGCCTCCCGCTCGAACTGCTTCGGATCCTTCTCCGGATTCGTCTTATCGATCTCCTGCTTGTCGGCCAGACTCGCCCGCAGGCGCAGACCCTCGTAGCTGAACGCCGGTCCCATCTCCACCCATCCCTTGGACCCGTTCACCCGGAAAAAACCCGGCATGTCCGCCCCATACGTCGTGCTGCAGCTCGCCAGGATCCCCGACGGAAACCGCGTCACCCACGACACGTTCTCCTCCATCTGGTCGAAGCGCCCATCATGGTCCCGCGTCGACACAAACGCCCGAAACTCCGCCGGCTCCTCCCCCGTCAGGTACCGCGTCGCATTCAGGCTGTAGATGCCCACGTCGTACAGCGATCCACCGCCTGCCAGCTTCTTGTCTGTCCGCCAGACACCCTTCTGGATGTTGAAGCCGAACGCACTCTCGATCGACTGCACCTCCCCGATCGCACCGCTCCGGATCATTTGGATCGCCTCGAGATTCAGCGGCTCGTACTGGCAGCGGTACGCGATCATCAGCTTCACGTGAGCCGCCTTGCACGCCGCAATCATCTGCTCCGCCTCCGCCACCGTCGTCGCCATCGGCTTCTCGCACAGCACGTGCTTGCCTGCCTTCGCCGAGCGGATCGTGTACTCCGCATGCATGCTGTTCGGCAGCGCCACATACACCGCGTCGATCGCCCTGTTCTCCCGCATCCGCTCCATGTCTGCGTAGCTGTAGATCGACTCCTTCGGCACACCGATCTGCGCCGCGATCCGCTCGGCCTTCGCCCGATCCCCGCTCACTACGCCCGTGATGGCGCAGTGCTCGCTCTGCTGCACCCCGGCCATGAAGTGCTTCGCAATCTCGCCCAGACCGATCACGCAGTACCCAACCTTGCCGCTTGCCGTCTGCCCCTCGCCGCGCGAAACTGCGCCCGCCGCCAGACCCATCGCCCCCAACCTCGTAAACTCCCGTCTCGTCACACGCATCAACCCTTCCTCCCTTGCGCACCAGCGCCTGATCCCGCATCTCCGTTCAAAACACCGGCGCCCATCTCTGGCCCGGTCCGTCTCTGACCCGGTCCATATCTGACCCAGTCCATCTCTGACCCAGTCCGTCGCCGCGCTCCCGACCTCGCAGGACGCGCCAGGTCTTCGTCCTGTCCTGCCCGAAACCGCCCCTGAGATTCACCTGCAATCACCCGCAAGTCTCGGATTCACCGGGAGGTCACTCCCGTTCGATGCAGAAGAAGCCCCAACGTAATCCGCGCCGCGCCCCACAGCAACGCAGGCCCCGCCCAGCTGCTCAAAGCGCCAACCTCCTCGAGACACTTCGCTCCGCCGACCCTAAGCCAGCTCTCCCCCAAACAACACCCGCGCCCGCGCCAACACCTCCTCCGTATCCACATCCAACTCGCCATCCGGAAGCGCAATCGCCCGTGCCCCGCGCAGCAGCTCCCGCGCCCCCGCATCCCCCCGCAGCTTCATCAACGCCCCAAACACCCGCGCCGGAAAATAAGCCGGCACCCCGCGCCTCCCCGCATACGCCGAAGCCACCACCACCTCGCCCGCACCCTCCGCCAGCCCCCGCAGATGCGCCGCCGAGACCGCCGGCTGATCGCACGTCATGATCAGCACCGAGGCCGCCGTCTCTCCGGCCGCGCGCACGCCGGCTCGAATCGACGACGCCATACCCTCCTCGGCGTCCTCATTGGGCACCACCTCACAGCCAAGGCGCTCCGCCTCCGCGGTCACGGCTCGATCGGCTGCATCGGCTACAACATAGACCGTCCCCAGCCCGGCTTCCTGCGCCACGCGGACTGCCCGTTCCAGCAGGGTCTCGCCACTCAGGATCTCGAGCTGCTTCGGCGCTCCCAGGCGCCGCGACGCGCCCGCCGCCAGGATCACGATCGCGGTCACAAGGCGCATTGCGTCTGCAGGTAGCGCGAGGCTCCGCCGCGTTCCACGTTCTCGGCCACGTCCTCCGCAGAGAGGCGGCGCGAGGCTCCTAGCCGGCCCTCCACCCGCGCATGCACCTCGGCCACCACCGCCAGCGCGATCGCCCCGGCTCCGTCTCCGCCAAGATCCAGACCCATCGGGGCATAAATCCGGTCGCAGCACTCCCCCACGCTTCGCCCCAGCATCGCCGCCGCCTCGCTCACCAGCAGGCTGCTCCGGTG
>JAABUX010002140.1_pt1 | contig 28438 bp, 25 predicted proteins | sample 5561851 | NCBI WGS metagenome assembly JAABUX01 (sample SAMN10711883, study PRJNA513361) | rock metagenome | isolation source: Antarctica rocks | place: Antarctica: Victoria Land, Richard Nunatak red sandstone | collected 2016-01-03 | reverse complement strand
AAAGTCTCGCCGTCGGCGAAACCGAGGATGCCCACCTGTCGCGGATCACGGTCGTCGTCAACGGCGATGACCGGACGCTGGAACAGATCCGCAAGCAACTCGAAAAGATCATCACCTTGGTCAAGGTGCTCGACATCTCGACGGCGGACTTCGTCGAGCGTGACTTGATGTTGATCAAGATCGACGCGCCCCCGGCACTCCGGGCCGAACTGCAAGGTCTGGTGCAGATCTTCCGGGGGCGGATCGTCGACGTCAGCGCCGACCAGATCATGGTCGAGATTTCGGGTCAAGAGCGGAAGATCGAGGCGTTCATCGAGGCGATCCGTCCTTACGGGATCAGGGAACTCGCCCGGACGGGCCGGATCGCCCTGGTTCGCGGCGATGGGTTCGTTGAGCCCGACGACTCGATCGAGATCGCCCCGGCCGAGGCTCCCGCCGTCGTGGGCCACTCCAGTTTGTGAACCAGGTCGCCGATTGGGTTCGTTTTTTCGCTCGCGTTGGGAAGGAAATCGCTGATGCCGGCCACGATGTATTACGACCAGGACGCCGACCTCGGGCTGCTCAAGGGGAAGACCGTCGCCATCATCGGTTACGGGAGCCAGGGGCACGCCCAGGCGCAAAACCTCCGCGACTCGGGTTGCGACGTCGTCGTCGGCCAGCGCCCCGGTTCGGCGAACCACGACCTCGCGGTCAAGGACGGCTTCACCCCCGTTTCCGCCGCCGAGGCCGCGCGGCGGGGGGACCTGATCAACATCCTCCTCCCCGACGAGGTCGCCGCCGACGTCTACAACGGCGACATCCTCCCCAACCTCGAACCGGGCGACCTGCTCCTTTGCTCGCACGGGTTCAACATCCACTTCGGCCAGATCGTCCCCCCCAAGGGGGTCGATTCCGCCCTGGTCGCCCCCAAAGGTCCCGGCCACCTCGTCCGGAGCGAGTACGTCAAGGGGGGAGGCGTCCCCTGCCTGATCGCGCTGGGGGAGGGTTGCTCGCCTCAGGGAAAAGGGCTGGCCCTGGCCTACGCCAAGGGGATCGGCGGGACCCGCGGCGGCGTCCTCGCCACCACGTTCGCCGAGGAAACCGAGACCGACCTGTTCGGCGAGCAAGTCGTCCTCTGCGGCGGCATCAGCGCCCTAGTCAAGATGGGGTTCGAGACCCTGGTCGAAGCCGGTTATCAGCCCGAAAGTGCTTACTTCGAGTGTCTCCACGAGTTGAAGTTGATCGTCGACCTGATGTACCAGGGGGGCCTCAACTATATGCGCTACAGCATCTCGAACACCGCCGAGTACGGGGATTACACCCGAGGCCCGCGGATCATCACCGAGCAAACCCGCGACGAGATGCGGAAGATCCTCAAGGAGATCCAGACCGGCCAGTTCGCCCGCGAGTTCATCCTCGAAAACAAGGCGGGCAAGCCCGGCTTTCTCGCCACCAAGCGCCGCGAGCGCGAGCACCCCGTCGAGCAAGTCGGCAAGCGCCTCCGAGGGCTGATGACCTGGATCGACTCCAAGACGGTTTAAGATACTTTAGCCACGGATGAACACGGATGGAGCACGGATCAGCAAGCATGATTTGCTCTTGTCTGATCCGTGCTCCATCCGTGTGCATCCGTGGCTCGCCTTTCAGGTTTTTCCTGGAACGAGTCATCATGGCCAACCTCGACCAGAAAGTCGCTGAGAACATCCCAGGTCGCTACTTCGTCGACGCGACTTGCATCGACTGCGACCTCTGCCGCGAACTCGCCGGGAACAACTTCGTCCGCCAAGAGGATGAGGGCTATTCCTACGTCCGGAGCCAGCCAAGTACGGAGGAGGAAGAAGCGGCCTGCTGGTCGGCGATGGAAGAATGCCCAGTCGAAGCGATCGGTATCGCCGAGGTGGGTTGAGCGCGTCAGGTCCAGCGCCCAGCCACAAGCTCGCCGCGAAACATCGTGGCGCGAGGCGGTCGATCATCGTCGATCCAGAGGGCGTGCGGACCGGTCCTGGACTCATCCGATCCTGTCGCTAGAACAGCTAGATCGGCGGACTTGCCCGGTTCGAGGCTGCCGGTTTTGCCGTCGATCCGCAGCGCCCAGGCGCCATGGAGGGTGGCCACCCGGAGAAGGGTGGCGCCGGGGACGTCCGGGTGGTGGCGGTGGAGGAAGCGGATCTCGTCGAGGATGCTCAAACTCGGTGACGAGGCCAAGCTGTCGGTCCCGAGGCAGACGACGACTCCCGCGTCGAGCATCGCGCGGAAGGGGTGGGGCGGGTGGCCGAACCGGGCGTGGGTCCGGGGGCAGTAGGCGACCGCAATCCGGGGGGCAGCCGGATCGTCCGACCGGGGGATGAAGCGGGCGAACTCGGCCGGCTCGAAGATGTTGCCGTGGGCGATGATCCAGTCGGCTTGGGCGAGGGCGGGTTCGGCGGTGACGTAATCGACCGGCGAGGGGCCGAGCGGTTGCCAGGCTTGGTTCCAGGCTCCAAGACCTTCAACAAATTGCCGGAGCGGTCCGGACCGGTGGCTCAGGAACTCGCGCTCTTCGGGCATCTCGCCGAGGTGGGTCGTGAGCGGGAGCCCGGCCTCGGCGGCGTCCTGGTACAGCCGACCGGCGGTGCTATAGGGGGCGTGCGGACTGAGGCCGGCGCGGGTTTGGGCATCGTTCGAGGATGACGGGGGTAAAGCGTTGAGCCAATCCGTCGCGGCTTGCCAGGTCTGGGCGCTGCGGGATGGGGATAAGCCGAGAACCTCGGTGAACACAGTGCCCCAGACCGGTGACCCGGCGACGGCGTCCCAGCTCTGGCCGGCGGTGGTGATATCGCCGATCGCGGTGGTTCCCGCGGCGATGGTGGCCCGGATGTTGGCTTCGGCCAGAATCCGGCCCGAGCCAGCCGGGGCATCGATCCTCGACTGGATCACCCGCCCAAGCCACGCGACCTCGTCTTCGGGTCCGCTCGACTCGTCCCAGGGGATCGGGCCGAGTTCGAGGTGGGTGTGGGAGTTGATAAAGCCGGGGACGATCGCCACGTCGCCGAGGTCGAGGTCGACCGGGTAGGACTGATCATCCCCGCCGACCCGGACGATCCGGCCCGCCTCGATCGTGATCCGGCCGTCGGCGATTGGGGGGCTGGTACCAGGGAAGATCCACCGGGCCGCGAGCGTGCGCATCGTCTTCCTCTTGAGACTCAAACGATGGCCGGCGCGCCGACTACCACATCGGCCGGGGCGTCGCCGCGACCGCCGCGCCAGATCAAGCCCAGCAAGACGCAGGCGAGCGCGGCACCGCCAACCACGATCGGCCAGTGGAATAAGACGTGGGTCGAGTCGCGCAAGAGCCAGCCGACCAGCGGGCGAGCCGATGGGATCTTGATTGCCTCGGGGGTGAGGACGGCCAAGGCGTTGCTCACGAAGTGGAGCGAGGCGCCCGGCCAGAGGCTACCGGTCCGGTATGCGATCGTTCCGAGGATCAGGCCCAACAATGCGGCGGGGAAGAACTGCTGGGGCAGGCTGATGATCGCGTGCAGGAAGGCGAAGAGGAACGCCGACAGGACGATCGCCGTCCGGGGGCGGTAGGCCCGCTCCAGGCCGGACAGGATGAAGCCGCGAAACGCCAAGTCCTCGGTGATCGCCGGCATCAACGCCAGGACCAGGACGCCGGCTTCCAGACTCGGCAGTTGCCCGGTCAGTTGCTCCAGCGCGGCCGCTCGGTCCGCCGAGATCGGGAACCACCGGCCGACGAGGGAGCCGATCTCGCGCACCAAGGGGTTGATCGCCAGGGCCAAGCCCACCGCCGCCACCAAGTCCCAAGCCCGAGGGGTCTTGAGCCGTAGCGTTTTGCCTGGGTCCGAGGTCAGGAACCAGGCGAGCACGACCGCCGGGCCGAAGATCGCCAGCAGGTGGCTGAGCAGCAAGCCGCCGAGCAAGGATGCCCGGCTCTGAGCGGCCAGCGAGACGAACCAGGTCAGGCTGATCATCAGCGCGAAGCAAAACAGGGCCGAGCCGGCGGTCGGGGTCGGTTCCCGGTCGCGGACCAGTTGGCGGAGCCAGAGGCGGGGGTCGAACACCTCGGACTCGCGGAAGATCACGTCCTCGCGCTGGAAGAGGTCGACGGCCCAGCGGAGGGCGATCGCGGCGTAGATCAGGGTGGGGATCAGGACGGGCAGGAAGTAGGCCCGGGCGGTGGCGTACTCGCCGAGGATCAGGGTCTTGAGTAAGAGCGAGGCACCGGTGATTGGGACCAGGCTGAAGAAGAGGTCGAGCTTGATCTCGGGGGTCAGCGTCACCAGGATCAAGGGCATGCTGATGAGGTAGAGGGGGGTCATGTAATACTGCCCCTCCTTCATGCTCCGCGCCAGAACCGCCAGGGCCACACACAAGGCGCTGAAGAAGGCCGCCAGTGGGATGAGCAAGAGCATCATCCAGAAGTAAGACGATGGGTGCGGCGGCGACAGGACCGCCGCCATCTTCGCCCCCGACCGGGTCGGCCCGAGGCTCGCCACCTGCGAGGCGATCTGGATGCCGGTCAGCCCCATGCTGACGAGGTTGAGCAAGGCGGTGGTGATGCTCGCCAGCATCACGGTCAAGAACTTGCCCAGGACGATCTCGGTCCGGCTCGCGGGACTCAAGAGGAGGGTTTCCATCGTCCCCCGCTCTTTTTCGCCGGCGCAGAGGTCGATGGCGGGGTAAAACGCGCCGGTCAGGGCCATGATCACGAGGAGGAACGGGAACAAGCGCCCCCAGATGCTCCCGCCGGCTTCACCTTCCGGGGCGACGTCCTCGCCATTGACCGCGACCGGCTCGGTGTAGTCGGCCGGCTTGCCGTCCTGGGCCAGGCGCTGCTGGACGATCTGGTCGCGCCAGCGCTCCACCACGTCGCGGACCCGGAGGTAGGTGATCTGGCTCGGCTCGTCGGTGCTGTCGTAGAGGATCGGGAGCGGGACGGAACCGGTGGCGTGGATCTTGGCCTGGATGTCCGGCGGGATCGTCACCACGGCGTCGGCCACGCCACTTTGAATGGCGCTCCGGATCGCCTCCGGCCGGAGCCAGGGAGAGTTGGCGGCTTCGACTCGGACCTTGAGCCGGTCGGCGTCCTTGGGACGCGAGAAGAGCGTCGCGACGAACCCGTCGCGGGTCGGGTTCAAGAGGGGCGGACTGGGCGGCAAGTTCTCGGCGCCGACGACGACCACAAGCCGGGGCTTCTGCTCGAAAGCGGTCGAGAGCTGCAAGACGCCCAGCCCCAGGAGCGGGTAGAGCAACAGCGGCAGGACGAAGACCATGAACAAGGTCCGGCGGTCGCGAACCTGGTCGCGCACTTCGCGGCGGAAGATCGTCGCCACGTTCCGCCAGCGGGTACGTCGATGGATCATCGAGCGGCACCTCGGAGGGGCGAGGCGGGGAAGGGGGGGATGACTTCATCGGCCGGGGGACCGGCTTCGGCCCGCTCGACCAGGTGGAAGAACAACTCTTCGAGGTCGGGCTGGTCAAACCGCTCCAGGAGTTCTCCCGGTTCCCCCTCGGCCTGGACGCGCCCTTTGTGAATCACGGCGACCCGGTTGCAGAGCTTCTCGACCTCGTGCATGGCATGGGTTGAGAAGAGGATCGTCTTGCCCGCGTCGCGCAGCTCGGCGATCCGCTGGAGGACGACGCGCGCGACCAGGACGTCCAGCCCGGAAGTTGGTTCGTCGAAGATCAGGACGGGGGGGTCGTGGACGATCGTCCGGGCGATCGACACCTTTTGCCGCATCCCGGTCGACATCTTGGCCACCAGGACATCGCGGAAGTCGTTCATCTGGAGCCAGGCGAACAAGCTCTCCATCCGCTCGCGGAGATGGCTTTCGGTCATCCCGTAGAGCCGGCCGAAATACTGGACCAGCTCCCAGGCCGTCATCCGGTCGTACAGCCCGGTGCTGGCGGACAGGTAGCCGATCCTCGCCCGGACGGCTTCAGGCTCCAAGGCCACGTCGTAGCCGGCGACGAGGGCGCGCCCGCCGGTCGGCCGGAGGACGGTACTCAGCATCCGGAGCGTGGTCGTCTTCCCCGCGCCGTTGGGTCCGAGCAGGCCGAAGATCGACCCCGGCTCGCAGGTAAACCCGACGTCGACGACGGCGGGAACCCACCCGCGGCGGGCGTCTCGGAACGATTTTGACAGGTGTTCGACCTGGATCACGCGACCACTCGGGGATGACGGAACAAAGCGAGCGAAACGGCTTGGACCAACGCAATCCATCTTGTGTCGCCGATCCGCCCCACGCAAGTCATCGCCCCGAGATTGTTCAGCGATCCCGATCCGCCTCCCTAGGGATTGGAGGATCTGATAGGTTGGTTCGGCGGATCACTGGCTGACCTCAGACCAGAAAGGCGGTGCCCCTTGGCCACATCGACATCAACAGCAACATCAGCCCGACCGAAGCCGCCCACCGTGATCGACCCCGACGCGATCACTTACGAGAACGCTTATGAGATCATCGACGGGATACCTCGGGGCCGCCCGACCGACGACCCCGCCGAGGACGCTTTCGAGGACGCCTACGAGATCGTCGATGGTCAGATCCTGGAGTGGCCGGAGATGGGTGCTTACCCCGTGGAAGTCGCGTCGATCTTGCATCTGGCCCTCGGAACTTTTGTCCGCCGACAAGGGCTGGGTCGGGCGATCGTTGAGCCGCCGTTGGAGATGACACCCGGTCGTCGGCGCCGGCCCGACCTCGCGTATGTCTCGTTCGCCCAGTGGCCCAGGAACCGCCGCACACCGAACACCGCCACCTGGAAGATTGTGCCCGACCTCGCCGTCGAGGTCATCAGCGAGAACGATAAGGCGTGGGCCGTCTTGGCCAAGGTCCGCGAATACTTCGATGCGGGCGTCCGGGCCGTCTGGCTGGTTTACCCGAACGTCGAGGTCGTCCACATCTACTCGTCGTTCGGTCAAATTGAGGTTCACCCGCGACCAGACCCTGAACGGCGGCACGGTCGTTCCCGGCTTCCAACTTCCCCTCAACGACTTGTTCGAGGGGGAAGCGGAACCCGAAACCGGGGAAGAGGAAGTGGTCGAGCCGAATCCAACGGCTTAAGCCAGCACCAAGGCCAGGTCGGCGGGGGTCGGCGCAGTGTCGATGTACTCGTAAAAGACGTTCCGCTGGCGGGGGATGTAGCCCGACTCGCGGATGGCGCGCTTGATCTGCTTGAGCGACAGGTGATGCACCGTCCCGGCGGCGGCGACGACGTTCTCCTCGATCATGAGGCTGCCCATGTCGTTGGCCCCGAACATGAGCGCCAGTTGGCCGATCTTGGCCCCCTGCGTCACCCAGGATGACTGGATATTGGGGATATTATCGAGGTAGAGCCGCGACACAGCCTGGGTCCGAAGATACTCGAACGCCCCGCTCGGTGAAACGTGGGCCATGTCGGTATGCTCGGGCTGGAACGTCCAGGAGATGAAGGCGGTCAAGCCGCCGGTCTCGTCCTGAAGCTGGCGGACCCGTTCCAGATGTTCGATCCGCTCCTCCAGCGTCTCAACATGGCCGAACATCATGGTGGCGGTGGACTTGCCGCCGAGTTGGTGCCAGGCCCGGTGGACGTCGAGCCAGCCGTCGGTCAGCACCTTGCCGCGGGTGATCTCCTTGCGAACCCGGTCGACCAAGATCTCGCCGCCGCCGCCGGGCAAGCTGCCGAGGCCGGCGTCCTTGAGTTGGCTCAAGACGTCGTGGAGCGTCATCCGGAACTTCTTGGCGAAGAAGTAAATCTCGGGTGGGCTGAACCCGTGGATGTTGACCTGGGGGAAGTGGGTCTTGATGTCGCGGAGGAGGTTGAGATACCAGTCGAACGGGAGTTCGGGGTTGAGCCCCCCTTGCATCAGGATCTGATCGCCCCCCAGCTCGACGGTCTCGCGGATCTTGTCGAGCAAGACGGGGCGATCGAGGACGTAAGCCTCGGAGTCGCCGACCTTGCGGTAAAAGGCGCAAAAGTCGCAGACCGCCGCGCAGACGTTGGTGTAGTTGATGTTCCGGTCGATGTTGTACGTCCGGTACGGCTCGGGGTGGAGCCGGCGGCAGACGGCGTCGGCCGCTTGGCCCAGGGCGATCAGGTCGGGCGACCGGAGCAGTTGGACCCCGTCCTCCGGTGTCAGCCGGACCCCTTTAACAGCTCGTTGCAAGATCGAGGCGACGGCGGGTGTGGAAGACAAGGTCAGCTCCTCGGGGGGCAAGCCCTCGATCGGCGGCCATCCGACCAAACAGTCGGAGGCCGGCCAGTTCGGGTTCGCCCAGGTCGTAAGACAGAACTCGGGTCAGGTATTCGAAGCACTCGGCCACGTCGAGGCCGAGCCGGGGACCATATTCGGCGGCCAGGGCGTCGGCATGGGCCAACCCCTCGGCTCGGCACTCGTGGAGGATCGCCGGGAGGTCGCCGACGGGTACGCCCGGCCGGACCACCCAGAGGGCGAACACGAAGGGAAGCCCCGTCAACTCCCGCCAGGCCGCGGCCAGGTCGACGACCGCGTGGAACGGCGCGTCGGGCACCTTCATCGCGCGGTCGCCGATCACCAGCACGGCGTCGGCGGTGCTTTCGAGCGGTGACACCCCCATCGGCAGGGTTTCGATCAGGGTGGGGCGGACCCCATGAGCCGCGTCGAGCCAGACCCGGGTCAACGCTTGACTTGTCCGCGATCCTTCGTCGAGGGCCAGTCGGCGAATCCGACCAAGCGGGACTCGGCTGAACAGCTTGACGCTCCGGACCGGACCCCGGGCGGCGATGGCGAACCCCGGAAGGATCTCGTACCCATCGGCGACCCCCCGGAAGTATTCCACCGACGGGATCAACGCGACATCAAGGTCCCCCGAGCCGAGGCGGCTCGCCAGGCGGCTCGGAAAGTCGATGTCGAGGTGAATCGCTGGTTCGTGAGCCTCCAAGCCATAATAAAGCGGCTTGGCATTCAAGTAGCTTACGGCACCAACCCGGATCGGACGAGGCATAATTGTTCTCGGGGCGTTGCTCGGTCGCGGTTTGGACCTGTTCCCTCTTGTCAAGCAACCGCTCGACCGGTCTCATCCTTAACGGGATTATAGGTACTTTGGCCCCGGACTCAATGTCGTTGGTCGGCTGGCGAAGAATCGTCCGGTTCGGGGTGGTATCGCCGGGGCGGAGCGCTGTAGGCTCATTGGTCCATTGCGAGTTGCCGCGTCCCGCTGAAGCCGAAGGAAGTAACGGTCATGGCCACCGCGCTGAAGCCTGATGAACTCAAGACCTTCCGTGAATCGCTGGTTGGGCTGCGCGCTCGGCTCAAAGGCGACCTGATCCAGCTGACCGACGAAGCCCTGGGCGGGGGACAGTCGGAGAACTCGGGGAACCTGTCGAACGTCCCGCTTCACCTGGCCGACGCCGCGACCGACAACTTCGACCAGGAATTCGACCTGAGCATGATTGAGAACGAGCAGGAAACTCTCATCCAGGTCGAGGAAGCGCTTGGACGGATCGAGGCCGGGACGTTCGGCAAGTGCGAGGAGTGCGACGGGATCGTGGCCAAGCCGCGGCTGCAAGCGTTGCCTTACACCCGCCTTTGCATCGATTGTGCCCGGGCGATGGAGAGTCGAGCATGATCGCGGGGGAAACTGGCTCCTCAACGGCCGACCCCATCCGCCCGACGATCTCGGTCGGTCGCGTGGTGGTCTTCTGGACGATCGCCCTGCTCGGGTCCGCGTTCGACCTCGGGACCAAAGCCTACGTCTTCCGATGGCTGGGTGAACCAGGGGTGAGGGGGCCGTTTTCGGTCGTCCCTAACATCCTCGACCTGCAAACCAGCTACAACCTCGGGGCGCTCTGGGGGTTCATGCGGGACGTGCCGCACAGCAGCCTGATCTTCGCCGTCCTGTCGATTATCGCGGCGATCGGGATCTGCGTCTGGTTGTTCTGGCTCCGGGCCGCCGTGGACCGAGGCTTGACGATCGCTCTGGCGCTGATCATGGCGGGGGCGCTGGGCAATTGTTACGACCGCCTGATGCTCGGGAAGGTCCGCGACTTCGTCCACTTCCACGTCGATCCGGTCAACTTTGACTGCGCGATCTTCAACTTCGCCGACAACATGCTCGTCCTCGGCGCGGTGACGCTGGTCCTGCTCGCCCTTCGCCCCGAGTCGAGCAGTGATTCGGGAGCGGTCGAGCCGGTCCCTTCGACTTGACGGCGGGTGTCTCGTCCGCCGCCGGAGTCACACATCATAATAAAGCATAAACTCAAAGGGGTGGGGGCGAACGCGGAGGGCTTCGATCTCGTGGGTTTGCTTGTACCAGATCCAGGTGTCGATGATCTCGGAGGTGAAGACGTCGCCGCGGAGCAAGAACTCGTGATCGTTCCGGAGGGCGAGGAGCGAGTCTTCGAGGGATCGGGGGGTGTCGGGGACGCCAGCGAGTTCTTCGGGGTGGAGGTCGTAAACGTCCTTGTCGATCGGATCACCGGGGCGGGTCTTGGTCTGGATGCCGTCGAGCGCGGCCATCAGCATGGCGGAATAGAGCAGGTAGGGGTTCGCCGCGCCGTCGGGGACGCGAAACTCGATCCGTCGGCTGGTCGGGCTGGGGCTGTGGACGGGAATCCGGATCACCGCGCTCCGGTTCCGCCGGCTGTAAGCAAGCTTGGTCGGGGCCTCGAAGCCGGGGACGAGCCGCTTGTAGCTGTTGGTGGTCGGGTTGGCGAAGGCGCAGAGCGCCGGGGCGTGTTTGAGGAGGCCGCCGATGGCGTATAAGCCGAGGTCGCTCAGGCCGGCGTAGCCGTTGCCGGCCAGGATCGGCTGGTTGTCCTTCCACAAGGTCAAGTGGGTGTGCATCCCCGAGCCGTTGTCGCCGTGGAGCGGTTTGGGCATGAAGGTGGCGGTCTTGTTGTTCTGCCGCGCCACGTTCCGGATGATGTAGCGGGCGAGCATCACCTGATCGGCCCCTTCGACGAGCGGCTGCGCGACGAGGTCGATCTCGGACTGGCCCCCGGTCGCCACCTCGTGGTAGTGGGACGAGGTGGCGATCCCGCAATCGCTCATCTTTTGCGCCATCTCGGTCCGGAGGTCGGCCAGGCTGTCGGTCGGAGGGCAGGGGAAGTAGCCCAGACCGGAACCCGCCTTGTACCCGAGGTTGGGCCGCTCGCGCTTTCCTCGGTTCCACGCCCCCTCGACCGAGTCAACATGGTGATACGCTTCGTGACCGTTGCTGTCGAACCGGACGTCGTCGAAGATGAAAAACTCAAGCTCCGGGGCGAGTCGGCAGGTATCGGCCAGCCCGGTGGACTTCATGTACGAGACGGCTTTCCGGGCGATGTTCCGGGGGTCTCGGGTATAATCCTGCTGGGTGATCGGGTCCTGGATGTTGCAGATCATCGTCAAGGTCGGCCGGGCCGTGAACGGATCAATGAGCGCCGTTTCGGGCTGGGGGACGACGAGCAGGTCGGCCTCGTTGATCGCGCGCCAGCCGACGACGCTCGACCCGTCGAAGCTGATCCCCTCTTCGAAGGTTTCCTCGGTCAAGGTGTCCGCTGGGATGGCGAAGTGCTGCCAGACCCCCGGGAAGTCCATGAACCGGAGGTCGACGGTCGTGACCTCGCTCTGGCGAATCTGGGCCAGGACCTCTTTCGGTGTCACCGCGAAGCATCCTTCCTACAAAACCGAACGCCCCGCGTGACGCGCCGAGGCCGTGCTCTCGAAGATTGATACGGCGGAAACGGTCGAAGAGAACGATCGTGGGTTTATTTCGCAACAATGAGCAACGCTGATAGCGAAGGTCCGGGCCGGGCCGGATCGAGCGATCGGTTCCAATTTGCCAGGTCGGATCGAGTTTGTCCAGATTACCGGGGCGATCCGCCCGCAAGACGGTTGAGTTGTCGGAAGATTGCTGGAGCTAAAGCCTCAAAGCGGACCGAATCGAATCATGATCATCGATCCTCCGCTCCGGTATGTCGTCCTGGAGCACCACTGGAATGGCACCCATTGGGACTTCCTGGTGGAGGATGGTCCAGCCCTCCGGTCCTGGGCGATCGACGCGCCGATCGTGCCCGGAGTCGATCTGCCGGCGCGACCGCTAGCACCGCACCGCCGGGTTTACCTCGACTACGAAGGCGCGATCGCCGGTCATCGCGGCTTCGTCAGGCGGTGGGATGAGGGGACGGCGCGGGTCGAGGTTTGGAGCGACCGGGAGGTCCGGCTCCGGGTGGCCGGGGTTCAACTGGTCGGCGTGGTCGGCTTGCGGGAGACCCCGGGGGACGCCGACGCCGATGGTCCCCGTGCCTGGCGTTTTCGCTTCGGGAAGTTGAGTTGAAGCAAGCGGCGGTCGGGCAGGACCGGGCCGCCAAACGCCCCCTGGAGGCGGTCGGACCGACCGGAAACGCGGATCTGCCCCTGGCGGACGGTCAGTTTTTCGAGGACCACGTCGGCCCGACCCCCATCGGGGCGATAGCGGATCAAGGCGACGGGCGGATCTTCGTCGGCCTTCCAGCGGACGTCGAGCCCTCGGTCGCGCGCTCCCGCCGTCAGCGGACCCATGACCCGGTCGACCGAGATCGGGATCATTCCAGCCCGGACTTTTTCCAGGGTCAAGGCCAGGACATTGTCCTCGGGGACGCTGACTCGCGCGACGACCCAGATCACCGACCGGATCGGCCCTCGGTCGAGACCGAACGCGAAGGTGATCCGGTCCTGCTCAAACGAGATCCGGGGTTCGTGGACCTCGGCCGGGATCTGGTCGGCGAAGTGGGTGACCAGGTCCTCGGCGAGCCAGGCGTTGACTTCCCCGTCGGTGAACACGGCGTGCCAGGCCCGCTCGTTCGTGATGTCGTTGCGGAGTTGCAAACTGTTGGCCACGAAGTGCTTGGCCTTGGCGGTGCGCTGGGCTTTGGGGAGCGTCTTGGTCGCCCGATAAAACGTCGGTTGGTAGATCAAGGAAAACCAGACCGCCGCCGGGATCGCCACCACCGTGGCCAGGACCGAACCGGCGATCAGCCACCGCTTACTCCATCCCGGTTTTCGCATGAGGTTCGGCCCATCCGCCAGGGTTTCACGGGAAAGGAGGGTGCAGAGGGAACCTCGCCCGCGCAGGAGAAGTGGGCGAACGGTCGGGGTGCCGGTTCCGGGGTCGAGGTTCGAAGGCATCAACAGCGAGGCATCGACGCGGTGATCTTCTCCGAGTTCGGAGCATACGGCCCCTGTCCGAGGTCGTCAAGCCGAACGAAGGAGATGAATTTCGCTTGGAACGATCCTCCTTGCAAATCCTAGCCGCTCCAACCAGACGGCCGTCCATCACGCCAGCGGTCGAACGTTCGCGAACAACTGGGCGTATTGCGGACCCAATACTTCTGGCGCCCAGCGGTCCGCCTCTCGTTTGGCGCGGTGGCTCCGCTCGGCGAGCCATGAAGGATCCTCCCAGAGGTCGATGATGGCTTTGATCCAAGGGGTGACTTGCGAAGCCGTCGGCAACTCGCGGGTCAACGGCGTCAACCGATCGGGCAGCGGGAGCGCAATCCCGCCGTTGCCCAGAGTCTCGGGCAAGGCGCCTCGGTCCGACCCAATCACCGGGATGCCATTGATCATCGCCTCGACAGCGACTAGCCCTTGGCTTTCCATGCAGAGGGATGGCATCAAACAAAGCTTGGTGACCCCCCAGAACTGGCGGGGGTCGCTAGTATGCGTCATCAACGAAATGTTCCCGTTGCGAGCCAGGTTGAGCCCGCACTCGGCCAAGGTCCTCTCCGATCCCCGGGCTTCGACGACCAGGAAAGGGATGTCGGGCCGTGTCCTGGCTAGTTCGTCGGCGATCCGGGCGAACACGAAGACCCCTTTCTCGGGCGAAGGGTTGACGAACGTGAGATATCGCGGATGATGGTCCGTCGCCCGAGCTCGACCGAACTCGACCGGGTTGGGTATGACCGCGCATTCGAGGCCGATCGTTCGGCGGTAGTGGTCGGCGGCGAAACGCGACGGGACGAGCGCTGCGGCGACATCGTCGAACGGCCACCGGACGTCATAGGAGAGGTTGTGGAGCGGGAAGACGACGGCGATACCCGCCCGCCTGACCGTGGCTCGGATCGCGTTCGACAGCCGGTCGCCACCGAAGTTTACCACCACATCGGGGCGGAACAGATCGAGCGTCCGATCGAGCCATGCCAGGAAGTCGCGGCACTCGTCATCGGACGGGTCGCCGGGTCGTCCAGGGTGACCGAGGAGGATCGTCGCCGAGACGCCGTTGACGACTCGGTGATCTACATTGTTGTCCTCGACGACCCCCCGCGCGTCGACCGTCGCGGAGTACCCAAAATCCCGTTTTGAAGGAGCAAAACCTCGGGATTCGAGCCAGCTTGCCGGATTGAGCTCCTCCCCGACTTCAATGATCGATCCCGTCAAGGCTTCAACGGTGAACCCTTGCCATTGCAAGACTTCCAACAAGGCACGGCTGGATACGGCGGCGCCGTTGGAATCGTCCAAGTAGCAGATTCGGTTGACGTGGAGGATTCGGCGAGAGTTCATGAGGGGTGAAACTCACTTTGAAAAAATCTTCCCTCAACTTCGACGCCAACTTGGCTTTGACCACCTTCTGCGGCACAGGAAAGCAACAATCAAGCATGAAAACCAAAAATAGCTGACCTTGCCCAAAGTCACCACGATAGGATGATTAATCAATGCCATTGCGACAGGATTGCCCGCCAAAAAATTTTGATTGGGGATGCGACCCGTGAACCCACGGACCGTAAAGACGCGAGGGGGAGGCGATTTCAAAAAATGATACTCACACACGACCCAACCAAAGTACGACGATTCGCATCTCGCAGCCCTGTTTTGCAACAAGTCGGCCCAGAGGGAATACAGACGAGCTGACGCAGCGGACATGGACGCATCTTTTCGAGATGCCTTCCATGTTTCCGGATCATGGCCGCGTTTCGAATCTGCTTCTCCGTAAAGATGCTGGGCAAAATTTTCTTCCCTTGATGAGGTTCTTCGGCACTCCAGAGCTAAGTTCCTGTAGTATGTAACATCAGCAACTCTAAAGTTGTTCCAGGTGCAAGTAACGGCTTTCAAGAAAAGCGCAGCGATAAAAACATGAAAGCACAATGATTTTAATGTCCATCTGGGCCACTTGTCTCCCACGGCAGCGCTCCGGAGAAGATGTTTCATCAACTGATGGCATGGGACGAACAGCCATTTCGGAACATTATCTAAGCAAAGCTTTAAATCTTCTCTCTATGAGTTCTTACTGAACATTAGCTCGTTCGAGGTCTTTAAGAGACTTTCAATCCCGCACGCTCGAGGAGTTCGACCAGTACCCGGCTAGCGACCGCCGCACCGGTGGAATCGTCGAGATAGCAACCGTGAGAGATGAAGAGGATGCGGCGAATGGGCGGAGGCTCCCTGCGTGGTCGTTGGCGGTCGGCCTCGGCTCAGGGCGCGGTCGGGTCGGGTGGGCGTCCCCCGACGCTTCTGGCGCGGGCGAACCTCCTCCCCACGACGATCGCAAGGGCCAGGCAAGCAAGCCCGAAGAAGTCGACGTGGGCGAGCGTCGCCATGATGGAGTAGAGGAGCGTGCCCCTCTCCAACCATGGCCTTTTCTGACCTGAGACATGGTGGACAGGAATGTTCGTTAGATTCCTTGACGTTTCATACAGTAAGAAGATCCATCCCACGGAAGATCGCTCGCACATCTCGGCCTTCTCAGCTAGAGATGCCGCCAGGGGGGAAATCGATTGGGCCGACTCGGCCCACGATAATGCTGCCTGGCGTTGCCTCGCCGCGATGGCCGGATCGCTGATGGATTGCGATCTTAACTCGTCCTCGAGATGCGTAGCCCTGTTCTGGTGGCGTGCCGAAATCCTCTTCCAATCGTCGGCGAGTTGCCGGTGATACTCGACGCTGCCTCGCTTGAGATTGTTCCAGGTGCTGGTCGCCGCCTTGAGCCCCAGGGCGACCAGGAACACGAACCACAGGCTCGACCGCAACGTCCATCCATCCCACTTCATGGGCTTCCCTCCGGCGTGCCACTTCGAACCAATCGCCTCAAGATTCAATTCGACGAGATGCCATCCCTTCAGGAAGACTTCGGGCCGCCTCGGCACGGCGGCCCGAAGTCTCGGATTCGGCCCCGCAATCCCCGCGCCTGGGGGGTTCGGCCTTCCGTCGGCAAATCGAGGAGGTTAGCTCATCGTCCACGTCAACTGTTCCTCAATGTTGTGACTCCAGACCGGGAAGTCACCATTCCCGCTCGCCGGCACATACGTCGTGGATCTCTGACTGGCGCCGGCTTGGACCCAGGTCGACGTTGTTGTATCGTAGTTGGCCGAGGCCGACCACTGCCAGGTGAGCGAGCCGACCGGGACCCAGATCCCGCCGGGATCGAACATGAGCGTGTCCGTGAAGGAATCGCTCCGCGAGCGACTGAGGGGCGTGGACAAAGAGGGGAAACCACTTAGCGGCGAAGCCGGGCTGTCCTCGAATGTAACTCCGGGATCCCTCACCGAGGTGCCTGGAGCGGTCCCGATCGCCGAGTAGGGAAACACGCCGTCGAGCGAAGGCCCGTCGGGCAGCGTGCCGTCTTTAAGAGTGTACTGTCGAGATTGCGTATAGACGGTGTAGGCCCCGTCGTAAGTCTCACTGTCCCTCGTGGTTATGGTCTGAACGACCGCGAATTGCCCGGAGACGCCGGCAGTGAGGCTGGATTTCGTAATTGTGGCCAGACCATCGATCCCGGGGGTGTTACCGGTGACGGTTATGTTGCCGAACCAATCCGTCGAATACGTTCCCCTGTTGTCGATCCCGATGTATGGGGATTTGTCGTAGTTGGCAGTTCCGGTCGACAGGCCCGCCCTCCCGAGCGCTGCAATAATGTTTCCTTGCGGCTGGACAACATTAGTCACCGCTGAGTCGCCCAGCGTCATCGTAGCCTTCGTCGTCGTGTTTTGGACCAAGGCGGAGACGGAGACAGTCTGGTTCCCCGTCGCCGATGGTCCCCAGTAAAACTGGTTGAAGATATCAGGATCGTTTACGCCCGCACCCTGTTGATTGGTCAAGTCATCCTGGCTGAAGGAGCTGACGACCTGGACCGTCGTGTTTGAGGCACTCGTAGGGTCACCGGTGAAGGTTACATATGGGCCGGTCGGATCATTTGTGTTCGTGGCAAAGGTCCCATATCCTTTCAGCGCGCCGCTCGGAAAGGCTCAGGTGTAACTCAAAATTTGGTACGACCCGGCGCCAGTCCCAGCGAGCATGGGCATCCCACCCCATTCCGACCCTTGCACGACGTTGGGAATCGGCGAATTCGAAGTATCGTTGGAGTTTTTGCCGCTGATGTTACCACCCGAAAGGGTGAGGTAAACCGGCGGAGGAGTGGGGGTCGGTGTCGGTGTCTGGGTTGGCGTGGGTGTCGGGGTTGGCGTGGGTGTTGGAGTCGGTGTCCCACCGCTCCCACCGCTGGGACTGACGGCTGAACTTGTGGCGTTGGCGCTTTGACCTTGGGAAGCGGGTTGTTGGACCACGAGGGTCATCGGGCGGATCGAGCCGCCACCGTAGGTGGGGGACGGCTGATCGGCGCCCGAAGACCGCTGGGCGACGACGGGAGCCGCAGTGACGGTGATCGTCGAAGGAGCGGGGATGGCGGCGATTCGGGTGCTCGAATTGATTGCTTCGCTCGGGTAAGACGCGGCGACGGGAGTTACCGCCGGTGCGACCGTACGTCCGACCAAGGGCCGCAACGTGCCGATGGGTGTGGCCGTGGGCGGAAGCAACTCCCGCTGATCTGACGAAGACAAACCCGAGGATTGCACGGTGCTAACGGCGAGGGTGTCCTCAGTTGATGCTAGGCCGGCGAAAGAACCTAACAAGTCCGGCGACGGGGCAACCGATCCAGCAAGAGAGGAGACGGGACACAACGCCTCCAGTTAGAGCAAGGTAGGACGAAGCGCTCGGCGTTTGCGGGGTGGTCGCATGGGGTGATGCCTCGGCTCGTTGATGTCGTTCGCAACTCTTGCCTTGGAGGAGTTCGGGTCGGCCGCCGTCGGAGATCGACCCAAACCGGTCGTCTCGATCGATAGCGATCGCTCGCAGGGATCAGTTGACAGGTTAGTGACCGCGAAATCAAACAAAACTCCCCGCCACTCAAAATATTGAATTTTTCGTATAATCCATCCGGGAACGACATCGATTCATAGCGCTCGGATTGTTGACTTGACGCTTTTCTAGCGAAAGGCGATCGAAACTCCCGTCAGCGGGCTTTCAGCCTCATCCAACCGACAAAGCGAGGGACTTGGGGACGTTCGCCCCTCGTGCCCGACGGCCCCGGTCTCGTATAGTGGACCGTCGGACCTCGACCGCTCCGGATCGATCAGGACTCCTTCCCGTGCCAACACGACCGGCCATCGCGGTGATCCTCATCGGCTGGGTGGTCGCGGCCACCGGCTTGTTCCGCCGCGACTTGCTCCCCGACTACCGGATCACGCCGCCTCCGGACCTCCGCTCGATCGCGGTGGCGGGCGAGCAGTCGACCCCGACCAACTGGTTCCTGTCGGTGGCCGAAGACAAGGACCTGAAAAACCTCCGACCCGTCGGCCGGGCGTTCACGCACACGGAACGCAAATTGGACGGCGGGACGGTCTTGATCAGCAACGTCTCGTTTGATTCCGATGGCCTCCTCCAGGGAACCCCCTTCGCCTTGAAGCTGGGGGACCATCGCGGGGCCGGGCACCTGACGGTCGCCAACACCTGCGAGATCGACCCGTCGGGCAACCTCCGCCAGTTTCGGGTCGTGATCAAGGCCGCCGGCGACGATGTCCCCTTGATGACCATCGAAGCCCAGGTGGTCGGCCGGACGATCGAGGTCAGCGCCCAGAGTCCGCTCCCGCTCCTCAACTGGACCAAGAAGCCGTACCCCTATGAACCTCGGGGGATGATCCAGAACGGGATCGGCCCAACCGACCGCCTGCCCGGCTTGCAAGTCGGGCAGCGGTGGGAAACGGAGATCGTCAACCCGCTCACTGGCCGGGTCGAGAAGGTCAAGACCGAGGTTGCCGGCAAGCACTCGATCCAGTGGAACAACACCTTGGTCACGACGCTCGAAGTGGTCCAGAACCTGTCCCCGATCTCGGCCCGAACCTGGGTCCGGCCCGATGGGCTGGTCCTCCGGCAAGAAGTTCCGTTACCGTTCGTCCGCTTGATCCTGGAGCGGGCAGCCGGCAACCTCGGCGATGGCGGCCAATCCGGGACTAAAGCGTTATGATCGAGTTGCGCGGTGTCTCGAAGACGTTTGGGTCGAAGCGGGCGGTGGACCAGTTGGATCTGCACGTCCGAGCCGGCGAACTCTTCGCCTTCCTCGGTCCCAACGGCGCGGGGAAGACGACGACGATCAAGATGGTCTGCGGCCTCCTCCGCCCCAGCGCGGGGACGGTCCGGGTGGGCGGCCACCCCGCCGATAGCCCGCAGGCCCGCCAGTTGATCGCCTACGTCCCGGACCAGCCTTATCTCTACGAGAAGCTGACCGGACGTGAGTTCCTCCGATTCGTCGTCGAGATGTATGGGCTGGACCCGAAAACCTCCACGCGACGGATCGGCGAGTTGATCGACATCTTCGAGATGAACGACTACGTCGACGAACTTTCGGAAAACTACTCGCACGGGATGAAGCAGCGGGTCGTCTTCGCCTCGGCCCTGGTCCACAACCCCAAGGTCTTGATCGTCGACGAACCGCTGGTCGGGCTTGATCCGCGGAGTGCTCGGATCGTCAAGGACCTGTTCGTAGCGCAGGCCCGGTCGGGGGTGGCGGTCTTGATGTCGACCCACCTCCTCTCGATCGCCGAGGAACTCGCCGACACGATCGGGATCGTCGACCGCGGGCGGATGCTCGCGCACGGGACGCTGGCCGGGCTGCGCGACCAGGTCCAGATGCACGGCCCGCTCGAAGACCTGTTCCTCAAGCTGACCGGCGGGGATCGCCCGATCGTCGGGGGGTCGCGGCTGGCCGGAGCACCCGGGGAAGGACCGCGATGATGCCGCGCGCCGCCAGCCCACCGGCAACGAACGGCCAGCCGGTCGCGGCGGCCTCGAGCACCGAGCCGGTCCGGCTGACCTCGGCGGCCTCAACCCGGTCGGCCTTCCGGCGGCTCCGGTGGCGACTGGCGGGCAACGGCCTCGGCGCGGTCCTGGCGGGGTCCGGCCTCCGGGTTTTCATGATCGTGGTCTGCTCGGCGATCTTCTGGGCGGGGTTGTTCCTCCTCTTCTTCGGCGGCTTCCAGTTCCTCGCGAAATATGTCCCGCAACTGGCGGGGGAGTTCGTCGAGTACATCTTCAGCATGTTCTTCCTGTCGCTCCTGACGATGCTGATCTTCTCGACGGGGATCATCCTCTATACCGGGATGTTCCAGTCCAAGGAGGCGAACTACCTCCTGACCACCCCGGCCGCCCCCGACCGGATCTTCGCGCACAAATTCATCGAGGCGATCGGGTTTTCGAGCTGGGCGTTCTTGCTCTTGGGCAGCCCGCTGATGGTCTCGTTCGGGATCGTCAAGGAGGCGGACTGGACGTTCTACGCCATCTTCCCGGTGTTTTTCCTCGCGTTCGTCCTGATCCCCGGTGGCCTGGGGGCGGTTGGGGCGATTTGCGTGGCGGCATTCCTGCCCCGGCGGCAGAAGACGGTCCTGACGGTTCTGGGGTTGGCCTTGATCGCGCTCCTGGTCGCATTCGGTTGGGGGGTCTGGCGGACCCCGGGGGATGTCCTCTCCACCGACTGGCTTGATGCGTTGCTGGGTCGGCTCGAATTCAGCCGCCACCCGCTCTGGCCGAGCCGGTGGATGTCGGTGGGGCTGGTGGCGTCGGCCACGGGGGACTGGGCGACGGGCCTGTTTTACCTCGGGATCGTGATCGCCCACGGCGCCTTGGCCTACCTGATCGCCGCGATCTTCGCCCGCGACCTGTACCGGCTTGGCTACAGCCGGGTCCAAGGGGGACGGAACTCGCGGCGGCGGAGCGGTTTCTACGCCGTCGACGCGGTGTTCCACCGGGTTTTCTTCTTCTTGCCCAACCCGATCCGGCTCCTGATCCTCAAAGACCTCCGGACTTTCCGCCGCGACCCGGCGCAGTGGTCGCAGTTCCTCATCTTCTTCGGTCTGCTCGCCTTTTACTTCATCAACATCCGTCGCCTGAGCTATGACGTCCAGAAGCCCTACTGGCGGAACATGATCAGCTTTTTGAACCTGTCCGTGACGGCCCTGATCCTGTCTACCTTCACCAGCCGGTTCATCTTCCCGCTGTTGTCGCTCGAAGGGCGAAACTTCTGGGTCTTGGGGTTGTTGCCGCTCCGTCGGGCGTCGATCTTGTGGGGCAAATTCGCGTTCTCGGCGGGGATCTCGTTGGTGGCGACCGAAGCCTTGGTCGTCCTGAGCGACCTGATGCTCCGGATGGGGCCGGCGATGATCGTCCTCCACATGGGGATGGTGGCGATCCTCTGCCTGGGCCTGTCGGGGATCAGCGTGGGCCTCGGGGCGCGGATGCCTAACCTCAAGGAAGATGATCCCTCCAAAATCGCCGCCGGCTTTGGGGGGACACTCAACCTGCTGGTCAGCTTAGTGTTTATCTGCGCGATTGTGATGGCGCTCGCCGTCCCGTGCCACCTCTACTTCGCCGGGCAGGACAACCCCGACTTCGTCGGTTCGCCGCTTTCGGAGTCCGAGTTTCGGTTCTGGCTGATGCTCGCGATTGTCGGGAGCCTGATCGTCGGCGTGATCGGGACGATCCTGCCGCTCCGGATCGGGATCAAGGCGTTTCAACGCATGGAACTCTGACCATTCAACGATTCGCCGCGGCTTGGCGAGTGACTCGGGAGCGGGAGCCGGCGGATTCGACCCAGGTAATAAAAACCGACCCCGGCCACGACGCCCAAGGTGTCCGCCAACCCGTCGGGCCAACTCGCGTCTCGGCCGACGATCGAATTGGCCTGGCCAAGTTCGGTGAGGATTGCTACCGCGACCCCCGCGACGATCACCCACCGGACCTTGATCGAACCGGCCAACATCCAGAAGTACGAGAAGCCGGCAAAGAGCAGGAAGTGAACGACCTTATCGAAGTTGGGAAACAAGAACGGGTTCGACTTCTCGTTCTCTCCCGGGACGAACTGGCGAGGGGTCCAGCAGAGCACGAAAATGAGCAGGCTCCAGAGCCAGGCGATGAGCGAGCGGGGCGGGCGCATGCGGGCGGGTCTCGGGGCGGGTGGGAAGTGACCGGGTCAGACGATTCCCAGGAAGTTTCCGCATCGCAAATCGCAGGATTGCAAATTGCAAAGGGTCAGCAGACTCGACTTCTATTTGCAATCTGCAATCCTGGAATGTGCAATAAAATTCTAAGAACCGCATCTCTGGTCCAGAGGGAACCACGGGAGGCGACGCAAACCGGATCGATGACGGCTTGGGGCGGTTATAACCGAGAACCGGGCCAAAAATCGAGCGGGTGGTGTCCAAAGGGATCAGCCCAGTGGGGAAGGAGGGACGGCTGGGGCGTCGGCGAGATACCGGGGTAGAGCCGTGCCGGCCGAGCGACGGGTCGCTTCGGCCAGGCCGATGGCGACCGATGTGGACAGGTTTAGGCTCCGGGCCTCGGGGCGGATCGGAATCCGGACCGCGCGGTCGCGGCGATCGAGGAGCCAGGAGGCGGGCAGCCCCCGACTTTCGGGGCCGAACACCAGGCCATCACCCCAGGCGAACGGGGCGGACGTGTAGACCAACTCGGCCTTGGTGCTGAAGAACCACAGGCGGTCGCCCCCGAGGACGGCCACGACCTCGTCGAGGTGATCGACCACCCGCCAGTCGAGGTGCGGCCAGTAGTCGAGTCCCGCCCGCTTGATGTGGCGATCGGTCAACTGGAACCCGAGCGGGCGGACCAGCCACAACTTGGCCCCGAGGGCCACGCATGTCCGCCCGATCGCGCCGGTGTTGCCGGCGATCTCAGGCTCGCAGAGGATGACGTGGAGCCGCGCCTCGACGGCGGGCGGTTTGGTCGCGGCCTGTTCCACAAATCTTGCTTGCCAAAAGGTTTAAATTGGGTCAAGGCCGCGGTCGCGTGCCTCACTGCGGACGCCGGCCGAGCTCGCCCCCCGGGCTGCGCGGGGGCCGACCGGAGGACGGTGGGGCGGGGACGTCGGAGAAGCCGTCTGTGACCGCGCGGGAGGGCGCACGGACTCCAGCGGCGTTGGGGTTCGCCCGCTGGCGTGCTGCTCGGATCACCTGGCCGAGGATCAACGGGTCGGGAATTGGTGGAAACGCGGTCCGCGACGTGAACCGGATGGCGTCGCCTTCCTCGTCGATCGTGTAGATCGCCGGGAACAGGAGTTTTTTGATATCTTCTACCGCCGGGAGTTTGCTCGGGTCCACCTGAAGCACGAGCGGAGGGGGGGAAGCGGGGGTCGTCGGCGGTGCAGGGGTGCCGGTTCCGCCGTTGGCGGCGAGGGTGATCATGTTGATCGCCACCTGGAGCTTGGCGGGCAGCGCCGCGAGGACTGGCGGGGTCGAGTCGCGCGGGTCGTGAACCAGGAGCCAACGGAGTTTGGCCGGGACCCGGCCGAAGGCGGCGCTGATCTCGCTCGGCGGCGCGTACGTCCCCTTGGCTTCGATCGCCTGGCGCGCGCCGTCCGCCGTCGCGGCGATTGCCACCTGCTTCGGGCCGACGCGGATCGTCGGTCGCAGCCCGGCTGGGACGACGCTCGACAATTCCGGCGGGACGTTCAAGACGTACGACTTGGTTTCCCCCGCCATGACCCGGAACTCAAGCGCTGGCGGCGCTCCCGGTCCGCGCCCTCGGCCGGGCCGGTCGGGCGCGGCGGCCCCCTCGTTCTCGGGTCCGGCCGGCGGGGCGAAGGCCGTCTTCAACTGACGGTTGACGAACCCCATCAACTCGTCCAGCGTTTTCGCAAACGTGACCGGATTCGCCACGTCGATCAGGATCGCGACCTTCGGGAGCGCGTCGGCGCCCCCCGCGCCCATCCGGGCGAACAAGCTCGGGGCGTTGGGCAGCGCCGGAGCGGCGGCCGGGGTCTTGCTCGGCGCGATGTAGGCGGTGATCTTCGGTCCAAGCTGACCAAGGACGTCTTCTTCGAGGCGGATCTTGGCCTTTTGCTTGAGCGTCGCGACGAACTGGTCGTAGCGGTCGCTGATTGCCTTGATCTTGCGGATCTGAGCGGGAACCGCCTTCATGTCGAGCGCCAGGACCGTCAAGCCGACCACCCCCGACGGGATCGGTGGGATGGTCGTCTTGTCGAAGAGGGCCGCGATCGACTTGTCGCTGGTTGGATTCGGCTTCTGGTGGAATCGGGTGATTGTCGACAGGGCATCTCCCTGGAAGCCGCAAAGGAAGTCCAACCGTCTGGTGTTGATCTGATTGAAGGTAGTGACGACCGGGTGGTCCGCCGCGGCCAGACCGTACTTCTCGGGGTCGATCATCAGGCAGCCGGTCCGCTCGAACCCGTCGCGCGGCTTGGTCAGCTCCACTCGGCTCGGGTTGGTCAAGGCGGAGGGTTTCTTGCCGTCGAGGGTGTCGATCAGGTAGTCGGGCGCTTCGGGAATCCCGAAGACGATGATCAAGTCGGCTTTCCTGGTTTCTTCCACCCACCAGTAATAGGTATCGCCGCCTTTGAGCTTGCCGGTGATCATCTTGTGACCGAGCTTGACGACCGCCTGGGGTTTGGTGTCGGGCGCCGGCAACCCTTGGAGGAGGCGAGCGAAGATCGGCCGGACGTCCTTATTGCTGAAGGCGTCGCGGAGGATCAGGGCGTTGACCGACTTTTTCTCCCCGTTCCGCGACCAGCAGTTCTCCGAAATCACCACCCCCGACTTGGCGACGTGTTTGATGAGCTGCAAGGCTTCCGGGGCGGACAGGTCCTTGCAGGGGCGCCGCGGGTAGATCTGGAGAAACAGGTCTTCGATCATCGTCCCGGTCGGGGTCTCGTTGAGGAGCCGGTAGGCGGCCGTCTTTTGCCACCCGCGCGAGTGCGCGTCCAGCCCGTCGAACTCCCCATAAAACACGAGGTCGTCGGCGGGAATAAACCGGGCCGGCGAGTCGCCGCCCGCGTCGCCGGTCTGCGCTGGTGACGGCGCTCCGGCCGCGAGGAGCCATGCCGCCGCCAACACCGCGGTGCTCAGGGGGTTCCGGGAGAAACGAAGCCAATGACGCAAGGTCAAGTCCTTTCCGACGATGTCGCGGCGCGGGCCGTTCCGGTCGGACCAAAGCCCGGATTCCAATCCAGTCGCGAACCACCGAGCCGAGGGCCGGGGCTGGCCCGTCTTGAGCGATCGTCGCCCGATCCGCCGACTGTCGCATGGTAAATCGCCCCTCGTCCGGCGGCAACAATTTTCCCCTCCGGAAACTCGAACCATCGCGGCAACGGGGAGAGATGACTGGCTTTGGGTCCAATTGCGATTCGAGCCAGGCGTGCAGTCGGTTACAATCGCCGGCAAGCCCCGAGGCGGGCGGACCCGAGATGATGATGGCGTCGCGTTGGTTGAGAAAGGGCGGGATTGATGTGCGAGTTGCTGGCGTTGTCGTTCGGAAGCCCGGTCTCGGCGGACTTTTCGCTCCGGGAGTTCGCCGCTCGGGGGGAAGAAAACCCCGACGGCTGGGGTCTGGCCTGGTATCCCGACGGCGGGCGGGCGGTCGCCCTGGTCAAGGAGCCGGTCCGATGGAACGCCAGCCCGACCGCCGGGTTCCTCGCCGCCACCCCGACGCTGTCGAGCCGGATTCACCTGGCCCACGTCCGCCACAAGACCGTCGGCGCCGCCCCGAACCATGCCGATACCCACCCGTTCACCCGCGAGCTCGGGGGGCGCGACTACGTCTTCGCCCACAATGGGACCCTCCACGGTCGGTCCTGGGACCTCACCCTCGGCCGGTTTCAACCGCTCGGCGTCACCGACTCCGAGCGGTTCTTTTGCCACCTCTTGCACGAGTTGACTGGCCAGTCCTCCAGTGCGCCCCCCCTCGCGACCGCGGCCGACTGGGCCTGGCTGCACGGCAAGCTCGCGGCGACGAACCGGCTGGGGAAGCTCAACGTCCTCTTCGCCGACGGCGACCGCCTCTTCGTCTACCACGACGTCAACGGCTGGAAGGGGCTGAATTTCCGCCAGGTCCGGATTCGCGACGGCCAGCCCCGCCACTTCGGCGACGATGACCTCGCCCTCGGACTCGAAACCCCCAGCGGCACCTCGCAAGCCAACCTCGGTTTCGTCGTCGCCACTCGCCCCTTGAGCGCCACCGGCTGGCACTCGTTCCACCTCGGCGAGTTGCTCGTCTTCGATCGTGGGCAGGTGGTTTATTCCAGCCACCGCCCCGTCGAATCCGCCGAGTTCGCCCCGGCGCCCCCGCAGCTGGCGCGACTCTGATCGTGGCAACCGGAACGGTCAACGGAATCCGCCCCCCATGCTCCCCATCGTTCGATCACGCGGCTCCACGAGGTCATAGATGCCTCTCGAGCCGTTTCCTTGGAACCCTCCTCCGCCACCACCGAAGTTCTCTGGCGCCTTGCCGCCGATCATCAACAACCCTCCGGAGACCGCATACTCCAGACGCATCTGAATCAGAGCCAGCCGAAGCGACGTCCGAAGGGGTACGTCGTCGAGGTCTATCACGAACGCCGGGTCATCAGCGGTCTTCTTGGCGACGCTAACGGGTTGGTCACCGTAAATAGGCTGCTCGCCGAAGACACGCGGGTCGACGTAGATCGGGATCGGCTTTTCGTCGCCATCGCGGGTGGCTTTTTTGATGTAAGCCACCAACTCGTTGAGGGACACTTTGTTGGGAAATTTAAGGGGAACGACTCGATCCAACTTGGCTCGGATCATCTCGTTCCGCTGGTCGTCATTCTGCATCCGCTGCCTGACTTCAGCTTTTTCGACACCGCGGCTGACTCCTCCAACCAGAGATTCATCGAAGGTCAAGACGCCCCCGGCCACCCGGTATTCCAGCCCATGCCGAGCCGCTTCGCTCGACAACACCACACGGAGCGGTGTGACATCATCACCCGCCACCAAACCCGCCACTGTACCGAAGTTGGTCGTTGCAAGACGCTTGCCGAGGTTGGTGAATTTGATCGGAATTCCCGAGGGCAAACCGGCTGCCGGGTCGATCGTGGCCTCGGAGACAAACTCCATGAGGTCAGGGAATAATGGAACTTGCAGATTGGCCGTTGGACTTCCACCAAAGAACCGCCCCAACACCTTCTTGAGGGGGTTCGGCTCTTCCAGTTTCTTGAGAATCGCCAGATCTTTGGCAGGAATCTCCGGCGAGGTTGCGACGTTTTTTTTGGTGTCGGGAGAGTCGCTTTCAACATTTGAATTGACGATGGGAATCGCGTTCGTTGGTCCGAGATCTTCGCTCGGGTTGGCGACCGTCGGGGCGGTTTGAGTCTTCGAACGCTGGGTTTGGTAGGCCACCACGGCCGGGACGGCCAGGACCGTCATGGTGGCGGCCAGGCCGAGGGCGAAGACTTTGAACTTGGTGATGATCATGGCGCGGATCGCTCCTTCCGTCAGAGTGAAGACCGGGGTGGAAACAAGACGAATGGTGACGGCTCGACCCGCCGCGATGGCGAGCGACGCCCGGGTAGTGGCCGCGATCAAAAGGCGAGCGACCGCTGCCTGAGCGACGGCCTCCTTGCCCAAGGCGGTTGCGACGGCCGAAGCGGAAAGGGTGACGCCTCGGCGGAGCAACCGCGAGCGGAGCCGTTCCCGACCCCGAGTGACCCGACTCTTGACCGTGCCCAGGGGCCAGCCCAGTTGGTCGGCGGCCTCCTGGTGGCTCAAGCCTTCGAGGTCGCACAAGAGGAGGGCCGATCGTTCGGCGAGCGGCAAGCGATCGAGTTCGGCGTGGAGCAGGGCGGCGAGCTCGCGGTCTTCAGGGGTCTGGGACGACCGGTCGGGGGCAGTCGCCACGGCCACCGAACTTGGGGTTTCCCGACCCCGACGCTTCGCCGAGTTGGCCCTGGCTCGAAGGGCGACGCGGCGGGCGACGCCGTGGAGCCAGGGGCTGAGCTGATCACCATCGCGGAGTGAACCCGCTTTCCGCGCCAGCACGAGGAACGTCGCCTGGAAAGCGTCATCCACGTCCGGGGAGTTCGCCAGCACTGACCGACAGACCCCAGTGACCATCGGCCCATGCCGAGCCACGATCGCCTCGAACGCCAGTTCATCGCGAGCCGAGACGAAGCGGTCGAGCAGTTGCCGCTCGGATTGGGCGAGCGTGGTCGCGCCGGCGAAGAGGGGACCGACGCCGACGAGGCTGTTCGACGAGTGCTCGACCGTCATGGCGGACTCACCCCCTCCAATCGCCGGATCGCCCAACCATCGCGGCCGACCACGGTGATCTACTGCATGGTCCGCCCGGATTGGATTCGAAGAAATCAGCAGGGCCGAGATTGTCGCGATTTTCCTCGAAAGCCAGGCCAGGGTGGAAGCGCTTCCCAGAAAACCGCGAGCCGAGGCGACCACCGCGCGGGTC
>JAABUX010002139.1_pt1 | contig 28456 bp, 22 predicted proteins | sample 5561851 | NCBI WGS metagenome assembly JAABUX01 (sample SAMN10711883, study PRJNA513361) | rock metagenome | isolation source: Antarctica rocks | place: Antarctica: Victoria Land, Richard Nunatak red sandstone | collected 2016-01-03 | reverse complement strand
GCCCTGCCCCATCGAGGTCATGCGCCGCGCCGTCGAGCGCATGAACCTGCGGGAGATCACCATCTGCTACGGCATGACGGAGACCAGCCCGGTGAGCTTCCAAAGCTCCACGGCCGACCCGCTGGAGCGCCGGGTCAGCACGGTGGGCCGGGTGCATCCGCATCTGGAGGTGAAGGTCATCGATGCCGAGGGCCGCATCTTGCCGCGCGGCGTGGCGGGCGAGCTGTGCACCCGGGGCTACAGCGTGATGCTGGGCTACTGGGGCGACGAGGCGCGCAGCCGGGGCGTGATCGACCCGGCGCGCTGGATGCACACCGGCGACCTCGCCACCATCGACGCGGAGGGCTTCTGCAACATCGTCGGCCGCATCAAGGACGTGGTGATCCGCGGCGGCGAGAACGTGTATCCGCGGGAGGTCGAGGAGTTCCTGTACCGCCACCCGGCCATCCAGGACGTGCAGATCTTCGGCGTGCCGGACCCGAGATACGGGGAGGAGCTGTGCGCCTGGGTCAAGCTGCGCGGCGGCGAGAGCCTGACGGAAGCCGACATCCAGGCGTTCTGCCGCGGCCAGATCGCCCATCAGAAGGTGCCGCGCCACGTGCGCTTCGTGGACGAGTTCCCGATGACCGTCACCGGCAAGATGCAGAAATTCCTGATGCGCGAGGCGATGGAGCGCGAGTTGGGCCTGCAAGCGCCCGAGACGGCCTGAGCGGAGCGGTCAAGACGACTTGACCCGGCGGCCCCGCCCGCGCTACGCCCCGGTCGCGGTCCCGTTCGTCTAGAGGCCTAGGACACGGCCCTTTCAAGGCTGTAACACGGGTTCGAATCCCGTACGGGGCACCATTGCCGATACCAACCTCCATAGCGCTGCGTTCCAAGGCGCTGCAAGCCCGAGATGCCGGAGAGCACGCCCGCGCCGTGGAGGCATGGCGCGCGGCGCTGCTGCAGCAGCCGGACGATTGGGCCTTGGCGCTTGAACTCAAGCGCGACCTCAAGGCGATGCAGCAGTATCCAGATGCTGACCCGCAATTCCGCCGGGCGGCCCGGCATCTGCCCGACGCGGAGTGGCTGGCGCACTACACCGCCCTGTATGCCTACCACATGGACGACCTGGACGCCCTGCACGGGCGGGCAACCGCCATGCTGCGGCATCAGCCGAATCATGCGGGGCTGCATGCGCTGCGCGCCGACGTGGCGCGGCAACGCTGCGACTGGCCCGCGGCGGCCGAGGGTTTTGCCATCGCCCAGCGGCTCGATTCCGCCAAGGCCGAGTATGACGCCAAGCGCCGCGCCGCCCTGATGCATGGGCGTATCGGTGCTTGGTTCCAGGAACAGCCGCCGCATGGGGACGCCTATGGCATCGCCACCGTGAACCTCGACCGCAACATGGAACGCTACGCCTGGACCGAAAAGCTGTTTGGCGGCGGTCCCATGCCGCTGCACCGCGTTCCCGCCATCGAGGGCAGCCGCTTGCCGGCCCCTGCCATACATCGGCTGGGAGGCGACCCGGCGATGCGCGGCACGCTTGGCTGTTTCCTGAGTCACGCCGCCGCCTGGGACAGCCTGGCGGCAAGCGGCTTCCGCCACTTGCTGGTCATTGAAGACGACGTGATCCCGCTGGCCGGCCTGCCGGCCCGGCTCGGCCCGTTGGGATTGCCGCCGGACTACGACATCTGCTTCGTGAACGACCGCCTGGAGCCGCGGCTGGACCCGGATGCAGTCATGCGGCCTAGCCTACACCGCCTCGCCGAGGTCATGCGCGGCTTCCCGCCAGAGGACAACGCGCCGGGCGGGGATGGCTACCTTCTGAGCGCGCAGGGCGCGGCGAAGCTGCTGCGTTGGGTGGCGCAGGATGGCTTCGCCGGCGACCTCGACTGGCGGCTGCTGGCATACGGCATGGACCCGGCTGCCATCGCCGCCCTGCCCCGCCATGCCTTTGCCTGGCAGGCGCTCGACCGGCTGAGCCAGGGCATTCCCCGCCCGGACCGCCTGGACGCCTACGTGCTGCATCCCGCGCTCATCCGCACCGTAGGCGTCAGCAGCGACCGGGAAGATGAGAACCGCGAGCGTCCGGTTTGACCGTATCGGTGGATGGGGTGGCGCAAAGAGCCGTTGGCACCGGCTTCGCCCGCTTGACCTCCACCAGCACACCGGGCTTGCTCTCCCAACGACGGAAGGAACGAGCGTGACGGAACAGGTCGAATGCGTGGTGATCGGTGCCGGCGTGGTGGGCCTGGCCGTCGCCCGCGCTTTGGCGCTATCAGGCCGCGAGGTCTGGGTGTTGGAAGCCGCGGACGGCATCGGCACCGGCACCTCGTCGCGCAACTCGGAGGTCGTGCACGCCGGCATCTACTACCCCGCCGGCAGCCTCAAAGCGCGCTTCTGCGTGCAGGGCAAGCACATGCTCTACGCCTATTGCGCCGAACGCGGCATCCCGCACAGCCGCCTGGGCAAGCTGATCGTCGCCGCCGAACCGGCGGAGGTCCCGACGCTCGACACCATCCGCGCCAAGGCTGCGCGCAACGGCGTCGATGACCTCCAATGGCTGGACGGGTCGGAGGCGGAGCGGCTGGAGCCTGCGTTGCGCGCCTCGGCCGCCCTGTTGTCGCCCAGCACCGGCATCGTGGACAGCCACGCCCTGATGCTGGGATACCAAGGCGATACCGAGAACGCCGGCGGCGCCGTCGTCTTCCACGCCCCCGTGCTGTCCGGCGTGGCGCTGCCGGGCGGCTGCTTCTCGCTGCGGATCGGCGGCGCGGAGCCGATGGAGCTGGCCTGTGAAGTCCTGGTGAACGCCGTCGGCCTGCATGCGCCCGACATTGCCCGGCGCATCGACGGCATCCCGCCCGAAACCATCCCGCACGCCTATTTCTGCAAAGGCAGCTACTACTCCCTGGCGGCCCGCGCCCCATTCCGGCGCCTGATCTACCCGGTGCCGGAGGCGGCGGGCCTCGGCGTGCATCTGACGCTGGACCTGGGCGGCCAGGCGCGGTTCGGCCCCGACGTGCAATGGGTCGAGCATGAGGAGTACGACGTCGATATCCGCCGGGCCGATGGGTTCTACGCGGCGATCCGACGCTATTGGCCCGGCTTGCCGGACGGGGCGCTGACGCCGGGCTACGCGGGGATACGGCCCAAGATCAGCGGACCCGATGCGCCTGCCGCCGACTTCGTCCTGTCCGGCCCGGCGCAGCATGGGCTGGGCGGCCTGATGAACCTGTTCGGCATCGAAAGCCCCGGCCTCACCTCGGCCCTGGCGATTGCCGAGCACGTCGAGGGTGTGGTCAACCGGCGCAACACACCGTAACGTCTCCACCAAGGATTGCGGGAGGGATACCATGCGCAGAGTGCTTGCCGGCCTGCTGGCCGTGATGGCGTGGGCGGCGCCGGCGCGCGCCGACCTCGCGCTCTCCTCGAACGACGCGCATACCATTCTGGACAACGGCGCCCAGGTCGCGCCGGCCGAAGCGGCCGCCGATACCCTGAGCGTGATCGATCTGGCAGCATCCCCGCCCAGCGTCCGCGCCACCCTCGACGTGCCGGGCAGCGTCGTCGGGCCGCCCATGGCGGTGGCGGTCGCGAAGGACGAGAGCTTCGCCATCGTGACGTCCGCCACCAAGGCCAACCCCGCCGGCCCGGCCGGCAGCTCCGCCGGCCCGGCCGGCATCAGCCCAGACAGCCGGGTTTCGGTCATCGACCTGACGGCAACGCCGCCGCAGGTCGTGCAGAGCCTGCAGGCGGAGGCCGGCGCCACCACGGTCCGCATCGCGCCGGACGGCACCCTGGCGCTGGTGGCGAACCGGTTTGCCGGCACGCTGTCGGTGTTCACGATCGACGGCCGCCGCCTGACGCCCGCCGGGACGGTGATGATCGGCCCGAAATCGATGCCGAGCGGGATCGCGTTCACCGCCGACGGCAAGGCGGCGCTGGTCACGCGCAACGGCGACCATATGGTGCAGGTGCTGGACATCGACGGCGCAAAGGTCACGCTCGGCGCCCGGCAGATCACCACCGGGGTGGCGCCCTACACGATCGACGTGACGGCCGACGGCACGCTGGCGGCGGTCGGCAACATGGGCCGCGGCGACGGCGACCTCGATACCGTCAGCCTGATCGACCTGACGGCCCAACCGTTCCGCACCGTGCAGACGATTTCGGTCGGCTGCTCGCCCGAGGGCCTGAAATGGTCGCCAGACGGCAAGGTCCTGGCGGTGGGCACCCAGGAGGGCACGACCAAGCCGGCCGGCAGCCCGTTCCGCAACGACCGGGGCCGCCTGGCCATGTATGCGCTGGCCGACAAGCAGTTGAAGCTCGTGGCCGAGGCGCCAATCGGCCATTGGTCGCAAGGCATCGCGTTCTCCCGCGACGGCCGGACCGTCCTAGTGCAGAATATGGTGGAACGCGCCATCCAGGTGTTCCGCTGGGATGGCGCCAAGCTCTGGCCGGGCACGTCGCTCGATATCGGCGCCGGCCCCGCGGCCATCGCAACGGCGTGGCCATGAGCGGGGCTGCCCGGCTTGGCTGAAGCACTGGCGTCGGCGGGCGTCTAGTCGCGTCGTCAGAGGCCAACCTCAGAGAGACTTTCCTGTGAGCGACGATATCCACCCGGCCCAGCGCGGCACGACCGTGCCGGAACCGCCGCCCTTGTTCCTGTTTCCGGGGATGGGAGGGTATGACCCACAGCTCGTCGAGGTCGGGTTTGCCTGCGGGGACGCGGTGACGACGGTGCAGGTCGCCTATCCTGCCTGGCGCGTCCTGCATGGCATGCGCGACTTTGATTTCGAGACGCTGGTCAACGACGTGGTCGGGCAGATCACGACGCACCGCCCCGCCTGCGCGATCCTGCTGGCCGGGTATTCGTTTGGCAGCATCGTCGCGTTTGCCGCCGCAGCGCGGCTGCGGGACATAGGCTACTCCGTCCGCTTCTTGGGCCTGCTCGACAGCGAGGCCCATCCGGGGCTTGATGCCGCGCCGGGCGCGTGGCACGCGCCGAAGACCCGTTGGCAGCAGCTCGCCGGCTTCACAGCCTCGATGCCGCGGGGCGACGCCCAAAGCAAAATCGCCTACGTGACGGCCCGGCATCTCAAGAGTCCGCGCTGGAGGCTGCTGCTTCGCCTTTATGCGCGCATTCCACGACATTGGCTGAGGGGAAAGTTCAGGATTTACCTCGAACGCGACCTGCTGTCGGAGCACATGGAACCGCTGCTGCGCCAGTGGGTGGCACGCCGGGGCGCCGTGCGGCCATTGCCTGTTCCGGCCTACCTGTTCCGGACGGCCCAGCACAGCGGGAACGCCCCGCACCACCTTGGATGGGATGGCTACTGCCCGGACCTGACGGTGGTCTCGATCCCCGGCTCGCATCTCGGCATGCTCGGATCATCAAACCGGCCCATCTTGTGCGCCGCGTTCCGGAACGCGGTGTTCCAGGCTCTCGGACGCACCGTGCCGCGGTGATGCCAGGCTGGCCCCGCTAAGCCGCCGCCGCGTCGGCAATGAAGAAGCTGGCAGTGACGCTGCCGTTCCATTCCTCCGCCCGCAGGTGCCCGGCCAGGTGCAGGGGCGCCCCTCGGGCCAGCAGCCCCTCCGCCAGCGCGCCCTCCTTTGCCCGGAACAGCAGCGCCTTCAGGCGCGGGCCGCCGCCTTCCCCCTGCACAAAGGCACGGATGGTCGCGCCCTCCCGCCCGATCCGGTCGGCGCGGACCACCTGGGCGCGCGGGAGCACGAAGACCGGCTCCTCGTTGCCGTTGCCATAGGGCGACAGCCGGGCAAGCTGCTGGGCCAGATCGACGGTCGCGCCGGACACCGCCAGCGTGCCCTCCACCGGCAGGTCGGCGACGCGGGGCAGCGCCGCCGCGTGCGCCAGGCGCTCGTTCAGGAAGGCATGGAACGCCGGCACGTCGCGTTCGTGCAGCGCGAACCCCGCCGCCATCGCGTGCCCGCCGCCGGTCACGAGCAGCCCGGCCTGCCGCGCCGCCATGACCGCGGCTCCCAAGTCCACGCCGGGCACCGACCGCCCGCTGCCCCGCACCAGCCCGTCCGTGAGCGCGCCGACGCAGGCCGGGCGGTTGTGGCGCTCCTTGATCCGTCCGGCGACGATGCCCACCACCCCGGGATGCCAGCCCGCCCCATGCACCAGCATCGCCGCGTGCCCGGCATCGGACTGCGCCGCCGCCTGCCCGAGCGCCGCTTCCAGCATCCCGGCCTCTACCGCCTGGCGCTCGCGGTTGGTGGCGTCGAGCGTCCCGGCCAAGGCCCGTGCCTCCACGGGATCGCCGCACAGCAGCAGGCGCAGCCCGAGGTCCGCCTGGCTGATGCGTCCGGCCGCGTTGATCCGGGGGCCGAGCGCGAAGCCGCAGGTGAACGCGGTCGGCACGTTGTGGGCTGCCGCCGCTTCCAGCAGCGCCGCGATCCCCGGGCGTGCGCGCCGGGCCATGACCCGCAGCCCCTGCGTCACCAGCGCGCGGTTCAGCCCGCGCAGCGGCATCACGTCGCACACGGTCGCCAGCGCCACGAGGTCCAGCAGCTCGCGCAGATCAGGCTCGGCCCGCCCGGCGAAGAACCCGGCGCGGCGTAGCGCCCGCAAGGTCGCGATGGCTGCCAGGAAAGCGAGCGCCGCGGCGCACAGCCCATGCAGCCCCGACGCATCGTCCAAACGGTTCGGGTTGACCGTCGCCAGCACGGGCGGCGGCGGCCCGTCGCTCGCGTGGTGGTCCAGCACCACCACGTCCGCCCGCCCCTGCACGGATGACAGCGCCGCCGCCGCCGCGGTGCCGCAATCCACGCAGACGATCAGCGTGGCCCCCTCCTGCACCAGGTTGAGCAGCGCCGGGCCGTTCGGGCCGTATCCTTCCAGCAGCCGGTCCGGCACGTGGGTCAGCACCCGGCAGCCCAAGGTCCGCAGCACAGTGGCCATGATCGCGGCGCTGCATGCGCCGTCCACGTCGTAGTCGCCAAACACGCCGACCGTCTCGGAGGTGGTGACGGCACGGGCCAGACGGTCGGCCGCGCGGTCCATGTCGGACAGCACCGAAGGGTCCGGCAGCAGGGCGCGCAAGGTGGGTTCGAGGAAGTGGGCGGCCGTGTCGAGATCGATGCCCCGCGCTGCCAGCAAGCGCCCGACGACCTCCGGCAAGCCCAGCCGCTGCGCGATGCCCAAGCCGACCCGGTCCTCGCCCCTGCGCCAAAGCCAACGCCGTCCCGTCAGGCTGGCGCCGACTCCCAGGGCAGCCTCTGTCATGCCAGCGCGCTACTCCGGCTGCCAGGTCTTGGTCGCGAAGTTGTGGTGCGCCTCGATGTAGCGGACCGTGCCGGACTTGCTGCGCATCACGATGGAGTGGGTGAAGGCGCCGTGGCCGAACCGCCGCACGCCGCGCAACAGGGCGCCGCCGGTGACGCCGGTGGCAGCGAACATCACGTCGCCCTTGGCCATCTCGACCACCGAGTATTTGTGCCGCGGATCGGTCACGCCCATGCCGCGGGCGCGCTCGACCTGCGCCTCGTCCTCGTACATGAGCCGCCCCTGCATCTGCCCGCCGATGCAGCGCAGCGCCGCCGCGGCCAGCACGCCTTCCGGCGCGCCGCCAGCGCCCATGTAGACATCGACGCCGCCATCCGGCATCCCCGCCGCGATCACCCCGGCCACGTCGCCATCGCCCAGCAGCATGATGCGCGCCCCGGCTTCCCGGCACTTCGCCAGCATCTCGTCATGGCGCTCGCGCTCCAACATGCAGACCACGAGGTCGCCCACGTCGCGCTTCTTGGCGCGGGCCAGGTTGCGAAGGTTCTCGGCCACCGATGCATCGAGGTCCACGACTCCCTCCGGCAACCCGGCGCCCACGGCGATCTTGTCCATGTAGATGTCGGGCGCGTGCAGGAAGTTGCCCTGCTCCGCCAATGCCACCACGGCGAGCGCGTTGGGGCCGCCCTTCGCGGTGATGCTGGTGCCCTCCAGCGGGTCCACGGCGATGTCCATGGCCGGGCCGCCGGCGCCGACCCGCTCCCCGATGTAGAGCATCGGCGCCTCATCCATCTCGCCCTCGCCGATCACCACCGTGCCCTGGATGGCAACGCTGTCGAAGGCGCGGCGCATCCCCTCCACGGCGGCGCCGTCCGCCTCGTTCTTCTTGCCGCGGCCCATCCAGCGGGACGCGGCGAGGGCGGCCGCCTCCGTCACCCGCACCAGGTCCAGCGCCAGGTTGCGGTCGAAGCTGATCTCGGGATGGTCGGTCATGGCGGTTCCTTAAGCAGGCTCGATGCGGATGAGGGCGGGCGGCTCCAGCACGGTGTCGAAGGCGGCGATCTGATCGAGCGCCCGGCGCATCGCCGCCTCGTTCGACTCATGCGTCACCAGCACCACGGGGACGGCCTCCCCTGTCGCCCGGCCGCGCTGCAGCATGCTTTCCAGGCTGATGCCGGCATCGCGGAGCGCCGTCGCCACATCGGCGATCACGCCGGGCCGGTCCACGACCATGAGCCGCAGGTAATAGGCCCCGACATGGGCGGACATCGGCACGGCGGGCAGGTCGGCCAGCATCGCGGCATCGGCGCCCCAGACCGGCGTGGCCCGGCCGCGCGCCAGGTCGATCAGGTCCGCCACCACGGCGCTCGCGGTCGGCCCGGCGCCGGCGCCCCGGCCTTCCAGCATCACGCGACCGACGAAATCGCCCTCCGCCACCACCGCGTTGAGCACGCCGTCCACGCGCGCGATCGGCGCCGCCTGCGGCACCATGCAGGGATGCACTCGGCTCTCGATCCCCGCCTCCGTCCGCCGGGCGATGCCCAGCAGCTTGATGCGGTAGCCAAGCTCCGTCGCGAAGGCGATATCGAGGGCGGAGACGCCGCGGATGCCTTCGATGTGCACCGCCGCGAAATCGACCGGGCGGTTGAAGGCCAGCGCCGCCAGGATCGCCAGCTTGTGCGCGGCGTCGATGCCGTCCACGTCGAAGCTCGGGTCGCTTTCGGCGTAGCCCAGGCGCTGCGCCTCCGCCAGCACGTCGGCGAACTCCCGCCCGCGTTCCCGCATGGCCGAGAGGATGTAGTTGCAGGTGCCGTTCAGGATGCCGGCGATGCGGCTGATGCGGTTGCCGGCCAGGCCCTCGCGCAGCGCCTTGATCGCCGGGATGCCGCCGGCCACCGCCGCCTCGAACGCGAGCGCTGCGCCGGTTTCCCCTGCCTGCTGCGCCAGCGCCGCGCCGTGCACCGCCAGCAGCGCCTTGTTCGCCGTCACCACGGGCTTGCCAGCCGCCAGCGCCGCCTGCACGAGGTCGCGCGCCGGCCCTTCCGCGCCGCCGATCAGTTCCACCACCACATCGAGCGCCGGATCGAAAGCGAGGGCGACGGGGTCGTCGTACCAGCGCAGGCCGGCGGTCGGCACGTCGCGCTCCCGCATGCGGTCGCGGGCGGAGACGGCGGTGACGGCGATCGGCCGCCCGGCCCGCGCTGCCACCAGTTCCGCGTTGTCCCGCAGCAGGCGCAGCACGCCCATGCCGACCGTGCCCAGCCCGGCGACGCCGATCGACAGCGGACGGGTCATACCGCCGCCTCCTCCGTGCCGACGCTCTCCGCGCGGTTGCTGTCGCCTCCCAGGAAACCGCGGATGTTGCGCACCGCCTGGCGCAGGCGCTGGGTGTTCTCGACCAGGGCGATTCGCACATGGGTGTCGCCATGCTCGCCGAAGCCGATGCCAGGCGCCACGGCAACCTTGGCGCGGGCCAGCAGCAGCTTGCTGAACTCGACGCTGCCGAGATGCGCGTAGCGGGGCGGGATGGGCGCCCAGGCGAACATCGAGCCCGCGGGACTCGGCATGTCCCACCCGGCCTGTACCAGGCCGCGCACCAGCACGTCGCGCCGCTCGCGGTACAACGCGCGCATCTCCGCCACGCACTCCTGCGGGCCGTTCAGCGCCGTGGTCGCCGCGACCTGGATGGGCGTGAAGGCGCCGTAGTCCAAGTAGGACTTCATCCGCGCCAAGGCCGCGATCAGCCGGGCGTTTCCGGCGGCGAAGCCCATGCGCCAGCCCGGCATGGAGTAGGTCTTGGACAGGCTGGTGAACTCGACCGCGATCTCCTTGGCGCCCGGCACCTGCAGCAGCGAGGGCGGGGCCACGTCGCCGAAATAGATCTCGGCGTAGGCGAGGTCTGACAGGATGAAGATGTCATGCTTGCGGCACAGTGCCACGACCTCCCGGTAGAAGGCGAGGTCGGCGCAGTAGGCTGTGGGATTGCTGGGAAAGTTGACGATCAGCGCGGTCGGTTTCGGAACGCTGTGGCGTACGGCGCGCTCCAGCGCCTCCAGCATGTCAGCGTCCGGCGTAGCCGGGATGCTGCGCACGCTGGCGCCAGCGATGATGAAGCCGAACTGGTGGATCGGGTAAGACGGGTTGGGCACCAGGATGGTGTCGCCGGGGCTGGTGATCGCGGCGGCGAGGTTGGCCAAGCCCTCCTTCGAGCCGAGCGTCGCGACCACCTCCGTCTCCGGGTCGAGCGCCACGTCGAACCGGCGGGCGTAGTAGCCGGCCAGCGCCCGGCGCAGCCCGGGGATGCCCTTGCTCGCGCTGTAGCGGTGGGTGCGCGGGTCCTGCACGGCCTCCACCAGCTTGGCGACGATGTGCGGGGGCGTGCCGGTGTCGGGGTTGCCCATGCCGAGGTCGATGATGTCCTCGCCATGGGTGCGGGCAGAGGCCTTCGCCTGGTTCACCTCGGCGAACACGTAGGGCGGCATCCGGCGGATGCGGTGGAATTCTTGCGTCATAACTCTTGCGTCATCCTGGGCGGGTCATCACTGCTGGAGTCTGCTCATTGTAGCAGATGCGCCTCGCCGCCGCGACCCAAAGCGGCGGCGTCGATGCGCAGCGACCCGGCCGGCACGCCCGCCGCGACAAGCGCTTCCTGCATGCTTTGGGCGCGGCGCCAGGCGAGCGGCAAGGCCCGGGCCTGCGCCGCGGCAGCCGGCCCGGCCGCGTCGCCACCGGCCTCCACCGCGATGACCGCCCCGGCCCGCCGGCCGGCAAGCTCGCGCAACGCCGCATCCGCGCCGGACGGCAGCGCCGCCGATCCCGGCCGGAACGCGACGGAAACCGTGGGCGGCAGCCGCGGCGCGGGCGGGGCGTTGACCGACGCGGGGATGCCGCGCAACTGCGGCAGCGGCGGCGCCTCGTTCGGCAAATCCGGGATCGGTCCCGATGCAACAGCCGGCTCGCTTCGCTGCGGTCCACCCGGCGCCGCGGCGGCGGGCGGGGCCGGTGGGGGTGCCGCGGCGGGTGCTGGGCTGGGCGGTGGGGCAGCAGGCGGGGGCGTTTGGGCGAGTGGCGGAGCCGTGGCGGCATCCAGCACCGCCACCGACGCGCCGGGATCAGGCGCCGGGGCGGGCGGCCGAGGCGCAGGTGGGATAGGCGCGGCGGCAGCGGAGGAGGCGGGCGGGGACGCGGCGGGAGCCGGCAGGACCAACGGGTCCTGCGTCGCCTCCTGCCGCGTGCGGTCGCGCTCGGCCACCAGCCGGGCCGCGAGCGCCCGCCGTGTGGCCGGGTCGGTGGGCTTCGGGGCGGGCGGCACCGCCGACAGGTTCGGGTAAGGGTCGTCGACGCCCGGCGGCGGCGGGCGCACCTCGGCGATCTTGCCGCCTTGCAGGTCGTGCCACCAGTCAACCGGCGTATCGAGCGTGAGCCTGCTGTCGCTCATCCGCTCGATGCTGCGGGTACAGGCCGCTGTCGCCAGCAGCACCGCCAACAGTGCAACTCCTGACCATCCGTTGCGAAAGAGTGTCACTTGTTCCCCTCAGCCCGGAAGCCTAGTCTCGATCCGGTCGCATTTCGCCATCAGCCGGCCCCGTCCCACGCACGTTGGCGACATGTAGCGCGCCATCGCGCCCGACGGAAAGGATACGCCCAAGATGGACCAACGCGGCACCTCCCGAAACGCGCAGACGCCCCAACCCGTGGCCCTGCCCGGATTCGCGCTCGGCAGCCCGGCTGTGCTTGGCAGCCCGGCCGTGCTCGGACGGTCGATGGCCGACATCGCCGAACGCTCGCAACGGCTGGTGGCCGATTGGCTGCACCGGCAGTCGCGCGAGGCGCCGGACCTGCACTCCATGCACATCGCCCACGCCTTCATGGAGATGACCGCGCAGTTGATGCGGGGACCGGCGGAGGCGACGCGGGCGCAGCTCGGGCTGTGGCAGGACTACATGACGCTCTGGCAAACCACGACGCGGCGCATGTGGGGCATGAAAGCCGACCCGGTCATCGAGGCGGACCCGCGGGACCGCCGGTTCGAGGACAGCGCCTGGAAGGAAATCGAGGTCTTCGACTTCATCAAGCAGTCCTACCTGCTGACCGCCCGCTACGTGCAGGGCGTCGTGGCCCGGGTGGACAAGCTCGACCCGAAGACGGCGCAGAAGGTGGACTTCTACTCGCGCCAATTCATGGACGCGATCAGCCCGGCCAACTTCCTGATGACCAACCCCGAGGTGCTGCGCAAGACCGTCGAGACCGGGGGGGAGAACCTGCTGCGGGGCTTGAGCAACCTGCTGTCGGACCTGGAGCGCGGGCGCGGCAAGCTCACGATGGGGACGGCCGGCCTCGACGCTTTCAGGATCGGCAAGGACGTCGCGGCCACGCCGGGCAAGGTCGTGTTCCAGAACGACCTGATGCAGCTCATCCAGTACTCGCCGGCCACCGAAACCGTGCTGCGGCGACCGCTGCTGGTCGCGCCGCCTTGGAGCCGCAAGTTCTACATCCTCGACCTGCGCCCGCAGAACAGCTTCGTGCGCTGGGCCGTGGAGCAGGGCCACACCGTGTTCATGATCAGTTGGGTGAACCCCGACGAGCGCTCCGCCGAAAAGGGTTTCGAGCATTACGTCAGCGAAGGCATCCTCGCCGCGCTGGACGCCATCGAGCGCGCGACGGGCGAGCGGGAAGTGAACGCCATCGGGTATTGCATGGGCGGCACGCTGCTCGCCAGCGCGCTCGCCTGGATGGCCGCGGTCGGCGACGACCGGATCAAGTCGGCGACGTTCCTGGCTACCATGCTGGACTTCAAGGAGACCGGCGAACTCAGCGTGTTCATCAACGAGGAGCAATTGCGCACGCTGGAAGACGCGGAACAGCGCGGCGTCCCTGACAGCGACAGCCAGACGGCGGCGACCCTCGCCATGCTGCGCGCGAACGACCTGATCTGGTCGTTCGTGGTCAACAACTACATGCTCGGCCATGAGCCGTTCCCGTTCGACCTGCTGTACTGGAACGGCGACAGCACCCGCGTGCCGGCCCCGATGCAGCGGTCCTACCTGCGCTGGATCTATCAGGACAACCTGCTCCGCGAACCTGGCGGGATCGAGGTCATCGGGCAGCCGATCAACCTGGGCCGCGTCACGGCGCCATCGTATTTCCTCACGACGTGCGCGGACCACATCGCGCCGTGGCGGAGCGCCTATGCCGGCATGCGGCTCCTCGACGGGCCGAGCCGGTTCGTGCTCGCCGCAGGCGGCCATGTCGCCGGGGTGCTCAACCCCCCGCAGGACGGCAAATACAGCTACCGCACCAACACGGAACACCCGGCCGATCCGGCCGCCTGGCTGGCCGGCGCGACGGAGATGGCCGGGAGCTGGTGGGCGGACTGGCAGCGTTGGGTGACGGCGCTGGACAACGCGCACGTGCCGGCCCGCGTGCCTGGCGACGGCGCCCTGCCCGCGTTGGAGGACGCGCCGGGCAGCTTTGTCAGGGCCTGGGCGGGCTGAGCAGTGCCGGGCCGGGCCGGGCCGGGGCATCCCGGCCCGCGCCGCGTCCGTCAGTGCGCCAGGCCCTGCACGACCTCGTCCGTCATCTTCTTCGCGTCGCCGAACAGCATCATCGTGTTCGGTCGGAAGAACAACTCGTTGTCCACGCCCGCGTAGCCCGACGCCATGCTGCGCTTGATGAACAGCACGGTCTTCGCCTTGTCCACGTCGAGGATCGGCATGCCGTAAATCGGCGACTTCGGATCGGTCTTGGCGGACGGGTTGGTCACGTCATTGGCGCCGATCACGTACACCACGTCGGCCGTGCTGAACTCGCTGTTGATCTGCTCCAGCTCGAACACCTCGTCATAGGGAACGTTGGCCTCGGCCAGCAGCACGTTCATATGGCCGGGCATGCGGCCGGCGACGGGATGGATGGCGTATTTCACCTCGACGCCCTCCCTCTTCAGCGTGTCCGCCATCTCCCGCAGGGAATGCTGCGCCTGCGCCACCGCCATGCCGTAGCCCGGCACGATGACGACCTTCGACGCGTTCTTCATGATGAAGGCCGCGTCCTCCGCGTTGCCGGCGCGAACCGAGCGGTCGGCGTGCGCCGGGTCGGCCGCGGCTGCGCCGCCCGCATCGGTGCCCCAACCGCCCAGCAGCACGTTCAGGATGCTGCGGTTCATGCCCTTGCACATGATGTACGACAGGATCGCGCCCGAGGCGCCGACCAGCGCGCCGGTGATGATGAGCGCCAGGTTCTGGATGGTGAAGCCGATGCCGCAGGCCGCCCAGCCGGAGTAGCTGTTCAGCATCGACACCACGACCGGCATGTCCGCGCCGCCAATCGGGATGATGATCAGGAAGCCAAGCCCCAGGGCCAGCAAGGCGATAAGCCAGAACAGCGGCTGGCTCGCGGTGAGAACGAACGCGACGACCAGCGCCAGCAACACGATGCCGAGCAGCAGGTTGAGCTGGTGCTGCCGGGCGAACAGGATCGGCGCGCCCTTCATGATGCCTTGCAGCTTGGCGAAGGCGATCAGCGAGCCGGAGAAGGTGATGGCGCCGATCACCAGGCCGAGCGACATCTCGACCAGCGACTGCGTGTGGATGGCGCCGGGCACGCCGATGCCGAACGAGGCCGGCGCGTTCAGCGCGGAGGCGGCGACGAACACCGCGGCCAAGCCCACTAGCGAGTGGAAGGCCGCGACCAACTGCGGCAGCGCCGTCATCTGGATGCGCCGGGCGACGACGACGCCGATTGCGCCGCCGATCAGGATGGCGACCGCGATCAGCAGGAAGCCCGAGCCGGCCATGCCGCGCTGCAGCAGGGTCGCGGCCACGGCGATGCCCATGCCGGCCATGCCGAACAGGTTGCCCTGCCGCGACGTGACCGGGCTGGACAGCCCGCGGAGCGCCAGCACGAACAGGACGGCGGCGACGAGGTAGGCGAGCGACGTGAGGGAGGCGCTCATGCTACTTGCGCGCCTGCGGCTTCTTGGCCTGGAACATCGACAGCATCCGCTGGGTCACGACGAAGCCGCCGAAGATGTTGACGCTCGCCAGCAGCACCGCCAGGAAGCCGAAGGCGCGCGCCCAATTGCTGTCCGACAGCCCGACCGCCAGCATGGCGCCCACGACGATCACGGAGGAGATGGCGTTGGTCACGCCCATCAGCGGCGAGTGCAGCGCCGGCGTCACGTTCCAAACGACGTAGTAGCCGACGAAGCAGGCCATCAGGAAGATCGCCAGCAGGAAGATGAACGGCTCCACCGCCGTCGCTGCCGGCTCCAGCCCGGCGCTCGCGACGCGCAACTGGTCCGCTAGGGACGCCGCGCGCTCGGCGATCCGAACGGCCTCGTCCGCATATGAATTCGGGTTCATCGAAGCCTCTCTATGCCGCGGATGCGGACTTGAATTGCGCGTGGGCGACCTCGCCGCCGCGGGTCAGCAGCACGCCGCGCACGATCTCGTCGCTGTCGGGCAGCGAGGGCGCTTGGGCGTCCTTGTCCCAGAAGGTGGTCAGGAAGGTCAGCAGGTTGCGGGCGTAAAGCGAGCTGGCGGCCACGGGAATGCGCCCGGGCCAGTTGGTCCAGCCCAGGACCTTGACGCCGTTGTCGGTCGTTTTCACCTCGCCCGGCACCGTGGCCGCGCAGTTGCCGCCGGCCTCCGAGGCGAGGTCCACGACGACGCTGCCGGGGCGCATGGCATCGACCATCGGCTGGCTCACGATCACCGGCGCGCGCCGGCCCATCACGAGCGCCGTGCAGATCACCAGGTCGTTCTTCGCCACCGTCGTCGCCATCAGCTCGGCCTGCTTCTGGCGGAAGGCGTCGCTCATCTCCTTGGCGTATGCGCCGGTCTGGCCCGCCGTTTCCGCATCCTCCACGCCCACATAGGTGGCGCCGAGCGACTTGATTTCTTCCTTCGCCGCCGGGCGCACGTCGGTCGCGGAGACGATGGCGCCCAGCCGCCGGGCCGTCGCGATGGCCTGCAGCCCGGCGACGCCTGCGCCGATCACGAACACCCGCGCCGGCGGCACGGTGCCGGCGGCCGTCATCATCATGGGGAAGCCGCGGTCGAACGCCGCCGCGCCCTCGATCACCGCGCGGTAGCCGGCGAGGTTCGCCTGGCTGCTCAACACGTCCATGCTCTGCGCCCGGGTGATGCGCGGCAGCAGTTCCATGGCGGCCACGTCGATCCCGGCTGCGGCCAGCGACGGCACGAGCGCCGGGTCGCCCAGCGCCCCGCTGACCGCGACCAGCAGCGCGCCGCGCGGGACCATCGCCCGTATATCCGGCCCCGGCATCTGCACCGCGAACACGACGCCGGCGCCTGCAAGCGCCGCGCCGGCGTCGGGCGCCACCTCGGCGCCAGCCGCTTGGTACTCGGCGTCCCCAATCGCGCTCGCCTGGCCGGCGCCGGCCTCGACCGCCACGGTCAGGCCGAGCGCCACGAGCCGTTTCACCGTATCCGGCGTTGCCGCCACCCGCGTCTCGGCGGCGGCTCGTTCTTTCAGCACGGCTAGGCGCATGCGGCGTTCCTCAATCCTTGAGGCCCAAGATGCCCCGCGCTGCCGGGCAGTGGCAAGACCCTCAAGCCAGAGGATTGCTTAAACGCTGGGCGGCACGCGCGCTTCCAGCAGCGCAGCCGCTTGCCGCGCCGCCACATCCTCCGTGTTGAAGTCGTCCACCAATTCGTGGAACAGCCGGAACCAGTTCTGCTCCGCCCGCAGCCGGACGAACACGCTGCCCAGGCCCAGCGCCGAACGGTCCATCAGCACGAACTCCCGCGGCGGGCGCACGCCGCCCGTCTCCTTCAAGCCGGCGTGCACCTTCTCCGCAACGCTGCGGCCATATTGCGGGTCGTCGTTGTCCTGGATGCGCCGCACGCGGTCCTGCAGCAGCGGCTCGTACACGAACGCCGCCCATTGGTTCAGCATGGCGATCTGCGCCTTGGACAGGTTCTCGAAGCCCCAGCCCTCGTAGGCGAACTGCGCCTTCGCATCGTCCCCGTCGCGAATGGCCTCATACAGGTCGATGACGCCGCGGACGAACTTGGGCGGGAACACCCGGATCGCGCCGAAGTCCAGCAGGTTGAGGCCCTCGTCCGCCCGGACCTGGTAGTTGCCCAAATGCGGGTCGCCGTGGATCACGCCGTAGCGGTAGAAGGGCACGTACCAGGCGCGGAACATCGCCTTGGCGATGTGGTTGCGCACCTCCATCGGCGGGTCCTCGTCGATCCGCTGCTGCATCGGCTTGCCCGGCAGCCAGGTCATCGTCAGCAACCGCGGCGTCGTGTAGCCGTCGATAGCCTGGGGCACGCTGACCAGCGGCTCGTCCCGCAGCATCAACGCATACAGCCGCATCTGCGCGGCCTCGCGAAGGTAGTCCAGTTCTTCCCGCAGGCGCTCGGCGATCTCGGTGTAGATGTCGTCGCCCTGGATCGTCGTGTCGATCCGCTTGAACACGTTCATCGCCAGCCGGAGCTGCCGCAGGTCGGCATCCACCGTGCTCGGCATGTCGGGGTATTGCAGCTTGCACGCCACGTCCGTGCCGTCCGGCAGCGTCCCGCGATGCACCTGGCCCAGGCTCGCCGCCGCCGCCGCCTCTTGGCCGAAGCTCGTGAATTTGCCTTGCCAGTCCGGCCCCAGCTCGCCGGCCATGCGGCGGCGCACGAAGGACCAGCCCATCGCCGGGGCGTTGGCCTGCAACTGCGCCAGTTCCTGCGCATACTCGTCCGGCAACGCGTCGGGGATCGTGGACAGGATCTGCGCAACCTTCATCAACGGGCCCTTGAGGCCGCCGATGATGCTTTTCAGGTCCTCGGCATGCGCCACGCGGTCGGTCTTGAAGCCAAACACCTTTTCCCCGGCCACCCGCGCGGCGATGCCGCCGACGGCGCCGGAGGTCCGGGCGAAGCGCCGCAGCTCGCCGAACAGGTTCGGGCGGTTCGTGTCGGGCATCAAGCGGCCTCCAACTCGTTGATGAAGCCGCTGATGATGTCGAGGCCGCGGCGCCAGAACGCCGGGTCGGAGGCGTCGAGGCCGAACGGCGCCAGCAGCTCTTTATGCCGCTTGGTCCCGCCGGCGCGCAGCATGTCCAGATACTTCTGCTCAAACCCCGGGTGTCCACCCTGGAACACGCTGTACAGCGCGTTCACCAGGCAGTCGCCGAAGGCGTAGGCGTACACGTAGAACGGCGAGTGGATGAAGTGCGGCACGTAGGCCCAATACACGCTGTACTCCGGCGTGAAATGGAACGCCGGCCCCAGGCTCTCGGTCTGCACCTGCATCCACAGCTCGCCGATCCGCTCCGGCACCACCTCGCCCGACCGGCGCTCGGCGTGCAGCAGCGTCTCGAACTGGTAGAACGCGGTCTGCCGCACCACCGTGTTGAGCATGTCCTCGACCTTGCCCGCCAGCATGATGCGGCGGCGCTTCGGGTCGGTCTCGGCGGCCAGCAGGGCGCGGAAGGTCATCATCTCGCCAAACACGCTGGCAGTCTCCGCCAGCGTGAGCGGCGTGCCGGACATCAGGTAGCCGTTCTGCGCCGCCAGCACCTGGTGCACGCCATGGCCCAGCTCGTGCGCCAGCGTCATCACGTCCCGGGTCTTGCCATGGTAGTTCAGCAGCAGGTACGGATGCGCGGAGGGCACGGTCGGATGGGCGAACGCGCCGCCCGCCTTGCCGTCCCGCAGCACGGCATCGATCCAGGGCTGGTCGAAGAAGCGCCGCCCGACCTCGCCCAGCTCCTTCGAGAAGCCGCTATAGGCCGACAGAACCCGGTCCCGCGCCTCGCCCCAGGCAATCGGACGGTCGCTGTCGTCCGGCAGCGGCGCGTTGCGGTCCCAATGCTCCAGCTTCTCCAGCCCGAGCCACTTCGCCTTCAGCGCGTAGTAGCGATGGGACAGCCGCCCGTAATCGGCCGACACCGCCGTGCTGAGCGCGTCCACCACCTCGTCCTCCACCATGTTCGCACGGTTGCGCGAACTGGTGGGGCGCGGGTAGTGGCGCCAGGTGTCGATGATCTCCTTGTCCTTCGCCAGCGTGTTCGTCACCAGCGAGAACAACCGCACATTGCGCCCGAACACCTCGCCGATAGAGGCCGCCGCGTCGGCTCGCACCGTCCGGTCGCGGTCGGACAGCTTGTTGAGCGCCGCGCTGACCGTCAGGCTCTCGCCCCGCACCGGGACGCGCAGGGCGGCGATGGTCTCGTCAAACAGGCGGCTCCAGGCGCTGCGGCCCGTGACCTCCTTCTCGTGCAGCAGCTTCTCCAGGTTGTCGTCAAGCTGGTGCGGGCGGAACACCCGGAGGTCGCGCAGGAACGGCGCGTAGCGCGCGAGCGCCGGGTCAGTGAGCTTCGCGGCGAGGTCCGCCTCCTCGACCCGGTTCAGCTCAAGCGACAGGAACAGCAAATGCGAGCTGATGGCCGTCACCCGCTCGTTGGTGGATTGGTAAAATTTGGCGATGCCGGGGTCGAGGCTGTCGGTGCTGAACTGAAGCTGGGCGTAGGACATCAGCCGGCCGAGGATCTCCTCGATCCGCTCATACTCCGCGAGCGCCGCCGACAGCCCGGCGCCGGACAGCGCCGCCACATGGCCCGCATGCTCGGCCTCGAATGCCCGCGCCGCCGCGTCCGCGCGTTCCGCATCGGCAGCAAGCTCGGGGCTGTCGGCGGCGGGGTAAAGGTCGGTCAGGTCCCAGGATGGCAGCGGGTCGGCGGCATGCGCCGCGGCAAGGCTTGCAGGCTGGTCCATCTGGTGCTCGTCCCGTCGTGCTGATACGTCGTTATTTAGGTGGGACGGTGCACCCGTAGGGCAAGCGTAGGGAACAAGCGTGGACGACACCCACCCAAGGGGCCACCCGCCCCAAACTTATCCAGAATGGCCCAATCTCGCGGCCATGATGTTCGGCCTGGCCCGCGGCTGGCCCGGCCGCCCGATGCTGCGCCATTGGCGGGACGGCGCGTGGCACGGCATCGCTTGGGGCGAGTTCGCCCGGCGCGCCGCGTCCGCCGCCCGGGGCCTGCGCGCCGCGGGCGTCTCGGCCGGCGACCGTGTGCTGATCGTCAGCGAAAGCCGGCCGGAGGTGCCGATCCTGGAAACCGCGCTGATGGCGATCCGCGCCGTGCCGGTGCCGGGCTACGCCACCAACACGCCGGAGGACCACGCGCATTTGCTGCGGGACAGCGGCGCGCGGGTGGCCGTCGCCTCCACGGCGGCGCTTGCCGACCGCGTGCTGGCCGGCGCCGCACTGACCGGCGGTCTGGACCAACTGCTGTGCATGCAGCCCGGGCGCGGCCTGCTGTTCTCCACGCTGGAAGCCGACCGCACAGCGCCCGACGACATCGCGGCGGAGGCGGACGAGATCCCGGCCGGCGCGCTCGCTTGCCTGATCTACACCAGCGGCACGTCCGGCCTGCCCCGCGGTGTCATGCTGCCGCACCGGGCGATCCTGTCCAATTGCCGCGGCGCCTTCGAGCTGGTGCGCCCGCTGCGCCTGCGCGACGAGATCTACCTGTCCTTCCTGCCGCTGTCGCACAGCTTCGAGCACACGGTCGGCCAGTTCTTCCTGCCGAGCCTCGGGACCGAGATCGTCTACAGCCGCGGGGTCGAGCACCTGGCCGCGGACATGCTGGCGGTGCGGCCGACGATCATGGCCGTGGTGCCGCGCGTCCTCGAGCTGATCCGCGCCCGCGTCCTGCAGCAGGTCGGGCGGCAGCCGGCGTGGAAGCAGGCGCTGTTCCACCGGGCGCTCGCCGCCGGGCTGCGCCGGGTCGAAGGGCGGACGACTCTCGGCGACCGCCTCGCCGGGCCGCTGCTGGACCGCTTGGCGCTGCGGCCGGTGCGCGCCCGGTTCGGCGGACGGTTCCGTGCGGCGATCTCGGGCGGCGCCCGCCTTGATCCGGAGGTCGGGCGCTTCTTCCGGGCGCTTGGCCCCGTGGTGATGCAGGGCTATGGCCAGACCGAGGCTGGGCCGGTGATCAGCGCCAACTCGGCGGACGACCCTGAGAACGGCAGCGTGGGCCGTCCGCTGCAAGGCGTGGACCTGCGGATCGCCAGGGATGGCGAGATCCTGGTGCGCGGCGAACTGGTGATGGACGGCTACTGGAGCCAGCCCGCCGCCACCGCCGAGACGATCCGGGACGGCTGGCTGCACACCGGCGACCTCGGGCGAGTCGACGCGCAGGGCCTGCTGACCCTCACGGACCGCAAGCGCGACATCATCGTGCTGTCAGGCGGCGAGAACGTGTCCCCGGCGCGCATCGAGGAACTGCTGATGCGCGAGCCGGAAATCCTGCAAGCCGTGGTGTCCGGGGACGGCCAGGCCGCGCTGTCGGCCTTGCTGGTCCCGGCTGAAGGAGGCGATGTTCCAAGCGTGGCCACCGCCGTGGCGCGGGTCAACGCCCGCCTGTCCACGACCGAGCGCATCCGCCGGCACAGCCTGGTGCCGCCCTTCACCATCGAGAACGGCCTCTTGACCCCGAGCCAGAAAATCCGCCGCGCCCACGTTTTGCGGATGCACCGGGGCGGGGAGGAGTCGAAGCGGGCTGATTGACGCCGAAGGGTTCAGCGCCGCAGGCGGTCGTAGAACGCCATATCGGCGGCGAGCAGGTCGGCAATCCGGCGCCGGAGCACACGGTCCGCCTTCATCTCCTGGCGCTCCGTCGTATCCGCCGTCCTGTTCTCATAGATCTCGTCGGTGAGGGGGAGGCCAAGGTCGGCCCTGAGCCGCCCGAGGTCGGCGGCGCGGGTCTCGTGGAAGCCGACCAAGTCGAACCGGCCCATGTCGAAGCCGCCGAAATAGGTTTCCGACATAAGGGTGGAGATGCCCGGATACGCCGCGAACTCCAACATCGAGGGCCGTTCGCGGAGAAAGCGGGCGTGCACGCCATGGCCGGGTTCGGGCAGGTCGATCCAGAAAAAGTAGATCGAAAACAGGTTATCGACGGGGTGGCGCAGAAAGGTCAGCCAATACCCTTCCGTGGAAGCGTATCGCGAAGGGTGGAAATGCCCGTGGACCACCTGCTTCCCGGCCGGGAACGCGACGGCTTGCCGGTCCTCGGCGACGAGGGGGTCATGGCCGTAGTCAAACAGCACCTGATCGCCGAGCAAGGCTTCGAATTGGGACTTGAGCGACGATCCCGCCGCCTTGGGGAAACGGACAGAGACTGTCCGTTGCGGCGCGTTGTCCATGTCATTCCCCCGGTTGGCTAATGCCGATCAGCACCGGGCGGCACGGCAAGTCAGCCACCGACTCCGCCCGAGTCCGGAACGTTACATCCCGAGCGCGCGCCGGTAAACATCCAGCAGAGACTCCTGCTCCTCCACCTCCGCCGGCTCCTGCTTGCGGATGCGGATGATCTGGCGCAGCACCTTCACGTCGAACCCGGCCGACTTCGCCTCGGCGAAGATGTCCTTGATGTCGCTGCCGAGCGCCTTGCGCTCTTCTTCCAGACGCTCGATCCGCTCGATGAGGCTGCGTAGCCGGTCGGCCGCGACGCCGCCGACCTGGGCCTCCTTGGCCTTGCCCTCGTCCAGCGGGTCGTCGTCCAAGTTCTCGGTGCTGTCCAGGGCCATCGCGCCCCTCCATCATGGTCAGGGGCGGGGCTTAGCGGCGCCGGGAGTCGGGGTCAATGCGCCGGGTTGGACGCCACGTTGGCTTGGGCAAAGGCCGCCTTCTGCTCCGCCGTGGCCTCGACCTGGTGCCGGGCCTGCCACTCCTTGTAGGGCATGCCATAGACGATCTCCCGCGCTTCGGGGTCGGACAGCGGCATGTCCCGGGCCTCTGCCTCCTCGCGATACCAGCGGGACAGGCAGTTGCGGCAGAACCCGGCCAGCGTCATCAGGTCGATGTTCTGCACGTCCGTGCGCTCCCGCAGGTGCGCCACCAGCCGGCGGAACGCGGCGGCTTCCAGCTCGGTGCGGGTCGTGTCGTCCATGGCGGGCGTGGTCATCGTGGGAACCCCTGTTCGGTCAAGCGTGCATGCCCGGATATGGCGTGCCGGCGGCCCGCGTGCCATCCCCCGCCCGAGTCGCCGGGATGGAGGCGGCTTGGCGGGACGGCAAAGCTGCGCCCATAGTACTGGGGCCATCAGCAATGGGGCCATCCGGGAAGGGAACGCCGATGCCGTGGGACGATGCGCAGGCCCGCACTGCGCTGCGGGCGATGTTCGATGCGGCCGTCGCCAGCGCCGATCCGCGCCGGGTGCTGGCGGCGCACCTGCCGGACCGCCCGGCCGGCCGAGTCGTGGTGGTCGGCGCCGGCAAGTCGGCCGCAGTGATGGCGGCGGCGCTGGAAGACGCCTGGCCGGACGTGCCGATGGCCGGCGTCGTCGTCACCCGCTACGGACACGCCGTGCCGACCCGCACGGTCGAGGTGCTGGAAGCATCGCACCCGGTGCCCGACGCCAACAGCGAGTCGGGCGCGCGCCGCGTGCTGGCGGCGGTGGACGGGCTGTCGGCGGATGACCTGGTGATCGCGCTGATGTCCGGCGGCGCGTCGGCGCTGCTGGAACTGCCTGCGCTGGGCCTGACGCTCGCGGACGCCGGGCGGGTCAACCGGGCCTTGCTGGCGAGCGGCGCCGCCATCGGCGAGATGAACGCGATCCGCAAGCACCTGTCCGCCATCAAGGGCGGGCGCCTCGCCGCCGCGGCGCGCCCGGCCCGCGTCGTCACCCTCGCCATCAGCGACGTGCCCGGCGACGACCCGGCGGTGATCGGCAGCGGCCCCACCGTGCCGGACGCCTCCACCTGGGCGGAGGTGCGCGCCATCGCCGCGCATTACGGCCTCCTGCTGCCCCGCACCGACGGCCCGGAGACCCCCAAGCCCGGCGAGATCGACGCCGATGTTCGGATGATCGCGACGCCTGCCATGGCGCTCGACGCCGCCGCCGCCGCCGCCCGGGCGCACGGCCTGACCCCGCTGATCCTGGGCGACGCGCTGGAAGGGGAAAGCCGGGAACTCGGCACCGCCATGGCCGGCATCGCCCATAGCGTCCGAAGCCACGGCCACCCGCTCCCCTCGCCCTGCGTGCTGCTGTCCGGCGGGGAAACGACGGTGACGATCGGCCAGGGGCCGGCCGGGCGCGGCGGGCGCAACACGGCGTTCCTGCTGGGCCTCGCGGTTGCGCTGCGTGGTGCGCCGGGCATCTGGGCCATCGCCTGCGACACCGACGGCATCGACGGCACGGAGGACGCGGCCGGCGCGATCGTCACGCCCAGCACGTTGACGCGGGCACGGGGCATGGGGCTTGATCCGCGCGCCGTGCTCTCGGCGCACGACAGCTACGGCCTGTTCGACGCGGTGGGCGACCTGGTCCGCACCGGGCCGACGCTGACCAACGTGAACGACCTGCGGGCCGTGCTGGTCGCACCCGTTTAAGGAATCCCGATGCCCGCCCGAACCAAGCTTCGCCGCCGCCGGCGCACCAAGATCGTCGCGACGCTCGGTCCGGCCAGCTCTACGCCCGAGGTGCTGTCCCGCTTGTTCTACGGCGGCGCCGACGTGTTCCGCCTCAACTTCAGCCACGGCGTCCATGCGGACCACTTGGCACGGATCGCCATGATCCGTGCGCTGGAAGAACAGTCGGGCCGGCCCATCGGCATCCTCGCGGACGTACAGGGGCCGAAGCTGCGGGTGGGCAAGTTCCAGGGCGGGCGCATCGCGCTGCAGACCGGGCAGTTGTTCCGGCTCGATCTGTCCCCGGTGCCGGGCGACAGCCGCCGGGTCGAGCTGCCGCATCCCGAGATCATCGGGGCGGCCGGAATCGGCACCTCCCTGCTGCTGGACGACGGCAAGCTGCGGCTGCGGGTCGTGCACGTGCGGGAGGACCACCTGGAAACGGAGGTGGTGACGGGCGGCAGCCTGTCGGACCGCAAGGGGGTGAACGTTCCCGACGTGGCCCTGCCGATCCCGGCGCTGACCGCGAAGGACCGGGCGGACCTCGACTTCGCCCTGGCGCACGGGGTCGATTACATCGGGCTGAGTTTCGTGCAGCGGGCGGAGGACGTGGCGGAAGCAAAGGCGATCACCGCCGGGCGGGCCTGGATCATGACCAAGCTGGAGAAGCCGCAGGCGCTCGAAAACCTCGACGAGATCCTGGCGCTGTCCGACGCGGTGATGGTGGCGCGCGGCGACCTGGGCGTGGAGCTGCCGCCCGAGGAGGTGCCGCTCGCGCAGAAGCGCATCGTGCGCGCGGCGCGGGAGCGCGGCATCCCCGTCGTGGTCGCGACGCAGATGCTGGAAAGCATGATCACCGCCCCCGCCCCCACCCGGGCGGAGGCGTCCGACGTGGCGACCGCGGTGTTCGACGGCGCCGACGCGGTGATGCTGAGCGCCGAGACCGCCGCCGGGCAGTACCCGTACGAAGCCGTCAACATCATGGACCGCATCATCGAGCGCGTGGAGCGCGACCCCGGCTGGCACGCCATCACCGAGGCGAGCCGCCCGGCGCCGGAGCCGGTCTCGGCCTCCGCCATCGCCGCCGCGAGCCGGCAGGTGGCGCACACCGTCAAGGCCGCGGCCATCGTCGCGTTCACAGACGGCGGCAGCACGGCGCTGCGCGTCGCGCGGGAGCGTCCGGATTGCCCGGTGCTGGGCGTGAGCACAAACCTGTCAACCGCACGGCGGCTTGCGGTGGTGTGGGGCGTGCACGCGCTGGTGACGTCTGAGACGCACACGATGACGGAAGCGGTGACGCGGGCCACGCGGCTGGCGCGCGGCGAAGGGATCGCGGCGTCGGGACAGGAGGTGGTCGTGACGGCCGGCGTGCCGTTCGGACAGCCCGGCACCACCAACTCGCTGCGCGTGGCGCTTGTGAGATAGGGCGTGGCAGACCTCGGCTGGATCGAGCGCGCGCCGGGCCGGCCGTATTTCATCACCGACGCCGGCGCCCCTTGGACGCCCATCGGGCAGAACGACGCCATAAGTTGGCCGGAATGGTGCGGCCTGCTGCGCCGCCGCGACCTTGGCGCCGTCAAGCGGCATTTGGCCTACCTGCGCGACAGCGGCGTGACCTGCTTGCGGTTCATGCTGGAATACGCGCAGACCGGCGAGCACTTCTTCGAGCAGCCGGCCGGCATCTTCAACCCGGCGTTGGTGCAACTGTGGGACGACCTGTTCCGGCTCGCGGCGGCGGCCGGGCTGCGCGTCCTGCTGACCCCGTTCGACACGTACTTCCATTGGGTGCGCTGGGACCTGCACCCCTACAATGCCGCCAATGGCGGCCCCTGCCCCGACCGCACCAGCCTGCTGGTGCATCCGGGCGTGCGGGCGCTGGTCAAGGCGCGGCTGGCCTTCGCCACTGGGCGTTGGGGCGGGAGCGGCGCCCTGTTCGCCTGGGACCTGTGGAACGAGATGCACCCGGTGCAGGGCGAGGACCGGCCCGACTGCTTCGACGACTACATCGGCGACGTCGGGCCGTTCCTGCGCGACCTGGAACGGCGGCTGCACGGCCGGGCGCATCCGCAATGCGTGTCGGTGTTCGGGCCGGAGCTGCATTGGAAGCCCTGGCTGAACGCGCCGGTGTTCCGCCACCCGGCGCTCGATTTCGCCAACAACCATTTCTACGAGGAAGGCACCATCGACGACCCGCGGGACACCGTCGCCCCGGCGCTCGCGGTGGGCCGGCTGGTGCGGGAGGCGCTGGCGGAGATCACCGACCAGCGCCCGTTCTTCGACAGCGAGCACGGCCCGATCCACGCCTTCAAGGACCATGGGATCACCTTGGCCGAGCCGTTCGACGACGAGTACTTCCGGCACCTGCAATGGGCGCATCTGGCGTCCGGCGGCGCGGGCGGCGGGATGCGCTGGCCGAACCGCGACCCGCACGGCCTGACGCCCGGGATGCGCCGGGCGCAAAAGGGTTTGGCCGACTTCCTGCCGCTGGTGGACTGGCCGCGTTTCGACCGCCGTCCCATCGAGGCGGGCGTCGGCGATCCGGCCGTGGCGTGCTTCGCGTGCGGGGACGCGCGGCAGGCGGTGCTGTGGCTGCTGCGCACCACGCCGCTGCTGCCGGATGGCCGGGTTGATCCGGACTGCCGCTCGGCCGTGTCGGTGCGGGTGCCGGGACTGGCGGCCGGGCCGTATTGGGCGACGATGTGGGACACGCGCGCCGGCTGCCAGGCCGGCCGCGTGCCGGTTCTGGCCGAGGCCCAAGGGGCGAGGCTCGACATGCCGGCGATGCCTGCGGACGTTGCGGTATCAATCCAGCCTGCGTAGGGTTGCCGGCGACCCGGGCGTGTGTTCGTATCACGCGCAATCCGGCCACCAGAGCCACATAGGGAGTTGAAACCATGGGGCTGCCCCATCTAACCCGCCGGGCATTCGCGTCCGCCGCCGCGGCGGCCGCGGCCTTTCCGCGCCTTGCCCGCGCCGAGGACACGATCAAGATCGGCGCCGTGTTCCCTTCCACCGGACCCGCGGCGGAAGCCGGCAAGCTGCAGTTGAACGGCGCGCGCCAGGCGCTGGAGATGGTCAACGAGAAGGGCGTGCTGGGCCGCAAGCTGGAGCTGATCGTCGAGGACGACCAGACCACCAATCCCGGCGCGGTGCTGGCGTTCAGCCGGCTGTCCGGCCGGCCGGAGATCGCGGCGTTCATCGGCTCGATCCGCAGTACCCAGGTGCACGCCATGGCGCCGGACGTGCTCAAGGTCGGCAAGCCCATGATGTTCGGCGGCACCGACCCGACGCTCACGCAGCAGGGCAACAAGTGGCTGTTCCGCTGCCGCCCGAACGACAGCTACTCCGCCAAGGTGATCGCCGAGTTCGGCGCAGGCGACCTCAAGAAGCAGAAATGGGCGGTGATCTACTCGACCGACGCTTTCGGCACCAACGGGTCCAAGGCGCTGGAAGCGGCGCTGAAGGATCGCGGGATCACTCCGGTGCTGATGCAGGGCTACACCAACCAGGCGTCGGACTACACCGCCGTCGTCTTGGCGGTGCGGCAGTCGGGCGCGGATATCGTCGGCAGCTACTTCACCTTCGAGAGCGACCTCGGCATCTTCGCCCGCCAGCTTCGGCAGCTCGGCGTGACGCTTCCCTGGGTAGGGTCGCCGTCCATCGTCAACACCACGGCGCTGAACCTCGCGGGCCGCGCGCTGTTCGGCACCTATGGCGTCGCGGACTATGCCGCCGACGCGACCCCGGCGTCCAAGGCCTTCGCCGCCCGCTACCAAGCCCTTTATAAGGCGACGGCGGATGGCCAGTCCTCCTGGACGTTCGACGCGGTGAACCTGCTGG
>JAABUX010002138.1_pt1 | contig 28457 bp, 31 predicted proteins | sample 5561851 | NCBI WGS metagenome assembly JAABUX01 (sample SAMN10711883, study PRJNA513361) | rock metagenome | isolation source: Antarctica rocks | place: Antarctica: Victoria Land, Richard Nunatak red sandstone | collected 2016-01-03 | reverse complement strand
AAGGCGGGCCGCCCGCGATCGCGCCACACGATGATGCCGTCGCGATCGCTTTTCTTTGTGACGAGTTGCGCGCCGACGAGAAACGACACCGCCACGTTTTCGAGCGCACGACCCGCGTGCAGATCGACGCACCAGACCACGAGCCCCTCGGGAGATTCTTTCGTGAGCAACCCGAGCGCCGTGCGGTTCACCCACACCTGTTGCACGGCGTCGCCGCGCCGCGCTTCGACGACGAAGAATCCCTCGCGCGTGCCCAGCGGCAACGTGACGTCGCTCGTTTCGAACCGGTACCCCGGAGGCGGCGCGAAGCGCCATCGCGCGACGGCCGTGCGCCGGCTCGTATCGAGTGCGCGCGCCGTCCGATTGGCGCCCGCGACGATCACGTCGGCCGGATCGACGCTATATGCCGCAAAGTCCACGGGAGCACCCGAGTACGTATCGAGCCGCACCGACGCCGTTTTCCACGGCACGGCCGTATCGCGCGCGTAGAGCGCGAAATACGCGTCCCATTGATGGCGGTCGAGCAGCGGACGCGCGGCGCGCGCGGAGGTCGCGCTCAGCGCCATCACCGCGAGCAAGACGAACGCGACGAAACGCAAGCGGCTAGAACGAAGCGTCGTAAAACAGTCGACCCTGCGTCCCCTGAGGAACGCGGAATCCGACCGTGTACTCGTGCGATTCGTCCTTCTGCAAGACGCCCGCGTAGTTGCTGATGCCGATGAGCGCGGCGTTCCCGGTTTCGAGTCCCAGGAAGCGTCGCTTATCGAGATCCTCGATGATGAAGTGATCGATCTTCGGCAGGAGCGGCGTCCCCGTATCGTTGGTCCATTTGAAGCGGATCACGTAATATTCGTCGTTGGAGGCTCCGACCGCGTCGCTCGTGCCATACGTGCGCATCTCCTTGACTTCGATACTCGCGCCAGGACGCACGAACCCGTTCGTACTCACGGTCTTGGAATCGGGCGCCTGCGTCGGTTCTTTGCAACCGGCGAGCCCGAACAACGCGGTGAGTCCGACGAGAAGTGTGGAGCGTTTCACGACCACCGCGTTTCGCCCGTGTTGCGCAGGCATCCCCCGCGCACGTGCGTAAGCGCGATTCCCTGTGACTTTCGAACCCGGACCCACATCGTTGCATTGCCGATCCTGCGGGCTCGAAGAGGCCCCCGGCACGCCGCGCCGCGCGAAGATCGGACGCACGTATCAAGTCGTGATCGCCTGCGCGGCCTGCGGTACGTCGTTCGTCATGCTCTCGCGGAACTAGCGCGCGATGCGTTTGCGCTTTCGACGCGCGCCCGCCCTACTCGCAATCGTCGTCGCCGCCTCGTTCGGCCTTCCGGCGCGAGCGAACGCACCCGCCGCGCCGTCGCGTCGCGCACCCGACCTCTCGCATTTCTCGCCGCGAACCCCGTTGCGTCCCGTGCACACCGAGTACGTCGTCGAGACCAATCGCTTGGGACAGGTGACGCGCGTGCGCGCGGTCCGTCCGTCCGACGATCCGCCGTTCAACGCGCTGACGTACGGCAACGCGTTGCAGACGTTCATTCGCACGACCGCGGGCGACGCCGTCTCGGGCACGTATCGGCTCGGGTACGATTATAATCCGCAGTCGAAGAACGTGCGGCGTAGCGTGCTCCTCGTGCACTCGGGCGGCGTGGATCCCAACGCCCCCGGTGCAGTGCTGGTCGAAGCCGAAAAACTTCGTAAACAAAAGCAGAAGGCGCGCGTGCAAGCGCAAGCACAGGCGACCGCGCTCCCCGATCTCAAGCACATTACCGGCAAGCGTCGCTAGCGTGCTCGCTGGCGCCATGCTCGACCCGCTCGACCTGCTCGCACGCACGAGTCATGCCCTCGCTTTCGCGCCGGGGGCGTTGCCGCCCATGGCGCTGCGTCGTATCGCAGAGGCCGGTCGACTGTCGCCGTCGCTCTACAACACGCAGCCCGTGCGGTTCGTGGTGGTCCGCGAGCGCGACGCGTACGCGTCGTTGCGCGCCGGCTGCAACAAGTCGCGCGACACGTTCGTGAAAGCGCGCAAAGTGTTCGCCGCGATGAACAAGCGCCTCAACCATCCACTCTTCGTCGCGGGCTTACAGCGCCAGCTCGCGGGCGACGTGCTGCCGCCACACGGGTATGCGATCGTGCCGCTCCACGACGATCGGCTCACGGAATCCGTTGAAGCCGCATCGTGCGCGCTGATGGCGATGCAATTCGAGGCGACGGCGCTCGGCCTCGCGAGCGCCTTCTGCAGTTGGACGCGCGGCCTGTCGTTTCAGAAAGACATGGTCGCCATGCTCGGCGTTCCCGAGGGATACAAACCGTTCACGAGCCTCATCGTCGGATTACCGGTGACGCCGCTCGCCGCAACGGAGAAAGTGCGACGGGCGTTCGACGATGCCGTCACGTGGATCTAAGGGCAAGCGCGACGGCACCTCGCCGCACGACGATGCCGTAGCGAAGCAATCCGCGCGCGAGTTCGACCCGATGAAATGGTGGCTGCGCAGCCGCGACGGGATCGACGAGATCCAAGATCGCGATATCGCGCGCAGTTGTACCGGCAAAGACGGCTATCGCACCGAAGCCGATGCACGCGCGCATGCCGCGATGAACGGCATGTCGGGCGTACTCTTTACCTACCGCTGCACGTACTGCGACGACTGGCATCTCACGCGCCGCCGTACGTAGCGCCAATTAGCGACCTTACTTGGCCAAAAACGGCTTGCCTTCGTGCGCGACGAGGAGACTGTGCATGTCGCTTGCGTGCTCTTCTTCGGTTTCCAAGATCTTTTCGAGCATCCGGCGCGTCGTCGGATCGCCCAACTCGAAATAGCGAATGAGTTCGCGATAGTGATCGACGGCAATGCGTTCCGCAACGTAGTTTTCTTTGATCATCTCGACGAGATCATCCGCGGTCCCGTACTCAGAGGCCGATCGCGACGCAAGACCCTCGGGGTTGAAGTTCGGCGTACCGCCGAGCTGATCGATGCGCTCCGCAATCATCATCATATGTTCGCGCTCTTCATCCGCATGTTCGGCGAACTCACTACGCACGCCCTCGCTGCTGATGCCCGTCGCTGCGATCGAGTGCATCGTGTAGCGCAACACGCAGACGATCTCGGTTGCGAGCACGTTTTGCAATATCTCGACGGTTTTCGAGACGTCGCCCCCGTAGGTCGCCGTGTCGTTTTCAGTCTCCAGATGTTCCTTCGCGCGCCTACGGAGTTCGGTCACGTCCGTGAGGAACGGCTGGTCGGTCGTCGGCGCTTTTGAAGTCATACATTCGTTATTTCCCACCCGCTCAGGATGCAATCATGGGTCGACCGTCTCGTTGTTTGCTCATGCCAAGACGATCCAGGTCGGCGCGTGATCGCTGGTCTTTTCCTTCGCGCGAACGTCCCGATCCACGCCAGCCGCCACCAGCCGAGACGCGACCGCCGGGCTAAGCAACAGGTGGTCGATGCGCAGGCCAGCGTCGCGGCCAAACGCGTTACGAAAGTAATCCCAAAACGTATATATCCGCTCCGCTGGGTGAAGCGTGCGCAGCGCATCCGTCCAGCCCTGGGCGGCGAGCCGATGGAACGCGTCTCGAATTTCGGGGCGAAAGAGTGCATCGTCCAACCAGCGCTCGGGCTTGTAAACGTCCATATCCGTCGGCATGACGTTGAAATCGCCGGCGAGGATGACCGGAACCTCGCGCGCGAGCAGGCTCGCTGCGTAGTGCGAGAGCGCATCGAACCAGGCGAGTTTATAGTCGAATTTCGGGCCCGGCGCAGGATTGCCATTTGGCAAGTAGAGACAGCCGATGAGTACGCCACGCACCGTCGCTTCGATGTAACGTGACTGCGACGCGTCAGGCTCGTCCGGCAAGCCGCGTCGCGTCTCGACCGGAGGTTCGCCGCGAGCCAAGATCGCGACCCCATTCCAACTTTTCTGCCCCAGCCAAACCGCGCCGTAGCCGGCTTCTCGAATCGCCGCTTCCGGAAACTTTTCCTGTGGTGCCTTCAGCTCCTGAAGGCAAACAACATCCGGCTCCGCGTCGGCGAGCCACGCGAGCAACACCGGAAGCCGCCCGTTGACCCCGTTCACATTGTAGGTCGCAATCTTCATTTCGAACGCAGTAGCGCGAGCTTCAATGAATCGCCTGCGCGCCGCCTGACGCAGGCTTAGTACGTGAGTGCCGCGATCTTGCGGACCGTTCGTTCGTCTGCGACGGTGCGGACCATGAAGTCGGCGACGTCGGCGCGTGAGATGCTGCTTCCGCCCTCAGGCACGAAACGATCGTTCGCGCGGTACAGTCCCGTGCGCGGACCATCGGTGAGCCGGCCCGGACGTACGATCGTGTAGACGAGGCCGCTCGCTTCGAAGAGCGCTTCCATGCGTCGCATATCGACGAGCACGTTCTTGAGCAGAAACGGCATGACGATTCGGCGTGCGAAGAAGTTCATGTTGGGGTCGTCTTCCGCGCCCGCGGATGAGATCGCAAAAACGCGCGTGATGGCGCTACGCTGCATGGCGGCGATCGTGTGCGCGGCCGCCTGCGAATACAACGTCGTCGGCCCGGTGCCGTCCGAGCCGAGCGCCGAGAAGACGACGTCGCAGCCCGCGACCGTCGTCTCGACCGCGCCCGGATCGCGCGCGTCGCCCTCGATCACGCCGATCGCGCCGAGATCGCCCGGGAGCTTGCGGCGATCGCGCACGAGCGTCTTCACGTGGTCGCCGTTCTCACGCGCGATCGCGATGAGCCACCGACCCACACCGCCCGAGCCGCCCAGAATTGCAACGCGCATGGCGCGGGGGATTCGCGCTTTCGCGGCGCAGAAGCCTCGCACGTCATGCGATTTGTGAGTTTTCATCACGCCGGAGCTGTCCGTTCGGGCATCCTCGAGGGCGAGACGATCCGTCCGTTCGTCGCGGAGATCACGTCGATCGGCGACTATCTCGCGCAAGAAGCTCCCATGCGTGCGTCGCTACCGACCGGCGACCCGATCGCGCTTGCGAACGTCGCGCTCGCCTCACCCGCACGCCCGAAGAAGAACGTCTTCTGCGTCGGCCGCAATTACAAGGGCCACGCGGAGGAAGTCGCTCGCGCGCGCGGCATTCCGCTGAACCTACCGCCCGTGCCGACGTTCTTCACCAAAGCTCCGACCGCGATCGCCGATCCCGACGCGACGCTCCATCTCACCGCCGCGATTTCGCCGCAGTACGACTGGGAAGCCGAACTTGCGGTCGTTATCGGAACGCGCTGTCGCGACGTCGCCGAAGCCGATGCGCTCGGCGTCGTGTTCGGGTACACGTGTCTCAACGACGTCACCGCGCGCGACGTACAAAAAGATCACGGTCAATGGTTCAAAGGCAAGAGTCTCGACGATTCATGCCCGATCGGTCCGTGGATCGTCGGCGCGGACGAGATCGACGATCCGCAACGGCTCGATATCGCGATGCGCATCGACGGCGAGATCAAACAATCGGCGAACACCGAGACGATGATTTTCGACGTGCGACGCATCATCGCCGAACTCTCGCGCGGCATGACGCTCGAACCCGGCGACATCATCGCCACGGGGACGCCCGATGGCGTCGGCATGGCGCGCACCCCGCCCGAATTCTTGCGCGACGGCACGACGATGGAAGTGGAAATCGCGGGCATCGGCATCCTGCGCAACACCGTCGCGTTGCACTGAAGCGGCCTACGCGCGCGCCTCGACCGCGAGCACGACGGGTGTTGCCGGTTTGAGCAGCGCGCGCGTGTCGATCGCGAGCGGAGCATCGTCCGTGCGACGCAGTCGGAACCGTTGCGCGATCGTCGCGATGACGAGCGACGCTTCCATGCGCGCGAACGGTTCGCCGATACACATCTTGCTGCCGCCGCCGAACGGAAAGAACGCGAACTTCGTCACGTTCGTCGCGGACTTGCGTTCGGGTCGGAACGTGAGGGGCTCGGGGAAGAATCGTGGGTCGCGCTGCATGACGTACGGACTGACGAACACGCTCGCGCCTGTTGGGATGCGGTAGCCGCCGAGTTCGATGTCGTGCGTCGGTCGTCGTGCGAACGCCGGTGCCGGTGGATACAGGCGCAGCGCTTCGTCGAAGACTGCGGCCGTGTAGGTGAGCTGGGGCAGATCGCCCGCCACCGGTGCGCGCGCGCCGCAGACCGCATCGATCTCGGCGTGCAGCTTCGTTTCCACCTCCGGATGGCGCGCGAGCAGGGCGAAGGTCCACGTCAGTGCGTTCGCGGTCGTCTCGTGGCCCGCGAGCACGAGCATACAGATCTCGTTGCGGATCGCGGCATCCGCGAGGCCGCGGCCGTCTTCGTCGCGTGCGGCGAGCAGCATCCCCAGCAGATCGTCGCTGCCGCCCGCGCCGCGTTCCCGCGCCACGAGCGGTGCGACGATCGCTTCGAGTCGCGCGCGTTCGCGTGGAAAGAGCAAGCTCGCGCGATTGGGAAAGGCGCGGCGCAACGGACCGACGAGCGGTCCCGCGAGTGCGAGCAGAGCCGCGAGCGCGCCGCCGCGCGCGGTGACGCTTGCGAGAACGTGCGCGATCTCACTCGCGCCATCGCGCAGGCTCGTGCCGAAGAGCGCGGCGCCGACCGCCGCGAGCGTGAGCCGCGCCATCTCGACGCCGACGTCGACGCGGTCGCCCGCGCCCCAACTCGCGAGCACGCGCTCGGTCTCGTCGACGACGATCGCGCCATAATGCGCGACGCGCGCGCGATGGAACGCCGGCTGCATGAGACGACGGCGCGCGAGATGCGCGGGATCGTCCGTGGTGAGCAAGCCGACGCCGACGAGTTCCCGCAGCAGTAACGCACCCGTATCGCGTACGAAGACGTGCTGCCGCGTGACGAGCACGTCTTCCACGAGGGCCGGATCGCTCGCGAAGACGATGCGCTGCGGACCCAGCGGCACGCTCGCGACCGGCCCGTAGCGAGCCGCGAGATCGGTAAAGTACGAAAGGATCGATCCCGCCGCCGCCGCGCGGACGAACGCCGCAGCGCCGGCGAGCCCCGGCCCGGGCGGAAGCGGCGCTCGCACGAGGGCGCTCAAAGCGCTCCGGTCGCGGCGTGCAGTTGGACCGCGTCTCGATGGTAGCGCCACACCGGAAAGAGCATGAGCACCTGTTCGTGTGCGCCCACGTCGTCGAACGAGGTGACGGCGACGAACGTCCCATCGCGTCCGGAGATGCTCGCGAGTTCTTCGCACACGCGAAGCGCGAGCGCCTCACCGCCGAGCACGATCGTTCGCACTTCGAGTCCCGGGACGGTTACGATCTCGTCATTCACACGCTCGAGCGCTTCTCGCAAGCGCGGGGCCTTCCCCGGCCCGTGCGAGCGCGGTATGGCGCTATCCGCGGCGACAGCGGTCGCTACAGTACCGAACCTCGTCCCAGGTCCGCGCCCACTTCTTGCGCCACGCGAATGGCAGGCCGCAACGCACGCACCGCTTCTCGGGCAGGTTAGCCTTCTTCACGCCCCGCATCGCTCGTTTGACGCCGCGGTCGACCGGGCGGCGTCAAAGGACACCGTGATCGGTTCCATCTTTTCAGTCTTCGTGGCGCTGTCGTTTCTCGCACTCGGCGCCGGTGCGTACGCCGCGCCCGCAAAGCTCGCCGAAAACTATGGCCTTCCCAGCGCCGATCCGACGGTGCATGGCTACGTGCGCGCACTCGGCGCGCGCGACGCCGTGCTCGGCCTCATGATTTTTACGTTTCTCATCGCGAAAAGTCGTGGAGCCGTCGGTGCAACCGTCGCGCTCTCGGCGCTGGTTGGCGCGAGCGACTTCCTCATCGTGTACGGCGCGCGCGGGACGAGTGCAAAATCGAGCCTCGCGATCCACGGCGTCGGAACCGTCGGACTCATCGCGGTGTGGGGCCTCATTCGCTCGGGACTCTGAAGTCGGGCGAGGAACGGTCCCGCTCGAACGGGTACAAATTCCGGCCGTCGTCCATCGGCGCCGCGTTTGCACGTGGCGCCTCGTTACATAAGGAGTTTCCATGCTGATCGGCGTTCCGACCGAAATCGTCCCGGGCGAGCGACGCGTCGCGCTCGTTCCCGAAACGGTCGCGAAGCTGGTGAAGGACGGCCACACCGTGCTCGTCCAGCGCGGCGCGGGAACCGCCGCCTCGTTCGTCGATGACGCGTACGCACAAGCGGGCGCGACGCTTGCGGCCGATGCGGCCGAAGTGTATGCGAAAGCAGAATTCGTCGCGAAGGTCGCGCGCCCGACATCGGACGAGCTCGCCAACATGCGCGCGGGACAGACGTTGCTCGCTTTTCTTTCCCCCCTCGGCGATGCGGCGTCGGTCGAAGCGTACGCGAACGCAAAGATCACCGCGCTCTCGATGGACGCGATTCCGCGCACGACGCGCGCGCAAGCGATGGACGCGCTCTCGTCGCAAGCGAACATCGGCGGCTACAAGGCCGTTATCCTCGCCGCGGCTGCATCGCCGCGCTTCTTCCCGATGCAGACGACGGCGGCCGGGACGATTCCGGCGCAAAAAGCGTTCGTGATCGGTGCCGGCGTCGCGGGCCTGCGTGCGATCGCGACGGCGAAACGCCTGGGCGCGATCGTCTCGGGCTACGACACGCGACCGGCGGTGAAGGAACAGGTGCAGTCGCTCGATGCCGCCTTCGTCGAGATCGATCTCGGCGCGTCGGGCGAAGGTACGGGCGGCTACGCGCGCGCGCTCACGCCGGAAGAATCGGCGAAGCAGCAACGCATTCTCACGCGGTACATCCACACGGTCGACATCGTGATCACGACGGCTGCCGTGCCGGGCCGCAAGGCGCCCGTGCTCGTCACCGAGGATGCCGTGCGCGGCATGCGGCCGGGCTCCGTCATCGTCGATCTCGCGGCCGAAACCGGCGGCAACTGTGCGCTCACGAAGTCGGGCGAGACGATCGATGTCGGCGGCGTGACGATCGTCGGCGCGACGAACTTGCCATCGACGATGCCGTTCGACGCGAGCGTCCTGTACTCGCGCAACATCGCCGCACTCTTGGGACTCATCGGCAAGGGCGGCACGCTCGTGCTCGACGAGTCCGACGAAATCGTCGCGGGCACGATGCTCGTGCGCGACGGCACGATCGTCCACGAAGCAACCAAAGCCGCACTCGCCGGGAGCACGAAGTGAACGTCGCCCATCTCTTATCGGAACTCACGATCTTCGTTCTGGCCGTCTTCGTCGGCGTCGAATTGATCTCGAAGGTTCCGCCCACGTTGCACACGCCGCTGATGTCGGCGACCAACGCCATTCACGGCATCGTCCTCGTCGGCGCGCTCCTCATTGCGGTCGTCCTCTCACCGCAGCTCGGGCCCGTACTCTCGATTCTCGCCGTCTTCCTCGCGTCGCTCAACGTCTTCGGCGGCTACGTCGTCACGCAGCGCATGCTCGCGATGTTCAAGGCCAAACCCGTCGGCGCCGCCGGGCCCGCGGTGAAGAAGAAAGATCCGCTGCTCATCGTGCTGACCGAAGAGGGCGTGCAGTAGATGGAGACGTCCGTCGGCGGAGCGACGCAACTCCTCATCACCACGGCCTATCTCATCACGGGTGTTTGCTTCATCGTCGGTTTGCGGCTGATGAATTCGCCCGCGACCGCTCGCCGAGGCAACACGGTCTCGATCGCCGGCATGACGATCGCACTCGGCGCGACGGGTTTCCAACTGAACTTCGCGACCGCGTGGTGGATCGGATTGATCGGCCTCGGTGCCGGCGCGGGTGTCGGCATCTACTTCGCGCGTGCGGTCAAGATGACGGCGATGCCGCAGATGGTCGCGATCTTCAACGGGTGCGGCGGCGGCGCGGCGGCGATGGTCGCGAGCGCGGAATACATCAAACTCGATCCGGCAAATCAACCCGTACCGCTCGACCTCTCGATCGCAAGCGTGCTCACCGCCGTCATCGGCGCGATCAGTTTCACGGGCTCGATCGTCGCGTTCTTGAAACTTCAGGAGTTGATGACCGGCCGCCCGATCGTTTATCCGGGACAACAGGTCGTCAACGCGCTGCTCGCACTCGTTGCGGTCGCCGGCGTCGTGTGCGTTGCGATCGGCTACCAGCCGCTGCCGGCCTTTTTCGCGGCGCTCGTCGCGGCTGCGATGCTCGGCGTGCTCTTCGTGTTGCCGATCGGCGGTGCGGACATGCCCGTCATCATCTCGCTGCTCAACTCGTTCACGGGCCTCGCGGCCGCGCTGACCGGCTTCGCGCTCTCCAACGACGTGCTCATCATCTCGGGCGCGCTCGTCGGTGCATCGGGTACGCTCCTCACGCTGATGATGGGCAAAGCGATGAATCGCAGCGTCGCAAACGTGCTCTTCGGCGCGTTCGGCGCGGCACCGAAAGCAGGCGCCGGCGGCGGCTCGTCGGTCTCCGCCGATGCGACGATTCGCGAGTCGTCCGTCGACGATGTCGCACACATGCTCGCGAGCGCGACGCAAGTCGTCATCGTTCCCGGCTACGGCATGGCCGTCGCCCAAGCGCAACACGCCGTGCGCGAACTCGCCGATCAACTCGAAGCGAAGGGCGTCGAGGTGAAGTACGCAATCCACCCCGTTGCCGGCCGCATGCCCGGGCACATGAACGTGCTGCTCGCGGAAGCGAACGTGCCGTATCCGTCGCTGATCGATATGGAAGATATCAATCCCGAATTTCCCAAGACGGACGTCGCGCTCGTGATCGGCGCGAACGATGTCACGAACCCCGACGCGCGTACGAACACGGGCTCGCCGATCTACGGCATGCCGATCCTCGACGTCGACGCCGCTACGAAGGTCGTCGTGATGAAGCGCTCGATGAAGCCGGGCTTTGCCGGCATCGACAACCCGCTCTACGCGCTCGAGAACACATCGATGCTTTTCGGCGACGCGAAGGCCTCGGTCGACAAACTCGTGACGGCGGTCAAGGCAATCCACGAGTAAATGCAAATCAAGCCCGTGGTCTCGAAACTCTAATCGTCTATTTTCAGCTACCGCCATCGACACTAAAACAGGCTGGAAGACCTATCTGGACCCGTGAGGAATGTACCACAGATGGACTCGGAAGCGCCTGAACAAGCTCGGTTGGGCAATACGATTGTCGAAGCGCTTCTGAATTTTGTGACTACAGAGTCGACGATCACTGACGCAATGGCGATTCTTGAACAAGACGTATGCAAGTTGTTGAGTGACCAGTACCCTATAGCAACAAAGCTCTACGCAAGTGATGTCTTACTGCCGCCAGCTGGTGTTAACATCGATCCTCGTAGCGGTCAACCTCAAATTGGTTTTCTGCTAAAGTCAGCAGACGGCAATAAGATAATCCAGCTGCGCAACAATGGCTTCTCGATTAGCAAATTAAGGCCTTACGATGGTTGGGACAAATTGGCAGGGGAGGCAGTCGACATTCTGGCGTTATACTCCGACCGACTTGCCGCTTTCCAGGTCCTTACTATTGGAACTCGTTACTTAAATTTTGTTCATATTCCAAGTGGCCAACCCATGGAGAAGTATTTAACGTGTTACCCGCAAGTTGGCCCTGAGTTTCCTCAGGTCGTTTTGAACTATCGTTACGTTGCAACGCTTCCATTAGACGAGAAGTTAAATACAGTAACAATCGGCATGGCGCCAATAAAGTCAGAAAGACAGGGGTTTGAAAATATCCTATTGGATCTGGATTTCACCGTACGAAGGGACGTAGCGGTTGGACTACGCGAGCAGCTTTCCTCATTACGAAAAAAAAAGAATGATGTTTATTGGAATACCATTACAGCTGAGATGCGCGAGTTATTAAATGCCAGCAATTAATTCTGGAGATTCAACGCTTGTCGACTCGCCGTCACAACCGCTTTGGTACTCGCAAAACAAAGATGTATTGGTTCCAACCGTAGCTCTGGCAATTAGCGCTTTTATTCTCTTTCGCGAAATTTTCAGCAAAGCAAACAAGGCAATTGAGCAACAGGGTACTTCTGACCGAGCTCGCGAGCGCGCGGGTTGGATACTTAAAGCGCTTGAGGCAAAACAGCTTATGCCGGTGCATGTCTCCGAACTTATTAGTGAACACGGCATTGGTTTTGCATTTGAAAGCCGCGGTCATCACGCTGAGATTGAAATATTGGAGAACAGCGAAACCTATATCTCACTCTTTGATCTGGAAGGCCCAATTACAGTAGAGGCTTCCTCAGTTTTAGATCCAGATGATGCAGCACCGGCGGTTGGTCGAATTTTCGAGTATCTAAAAACGTAATTGTGATTCCGCAAAGCCCGAATGGCAGAAAACATGACGATCAGTTCTTGCCGCATGAAGAGCTATATCGCGCAGTCGCCTCCCAAGATCTTTACCCCGACGGCAACCTGATTTCGTTCAGATGCATCGAAGGAGATTTTCCCGGTGTTTCGGTTAATCGACAGAAATACAGCGCTCCCGCCGATGTTTTACATCCTAACTGCTGCGGTTCGGCTTCACGCGAAGGCTGGGGAGTGATGGTTTCCTCGGTCGACTCAATAGTAGTACTCCGAGCCACGACTGCAGAAAATAAAGCCGAGCTTCGTAGGACGTTTAATGCAAGAGTTTTTCATACTCCGCTTGGGACATGTTACGCGCATAGTGAAATCGATTGCACATTAGTGGATGAGCCCGACCGCACTAAACCGTCCCCGATTGTGAAACGTGAGCTTAGAGCAGCCATAGCGAGATCATTTCGGATAGTTATAAAGCCAGCTAAGTAGTGACCAAAGCGGCTTAAATTAAACGATCTTACAGTTCTTCAATTCATTATTAGTCAGAACTCCTGCCCACACTTCGAAGGCACTGGCCTTATCGCTTCTCGAACGGCAAATTCGCGATCTTGCTAAATCCGTTATGTTGCACGTGATCGGCGCGACGACGTGACCAACCCCGATGCACACACAAACACGAACTTGCCGATCTACGACATGCTAATGCTCGACGGCGACGCGGCGACCAGTTTCGTCGTCAGAAAACGGTCGATGAGGGCCGCAATTGCCGGCATCGACAACCCCCTCTACGCGCTCGAGCACACGTCGATTCTCTTCGGCGACGCGAAAGCCTCGGTCGATAAGCTCGTGACGGCGGCCAAGTCGCGACACGAATAAACGGGAGCTAGTTCGTTGGAAGCGCGCCGACCCGCGTCAGAGCGGGAAATGCGCGCTCGATCGCCGCGATCTCGCTCGGCTCGAGCGTGACCTCGCCCGCCGCAGCATTTGCCTCGACGTGCGCGATGGCGTTCGCCTTGGGGATGACGAATGCGAGCGGATCGCGAGCGAGAAACGCGAGGACGATTGCTTCCACCGAGACGCCGTGCGATACGGCGATCTCGCGGAGGATCGTTTCGCCGTGGTTCGTTTTCGTACGTGCGAGCGGCGTGTATGCGACGAGAGCGCTCGCATGTTCGCGCGCCCAGGGCAGTTCGTGCGCTTCCGGCGTGCGCTCGTCGAGGTTATACAACACTTGATTACACGCGATAGCGACGCTCGCGGGAAGCGCTGCGGATGCTTCGCGCAGATCCCACGGATCGAGATTGCTCACACCGATCGAACGCGCTTTACCCGATGCGACGCAGTCGGCAAGGCCCGCCATCGTTTCTTCGAGCGCGACGTCGCCGCGCCAGTGGAGCAGGAAGCAATCGACGTAATCGGTGCGCAGTCGCCGCAAACTCCGCTCGCACGCGGTCGCGACGCCCGCACGCGTCGCATTCGACGGAAGCACCTTCGTTACGACGAAAAGCGACGCGCGCTCGTACGGCGCGATCGCTTCGCCGACGAGTTCTTCCGAGCGGCCATCGCCGTACATCTCGGCGGTGTCGACGTGCGTCATGCCGAGATCGATGCCGCGCCGTAACGCCGCAACGTCGGGTACGGGCCAGGTACCTTGCCCGATCACGGAAACCTCGACACCCGTCGAGCCGAAGCGTTTGGTCTTCACGGGCGCGTCGTACCCGCGACGGTGCGGCCTACTACGGCAACCGCTACGGCAGCCGCTCCAGCATCGCCATCATTGCGCGCGTCTTCGTATTGTAGGGCGGCGCGAGCATCGGTGCGAGCGAGGCCTTCGTCTGGCGCATCACGGCGCGCTCGTGCGAGAACGCCTTGAAGCCGAAGATGCCGTGGTAGCTGCCGAGACCGCTCTCGCCGATTCCACCGAAGGGCAAATTGTGATTGGCGAGGTGGAGGATCGTATCGTTGACGAGCGTGCCGCCGGCGCTCGTGCCGTCGAGAATCTTCTCCACGGTCCGCTCGAGCTTCGAGAACGCGTAGAGCGCGAGCGGTTTCGGGCGTGCGTTGATCTGCGCGAGCGCGTCGTCGAGCGACGTGTAGGTGAGCACGGGCAATACCGGCCCGAAGATTTCGTCGCGCATGATCGGCGCGTCGAAGCCCACGTTCGAGAGCACCGTCGGCGCGATGTAGCGCTGCGAGGCGTCGGTTTGGCCGCCGACTTCGACCTTCGCGCCGGCCTCGACGGTCGCCGCGAGCAGGCCGTCGATGTGTTTGAAGTGGCCGTCGTCGATCATGCGGCAGAAATCGGGCGTCGTTTTCCGCGCGTCGTCGCTCGCGCCGTACATCTTTGCGACGCTCCGCGCGAGCCCGTCGAGGAACGGGCGTTCAACCGACTCGTGCACGAGCACGTAGTCGGGGGCGACGCACGTCTGGCCGCCGTTCATGAATTTGCCCCATGCGACGCGGCTCGACGCGTGCGTGAGATCCGCTGCGGCGTCGATGATGCAGGGCGACTTGCCGCCCAGTTCCAGCGTCACGCTCGCGAGATGTTCGGCAGCCGCCCGCATCACGATCTTGCCCACGCGCGTACTGCCGGTGAAGAAGATGTGGTCGAAGGGCAACTTCAAGAGTTCGGTCGCGGTTTCGACCTCGCCGCCGACCCAGGCGACGTCGTGCGGTACGAACGCTTCGGCGATGATCGACGCGAGCACGTCGCGCGTCGCGGGCGCCTTCTCCGACGGGCGCACGATCACGCGATTGCCCGCTGCGATCGCCGCGATGAGCGGCGCGAGCGTGAGATAGACGGGATAATTCCAGGGCGAGAGCACGAGCACGACGCCTTTGGGTTCGTACCGAAGCTCGGCATGCGAACCGAACACCATGAGCGGCGTGTCGACTTTTTGCGGCTTCGCCCACGACGCGAGCTTCGCACGTGCGTACTTCAATTCCGCAAGCGTGACGATCAGTTCGGTGAATTCCGACTCATCGGCGGATTTGCGAAAATCGGCTTCGAGCGCGCTCTTGAGTTCGGTGCGATGATTGCGCAGCGCACGTTCGAGCCGTTCGAGCTTCGCGCGACGATCCGCGATCGGAGGATTGGGCTGCGCGCGATAGCGGCGGCGTTGCTCGTCGAAGATGGTCGTGATGTCTTGAGCGTTCGTCGTGGGTCGTTCGGCGATCATCGTAACCTCCGGGGCTTCGGTTACGAGCGCTTTCCGCTTCGCGCGCGCCGGCTCCGCTCCGTCGCTCGCCGCGATGGAAAGCCGTCAACGCAAGCGCCAAGCGTACGCGTTCCAGGTGGGCACGAAGGCGTTAGGTGCGAAGCCGTGCAGCCGCCGTGCGTACGCGTAAATGTAGTTCGGATTGAAGAGATACACGATCGGCACGTCGCGCGCGATGCGCGCGTCGATCGCCGCGTACGCGTGCGCGCGGCGCGCACGATCGGGCTCCGCGGCCGCCTGCGTCTCGAGGCGGTCGACGTCGCGATCGCAGTAGCGCATGTAATTCTTCACACCGCCCGCGCACGCGAGGAGAAAGCGATCGTCGGGATCGGCGCCCATCGTCCATGGGACGTAGGCGAGATCGAATTTGCCGTTCGCGAGCGTCCCGCCGTCGCGTGCGGGTAAGAAGAGTTGCGCGTTCGAGATCGATTTGATCGTCACGTCGACGCCACGCTCGAAAAGTTCGCGCTGCACGAGCGCCGCCGCGCGGACGCCCGTCGTCGTTTCAGGGAACTGCACGTAGGTGAGGGCGAGCGGCCGGCCGTCTTTCGCACGCATACCGCCCGGCCCGCGGCGAAAGCCGGCCGCATCGAAGGCGCGGTCGGCGGCGGCGGGATCGTAGCGCGGTTCGCGCACGCGCGCATCGTACGCGAACGAGAATCGCGGCCGGTCGCTGTCCGCGACCGGGTAGGCGCCGAGGGTCACCTTCTTGGAAATGCCGTCGCGGTCGATGCTCTGCGCGAGCGCACGACGCACGCGCGCGTCGTCGAGCGGCGCGTGCGAGACGTTGAGGGCGAGGCCCGCGATCAGCGCCGTCGGCGTGTAAGCATAGGCGAGCGGCGCCGCGCCCCGCTTGAGGGCATCTGCTTGAACCGGCGCGACGAGGTTGAAATCGAGATCGCCGGATTGTAAGAGCGCGAGATTGCTCTGCGGGTCGGGCACGATGCGCACGTCGAGCCGTGCGATCGCGGGCGCGCCGCGCCAGTACCGCGCGTTCGCGCGGTAGAGCAACCGATCGCCGTGCGACCACGACACGAAGGTATACGGCCCGTCGCCAATCGTCGGTTTCGCGTTGAACGCCGCGGTTGCGAGCGGCCCGGCGCGCGCGAGCGCGTGCTCGGGCAGTACGTACTGCGGGCTCGTGCCGTACGTGAAGAATGTCGCGACCGCGGGCGCCCACGCGCGCGCGAGATGGAAACGTACGGTGTGTACGTCCGGCGCATCGGCGCGATCGATGAGATCGTATCCCTCATGCGAACCGACGGGATTGCGCGGATCGAGGATCGCGCGCAGCGTGAAGAGAACGTCGCGCGACGTGAGCGGCACGCCGTCGCTCCAACGCACGTTCCGGCGCAGTCGGTAGACGAGGGTGCGTCCATCGCTCGAGAGCCCGCCATTTGCGACGGTGGGTAACGTCTCGAGCAGTTCCGGCACGGGATTTCCGCGCGCGTCGAGATCGAAGAACGGTTCGAATGCGAGGTGCGCGAGCTGGCCCTCGACGTTGCCGGCGTCGGTGTGCGCGAAGAGCGGATTGAGATTCGTGGGATCGGCCGCGACGTCGAAGCGGAGCGTCGTGCGACGCGTCGCCGTGTCGCGCGAAACGCTCGGACTTCCACCGCCATCCGTACGCGTGCAACCTACAGCGAATATCGCGAGAACGCTCGCCAGCATGCAGGATGAAAGAATTCGGTTCCGCCGGAAACGCACGGCACAGGCGGTTGGCGCTCGTCGCGCGCAGTCCCGGTCCCGCACGTTCCCGTCGATGTAATGCCCGGAGGATGTCGTGCTCGGACCCATCGCGTTCATGGCCGTCCTGACCGTATTTCGCTCATGGTGCCATTAGACATCGGACGATATGCCTCGCCGTCGGTGCGACTCGATGAATTCTTCGGCCTCCTCACGAGCGAGGTCGAAAAGACCGTCGATCGTAAAGGGTTGCGGCGAATGAACAGTGGGTGTACTCTCTAGAGAACCGAACGAATCTTCGTTCGCGTCTCCGGAAACGCCGCTTGTGTTCGTAACCGATCTCGACGATCTCGACCTTCGCATCTTGGGCGCGCTGCAGAGCAATGCACGGTCGACCTTCGCCGAGCTTGGGTCGCTCGTGGGGCTACGCGCGCCCGCCGTGCACGACCGCGTCAAACGGCTCGAAGCTCGCGGCTACATTCGCCATTACGCAGCGCGCCTAGACGCCCGGCGCCTGGGCTACGGGCTCGCGGCCTTCGTGAGCGCATACACGACCGCCGACGTCGATTACGAGCGCTTCAGTGCGGCCGTTGCGGCATTGCCGGAGGTCGCAGAAATCCATAGCGTCGCGGGCGAGGAATCGTTCGTCCTCAAAGTCGTCACGCGCTCCACCGCCCATCTCGACGACTTCCTCTCGCGACTTAAGGCCATCCCCGGGATCGGACGCACGAAGACGACGATCGTCTTATCGACGCCGTTCGAACGCGAAGGCCTCGCGTTGGAACAGCCCGTGCGCGAGGCCTCGCTCCGGGCGGTCGGCGGCGCGGGATGATGGCGCTCAAGGCGGCCTGTAAGCTCGGAACACATCGCGTCCTCGAACCAGCCGCGAGCCTGCCACAGACGGCGTGGAAACTCGATAACACGCCCGTCGCACGCGAGAACGAGATTCTCTGCGACGTCGATGCGCTCAACATCGATTCCGCGTCGTTCCGCCAGATCGCCGAGGCGTGCGACGGCGACGAGACCCGCGTGGCGGCACACGTCCTCGCGCTCGTCGCCGAACGCGGAAAACACCATAATCCCGTCACCGGCAGCGGCGGCATGTTCCTCGGCCGCATTCGCGAGATCGGCGCCGCGCTCGTCACGGCGCACGACGCACGTCCGGGCGATCGTATCGCGTCGCTCGTCTCGCTCACGCTCACGCCGCTGCGCATCGAGGCGATCGAGCGCATCGACATGGCGACGGGCCGCATCTGGATACGCGGAACCGCGATTCTCTTCGCAACCGCTGCGTACGCGAAACTTCCGGACGACGTGCCACCCGACGTCGCGCTCGCCGTGCTCGATGTCGCAGGCGCCCCCGCGCAGGTCCGCCGCCTCGCATCTCCGGGCGCGACCGTCGCCATCCTTGGCGCAGACGGGAAGTCGGGACTGCTGTCGTGCGTCCAGGCCCGTGAACGCGTCGGGCCGCACGGCCGCGTCGTCGGCATCGGGCCCGATGCGACCACGGCCGGAGCGCGTCTGCTCGTCGCGTGCGGCTACGTCGACGCGTTCGTGCAGGCGGATGCGCGCGATACGCTCGCCATCCTCGAGGCCGTTCCGACCGCGCTGCCCACGCTCGCCGATCTCACCATCAACTGCGTCAACGTGCCGGGGACGGAGCTCTCGTCGATCCTCATCACGCGCGACCACGGCACGGTGTACTTCTTCTCGATGAGCACGTCGTTCACGGCAGCCGCACTCGGTGCCGAAGGTGTCGGTAAAGACGTCACCATGATCGTCGGCAACGGCTACGCCAAGGGGCATGCCGCGATCGCCCTGCAAACGCTGCGCGACCATCCGGCGTTACGCGCGTACTTCGTCGACCGCTACGGCCACGTGCCACCTGCGGCCGCCCTCCCGGTTTAAGGGATCGCCAATGGAAACGATCGTCCGCGAGCACCACGTCAAGCCCCCGGCGGGGCCGGAAGCGTTCGCACATCGCGATCTCCGCGACGGCGAATTCTGGCGCGCGATTCCCAAGTATCGCGACGTCGACGAAGCGACGTTTCTCGACCATATCTGGCAGGGCCAGAACTCGATCAAATCTCCCGGCGATCTGCTCGAAACCGTGAGCGATCTCGTCGATGCGGCTTTCGTCGACGACGTGCGCGAGGGCTTTCGTCGCGCGCCGATGGCCGTGCGCGTCTCGCCGTACATGATCGCCTCGATCGACTGGTCGAATCCCTATACCGATCCGATCCGGACGCAATTCATTCCCGTCGCGTCGCGCTTGCGGCCCGACCATCCGCGACTCACGCTCGATTCGCTGCACGAACTCGAAGACTCGCCCGTCCCCGGCCTGACGCACCGCTACGTCGACAAGGCACTGTTCTTGCCGCTCAACGTCTGCCCGGTGTATTGCCGCTTCTGCACGCGGTCGTATGCGATCGGCGGCGACACCGACGTCGTCGAGAAAGTCTCGCTCGCCAAGACGCCACGGCAGTGGCAGGACGCCTTCGCGTACATCGCCTCGCGACCGGAACTCGAAGATATCGTGATTTCCGGCGGCGACACATACCAACTCGCGCCGAAGAACATCGCGCTCATCGGTGAGGCATTACTCGCGATCCCGCACGTGCGCCGCATGCGCTTCGCGACCAAAGGCCCTGCCGTCATGCCCATGAAAATTCTTACCGATCACGCGTGGACGGACGCGTTGGTCGCTGTCGTGGATGCAGGCCGCAAACTCGGCAAAGAAGTCGTGATCCATACGCATTTCAATTCGCCGAACGAGATCACGGCGATCACGCAACGTGCGATGGGTCTCCTGTTCGAACGCGGCGTGACGGTGCGCAATCAAAGCGTGCTGATCCGCGGCGTCAACGACGATGCGGAGACGATGCGGCTCTTGGTCAAACGCCTCAGCTACATCAACGTCCATCCCTACTACGTGTACATGCACGATCTCGTCAAGGGCGTCGAGGATCTGCGCACGTCCGTGCAAACGTCGGTCGCAATCGAAAAGACGGTGCGCGGGTCGACCGCCGGCTTCAACACGCCGCTCTTCATCTGCGACGCACCCGGCGGCGGCGGCAAACGCGACGTGCACAGCTTCGATTACTACGATCGCGAGAACGGTATCGTCGTGTATTCCGCACCAAGCGTCAAGCCGGGCGCACACTTCGTGTACTTCGACCCGATCAACACGCTCGCGCCGGACGCGCAGGCCCGTTGGCATCATCCCGAGATCGCCGAAGAGATGATTTCCGAGGCCGTCGCCAAAGCGGGCGGCACGCCGACCTACGTGAACGCGTAACGACCCACATGGGTCCGGGTCGAACCCAGGCCCGGCAGCCTACAAGTCGCTCGTCGCTCTCGCGCCGCCCGGCCCTTCGTCGCTTTCGCTCCCGAGAACCGCCCCTTGCGTCGTTCCACCGAGCGCGTAAAGCCCGGGCTTCAAGCGATAGTCGGCGAAATCGATGATCGGCAGCGATTCGTAGGCCGGGCGCGCGAAGTAGTAACCTTGAAAGAGCGCGACGCCCGCTTCGAATAGCCACCGGTATTCGTCTGCCGTTTCGACGCCTTCCGCAATGATGCCGATCGATAACGCTCGGCATAGCGCGATCAAGCTGCGGACGATTTGTTGCCTCGCATAATCGCTATCGATACCGCGAATCAACTTCATATCGAGCTTGATGTAATCGGGGTGAAAGTCGACCAACAGGTTTAGTCCGGCATATCCCGCGCCGAAATCGTCGATCGCGGTCGAGAAGCCGAAACGGCGGTACTCGTTCACGATCTCGGCAAGCCGCCCGTCGTCCGAGACCTTCTCCGATTCGACGATCTCGAACTGGATACGGTCGGTCGGAAACTGCAGTTGGGCTGCGGCGCGAAGGGTCGTTTGCAGGCACGCTTCCGGCCGGTAGATCGCATGGGGCAAGAAATTTATATTGATGCGCGTTGCCAACTGCAGGCGTGCCGCGAGCGTTAATGCACGCACGCGGCAGGCCTGATCGAATCGATACCGATTTTCGTCGTTGATCTGAGCGAGAACCCAAGGGGCCGGCTCTTGCGCCGGGCCGCGGATCAACGCTTCGTACGAGAAGACGCTTTCGCGACGAGGATCGAGAATCGGCTGAAATGCAAATGAAAAGTCGAGGTCGAGCGCCGGTGAACTACGGCAATCGCCGCATGCCACGTCGTTTCGTTCGATTGCCGGAGTTTGCATCAGAAATTGTGCCCCGTTACCAACTTGCGTCGCGCATCGGCGATCTCGCTTTCCAAAGCATCGTTGAAAAACATCGTCGTCTTAACGGCTATGCCCGCTGCGCACGGTGAAATTGTTATCCGCGTAACAAGTGTGCATGAGAGCACACACGCGCGATCGCGAAGGAGTCGCTGACGACGTTGCCTGTTGTTACAAAGCACGGGGTCGTACGGTGTGGTCGCGAAATTCGATTTGTCGGGCCAACCTCCGGGCTCCACGGAGCGGAGACGACGATGCCGCCGGCGCGTCGTGCGTTTGAATGCCGTTTTCAAAGCCGAATGATTACGTGATCCTTCGCCAAAGAGCTTGACCGATGGAATCTCTCGATCTGACCGAAACGCCGCCTCGCGCGCCGCGCGAGGAACTCGCCGGTATTCGTTTTCTTCCTCGATCGATCGACAAAGTTCGCGCGACGCTTCCCGGCGGCGACGTTGGCCAGTATTTCATCGAGGGCCTCACGACCATTATGCTCGATGCGCTCGGGATCACCGTGGCTGCGTTTACCGACGCCGTGCGGGGTGCGAAAGGCGACGACGACGTGGCCGCGTTCGTGACCGCGCACGCGAAGCCGGGCGGGATCGATACGTGGCATCGCTTCATCGACGCGCGCAGACCGCAAGGCGGCGACCCCGAGAAAGCCGTCGCCGCCTACCCGTTTCTCGCAGGCCGCAAAGACCTCGGTCTCTCGCTCGACGTCATCGCCGAAGACGACCGCATCCACTTCGCGCCCGGGCCGTAGCGTCGCCTTACGTCGCTCGTTCGCGCGCCAGCGCCGCGCCGGCGCCGAGCGCGCCGAGCTTTGCGTAAGCGACGTCGCGTGGCATCGGCGCCATTCCGCAGTTGGTCGAGCATTGGATGCGATCGTCGGGTAGATACCGGCGTGCGATTTCGATCGTCGCGGCGACGTCTCGCGCCGTTTCGATCTCGTTCGACGCGACGTCGATGACGCCGACGGCGACGTTCTTTTCACCGAGCAACCCGAGCACGTGCGGCGGCACGTGCGATCCGGCGAGTTCCATCGAAACCGTCGTCACGGCGCTTCGCGCTAGCATTGGAAAGAGATGCGCGTATTGATCCCAGGCCTCGCCGAGCGACGACTTCCACGCGACGTTCGCGGGCACGCCGTATCCGTAACACACGTGCACGACGGTCTCGCATTCCAAACCCGCGACCACCGCATCGAGCGTATCGATACCCCACGCTTCCACTTCGTCGAAGTACACGTTGAACGCCGGTTCGTCGATCTGCACGACATCGACGCCGAGGGCGACGAGTTCTTCGATTTCGGCGCGTAGGGCGTGCGCGAAGGCGAACGCCGCTTTCGCGCGACTTCCGTAGTGATGGTCGACGAGCGTATCGACGATCGTCATCGGGCCGGGAAGCGTTACCTTGAAGCGGCGCGTGGTTGCGGCGCGGGCGAAACGCATCTCTTGCGCGTGCACGGCCGCGTTGCGTCGCACCGGGCCGATGATCGTCGGACAATCGGCCTCGTATCGATCCCCGCGAATGCCGCGCCGTTCCAGGCGCTCGGGATCGACGCCGTCGAGCGTGCCCGCGAACCCATGCACGAAGTGGCGTCGCGATTGTTCGCCGTCGGTCACGACGTCGATGCCCGCGCGCGCCTGCTCGAAAAGTGCGATGCGCGTCGCATCTTCCTGCGCGACGCGCAGTGCGGGACCGCCGAGATGCCAACTCGGCCACAGCTTCTCCGGATCGGCGAGCCAATCGGGTTTGGGAAGGCTGCCGGCGATCGTCGTCGGGAAGTGCATAGTGGCGGCTTCGTCTCACCGAGAACGCGGGCCCGTGCGAGCACGCGAAGGTGGTGCGCGACGTGCCGCGTAGCCAACGGCGATGATCACCCTCGTCGTCGCGTATACGTTTCCGAGCGAAAAGCTTGCGGAGGCCCAGGGGTATCTGCGCCAACTGGTCGAGCCGACGCGCGCCGAGCCCGGTTGCCGCACGTACGAGGTACACCGTTCGAAAGACGATCCGCGCTCGTTCTTGTTTTACGAACAGTACGACGACGAGGCGGCCGTCGACACGCATCGCGCGTCCGCGCATTTCGAACGTTTCGGTAAGAACGGGATCCAGGCGATCGCCGAGAGCCGCGTCGCCAACCTCTACGTTCCGTTCTCGTGATCGATCTTCAGGCGCCCGGATCGCATCGTGCGACCCTCATCCGTGCCATCGCTCTGCTAGGGAAGTCTGGTTATGTCATCGGTTCCCGGTCTCGCGTCAGCGGCAACACCTCTCGACCCCACGGTGGCGACGCCGCCCGTTACGGCGAAGGTGCCGCACGTCACGCAGATTCACGGCCACACGCGACACGATGACTACTTCTGGCTACGCGAGAAGAGTAACCCCGCGGTCATGGAGCACCTCAAGGCCGAAACGGCCTACACCGAAGCCGTGATGAAGCCGACGCAGGCGCTGCAGACGACGCTTTACGACGAGATCCTCTCGCACATCAAGCAGACCGATCTCAGCGTGCCCTATCGCAAGGGTGCGTACTTCTACTATTCACGCACCGAGGAGGGCAAGCAGTATCCGATCTACGCGCGCAAGCGCGGCAGCCTCGATGCGCCCGAGGAGATCGTCCTCGATCTCAACGTCCTCGCGCGCGGGCATTCGTACTTCGGGCTCGGCGCGTACAAAGTCAGCGACGACGGTCATCTGCTCGCATATTCGACCGACACCACAGGCTACCGGCAATACACGCTGCGCGTGCGGGATTTGCGGACGGGCAACGACCTGTCCGAAGCGATCGAACGCGTCGACAGCATCGATTGGGCGGGCGACAACGCAACGCTCTATTACACGACCGAAAACGCGGTGAGTAAACGGCACGACAAGTTCTTCCGCCACCGGCTCGGGGCGCCGGGCTCCACGTTGCTGTATGAGGAGAAGGACGAGCTCTACGACGTCGTCTCGCAGCGCTCGAACGACGGCGCCTACGTGTTCCTCGTGAGCTACAGCAAATCGACGAACGAGGCGCGCGCCGTGCGCGTCGACCGGCCCGATGGCGACCTCGTCACGATCCTACCGCGTCGTGAAGGTCACCGCTTCAGCATCGAACACCACGGCGACCAGTTTTATGTTCTCACGAACCGAGACGCGGGCGACTACAAACTCGTGAGCGCGCCCGAGACCGCGCCGCAGGAAGCGAATTGGCACGAGATCGTACCACAGCGTCCGGGCGTGCGCCTCGACGACATCTCCATGTTCGAGCACTACGCGGTGCTCGGCGGGCGAAGTGGCGGCTTCAGCAACCTCGAAGTGCTCGATCTCGGGACCGGCAAACTTGCGGCCGTGCCGTTCGACGAAGGGGTGCATACCGCGATGCCCCAGGCGAATCCGGAGTTCGCCACCGGGATCTTCCGTTTCACCTACACGTCGCTCGTGACGCCCAGTGCCGTCTACGATCTCGACATGGCGACCGGGAAGCGCACGCTGCTCAAAGCGACCGAGGTGCCGCACTACGATCCCACGCGCTACACGACCGAACTCGCGCACGCGACGGCGCGTGACGGCACGCGCGTACCGATCTCGCTCGTCTACCGCAAGGATGTCGAGCGTGACGGCAAGGCGCCGATGCTGCTGTACGCGTACGGTTCGTACGGCATCTCGATGGACCCGACGTTCTCCGCCGCGCGGCTCGCCCTGCTCGACCGCGGGGTCATCTTCGGAATCGCGCACATTCGCGGCGGCGGCGAACTCGGCGAGGCGTGGCGCACGGCAGGCCACCTTCAGAAGAAGCTCAATACCTTTACCGATTTCATCGATTGCGCCGCGTACCTCATCAAAGAGAAGTATACGTCGCCCGATCGCCTCGCGATCCAAGGCGGTAGCGCGGGCGGATTGCTCATGGGCGCCGTGTCCAACATGCGGCCCGATCTCTTCCGCGCCGTCGTCTCACAAGTGCCGTTCGTCGACGTGATGAACACGATGCTCGATGCGTCGTTGCCGCTGACGACGAGCGAGTATCTCGAGTGGGGCAACCCGAACGTCAAAGCCGATTACGACTACATGATGCGTTACTCGCCGTACGACAACGTCACCGCCCTTGCCTATCCGGCTTCGCTCGTCAAGGTCTCCGTCAACGATAGTCAGGTACCGTACTGGGAGGGCGCGAAGCTCGTCGCAAAGCTGCGCGAGACGCGCACGAACGCCGCACCGCTCCTATTGGACGTCAACTTCGGCGCGGGTCACGGCGGCGCGTCCGGCCGCTACGACGCGATCAAAGAGACGGCGTTCAACTACGCCTTCGTTCTCTCCGAGATCGCGAGCGGCCGCTAGCGGCGAGCGTGCTGCAGGGTCAGGGCGCGAGATCGCAATTGATCATCCAATCGATGCCGAACCTATCGGTGAGCGATCCGAACATCGCGCCCCAGAACATCTTGCCGTACGGCATCGAGACCGTACCGCCGGCGGCGAGCGTATCAAACATGCGCTGCCCCTCGGCGGGATCGCTCGACGCAAGCGAAAGTGCGACCCGACTCGACTCGCAATCGCTAGCCTGATTACTGTCGGAGGCCATAAAACTCGCCGATGGCGAGCGGAACGTCGCGTGCATGACGTTCTTGAGCGCCTCGGGCGGCATCTCGACGGCCGCGGGCGTCCCTTCATAGCGCGTCAGACCCTCGATCTTGCCGCCAAAGACGCCCGCATAAAATCCGAGCGCCTCCTCACAGTTCCCATCGAAGAAGAGATAGGGTTCGAAGTTCATCGGTCGGCCTTTCACAGCACCGGGATGTCGAGCGTTTGCTAGCGGCGGCGACCGAATCCCGCCATCTCAGCGCATGCGACGGACGATCGGCTCGTGGCGGAGCACGACGTCGGCTTCGGGGAACCGGCCCGCCGCGTCGGTTATCGCATAAGGTCCCGAGTAGCCCGTTCCGATTCCGTATGCATTCGTCTTTCATTGCACGATGCGGCCCGTACGTTTTCGCATGTTCGCGCAGATCAAGCATCGTCGTCGTGCGCGGCGTTTTTCGCGCCGGCGTTAGCCGTGAGCTCGGGCGCGCGGCGCTCGTTGCGCTGCTCTCTTCTCGCGCTCATCCAATCGTAGACGGCACGCCCGAATGGAGTTACGGCTTGACGAGGGTGAGAGGCGCAGCTTCAACTTGGTCACCCCACTGGTCCCAATCGTGGCGATAGTACCGGGCGAACATTTCGAGTCGCGGCCCCGGGCTGCATCGCTCGACGAGATCCCACATCTCATCAGGCTTTCGCGAGTGGCCACGCTTACGCGTGCCGATAATATTCGTCTGGGTTCGCCCGGGCGTGAGCGTCCGGTTGTTCTTGCCCCGAATGCCAAACAGCACGAGCTCGGTGACATTTCGGAAATAAAAACCGACGCCGCGACCGTCCGGACCGCCGTCTTTGCGCTGCTTGAACCAGACGACGTTGGATTTGTACGTGAAGCCCCACCGCTTCATCGTTTCGAGACCCTCCGCGAGCAGCGCGTTCGGCACCCAAAGGTAGAGGTGCGATTGCTCCGCCGCGATGGTCGCGACGGGCATCTCGTAAATATCGTCCAGCGTCATCGTCGAATACCGCGAGAGCCGCTTATGCTCGGGAGCCATCTTCCCGGTGCGGTTCATGAAGCGCCAAGGCGGATCGGCGTAGATCGTGCGGTAGCGGGTTTCACCCGCGAATGAAAGCAACGACTCCGCCGGCGTCTCGTCCGGCGAAATTACCGTTGCTCGTCGAACAGCCGTTCCGTTATGCCGAATACGAGAATTGGGCATCCTGCCGCTCCCCCTCCCTCAAGCCGTGGTAACAGCTTGCTCATGTGTGTGGTCGACGCGCCGTACTTGGTGCCGATGCCAAGGCCGCCGAAAATGGTTTGGAGATGATCTGCTCGTGTGACGATCACGCCAACGTCGAGCACCCGCAAGTCGAAGAGCACGCGAAAGTTGTTGAGATCGCGCACGAACGTTTGGTCCTTCGAATTCCATTCGATCTCTAGCCCGACGCCATTCTTCGCGCAATCGATTAGATGCGAACGGCTTTCGCGCTCGACGCCGTCGACACTGAATGTCGTTCGAAATTCGCGCTCGGCCCAGCCGCGAGCGTAGAATGCGCCGTCGATCTTCTCGGATATCTGCGATTTGCTTCCGCCACCGACGGTAATCTCGCTTTTGAGAAATCGGAAATCGGACAGCACCTCGACGATATCGTTCCATTCGTCCGGGAAGTCGTTTGCGAGGATAGGGATAGCATGACGCCACTCCCGGACTTCGTACAGCCGCCGAAGTTCTTCCGGGACGAGGTCGTTGTCCGACGCGTACATCGAGGTCGATACTTGACGGGCCGCGCCACGTGGATCCTTGCACGCTCAAAATGCTGGCATGTTCGCAGTCGTGGAGCACCACGGTGAGCGACGGGCCCCGGTCAATCCGGCGTCGCCACGAGCCGCTCGAGGCGAACATGGCGCGCATCGCGCTAGCCCTCGGTCAACGCTTCGCGCACGATCCGATCCTGTTCGAGCGCGTGCGCTCCGCCGTACCCTTCCGACGGGCTCGCACGGTACGGGCGGCCGATGTAGTCGACGTCCGCGATGCCGTTGGGCAGCCGGTCGAAGATGCGGCGACGCACGTGTGCGCGCGCGCCCATATTCTTGGGTTCTTCCTGAACCCACACGACCGCTTTGAGATTCGGGTACGCTTCGAGGACGTCGATGATCTCACGTACCGGCAACGGTGACAGCAGCTCGACGCGCACGATCGCGGTCTTCGTGATCTTCCCGTACGCCTCGTGACCGACGAGATCGTAGTACAGCTTGCCGGAGCACAGGACAATCCGCTCGACCGCCTCGCGCCGCGTCGCGTACGTGGCATCGTCGATAACGGGATGGAATTCGCCCGTCGTGAGCTCGCCCAGGTGACCCGATGCCGCCTTCATGCGCAAGAGGCTCTTGGGTGTGAAGACGACCAGCGGAAGCGCGCGCGGTTGACGCGCCTGCAGCCGCAGCAGATGGTAATACTGCGCGGCGTTCGAGCAGTTCGCGACCTGCATGCTGCCTTCGGCGGAAAGCTGCAAGAAGCGTTCGATGCGCGCGCTCGAGTGCTCGGGGCCGGCCCATTCGTATCCGTG
>JAABUX010002137.1_pt1 | contig 28465 bp, 28 predicted proteins | sample 5561851 | NCBI WGS metagenome assembly JAABUX01 (sample SAMN10711883, study PRJNA513361) | rock metagenome | isolation source: Antarctica rocks | place: Antarctica: Victoria Land, Richard Nunatak red sandstone | collected 2016-01-03 | reverse complement strand
ATGCGGTTTCGCCGCCGAGTGGACCGCAGCGACGCGACGTTGGTGCTGATGATGGACGTGCTGGAGCACGTAGCGGATGATCGCGCGTTGGTGGCCGAATACATGGCAAAAATTCCCTTGGGCGCCCGCGTGCTGGTGACGGTGCCGGCCTTCCAGGCGCTGTGGAGCAGCCACGACGTGTTTCTGGAGCATCATCGCCGCTACACCCTGGCGCAACTCGAACGCCTGTTGCGCAGCGCCGGGCTGCGGTTGGAACTGGGGTGCTACTTCTATGCAGCACTGCTTCCCTTCGTGGCCGCCGTACGCCTGACTGGCCGGATACAGTGCAGCAATGCGCCGCGCCGCAGCGATATGCGTCGCTTCGGGCGGTTCGCCAACGCTGCATTCGGCGCAATCTGCCGGGTGGAATTGGGGATGTTCAGGGCCAATCGCATCGCTGGCCTCAGCGTCTTCGGTCTGGCCACCAAGCCTTGGCAGCGTGAGGCCGGCCGCAGCCTATCTTGTTGCGCTCTTGCTGGGCCTGGCCTATGCCGCATGGCTGTTCCCGCTGCAAAGCCTGTGGCCCGGCGCGCCGCTGCACATGCCGTTGATCGCGGACGAAGCAGTGTCGGCGATCGGGCAGCGCTACTTCCTGGCCGCGCCTTGGGGATGGCCGCCCCTGGACGCGCCACGACTTGCAGCGCCCGGTGGCACCAATATCGCGCTCACCGACAGCGTCCCATTGGCCATGCTGCTGCTCAAGCCATTCCGTTCGATGCTGCCGCAAGGCTTCTTCCTGGGGGCAGGCTGGGTCGCGCTGGTCTGGGCGTTGCAGCCCGTCGCCGCGATCTACGCCCTTCGCGGCGCCGGGGAACGGCGAGCGGCGCCGTCCCTGGCCATCGCGGTGCTGTCGGTCAGCATGCCGACCCTGCTCGCCCGCTACGGTCATACGGCGCTGTGCACCCATGCGGCGATCCTTGCGGCCCTCGGCGTTTACCTCCGCCTGACTGCGGGGCCGTGCCGTTGGACGTGGGCCTTCGCCACCCTGCTTCTCGCGGCATGCCTGCTCATCCATCCTTATATCCTGGCGATGGTCGCCGGGGTGCTTGCCGCCACGCCGCTGAGCCTGCTGGCGCGCGGGGACCGGCGCTGGCGAACCGCCGCGCTCTGGTTCGCCGGGACCTGCGCGGCGCTCGGGACGGCAGCGTTCGCACTCGGCTTCGGCGGCACGCAGCCTGCGGACGGATTCGGCTTCTATTCCATGAACCTGTTGGGGCCGTTGCTGCCCAGCCGCACCGACCTATGGCCCACGCTCGCGATCGACGCGACGGGTGGGCAGGCCGTTGAGGGGTTTCAATACTTCGGCGCCGGGCTGCTCGCGCTGCTCGCGCTAGTGGCAGCTCCCGCACTGTCCGGACCGGCGCGGTTGGCATGGCGGCGGCATGCCGGGCTGGCGCTGGCCTTGGCGGCAATGGCGATCTTCTCGCTGTCCAGCAAGGTTTTTGTGGGACGGCAGCTGGTGCTGGATCTCGGGGCGGCGCCGGATATTCTGCAGCAGTTCCGCGCGACGGCTCGGTTCTTCTGGCCGGTCGCCTACACCGCCATGCTGGCGGGCGTGCTGCTCGCCACCCGTGCCTTTCCCCCCCGGGCAGCCGCGGCGGTGCTGGCGCTGGCCGCCGCTTTGCAGGTCGCCGACACGGCCCAGTTGCGCGCCTCCATCCAAAGCCACACCGCCGCTGCCATGCCCTGGAGCTTAGACGAGCCATCCCTCGCCCCTATCTTCGCCGCACACGACCGCATGACCCTGTGGCCCAGCTTTGGCTGTGGCGCAGCGTCGACCGACGTCGAGACGATGCAGGCGATGCTGATCGCCTCCCAGACGACGCTGCGCACCAACACCATGTTCTCCGCCCGAACCCGCGGCGAGCCGGATTGCGATCCAGCTCCGGTCCTGTCGCAGCCGCTGCGCCCTGGGGAGTTGCGGGTGATCCAGCGACCCGGCGAGGCCTGGCGGGTGCCGGGCGCCGCGCAGGCGTGCCGCCGCTCCGCCGGGCTGGTGCTGTGTACCGCCGACACGGCAGCCCTGGGCAGCCTGCCGCGATTGCAGATGCCGGACCTGCCGCTCGGCCAGGAGCTGCATTTTCCGCAGTCCGCGATGGCGGACGCACTCGGCCCCGGCTGGTCGAACCCAGCCCCGGACGGCGTCTGGAGCGCCGGGCGGGTGGCGACGCTGCTATTCCGCGATCCCCCCGGCCTCGTCTCCGTGCTCACCGTGCAGGGTGTCGGCTTTGCTTCCGCACCCGGCGGGACGCAGGCGATCGACGTGACGGCGAACGGCGCCCCGGTTGCCACCTGGCAGGCGCCGGACCTCGCCCCCGCGACGTTCACGGCGGCGCTGCCCGCAGACGCCGCTGGCCGTATCGTGGTGCAGCTGCATGTTCGCGAGCCGGCGCGCCCGGTCGACCGCGGCATGAACACGGACAAGCGCACCCTTGGTTTCCTGCTCCGTAGCCTGCGGCTAAATTCGCCCGGTTAGCGCCGCCGCCGTCACCGCGAGCCGGTCGCCCAGGCCCCGTGGACTCGCGTCCCCCGGACGGCGCAGGAGACGGCGCAGGTCGCGCCGGGCCAGCACGGCCGGCAACGCAGCCGCGATTGCCTGGCGCGGCACGGCCCGGCTGGTTGCCAGCCACGGCCGTGCCTGTTGCGCCAACGCGGCCAGCACCGGGCGCAGCGCCAAGCCCGCCGGATCGGCGATCACCGCCTCGGGCGACAGGCCATGTTCCGCCAGGGTCGCGACCGGCAGCAGGCAGCGCCCACGGCTGGCGAGCGCGGTGACGCTCCGCAGCACGCCGGCCGCCCCGTAGGCTGCGCCCAGCTGCCGCAACGCGTCCGACTTGGGCGCCCCGAGCAGACGCCCGGCTGCCGCCGCCAACCCTCCGGGACCCGCCAGCAACATGGCGCGCCATTCCTCCAGCGTCTCGACTACGTCGGCCTCGGCTTCCCGCGCATCGACGACCGCCTCCAGTTCGGCCCGGTCAAGCACCCCTGCCGCGAGCAGCGTCGCCAGGGGTGTTGCGACCTCGTGCGCCCGTGCGGCGCCCTCCATCACCTCGCGCCACCATTGCAGGCGGATCAGCGCGAGCATCGGGTTGGACGCGGCATCGCGCGCCCGCGCCAATTCGTTGTTGAACGCATACAGGGTAAACAGCGCCTCGCGCCGGTCGGCGGGGGCGAACAAGGCGGTCAGGAAGCGGTCGGGGTCGGCCCGGCGCACCATGGCGCCGACCGCGGAGAGAGGGTCTGGCATCGGGCTGAGATGGGGCCGTGCGCGCTTGACGTGGAGGGAAGAGGGCCATAGCTCTCGGGTCCGTCATCGCCCGCAACACCCGGAGAACGCCCATGGCCTTCGAACTTCCGAACCTGCCCTACGCGCATTCCGCCCTCGCCGAGCGCGGCATGTGCCAGGAAACGCTGGAGCTGCACCACGACAAGCACCATCAGGCGTATGTCACCGCGCTGAACGGCTTCGTCGAGAAGAACCCGGCGCTGCAAGGCAAGTCGCTGGAGGACATCATCACGATGTCGCATGGCAACGACGACATGGCGCCCGTGTTCAACAACGCCGGGCAGCACTGGAACCATATCCTGTTCTGGCAGGCGATGGCGCCAACGGGCGGGGCAATGCCGTCCGCGCTGGAGAAGAAGATCACCGAAGATCTCGGCGGCGTCGACAAATTCAAGGAAGCGTTCAAGGCGGCGGCGATCGGCCAGTTCGGGTCGGGCTGGGCGTGGCTGGTGCTGGGCGCCGACGGCAAGCTGAAGGTGACCAAAACGCCGAACGGGTCCAATCCCCTGGCCACCGGCGACGGCCATGCCTTGCTCGGCATCGACGTGTGGGAGCACAGCTACTACCTGGACTTCCGCAATCGCCGCCCGGACTACATCACCAACTGGCTCGACAAGCTCGCCAACTACGAGTTCGCCGAGAGCCAGCTGAACGCGGCTTGAACTGGGATCGGCGGCAAGCAGCCACGGATCCGATTCCTTGGACCGGTGACACCTAGGCAGGGACATTTCTGTGCAGGCCTGTCCATTGGAACGAAGGAAGCCGGATGCGCGGCGTGGGTTTGGGGAAACGGCGGCTGCTCCGGATAGCTGCGGGCACAGGCGGTTTCGCCCTCGCGGGCGGGGCCGCGGCAGCCGCCGTCAGATCGCGTGAGCGCGCGGCCTACGGCATGGCTGCCGAGGCGACTTGGCAGCCTGTCGTGCCGACGACCGAGCGTGCCGCCGTTTTGCGTGCCCTGGTGCGTTGCGCAACGATGGCTGCGAATAGCCACAACACGCAGCCATGGCGTTTCCGGGCAAGCGATGACTGGATCGAGGTGACGCCCGACTTTGAACGCCGCTGTCCAGCCGTCGATCCGGATGACCACCACCTGTTCGTGAGCTTGGGATGCGCCACGGAGAATATCGTCCAGGCTGCAGCGGCTTTCAGACTCCGCGCACGGCCGACCTTCGCGGCGAATTCTGGCGTGTTGCGCATCGATCTTGAGCCGGCTCCCACGTCGGAGGGGGACCTGTTCGGCGCGATTTCGAAACGGCAGTGCACGCGCACCGAATATGACGGCCGGCCGGTTCCGCCCGACGACCTAAGATTGCTCGAAGCCGCCGGCCGCGGACCCGGGATTGAATTGCTCATGTTCACCGATCGGCACTGGATGGAGAGCTTCCTGCCGCTTCTGCTGGCCGCGAATGCCGCGCAAATGGGCGACCCCGCCTTCATCGCCGAACTGAAAGCCTGGATCCGCTTCGGCTACGCCGATGCGTTGGCGACCCGGGACGGTCTTTTTGCTGGAGCTTCCGGAAGCCCGGTCGTTCCTGCCATGCTCGGCCGCCGCCTATTCGACCTCGCCTTCACGGTTGGGGGCGAAAGCAGGAAGTACGAGCGGCAACTGCGCAGTTCGGCAGGCATTGCCGTCTTCGTTGCCGGGCAAAGCGATGTCGCGCACTGGATGCAAGCCGGACGGTGCTACCAGCGCTTTGCCCTGCAAGCGACGGCGCTCGGGTTGCGCCATGCCTTCCTCAACCAGCCTGTGGAGGTGCCGTCCGTGCGCGGCGACTTCGCATCGCTTGCCGGGGTTGCGGGACGGCGGCCGGACCTGGTCGTCCGGTTCGGATACGGTCCGGAGCTGCCGCGGTCGTTGCGCCGACCCGTCGATCAGGTCTTGGCGTACAAGCCTTGACGTAGACGTCTTTCAGCTTGGGGCGTGGAGCGGTCAAACCGCCTTGGCCGGCTTGGTGTCGTTGGCGGCAACCGGCTTGACGACACTGCTGATCGTCTCGCGCACGACCGTCACCCGCACCGTCGGCGCGATTTCGACCTCGACCTCGTTCGATCCCTCGCGCACCTTCTGCACCACGCCGAGCAGGCCGCCGCCGGTGATGACGCGGTCGCCGCGCTTCAGGGCGGACAGCATCGCTTTCATTTCCTTCGCGCGCGTCTGCTGCGGGCGGATGAGCAAGAAGTAGAACACGCCAAAGATCAGGATCAGCGGCAAGAATTGCGTGGCGCTGGCAAGCAGGCCAGAAACGTCCTGCGCGTAGGCGGGCGAGATGAGCATGAGTGGTTCCGGGTTGCGGTGCGTGCGGCCGGACCATAGTTTGCCCCCCTTTCCCGTCAAGCCACGCCCGGAGCGCCATGGACACCGCCCTGCTGACCCGCATCGCCGAGGCGCTGGAGCGTTTGGCCCCGGCCCCGCCCGCGGTCGCCAACCTGCAAGCCGCCGACGCCTTCGTCTGGCACCCGGAGCCGGCGATGCTGGCCCCGATTACCCGCGTATCCCGCGTGGATTTGAGCCTTTTGCAAGGAATCGATCGCCAGCGCGGCTTGCTGCTGGAGAACACGCTGCGCTTCGCCCGTGGCCTGCCCGCCAACAACGCCATGCTGTGGGGCGCGCGGGGGATGGGCAAGTCGTCGCTGGTCAAGGCCGCCCACGCCGAGGCGCTGGCCCAGGCGCCCGGCAGCCTCGTGCTGATCGAAATCCAGCGCGAGGATATCGCGACCCTGCCGACCCTGCTGAACCTGGTGCGTCCGCAACCCCGACGATGCCTGGTGTTCTGCGACGACCTGTCGTTCGAGCGGGAGGACGCCGACTACAAGGCGCTGAAATCCGTGCTGGACGGCGGCATCGAGGGACGCCCGGCCAACGTGCTGTTCTACGCCACCTCCAACCGCCGCCACCTGATGCCGCGCGACATGATCGAGAACGAGCGCAGCACCGCCATCAACCCCTCGGAGGCCACCGAGGAAAAGGTCTCGCTCTCCGACCGGTTCGGCCTGTGGATCGGCTTTCACAACTGCGACCAGCAGGTTTTCTTCGCCATGGTGGAAGGCTATGCAGGCGCATTCGGCCTGCCTGTCCCGCCTGACGAGTTGCGGGCGGCGGCGGTCGAATGGTCGATGACGCGCGGCGGCCGGTCGGGCCGGGTCGCGTGGCAGTTCATCCAGGACCTGGCCGGACGGCTGGGCGTCGCATTGCAGGAGACGGCATGACGAGCAGCGTTCCCACCCAACAAGCCGCTGGCTTCTACCGCCACCGCGTCGGCGACGCCGTCGTGACCGCGCTCAACGACGGCTACCTCGACATCGGGTTCGGCTATCTCAAGGGCATCGAGGCAGCCGAGGCCGAGCGGCTGCAGCACGAAGCGTTCCGCACCATGCCGGCGCGTTCGGCGGTCAACGCCTTCCTGGTGCAGACGCCGGGACGGACCGTGCTGATCGACGCCGGCGCCGGGTCGAACTTGGGTCCAGCCCTGGGCAACCTGTCCGCGAGTCTCGCCGCGAGCGGGGTGGCGCCCGGCGACGTCGACGCCGTGCTGGTCACGCACATGCATTCCGACCACATCGGCGGCCTGGTCGGCGCCGACGGCCGCGCGGCCTTCCCGAACGCCGAGTTGGCTGTGCCGGCCTTGGAGGCGACGCATTGGCTGGACACCGACGCCGCGAACGTGCCCAACACGGCTACGAAAACCACCGTTGCCCTGGCCCAGGCTGTGGCAGCCGCCTACCCCAGCCTGCGCCGGTTCCAGGGAACGCAAGCCGTGCCCGGTATCGACGCGCACCCCCTGCCGGGCCATACGCCGGGCCACACCGGCTACCGGATCGGTGACCTGCTGATCTGGGGCGACATCTTCCACGTGCCCGACATCCAGTCGCGACGGCCCGAGGTCGGGCTGATGTTCGACATCGATTTCGACGCCGCCATCGCCACCCGTCGGCGCATCCTGGACATGGTCGCGACCGACCGCCTGCTGGTGGCCGGGATGCATATGCACTTCCCCGCGTTCTCGCATATCGCGCGGTCGGGCGGCGCCTACGCCGTCGTGCCGGTGCCCTGGACTCCCGACCTCGGTTAGGGGAACGGCAGCGAACATCCTTATCCTGCGCCATGGCTGACATCGACCAAAAAGCGTCCAAGGCGTTGGCGGACATCCTCGCGCTCGTCGTGGACGAGAACGAGAACGTGGCGCAATCCGCCTTGGCCAAGCTGCGGCAGCGCGCCAAGGAGGACGCGGTGACCGGCGGGGCGTTGAAGAACCTGTTCAACAGCATGTCGGGCCGCCCGTTCCCGCTGTTCCAGCCGCCGCGAGGCCCGGCGGCGCGGTATCCGACCACCGGCAACGCCGAGCGCGACCTGGCCAGTGCGCGAGAGACGATCGGCGAGTTGACGGTCCGCTCCATGGAGCTGACGCAGGAGTTGAGCGCCGCGCGGTCCCAGATGGTGGGGTTGATGGCAGACATGGTGTCGGTCCGGAGTGCGCAAGCGGAGGCGCAGCTTGCCCTCAAAAGGGAAAGCGCCGGCCGGATGCGGGCCTGGTGGATGGGAGCGGCGACCGGTGGCGTGGTGTCGGCGCTGCTCGCGACCGTCGCGATGCAGAGTTTCCCACGCGCGCCAGTCCTGGCGCCCGCGCCGCATCCGCAGGCGACCGCGGATTTGTCGCCCGTCGCCGTCCCGCTGACCGCTGCGGGCGCGCAGGTCGGTCCGGCGGCGATCAACATGGATTGGAGCAACACGACCGCCAACGGCACGCGCTGGCGGGTGCTGCCGTCCAGCGTGGCGTCCGGCTACTCGCTGGTGATCGACCTTGGCGGCAACCAAGCGGCCACGATCGGCGCTCCAGCCAGGTTCATGCAGACGGACGAAGCCGCCCGTAACCGGAGCGTCGAGGCGCTGCGGTCGGAACTGCCGCACTCGGAAGGGTCAGCCCCGCCGCGCTGAGCGGCGAGGCGCCGGGCCAGTTCGGGCCGATGGATGCAGGCTAGGAAAGCCAACCCGTCCTGCTGCGCCAGGGTGCGGAGCCAGCCGACGACGGCGTTGGCGTTTGCCGCTGGCAAATCGGCTCGTCGGCCAGCAGCACCGTCGCACGCTGGGCGAGCGCCTGGGCGATGGCGACCCGCTGGCGCTGCCTTCGGACTGGGGGTTGATACCGTACTGGGTTACACCAGCCATCGATGTAGCTGAAGCAGGCCATTCTCGTCTCGGCTTGGGACGCGAACCGGCGGCGGCTGAGCAGCTCGGCTGCGAGGGTGGAGAAGAAGCTCTCGCACATGGGCCAAAAGAACGGCTCCTGGCTTGGCCGAACAGCGGCACGTCGGAGCAATCCTCGCCGCCGCACAGCATGGTGCACAGCGCGATCATCAAAATCCTATGCCACTCAGCTCCTCAGCACCAATCATCCGATCCATGCACCATCCTAAATCGAATGCTCAATGTCGAATGCGCCCAATCAGAGACTTGATCCTATCGATCCCGAGAGGCGCCCTCCAAGCGGCTGGCACGTTGATTGCAGGATTGTCATAGAATCGTCGCGGATTCCCCGCGAGCGTGACGTTCGTTGCATTTTCTGCCTCGCCGGACGCTTGGACGAGGTTCCGGCATATTCAAGGCGAGGTGGGTTATGAGCGAGCCGATCGAAAATCATGGTGTCATCGGGGATCTTCGTACCGTGGCTCTCGTGGCTCTCGACGGAGCCATCGACTTCCTGTGCTGGCCACGTTTCGACAGCCCGAGCATATTCGCCTCCATCCTCGACGATGAGCGGGGAGGCCGGTTCGAACTGGCTCCCGAGCTCAACGACGCACGGCGCCGGCAACTCTACTTGCCGGACACGAACGTGCTGCTCACCCGCTTCCTTTCGCGCAACGGTGTCGCAGAGCTGTCGGATTTCATGGCCCTCGGCGGTCCTGACAAGGGGCAACGGCTTATCCGACGGGCCAAGGCGGTGCGTGGCATCCTGCGGTTCCACATGCGGTGCGCCCCGCGATTCGACTATGCGCGGGCGGAGCACGACCTGCGCCAAGAAGCCGACACAGTGGTGTTTCGTTCGCTCGGCGCCGATGGTCTAGCGCTACGACTGCGAGCGACCGTGCCGATGCGGATCGTAGCCGGTGAGGCGTTTGCCGAATTCGAGCTTGCGCCGGGCGAGTCGGCGACTTTCGTCCTTGAGGACGCGGCTCACGGAATGGGGGGTGCGGCGGCTGCTTCGGACTACGTGACCACGACCTTCAAAGAAGTCTCGGATTATTGGCGGCAATGGGTCGCACGCTCAACCTACCGCGGCCGTTGGCGCGACGTCGTCAATCGTTCGTCGCTGGCGCTCAAGCTGCTGACCTCGGCGGAGCACGGCGCCATGGTCGCAGCCGCAACCTTCGGCCTGCCTGAGGAGATCGGCGGTGTCCGGAACTGGGATTATCGCTACACCTGGATCCGGGACGCCGCCTTCACGGTTTATGCATTCCTGCGGCTCGGCCACATTGAGGAGGCCAATGCCTTCATGCGCTGGCTGAGTGACCGAGAAACCGAGTGTGGGCCGGACGGCTCGTTGCGGTTGATGTACGGGGTCGATGGACATGAGAAGCTGGAGGAAACCGAGTTGCCGCACTTGCGCGGCTACCAAGCTTCCTCGCCCATTCGGGTCGGCAATGCTGCGCTTGAACAATTGCAGCTCGACATCTACGGCGAGCTGATGGACGCCATCTACCTTTCGGACAAGTCCGGGGAGCAGGTATCCTGGCGGGCCTGGCAAGGCATCATCCGTTCGACCAACTGGTTGACCGAGAACTGGCAGCGACCGGACGAGAGTATCTGGGAAGTGCGCGGTGGCCGCCGGGAGTTTCTGCACTCGAGGTTGATGTGCTGGGTGGCTTTGGATCGTGCAATCCGCCTTTCGCGCAAGCGCTCCCTGCCTGCTCCGATCGTGCGCTGGCTGGACGTGCGCGACGCCATCTATCACGAAATCCACACGGAGTTCTGGGATCCTGACCAGAAAGCGTTTGTGCAGAGCAAGGGCAGCACGGCGCTTGACGCTTCCTGCCTGCTGATGCCGCTGGTGCGGTTCATCAGCCCGACCGACCCCCGCTGGCTCTCAACCTTGAAGGCCGTCGGCGAACAGCTCGTGGACGACAGCCTGGTGTTTCGCTACTCCACCGAGCATGGGACGGATGGCCTGTTCGGCGGTGAAGGCACGTTCAACATGTGCAGCTTCTGGTATGTGGAATGTCTAGCGCGTGCTGGCGATCTGGCACAGGCACGGTTCTTGTTCGAAAAGATGCTGGGCTATGCAAATCATCTCGGATTGTTTGCCGAGGAACTCGGCCCCGCTGGCGAACATCTCGGAAACTTCCCCCAGGCATTCACCCATCTCGCCTTGATCAGCGCCGCGTATTACCTCGACCGAGCCCTATCCGGTCACGATGGCCCAACGTGAGGCCATGTTGCATGTGTGGACATCGGGCGTCGCGGCGGGAGGGACGTTGTTGCCCGGATCGATCGGGCGGACGCAATGACCCCGACCCTTTGTCTACGGTCAGGCAACCGGGTAAACCGATCCGGTGCCGCCGGCCACGTTCAGCTCAGTGCCGACCTGCGCCACCGCCTTCGATCCGTGCGCAACGGCCAAGGACAGCGGCCCAAGCAGCGTCTTTCGCGCCATCGTTGCCCGCCGCACCTTCATGAACCGCTGCGCCGTGCGCAGGTGATCGGCACTGAACCGGTCAGGATGCAAGCCGCGCACCGTTCCATGGCATCAACTGCCGACAAGGCCGGCTGCGCTTCCAGCCACCCCGGCAACTGGTCACGCACCACGTCCAGCATCGACGTCCGCACCCACTGCGCCAGGTCGATCGGCGCCGGAGCGTCACCCCGGCCAGGCCCCATCCCACGCCCGTCCACAACAGCTCGCCTGCCCAGCCCAGCGCGTGCCCACCATCTCCGCCTCGCGGACCACGATCGGAGTGCGCTCCGTCCATTCCGTGACCCCACCGCTCAGCACCATCGTTTGCACGAGACAGGTCGCTTGCACCACGAGCCAGCCTTGGGCCAGACACGCGCCCTCGTGTTCGACCTACGCCGGCTGGCCTGTCTGCCATCCACGGCAGCCTGGTTTCCGCGAGCAGGGGAGCAGGGTGCCGGTGTGCTCGGACGCGCGCCGAATCATCTGTGTGATAGGCAGGAAGATCCTGCTTAGGCTCGCAAGATGCCCGTAATCCCCACTCGTCGCCTCGACCAGCTGACCGTCACACGCTTTCTCGCCGCAATGGTCGTCGTCCAGCAGCACTATGGCCCCGTGGCCGGGCTGTTCGCGCAGCCATCCTGGGCGTTGTTCGCCACGGCCGGTCAGACGGCAGTCGGCTGGTTTTACACGCTGTCGGGATTTATCCTTGCCACCGTCCATGCTGACCTCCAGCCGAATGCCTCCTTTCGGTTCTGGTGGGCACGCTTCGCCCGCATCTACCCGTCGTTCATCGCCGCCCTGATCGCCTACGGTTGGGTATTCTCGGCGACCCCATGGCGCTTTCCCGTGGCGTGGCTACTGAACCTGTTAGCGCTGCAGGCTTGGAGCCCGGACCACGTCTATGATTTGAACGTCGTCGGCTGGTCGATTTCAGTCGAGGCAGCGATGTACGCGCTATTTCCCGCCATTATCCGGCTTACCCAGCGCTGGCAAGCCAAGCGCATCTGGGCTGCGGCTCTGGGTCTTTGGCTGGTGACGCAGACCGCACAGCGGGCGCTTGCGGCCGGCGTCGTGCCGCATGACTGGCAGTATTTCATCAACCTGCTCGTCTACCTGCCGCCATGGCATCTGAACGCGTTCGTGCTCGGCGTCGCTGCCGCGGTGACCGTCCGCCGCAGGTTGCGGCCCATTCCTGTTTTAACGGGTGCGGCATTGCTGGCGGGGGGCGTGCTGGCCGTGTTCGTCACGCGGCGATGGCTTGAGCCGATGCTGCCCGGACGGGCAGGCTTCGAACACGACGACTGGGTTGGCCTATTGGCGCCCGCGTTCGCGGCGATCATGGCCGGAGCGACATCGATTGACCTGCCACCGCTGCGGCTGCGGGTCTTACGGTTGCTCGGCGAGGCGAGCTTCGCGATGTACATCTTCCAGCAGAGTGTCGCGACAGTTTGCGAACGGCACGGCATCACCGGCCCGGCGATGTTCGGGATCTTGATTGCAACCTGCATCGCGATCCATTTGGGTTTTGAGCAGCCGATGCGGAGATGGCTTCGCCAGATTGGGCCGAGTCCCACGACCACACCGCCGTTGCACGAAGTCACGCTGCAGCCGACCGCGTCTACGCCTAGGTAGGCCTGGTGACCGCGAAGCTGTGCGTTACGGTGGCTAGGCCGCAATTGCGCTGACTGGGATCGCGATACCCTCTTCCGGAACGACTTTGATCTGTGATCGGAGGGACTCCGGCGAGTGTCGGAAGCGGTGATGGCGTGGCGGCGAGAGCAGGCATATGGGCAGGACTTACGCCACCGGGTGCTGGGGTATCCGGACGCGACGCTGGCGGAGGTGGCCCGTCGGTTTGGGGTGAGCAAACCCTACCTGTCCAACACACGAGCACGGTTGCGCGAGTGGGGCGACGCGACGCCAGGTCCGCAACAACCACGTGCCGCTCCGGCTTGAGCCGCTGAGCGATGCCTTGCGCGAGCAGGTCGCCCACCGTGCCGGATGCTAATCCGGGCGGCCGAGCAGGATCGCGAGGACATCGCCCAAGCCCGCCAAGCCTGGGCCGAACGGCAACCCACACTTGATCCGAACCGCCTGGCGTTCCTGAATGAAACGTGGGCGACGACGATCATGACGCGCTCGCACGGCCGCGCACCGAAGGGCGAGCGGCTGCAACGCACAGTGCCGCAGGGGCATTGGCACACGACGACCTTCCTGTGCGGCGTGCGGACAAGCGGGCTGGTCGCACGAGCGACCCCGATCGAGTTGGCCTTCTCCAAACTCAAACGCCTGCTCAAGAACGTCGCCAGTCGATCCATGGACGAGCTATGGCAAATGATTGGACGCCTGCTCAACCAGTTCAGCCCAGGCGAATGCGCCAACACATCCGTCACTGCGGCTTTGCACAGTCAGCGCGATAAAGAGTCTAGGCCGCACGATGCCGAAGGCTGGTCAAGGACTACGAACGATATGCCAGCACGCTGGCAGGCTTCCATGTCGCCCATTCGTGTGCCTGATGCTCAAGCAAGCCGCTACGCTGGTCAGAAGTGCATAACAGTTTCTTGTCACGGCACATGGGGTCGAGGTTGGGGAGGCGCTCCACAGCTATGTTAAGGCATCTCTTCAGCTTCCGGCGCAGGAGCGCATGATGGATACCAGATATCGCTTCGGGATCGAAGAAGAGTACTTCCTCGCCGACGCCGCTAGCCGCGGCACGCCATCGCCCGATGCTGCCCGAGCGTTTCACACCTTGGCCAGTGACCGCGTCCCAGGAGTGGGACGTGAGGTCCTCCAAAGCCAAATCGAGGTGTCGACCCCACCGGGTTCTGACTTCGCTGAGGCACGACAACGACTTGCCACCTTGCGCTCGGACCTCGCCGGGATCGGCCACGAGCACGGATTGCTGGTGTTTGCCTCCGGCACACATCCGCTCGCCTGCTGGCCCGAGCAGACCCTGAGCGAGGGCGACCGTTACGATCACATGGTCGAGGAATACGGCATACTTGCGACGCGCAACATGGTTTGCGCTCTGCACGTGCACGTGGAAGTTCCAAATCCGGACCGACGCGCAAACCTAATGCGCCGCATGGTGCCCTTCATACCGCTGTTCCTGGCGTTGTCGGCCTCCTCGCCGTTCTGGGAGAGGCGGCCGACCGGGCTAGCGGCCTATCGAATGGCCGCTTACAGCGAGTGGCCGCGCTCAGGGCTGCCGGACCTAATGGATGACGCGGCGGACTACGAGCACTACGTGCACGTCATGACGGCCTCCGGCGCGATCCCGGATGCAAGCTTCCTGTGGTGGGCGCTGCGGCCGTCGATGCACTATCCGACGCTCGAGCTGCGCATCTGTGACAGCTGCGCGCGGCTCGCGGACGCCGTCGCAATCGCAGCGCTCTACCGCTGTGCCGTGAGAATGCTGGATCGGCGAGAGGAGGTGAATACCGGGCTGACGGGCGCCTCGCGCGCCATCGCCAGCGAGAACCTGTGGCGTGCTCAACGCCATGGCGTGCATGCCACGCTGATCGACGAGGCATCGGCTCGGGCGCTCCCGCTGTCGCGGCAGCTGGACGCACTCATCAATCTTGTCGAGGAAGACGCGTCGGCGCTCGGTTGCGGTCCGCAGCTACAGGCGGCGCGGCGGATCGTTACTGCCGGCACCGGCGCCGACCGTCAATTCGAGATCTTTAAGCAGGGTCGCGGGGCGGGCCTCGACACTCACGCCGCGATGTGCGGCGTAGTCGATTGGCTGGCGGTTGCCACCGCCGCGAGCGGCGACGGCTAGCGTCTGCTCCTCCGGGTTCGGCGTGCCCGCATCTCGCAGCCATGGTGACAGCGGCGGTCCGGCAGTTACGAAATCGAGTGTGGCCCTCCACTCACGGGATCGCCGGTGTTATGTCGATCACCGGCCCGATAGCTCCATCCGGTAGCGACGTCGGCCCGTCCATGCAGGCGTTCAAGGCTGCTTGCGCCAGGGCAGCACACAGTCCGGCTGCCCTCAGGGCCAAACGGAGCGCCAAAGGAAGCAACCAGTTCCGCGCGGACGTGCAGGCCTTGACCCGCAAGGTTGAGGAACTCGCAGCCGCGATGGCGAGCCAGGGCCAGGCGCCGGGCGAGAGCGCCACCTCGGTCATGCCCGACCGCAATGGAGAGCCGAAGCGGACGTCCGGGAAAGGGCAGGTTACTTGGGCCTCATGGCCCCTTCGGACTCGACGGCTGCGAAATACTCCCGGGCTGACCTGACGAGCGCTTTGAAGGCGGGATGCGGCAACACGATTGCGGTTTGCGCCGCCGAAGACACCGGCCGCTTCAGCAGTCCAGCAGCAAACGAGACATGCTATGAGTCTTGTCAAACCTACCACCTGCCGGTGGTCTTCGGGGCCACGACCAGCACGGTCGAGGACGTCGCAGCCAAAGCACCGGAAGCTGGATACCTCCTGGTCGCCGCCTTTCCGCACCTGTCACTCGCGCAAGCCGGCGAAATCCTCACCTCTACTGAAGGGACCGGAGGTAGGTTCCTGGATGACGGCTCTGCTTCCGGTGTCTACTCGCGCTTGAACCTTTACGCAGTTGCCAAAAAGGCCGCGGCGTTTGCTGCAAGCAGGTAACGGGGTCGCAGACCCGCAATCACGTGTCGCATACCTACGACCCGTCCGAGAACGCCTGGAGGTTTGCCATTGCGCCTGTCTGCCGGCGTGCTGATCATGAAGGAATGCTGGTGCGCCTATTCCGCTCGCTCATGCCGCAGGATGAACGCTTCATCGAACGCTTCTCCGAACACTCCAAGCTGATCGTGCTCGCCGCAGAGGCCTTCGGCGTCCTCATGTCCGGCGACGGCCGGGCCGAGCAGCACGCGGTGGAGAGATCAGCCGGTTGGAGGATGCTGCCGACGGGGCGCCGCATGGTGCGCTACGGGGTGGGCTTCACGCCGGAGATGCAGGGCGTGGCCGACTGCGCGGTCCGGGCCGCGACCGAAATCCGCGATGCGGTGCCCCTGCCGAGCTCGATCGACCGCAGCGCCGAGGGTCTGAGCGCCATGTCGGTCGCGGTTCGCAGGATCGAGGGCGAAGCGGACGACTTGCTCGACTGCGGATTGCGTGTCCTGTTCGCCGGGGACCAGTCCGCCGGCTACAAGCTCACCGTGGAGAAGGTGTACGGCCTGGTGGAAGCCGTGGTGGACCTCTGCGAGGACACGGTCGATGTCATCGACGGCGTCGTCGTCGAGCAGGTCTAGGTGCCCATGCGATGAACGGCGCCTTCGTGGGCACGCCTGTGCTCGACTTCCTGAACGGCCTGCACGGCAGCGCCAACTCGATCGCGACCGTGGTCTCTGCCCGCGTGCTGCGGCCGCAGGACAGCTTCGCGCGCGGCGATCGTCGGCAACTTGCGGGGACCGAGCACCTGGATGAGGCGCTCGACGGATTGAACACCGCCATCAAGGCTTATCTGACCATGCTCGACCCGCAAGCGATGACCGACGCCGATCATCGCCGGGCGCGGGAGATCCTGTGCTTTCTCGGGGTAGGAGAACCTGAAACAACGGAAACCAGTTCGCTGCGCCTGGATGCCCTGCGGAACCTCAAGCGGGTCAACGCACATATGGTCGCCGCAGCGGCGTACCCGGTGCTGGAGAACAAGGGGGAACTGCTGCCGAACCGGCTGCGGCACGATGAAATAGGTGCGGATGGCTAAGACACCGAAGAAGCAGAAGCAGCGTCTTGCTCCAGCCGAGCCGAGCGATCCTTTCACCGCGGCCAAGCAGGGGCGTCGGCTTCCCGTGTTGGCGACGGCCCTCCACGTCAAACGGGCTGGCAAGCAGGTTGGCCCGAAAAAGAGGCTCGGAAAGGCCCCAAGGAAGCGGCGTTTGCCGGCGGCCGAGCCGAGCGGCACTGTTCCTCCGGTCAGTTCTCAAAACCAGCCTCCCCCGCTGACCACGGCGGTCGTCGCCGAAAGCGCGGGCAAGCGGGGTATCAACCCACCGAAGAAGCGCAAACAGCGTGCTCCCCGTTCGAAGTTGGCCCTCCCTTCCGGTCCGGCCGTTCACGAGGATCGGCTCGCACGCCTGGATGGCGCCATTCACGCTGTGCGCTCCGGAGCGCGGGTCAGCCCGCGAGTTGCGAGGCTGCTAGCGGCCGGTGTGCCCAAGATGGCGCAGAAGGTCGTCGAGGAGGCGGCCGAGGTGGCCATCGACGCGGTGCGTGGGGAGCGGGCCGCCTTCGTCAACGAGAGTGCGGACCTACTCTACAACCTTGTCGTGCTATGGTCCGCGCTGGGCGTGACACCAGGCGAGATATGGGCCGAGATGGACCGGCGCGAGGCGATGCTCGGCATGGCAGAGAAACTGCCCAAAGCAGATGGAACCGCTGAGTGAACCGACGCTCATCAAGCGGTGTCATGAATTCGGCATGGTGAGAGTCACGTCGCTGCGGCTTCCGGCACACGCAGCCATCCTTGGGCGTGACCTGCCGTCGCGATGAACATCGACACCCCCATTGCCCGCTTCCTTCTGCTTCTCGGCCTCAGCTTCTTCTTCGGCCTCGCGTTCGAGGAGTTCCACGCCCACGGCAAGCAGCCTCGACCCGGCGGCATTCGCAGCTTTCCGTTGCTCGCACTGACAGGCGCGCTGCTCTACCGTCTGGACACACGACAGCTCCTGCCCATGAGCATCGGGCTGCTCGTCCTGGGCGTCTGGCTCGCCTGCTTCTACTGGCAGCGCCTACGCGAGACCGATGAGCAAGATGCGGCAAGCGTGGGGCTGATGACGCCGATCTGCAGCGTCGTTGCCTACGTTCTCGGACCCATCGCCCTCGCCGAACCGGCGTGGGTCGCAGTGGGCGCTACGGTCGCGCCCGTGCTGCTCCTGACCGCGCGGGAAAAATTGCACAGCCTCGCCCGGCAGATCGAGACGGGCGAGATCGTCACCGCCGGCAAGTTCCTCCTGCTGACCGGATTGATCCTGCCGCTGTTGCCGAACCAGCCGGTGAGCCCGCTGACGGATATCACGCCATACCAGGTCTGGATGGCTGTGCTCGCCGTTTGCACCGTTTCTTATGCCAGCTACCTGCTGCAGCGCTACGTGGCGCCCGTCGGTGCTGGCCTTTGGGTGGCGTTGCTCGGCGGGCTCTACTCTTCCACTGCGACCACGGTTGTGCTCGCGCGACGGGCCAGGGCAGAACCGGTGACGCTGCTGCAGGCTCAGACCGGGATCATGCTCGCGACCGCGGTGATGTATCTGCGGCTGCTGGCCATTATCCTGGTGTTCAACCGCTCGCTCGCCATTGCGCTGACCCCGGCGCTGCTCGGCCTTTCGGCCGTTGGATTGGCGATGGCCGGAGCATGGCACCGGCTTCACCGCGACCGCATGCCACGCGCGCAACTCGCCCATCAACCGGGGAATCCGCTGGAACTTGGCGCGGCACTGATCTTCGCAGCGTTGTTCGTGCTGATTTCACTCGCCTCGGCTTGGGCGCAATCGCGATTCGGAACAACCGGGCTCTATCTCCTGGCGGCGATCGTCGGCGTGTCCGACATCGATCCGTTCGTGCTCAGCCTGGCCGAGCACGGGGCCGGGCCGGTGCCGATCTCTCGGGAGGTGGTCGCCATCCTGATCGCGATCTCGTCCAATAACCTGCTCAAAGCGGGCTACGCTGCAACCTTCGCCGGCGTGCGCTCCAGCCTCCCCTCCGCGACCGCTCTTGGTGTGCTGGCCCTATGCGGTCTTGCCATCTCAGCTGGGATAGCAGGCGGTGGTCTACCTGGCTGATTTCACACTGCGCCCTTTTTCGAAGCATGGCGCCGGCGCTCTTGTGCCATCGGCGGCCATGACGCGCTAAACGATCCAGCACAGGGTGAAGATGCCGACGACGGCAAAGCCGAGATAGCCGAGGCGATCGTTCAGACTGCCGACCGCCGTCCAGAACGGCCCGGTGAGCGCAAGCTGGCCGACCGTGGCGGTTGCGGCGTCATACGTTCGATCCCACATGGGTCGATCAATGGTGCACGACGATGCGCGACACGGTGGGTTGGCTGACATCGTAGTGTCTGACCATGTCGGCGTCGGACTTGCCGCCGGCTGCGCCATCGTTCGGCCGACCGGCGTCGTTCGGCCGGCACTCCGTCGCAGACCATGGCCGCAGCAAATTCGGTTGGGATATATTCTTCTTCTGGCGCGTATGGCATTGCAGGGGCTGGACTTGTCTCTCCCGCAGCCTCACTGAAGGATCACCTATGTCACGACGCAGGCGCGGAAGTGCTCTTGCCTTCCCGGCAATGATGACCGAACTGAGTTGCGCTTCCTATGAAGTTATTGCCCGCCGCATGCTGATGATGGTGACCGGCACATGCTCATCCGCCGAGTACCGGCGCATGGCGCAGGAGAAAACAGCGGCCGCGACGAGCACTCTGCGTCTCGTCACGAATGGCCGGCCAGCGTCGGCAGCGGCGCTGCTGGCACCCTGGCACAGCCGCGCGACAGCGAACGCCAAGCGCCTTCGCCGCACCTGATCGACCTCGCGCGAAACGCCAATCTGACTGCGGTCGACCATGGCAAGGATACGTGTTTATCCGGTGGAAAAAGGCCGCCTGGAACGATGCCTACCTGCTCACGCTCCTGTTTAACTACTCGGTGATCTCCGCACCAAATCGAGGCAAAACTTCATGCGTTGTCCCTGGGGATTGACCAGGTCGCCGAATATTCGAGATTGCAGCTCCTGTCCTGCCGTGTTTGGGCATTGAGCAGATGCCTCGCCTACCGGGCGAACAGCGATCCCCAGCCGCGTATTAAACTGGGATCGAAGGCCGCCAGCCGGAGCGCCGACCAAATCGCGCACGCTGTGGAGTCAAAGACTGGAATGTCCAACTCCCGCTCGAGCGTCGCCGCAGCCCGCACACCAGATAGGTTGGTGCAAAGGATGCTGATCGCCTGCGGTCTTGCCCGGGCGACCTCCCTGACCATGCCCATCAACGTGCTCTCACCGACCTGGGCAATTGCGAAGTTGTCGGTCAAGCCCAAGTGCCGCTCCGCGAGGCATTCGAATCCCAAGGCTGCGTAGTTTGCAACGATGCGAGCCTGCACGTCACCGGTGTAAGGCGTCACGAGGCCGAAGCGCGTCACGCCAGCCCGGCGGAACAACTCGACGGTCGCAAGCGAAGCCGAGGTGGCGCAGATACCCGTTTGCTCCCTGATCGCGGCGCACAGAGCCTCGTCACGCTGCAAGCCCAGCCAACTCGCGGAGGTGCCATTCCAGCAAATCGAGCGCACCTGTGCGTCGGCCAACAGCGACGCTGCGTCCTGCATCGCAGCGATGTCGAACTGTGCCGACGAGCTGTCGTCGAGGCCGATGTGGGTCACGCGCAGCCGTGTGAAATGGGCCGACACGCCGGGCAAGCCGTGCAGCATGTCGGCGCAGGCCGGTTCCACCACCGTGTTCGAGGAGGGCGTGATTATGCCGAGCAGGATCCTCGTTGGCGCGACGTCTTCGGTGGCATCCATTTTGCTCTGTTCCCGGTGTAAATCCCGGTGAATTGGGCCCTGACTGAACACCCGCCGCAAGCTGCTCGCCGCCGCTGGCCTGCTCGCCGCTCCTGCCATCCTGCCCCGGGCCTCGCTGGGCCAGGCATTGCGCAAGGTGAAGGTGGGATCGGCTTTCACCACCACGACCAACGCCGCCTATCTGATGCCCAAATACCTGAAGCCGGAGGGCATCGACGCCGAGATCATTTCCTTCCCAAGCCTGGTGCAGCGCATGCAGGCGATCGCGTCCGGCGATGTCGACGTGGGCAATGGCGGCCTGTCCGCCACCATGCAGGTCGATGTGAAAGGCTTCCCGATGTCCGTGCTGGCCAACGGCTGCGAGGGCGGGTGGATGCTGCTGGCCAAGTCCGGCATCACTCGTTTCCAGGACCTCAAGGGCAAGAGGATCGGCGTGCAGAACGGCTCCATCGCCCTGGTCAGCCTGCTGTGGAAGCTGAAGCACGAGGGGCTGGACGGCGCGGTCGATCTCGCCTTCATGGACAACCAGGACCAGCCGATCCCGCTGATGCGCGGCGACATCCAGGCAATCTGCTGCTTCGAGCCCTATGCCACGCTGGCGGAGTTGCAGGGCTGGGGCAAGAAGCTCTGGACGCCCTACGATACCCCTATGGGCAAGACCAACCTCGGCTTCGTGGCGTCGTCCGCCCTCGTCAGGAAAGACCCGGCGCTGGTGCGCACCATCGTCCAGGCGCACGTAAAGGCCACCAGCGAGATGGCAGGCGACCCGGCGATTGCCACGAAAACCACCATCGACCAATTCAAGATGACCCCCGAGGTTGCCGCCGTGTCCACCAAGAACCTGTTCTTCACCGCCGATTCCGGAGTCCGCTTCCAGGATGGGCTACGGGCGATGGCCACCATGATGATCGACGCCAAGCTGTTGGACCGCGCGCCCGATTGGGACCGCTTCATCGACATCAGCTTCCTGGCCTGACATGGCGTCCCGCGTCTTCGGGCTGCTGCCGCTGCTGGGTCTGCTGGCCGTGTGGCAATTGGCGGTGCTGGCGGGAGTGTACCCGACGGTGCTGCTGCCGGCGCCGAGCAGCGTTCTGGCCGCGTTCGGCCGTAACCTGCCGGACATCGTGGCCAACGCCGCCGCAAGCGTGACCCGGGTCGTGATCGGCGTATCCATCGCCTTTTGCGTCGCGGTTCCCGCGGGCATGCTGATCGGCCGCTACCGGACCTTGGACCGAGTGACGGATTGGTCGATCCAGATTTTCCGCTCCGTGCCGCCCATCGCGCTGATCCCGCTCGCGATCCTGTTCTTCGGCATCGGCGACCGCCCGGCCATCATCCTGATCTTCCTCGCCGCCCTCTGGCCGCTGCTGATCAACACCATCTTCGGGGTGCGCAGCATCGACCGCACAATGCTGAAGGTGGCGCAGTCCGCCCGGGCAAGCGAGTGGCTGGTGTTCACCGACATCATCCTGCCGGCCGCCATGCCATCGGTGTTCACCGGGCTGCGCCTCGCCATCGGCGGCGGCTGGCTGACGGTGGTGACGGCGGAGATGATCGCCGTGAAGTCCGGTCTCGGCTACATGATCCTGAACGCGCAGTTGACCTTCCGGTCGGAGTTGATCATCGCCGGAATCATCGTCATCGGCGCAATCGGGCTGCTGGCGGATCAGGGCACCCGTCTGCTCCGGGCGCGCGTGTGCCGCTGGCAGGAAGGCCTGGTCGCCCAAGCGGAATGAGCGCCTTCATCGAGTGCAACGATATCGGTAAGATCTACTACGGCAAATCCGGCGCGGTGGAGGCCCTGCGCGGCATCGACCTCGCGTGCGGGCAGGGAGAGTTCGTGTGCCTGCTCGGCCTGTCCGGCTGTGGCAAGTCGACGCTGCTGCAATTGATCGCCGGCTGGAGCGGGCGACGTCGGGACGCATCGCCATCGACGGACGAGCGCTGAACGGCCCCTCGGCCGAGACCAGCGTCGTCTTCCAGGACCATGGCTTGTTCCCTTGGATGACGGTTGGGCGCAATGCCGCCTTCAACATGAAGGCCCGCGGCCTGCCGGCCCGAACGCGCCGGGAGAAAGCCGAGGAGTTCCTCGACATGATGGGCCTGGGCGCCTTTCGCGATCGCTACCCGCATGAACTCTCCGGCGGCATGCGCCAGCGCGTCGGGATCGCCCGGGCATTGACCACCGAACCCAAGGCCCTGCTGATGGACAAGCCATTCGGGGCGCTGGACGCCCAGACCCGCGGCGACTTGCAGGAGGAGCTTTTGCGCATTTGGCAAGCCCAGCGCACGACGATCGTGTTCGTCACCCACAGCATCGACGAGGCCGTTTTCCTCGCTGACCGCATCGCGATCTTCTCCGCCCGGCCCGGCCGCATCTCCGCCATCGTCCCCGTCGACCTGCCGCGCCCGCGCGACCCAACTGCACGCGGCTTCACCGAGCTGAGCCGGATGCTGCGGAGCCAGATCGCCCCGGGCCTGCACGGAGCGCCGCTCGGATGAGGCTGCTGCTGGCCAATCCCAACACCTCCGTTCGCGTCACCGAACGCATCGCGGCCGTCGCCCGGGGCATCGCCGCACCCGGCACCGAGATCACGGCGGTGACCGCAACCGCGGGGGTGCCCTACATCGCGACGCGGGCGGAAGCTGCGATCGCCGGGCGTGCCACGCTGGAGCTGATGGCCGAGCACGGCGCCGGATGCGACGCCGCCATCGTCGCCGCCTTCGCCGACCCGGGGCTGGGCGGTGCGCGGGAGCTGATGCCGGTGCCGGTGGTGGGCCTCGCCGAAGCCGCCATGCTCACCGCCTGCATGCTCGGACGCCGTTTCGCGATCGTGACCTTCTCCGGCTCGCTCGGGCCGTGGTATCGCGAGTGCGTCGAATACCAGGGCCTCACCTCGCGCTTGGCCGCGATCCGCTGCCTGGACGCTCCATTCACCGGGATCGACGCCGTCCAGGCCGAGTTGCGGGATCTTTTGGTGGCGCTGTGCTGCCGCACCGTTGCAGAAGACGACGCCGAAGTCGTGATCCTGGGCGGCGCGCCGTTGGCGGGTCTCGCGAGGCAGATCGCAGGCCATGTCCCCGTGCCGCTGGTCGACGGGGTGGAGGCGGCGGTGCGGCAGGCGGAAACCCTCGTGGCGCTTGCCCCGCGCAAGGCGACCGCAGGCAGCTTTCGCCGACCCGCCGCCAAGCCGGCCATTGGCCTTCCGCCGAAGCTCGCCGCGCTGCTGGATTGGACCTAGAGCATCATCCGACCGACCGGGATCACCCGTCGGATAAAGATGCTCGCTAGAACAAAGGGCTAGAGCATTTGCTCTAGCGTCAGGTTTTGGAGCTTGGGCGATAAAACGGCTCGTGCAACAACGGGTCGATGTAGCCGTCGTAGAAACGCTTGACGTGGGGCAGCAGCGCCTTCGACAGCTTGCGGCGCTGGACCTCGTCGTCGGAGAGCGCGTGCGCCAGGTCGTCGTGGAGCGCCTTCAGCGCGCCAGCCTGGTCGACCCGGGTGAAGCGGCCGTCGGCGTAGATCACCTCGCCGGCGCACATCACGGTCCGCACCCCACCGGTCTTGGCGCGCTGCAGCACGGCGTCCAGCAGCGGCGTCTCGTCGTCCAGGTAGGGATAGTTGATCTGCGCCCAGTCCAGCAGCACCAAATCGGCCGCCGTGCCCACCGCGATCGTGCCGAGTTGGTCGCCGAACGCGGTGGTGCGCGCGCCACCCTGCGTCGCCATGCCGAACACCTGCGCCGCCGTCGGCACGTCGTCCGCCATGCCCGGCGTGCGATGCGCCCGCAGCACCAGCCGCATCTCCTGCAGCATGTCGCGGTCGTCGTTGATCCCCGCCTCATCCAGGCCGATCGCGACGTTGATCTCGTGCGCAGCAAAGCGATTGAGCGGCGCCACGCCCGACCGCAGCCGGAAATTGGAGCTGCAGTTGTGGCAGATGCACGCGCCGGTCTCGGCCACCCGGGCGATGTCGCTCTCGTTCAGCCAGACGCCGTGCCCAAGGGTCATGCGCTCGTTCATCAGCCCGAACCGGTCGAGATACTCCACGGCGGTGCAATCGCCCCGGCGTTTGGCGTATTCCTTCTGATAGGCGGTCTCCACCAGGTGCATGTGCATCGGCACGTCGAACCGCGCCGATGCTTCGGCGAGCCGCGAAAGGGCGGCGTCCGAGCACCAGTGCAGGTTTGCCGGGGCAAGCTGGATGCGCACGCGCTCCTTGCCCGCGTGCGCGCCGTGCAACGACTGGAACATCTCCATGCAGCCGTCCAGCGTCATGTGGAACCGATCGAACCACCCCTGCATGGGGCCGCGCAGCTCCGGGGGGAGCGAGGCGACGAACGCATTGTCGTCCTGGTAGACCAGCCGGTTCTGGTCGCGCACGGCGTAGCAGTACGAAACCCGCATGCCGATGTCGTCGTAGGCACGGATCACCTCGTTCGCGTTCGCCTCCACCTCGGCCTGCGTGCCGGGCAGCCAGCCATGGATGTGCTGCACGGTCGTGATGCCGGACCCCACCATTTCGAAGGCCGAATACAGCGTGTCGAGGTAGAGGTTCAGGTTCCGTGCGACCATGCGGGTGATGAACCACAGCTCCAGCGGCATGTCCGGGGAGCCGAGCTGCACAGGGGTGAGCCCGACGTGGTGGTGGCCGTTGACGAAGGCTGGCAACAGGATTTCACGACCGGTGCCGATCACGGGGGCGTCCGGGTAGCGGCGGCGCAGCTCCTCGAACGTGCCGATCGCGGCGATCACGCCGTCTTCCTGCAGCACGGCGCCGTCGTCGATCACCGTCGCCCCGGCGCTGCGCGTGGCGTGCAGGATTGCGGAACGGCTGCGGATCAGCGTCGCAGGCATCATGATGTTTCTCCGATGGAAGGATCAGGCGAGCAAGGTTTCCTGCTCCGCGAAGGCGCGATCGACCTCGTCCTGCAGCAATCCCGTCAGGCGCCGGCGCAACGCTTCCGCCCCGGGGCTGAAGGGATCGCGCGGACGGGGAAGGTCGATGGGCATGACGGCCTTGATCCGGCCCGGCCGGGCGGTGAACACCACCACGCGGTCGGCCAGCGCGACCGCCTCGTCGATATGGTGGGTCACGAACAGGACCGAGGCGCCGGAGGTCCGCCATACGTCGAGCAGGAAGTCCTGCATCTTGGCGCGGGTCTGCACGTCCAGGGCCGCGAACGGTTCGTCCATCAGCAGGACCTTGGGCCGCATCGCCAGCGCCCGCGCCACCGCCACGCGCTGGCGCATCCCGCCCGACAGCTCGTCCGGCCGCTTGTCGATGGCTTCCGCCAGACCCATGCGCGCCAGGGCCTGGCGCGCCGCAAGCTGCCTTGCCGCTGCGGCGTCGCCGCGGATGGACAGTCCGAATGCGACGTTCTGACCGACCGAAAGCCATGGGAACAGCGACGTTTCCTGGAAGATAAGGCTGCGGTCCGGGGATGGCGTTTCCACGCGGTCGCCAAACGACCAGATCTCGCCTCCGGTGACGCCCTCCAGCCCGGCGACGAGATAGAGCAGCGTGCTCTTGCCGCAGCCGGATGGCCCGAGCAGCACGATGAACTCGCCGGCGGCGACGTCGAGGTCGATCGCCCGCAACGCCTCGTGCGCCCGCGGCGTACCGGGCGCCCAGGTCTTGGCGACCCCACGGCACGCCACGGCGGAGTGGGAGGAGAACGGGGCCGGGACGCTAGACGCCACGCAGCGCCTCCGTCCCCTTCGGCACCCAGTAGAGCACGCGCGCCTGGACCAGTCGCAGGGCGTAGTCGAACAGGAAACCCAATACGCCGATGAGCGCGATGGTGAAGAACACCAGCGATGGGTTGAACGTGTTCCGCGCCAGCATGATGACCTGGCCCAGCCCATAGCCGACGCCGGTGCTTTCCGCGATCAGCACGACCATCCAGGCGGCGAACAGGTTCATCCTGAGCACCACCAGCATCCCCGGCAGGATCGCAGGGACGATCACCCGGGCGTAAATCTGCCGCTTGGTGGCGCCCATGGTGCGCGCGACGTTGACGAGGTTGCGGCTGACGCCATCGATTTGGGCAATGGTCGAGAGCGTCATGTGGAACAGCAGGGCGATCACCACCATGAACACGGCGGGACGATTGCCGATGCCGAACATGAAGATGGCGACCGGCAGCCAGGCGATCGGCGAGACCGGCGCCAGCAACGTGATCGTCGGCAGCGTCAGCCGTTCGAACAGCAGCACGTAGCGCACGGCGACCCCGAGGCTGATCGAGAGCACCGATGCGATGGCCAGTCCGGCCATCACCCGCCCGGTGGTGGAGGCTGCAGTGAAGAATACCGCCATCGCCGGGGTTGGCCCGGCGTCCATGCCCACGCCCACCTGCCAGCGGCTGACGGTGTTGAAGAATTTGGCCTGGTCCGCAATGTTGCCGAGGAACACGTGCGGTGGCGGCAACAGCCTTGGATCGGCCCAGCCGACAAGCCAGCACAGCTCCCAGATGGCGGCGAACAGCCCGATGCTGAGGCATCCCCAGGCGAGCTTGCCGACCCACGGCGGGACGCCAGCCCGCCAGGCAACCGGACGACTCGTGGCAATCGTGACGCCCACTTAGGCGGACTTGTATTTCAGCTTGCCGTGGAGTTCAGGGTTTTCCGCGATGACCTGCTCCAGAAGCGTCCAGTCGATCGCTTCGCGGCCGGGTTTCTTCTTGATGTAGCCCATTTCCATGATCGAGTTGACGCGATCCAAGATGAACTGCGTCTGGCTGCGCGCATCCACCACGGATGGCTGCTTGGTCATGGCGATCTTGGCATTTTCCATGCTGGTCTTGTAGTAACGGCCGACCAGGGCATCGAGTGCGACTTGTGGCGTCTGCTCAGCGATTGCCTGCGCCTGCATCATGCCCTTGATCAGCGCCTTCAGCCCGGCCGGGTTCTGCGCGATGAGCTCCGATCGGACGGCCAGAACGCAATCCGTGTAGCCAGGACCGTAGATGTCCAAGCCGTCCGAGAGCTTCACCGAGCCTTTGACATCGTTCAGGAGCGCCGTGCCGTAGGGTTCGATGGTGCAGATCATGTCCAGCGACCCGGCCCGGAACGCCTCCACGGCCTCGGGCGTGTTGCCCATGTAGCGCACGGTGATGTCCTTGAACGGCACGTCGTTCTTCTTGAACCAGTCGTATGGCAGCACTTCGAGCGTGTCGAGTTGGAAGGTGCCGAGCGTCTTACCCTTCAGTTTGGCCGGCGCATCCAGCCCGGGTTGCGCGACCAGGATGCAGCCTTCGATCCCACCGCCGGCGACGATCTTGACGGGCGCGCCCGCATCGTAAAGGGCGATGAAGCTGGTGTAGGGCATCAGCCCGGCATCCACTTGCCCGGCGCCCAGGAACGTCACCTGCTCGGCAAAGGTCGGGGTCGGCACGAAGTCCAGGATCAGCCCGTCGTCCTTTGCGGTCTGCATGGCGTTGGTCAGGTAGAAATTAAGGTTGCAAAACCCGGAGCCGAAGGTGGAGTGGATGTGGGTCTCTGCCGCGTGGGCCGCCCGGCCGCACGCCATGAGGGTGATCGCGCCCGCTGCTGACCCCCGCAGCATGTTGCGTCGGGTGATCCGGCCCGGTTCGGTTGCGCGTCCGGCTATCCATGGAAGACCATCGAACATGGTGTTGCTCCGGTTGACGACCGACCCGGCGCGGCCGTCGACAACCATGCAACGGTTGTGCCATGCGTCCGGTTAAGCTTGCCAGCGTCAGAACGCGTCGACGTGGAAGAGCTTGCACCACTCCGTTTCGGCATGGTTTGAAGCTTCCCTGATTTGATGGGTGGTTGCCGGCTTGAGTGGCCAAGCGTTGATTGAGCCTTGCTGCCTTCGTCGCTCGCAGGCGATCTTAGAGTCCGACTCATAAAGGACCGGGCAAGTTCAGGCACTTGCGAGCCGCTGGGTCATGAGGCGGATGCTTGCGATGAGCGCCCAGGCTTCGGCGCTTGCGATGGTTTTCTCGACATCCTTAG
>JAABUX010002136.1_pt1 | contig 28475 bp, 35 predicted proteins | sample 5561851 | NCBI WGS metagenome assembly JAABUX01 (sample SAMN10711883, study PRJNA513361) | rock metagenome | isolation source: Antarctica rocks | place: Antarctica: Victoria Land, Richard Nunatak red sandstone | collected 2016-01-03 | reverse complement strand
CGGCGCGCCCAAATTACGCGACCTTCCCGCCGAAGCTTGGATCAACCGCCCCGTCAGTAACGACGTCGCCGCATGAACTACATAAGAAATCTGCCGGAACCGGTGCCAAACCTATTGACAAGTTCCGCGGATGAACCTAGCGTAGCAACCGGAAATCCCAACCTGCCGTAAATGCACGTAGCGCAAGGCGACCATTATTGCATTCGCCTTGCGTTACAGGCGTTCCGGCTCGCAGCTATCGTCATGATATCAAACTGCGCTTTTGGTGAAACGTAAGGGTTAAAGGCGTGCGTATCAATTACGGACGGTTGTGTAGTCACATGTTGTATTGAACGTTAGAGAAATATACCACGGCCGCATCCCACGGATGTCTGTTCGAAATTCGACGTCAAGCTATTGTAGCTAGATTGGTTCAGCGTGAGGAAAACTATTCGTTAGTTTTACGCGCAGCCTCGCTATGCATCACTTGTCGCCCATTAGGTTACGATTGCGGCTCCATGCGGCGTGAGTCGCGTATATTTAAGCGTCTTTCACTAGATGGACGATGATGGTGCGGCGTCGCGGCGACGGTGTAACTCGGCCAGGATGAGATCTTCGATGAAGTGGCCGTACACGGTGCTCCGTGTCCCGTCTGGGCGGACATGCGTTCGTCTAGCATCCTCCACAAAATTGTCGAGGAACGTTGCTACCCCGATTGTGCGCTTTTGATAATTGCCGCGTCCTTTAGGACCGGGCTTCTTCTTCTCGATCGAAGTATGGACCACATGGGATAAGGGTGCTGAGGAATCGCCGCTGTTCATTTGCTGTAGCGCGACAGCGCCTTCAAGGCGCTCGTCTGCACGTTCAACCGATGTTGGATCGCTTGATGTCGGCAAATCTCCAACTGGTAGGGGCACCGCGTGTTGCGTTGCATCGGCGCGATATTCGCTTGCGCCATCGTCGGACGTGGTGCCAATCGTTTTGGCCTCGCGATCTTTTGAATCTTCGCCAATGCTCTTCTCTTTCAAGAACCCGCCGAGCGCGAACCTTTTAGCCGCGGCCATGGGAAAGATACTCCTCTGCGAGCGCAGCGTAGTCCAAAGCGCCGTTTGATGCGGGATCGTAGTCAAGCACCGACCGATGCATTGCGTATGATTCCGGTATGCGCTGATTGATGCGAATCACGGTCTTGAACGTTGGAAACATTTCGTCTGCGCGAAGGCCTTCGAGACACGCTCGATCGAGCGTGGTACGGCCGTCGTAGCGCGTTGCTAGAAAATATCCGGTCGGCCGGCCACCTGGCATGAGGTCCGGATCGTCAACGATGTCTGCAAGGACGCTGCGCATGTTGCCAACGCCTTCAAGGGCCTTGGGCTTCGTCTCGACGGGAATCAGCAGTTCGTCCGCGGCCACAATTGCATTGACAGTGAGGAGGCCTGGTGCGGGTGGCGCATCGATCAAAATGTGATCGTAAGAACCGTTTAAGAGCCGTAGCGCTTTTCGAAGACGCGTTGCCGCCGTCGCCGGCTGCGCCGCGAAGCGCATCTCGGCGACGGACGTCTCAATCGAGCCGTGCGCAAGCGAGACCCCTTCCGCTTTGCTCGGACCAATTGTTTTGAGAAACATGTTTGGATCGTCCAGTGCTTCCGCGATCGTACAGTCGCTCTCCGTGCCGAGATACGTAGTAGCGTTCGCTTGGGGGTCGAGATCGACAACCAATACGCGTTTTCCGTGGCGGGCCAGCGCAACCGCGAAATTACAGGCGGTGGTTGTCTTTCCAACACCGCCTGCGATATTCGTAACCGCAATAATGCGTTTCATCTTTAAAGATTAGATGAAAAGACGGAAATAGGGAAGCCCTCTAGGACGACACGCATCTTAGAAGGAAATTTAAATGCGCGTTTGGCTGCATCTAAGATGCTGAGATACTGAAATGCCGGTCTTCGAAGTTAATTTTAGCTTGCGAAAGGTGTTTAAAGTGCTTCCGCCAGCATCTAAGAAGCTAAGACGCTAAGATACCGATTGATAAGTGTGGCAAGACGTTGACGATAAAGCGGGCTCTCAGCGTGCAACTGAATAGGTCCTCGCCCGGCCTGGGAGCACAGCCGCGCAATCACCGCCGGGTCGAGCGTCTCAAGACGCGCTAAAGTCTGCTCGAGAGTAGAAGCGTAAGCGCGACGCTGCGCCTGCTCTTCTTGCGCAACTCGCCGCTCGCGGTCGCCCTCGATGATCGTCTGGCGGCACCCGCGATGACCCCATAGAAGCGCGCCGGCCGCACCAGACGGCCATAATGCAACAATAGCCTGGCTAACCGTCTCACGCGATCCGCAAACTGAGCATGGCCCCGGCTGAAGAAGCCCTTTCGCACGTGAACGACTTGTTTTGACACGAGCTCGAATCGCCTCAGGCGACGCCGAGGGCGCGGTTCGAGACGTCGGCGCCGTCGATTCACCGCGCACACGACGTTCCGCCCGCCACGCCCGCATAAAGGCGGCATGATGCTTGCGACATCGTTTTCCAGAGGCGCCTATGGCCGTCTCGCGACACCGCATATGGACGCAAACTCGTCGGAGTACAAGTGGCGGGGGCAAGTCATCGTCGGAGTAACGCTCCATTCACCGCCATGGTATCACACGTTACGCCATCCTGACCCTCGAGAATGTCTCTTTATCGAGGTAAATAAGGTGTCGAGAAGTGAAAGTTCTCGACACCAAACATAGGTTCGATAGTGTGCGAGAGAGAAGAGCCTGTTGACCGAAAGGACGCTTATGACGCCTGACTCCAGTTCAACTGCCAAGAAGAGCTATCGTGCCGGCGATACCGTCACCACCAAGCTCACGCTCAAGCCGGGTAACGCCGTGCCCCAGCAAGCCATCGCGTACTTTGGAAGCAATCAAGTGCCAGCGCCCTACGATCCGAACCGCGCCTATTCGTTCTCAATTAATGCGTACGGGATTGTCGCGCCACCGGCGGGTCAACCGCTTGTCTTGACCCTCGCGGGGATCATCCCCCACCACATCGTCGGCGGGACCTACAAGCCGAACAGCATCACGTTCTACGTTCCAGACGCCCAGCCGATCTCCGACCCCAATCCGGACCCAGATGGGGACCTCATCATCACGGTCATCGATGATCCGGCGACCCCGGCAAGCAAGCCCGTTATTCAAGACTTCGATTTAGTGTGACCGTTGCGATCGTGACGGCCCCCGCCGTCACGACGGCATGGGCGGCGCTCGACGAGCGGGCGCGGGCCTACGCTGAGGCCGCCCGCGCTCCCGCGACGCTACGCGCCTACGCCACGGACTGGCGCGCGTTCACGGCCTGGTGCGCAGCGCATGGCGTCGACGCGCTGCCGGCGACACCGCATACCGTCGCGCTCTTCCTTGCCGATCTCCAGGGACGGCCATCAACGCTGCGTCGCAAACTGGCCGCGATCGCGGTCATGCACCGCGTCGCCGGGCACGACTCGCCGACCGAGCACCGGATCGTGCGCGCGACCTTCGCCGGCATTCGCCGCGAACGCGGGGTCGCGCCACGGCCGAAAACGGCCCTGCTCATCGACGAGCTGCGCGCGGCGCTCGCGACCTGCGGCGAGCGGCACATCGACGTGCGCGATCGCGCCCTCGTGCTCATCGGCTTCGCCGGCGCCCTGCGGCGCAGCGAGCTCGTCGGGCTCGACGTCGCAGACGTCAGCTTCGAGGGAGAGGGGCTGGTGCTGCGACTGCGGCGCTCGAAAACGAACCAGGAAGGCGAGCTCGAGGAAGTTGCCGTGCTGTACGGCTCCGACCCACAAACTTGCCCCGTCCGGGCGCTACAAGCTTGGCTCGTGACCGCCGCGATCGTCGGCGGGCCGCTGTTCCGAGCCGTCGATCGCGCCGGCCGCGTCGGCGGCGGACGCCTCACCGCTCGGATCGTCGGGGAGCGGGTGAAGAAGATCGGCGCACGCAGCGGGCTAGATCCGGATAGCTACGCAGCGCACTCCCTGCGCAGCGGCTTCGCGACGTCGGCGGCGCGCGCGAACAAATCCGAGGCCGCGATCATGCGCCAAGGGCGTTGGAAGAGCATCCCGGTCGCGCGCCGCTACATCCGCGCCGGGTCGCGTTGGCACGATCACGCTGGCGCCGGCATCGGGTTGTGACGCTCTTTCAACGACCGCACTCACGCGTTTTTGGAACACCGTGACGTCATTTTGCCGCGCCGCGACGACTTACGCGATCAATCGCAGATATGCTTCCTATGTCTATACAACCGAGACTGTAAGAACGACGCGTATAAATGGCTAGAGTCGACGATCTCGTAGCCCAGATACCTGACAAAGTCCTCCGGCAGAAATTGGAAGCTGCTCTGCTCGACATGAAACGTCGCCAGCGGTTCGGCTTGGTATTTGAAGAGCATGTACCGGAAACCGCCGCGCTTTTGGGATTGCCGGCTACGGTCGGCTCGACGGTGCAGCGAAGAAGCGGTCCATCGAAGGAACCGTTGTACTTCGTTAAGTCGTTGGCACGGGACGAATGAATCGGCCCGTAGACGTGAATGTTGAGGACGTGCGCAGATCAGGATTGATCAAGGACACGATCGTCCTTCATCATCCAACCAAAGAACAACCGACTGATATGACGATGCTGCGTGAGGCGGCACGATCGTTAAAGAAGTTCACCACCACTTGGGCAACTTACTGTGCGGCTCAAGAAGACGTTACCGTATTGCCACTTCTTGTCGTTCAAGTCGAAGACTCGCCGGCGAAAGGCCAGATATCTGAGACCGATATCGGCGCAGCGATAACGATTCTTCGCAACGAAGTCGGGAATCTCCCTGGCGATGTCTTCGCACATGCCTTTCAGGAGGGAGTAACGTTACAGATTGCCGGCGAGGAGGTCCGCTATATTGCCCCCTCCGAGATACAGAATGACCGCGATGTAAAAATCGTATTCTTCAAAACGAGCTTAAACACGGGATGGGACTGTCCTCGCGCGGAGGTAATAATGTCATTCCGCGCAGCGGCTGATTCAACGAACATCGCGCAACTCGTTGGCAGAATGGTGCGGACTCCGCTCGCGCGTCGCGTCATTGATGACGAGATGTTAAACACGGTAGCTTTATATTTGCCGCACTATAACACGAAGAACCTAACCTCGATAATAGCAAAGTTATCAAGACCCGATAGCGGAGAGCCGGTCGTTGACGTAGAGGATAGCGATAATGTCGAAGGCCTTCATAGAACTGCCGGGAGCGACAAAGTCTTTGAAGTACTCGCGGGCCTGCCCTCATATGTGGTTCCGCGGCAAAGAAAAGCGAGTCAAGTTCGACGCTTGATGAAGCTTGCTCGTCTGCTGACGAATGACGGAATTGACGCGAAGGCACTTACGAAGGGTCGTGATACGCTTTTGGCTCTGCTCGATTCCGAGTATGAAGCGAAGAAAGGGACGGCACGGTTTAAGGAGCTCGTTGACGAGCGCGGCGTAATTGAGGTCGAGGCCGTTAACTGGGATGTCGGGACCGATTTTATACGCGACGGGGAGTTAATACGAGTCGACATCGCGGGCGAAAACATTGATGATCTGTTCGAAGCGACCGGCCGAAAGCTGAACGAGGGCTTGCATAAGGCCTGGTGGCGAGAGCATGTTAAAACCTCACCACATGATCGCGAGAGGGTCAAGCTTGAGTTGTTCGCTCTTTGCATCGAACCGGATGTAATCAGAAAGTTGGAGGCGTCCGCTCAAAACACTGTGCAAGTCTGGCTGAAAACTCATAGGGCGTCGATTTCAAAGTTGGACGAGGGAAGCCGCGTAGCGTATGACGAGATCAGAAATTTGGCGGCCAGTCCAGAAATAAGTCCGCTCACATATCCTACACACATTCAAGGGCAAAAGTTAGGTAAGACTTGGCCCAAGCACCTTTACATCGCGGACGACAAGAAGTTCCGACAAGCGCTGCGGCCAGATGAAGCGGAGACGATTGAACGAGAGCTCGGGTCTCAAGAAGTAATTGCGTGGCTCAGAAATACGGATCGAAAGCCATGGGCACTCTGCGTTCCTTATGAGGTGAGTGGTGAGGACAAACCGATGTACCCGGACTTCCTAATAGTACGGTCGCTCGACGGTGAGCTATTGGTTGACATTGTTGACCCCCATAGCATACATCTTAGCGACGCGGCGGCGAAGGCAGCTGGCTTAGCTAAGTTCGCAGCAGAACATGCGAACAAATTTGGGCGAATCGAACTCATAATGCTCGACGGCAAATCCAGGAAGGCGGTAGATTTTACGAACGAGGTCAGCCGAAGGAAGTTTCTCGGCATAAAATCGCCCGACGAGCTTCGCCGACTGTTTCAAGATTGTTGACGGGCTCCAGCCGCGCAGTGTGCAACTCGCCCTCGGAAGCCGATGGAACGTCGAGAATAGCATTGCGATCGCTCACTGTAGGTGTGAATAGACGAGACAGGTCTGGAGCAGATGCAACAGGGCTCCTCGTTAACGGCAGCGAGATTTGCTATGTCGAACTTGGCGACGTGGACCTGGAAGGCTGAGTAAGATGGCAGAGAAACACCGAGATCACATCCCGTCTTCTAGCGAATAAATCGAAAAGGGTTCGCGCGTCATAACGGGCCAGAGCGGCTCCCCGACGCCCCCAAAGGCGCAGTCCGGAGGCGTTTCGAGCGACGCAGTGGCGACGGCAACGTCTACAGATTCGAGCAAAGAAGAATAGAGCAACCCCTGATCCCGCCTACTACTCTCAGTCGCCTACTTACGTTCAGTTCGGAGCGACAAACGAGCGGCGTGCTACTGGACGCTGCAATAGCCAAGCAACAAAGGTGAAGTCTGGCATCATTGCGTGAGCCGATTGAATAATGCTCGGCACTCGAGTGTCGGCTTCAGGACTGCAGGCCGGGGTGGACCTCCTGTTGGGCAGGGCAACAGATCATCGGCATGCACGCGTTCTTTACCGTGAGTACAAACGGCTGCCGGCGGGGTGGCAAACATTCCCATACGCGGCGTTTCCATGAGTACAAGGGGCACGATCGGCCGCGGTGTTACCTGGGGGCTAGGGCTAACTAGCTGCAAGAGAAGCGCGGCTCGTGAGAAAATCGCAAATAAGTGCAGCACTGCGATGCAGCTTGCAAACGGGAGACACGCGAGCCTCCAGGCATGGACACCAAGCTAGAAGAGGGCGGACAAGCAAGCTGCTGCGAATCTGTCCGTTAGGAGCTTTCGATGGAGAAGACCGACATCCAACCGCCGCCTCGGACGTACGGACCCGAGTACGGCGCAGAAGCCGTGCGACGACTTCGCGCCGGATTTCCGATTTCGTACCTTGAGAACGGCGTCCATATCCGCGAGAATCCGGACGGGCGACGCTACGAAATTCGCATTGAAGACGACGGTAGCGCGACCTTTCTTGGTGAATTGTAATTGCCCGAGCTGCACGTGCTTGCCGGGCCAAATGGTTCTGGCAAAAGCACGTTTACGCGCGAAGTGCAAAGTGGCGTGCGATTGGTGGGATATGCTATACCGCCCGTTATTAACCCTGACGTTATCGCCCAAGGGTTCAGTCCGGACGATCCCGATGGCGCGGCCGCGCCGGCCGCTCGTGAAGCTCTGCGTCAACGCTCCGAAGCTCTCGCACGTCGCGAGAGCTTTTCGATAGAGACGACGCTTTCTGGACGGTCGGAACTACGATTAATCGACGATGCACGGAGCGCTGGCTACCGAATCTCGATGACGTACCTTGCCCTAGAGTCTCCGGACGTCAACGTTGATCGTGTCAGCATTCGCGCGCTCGAAGAACGCCGCACTGTGCCGGCGCAGGACGTTCGACGTCGTTACGAGCGGAGTCTCGACGCGCTGGGCGATGTCGCGCAACGCATCGACGTCCTTCATGTCTTCGACAACAGCGGCAAAACGTTTGCGCACGTCGCCACCCTCGAACGTGGTCGCGTAATCGAGATCTCTCAAGACGTCCCGCGATGGGCTGAGCGCGCCCTTGGTCAACACTTCGCCGTCGCGCGCGATCGGTCCGATCTCGCGCGAGCTGCCAGTAATCACCTTCGGACGACCAAGTCAACGATTCTTCCATCTACGATCGCGGAGCGTCCCTTACGTGCGACCGCGCTAATCACCGGCCGGGTCATTGCCGTGAGCCAGCAGCACGTCGCGATCACGACGACGCCAAACACATTTTCCATCGTGGAGCGCGCGACGCTCGATCGTCAGCCGAGCGTCGATGAGCGCGTTCGTATTTCGTTCCGCGATGGTCGAGGCGTCGTATCCTTGCACGAGCGTGGTCAAGGTCGTAGCCGGTAGCGGTAAATGCTGTCTAACGATTTCATCGTGGTCACGCACACCCGCTCAGGTCGCCTGGTTACATCGAGCGTGGCAGCAACGTTTCGCGATAAAAGTAAGCCCTAACCGCCTACGCCTCGGCGACGTGCTCCCGTCGCAGCGACTCGAGTTTGATTCGGCCATTCGCGGCTTTACCGTTTGCGCGCAGCACCGTCACTTTGAAGCCCGGGTAACGTCTCTCAAATCGCGTTCGTATCCAATCGGCTACCGTGAACGTGTTGCGCGCGACACGTTCGTATTGTCCCGAATATCCGGGAACGCGGCTCTTATCATCACGTACATCACGCCTGTTGAGGCCGTGCTTGATAACGACCGCAAAGCCCTCGAATTTTGCGATCTCGCGCTGGACGGTTTTAATCGTAGCCACGCAGAGAGACTTGGTGATCTCGAGTGGCAGCCCTCCCGTGGCAACGTCAGTCTGTCGACACGGACCGGGGACGTTTAGTTCGTAGATGCCGCGGTCCGCTTGTCGCCACCCGGCGGTCTGGTGGAGAAGAAGGGAGCGTAGCGTCGCGCGCGCGGCCGCGCAATGCGCGCCTTCCGGTCCTCACGATGTTCCGGTCCACGTCTCGGCTTCGCCGGCATTGCGCGGCCGCGCACGCGCCACTGTTGGGCCCTCATCACCAGCACCGGCCGGGTCGCCCGGCGAGGAGAAGCGAGGATGGGGTTTTCTTTTTCTGCGGATGACCATGAAGCGATCGCAGCGCTTGCGAAGGCGATTGCGAGCGAAGTTGTCGCTCAATTCGCGGCGCTGAATGATCCGCCGATTTGCGTCGAGCTCGACACGCAAGCCGACGTGATAACGGTCGGCGCGCTCGTCATCGACACCAAGGGATACGAAGTCACCGATGACGGCGTACCCATTGCGCTTAAGCCGCGTGAGTACGCGTTGCTGGTCGCACTGGCGCGCGGAGCCGGGCGTGGGTTCACGCGGGAGAAGCTGCTGGAGCTAGCGTGGCCTAGCGATGCTGCGGTCAAGACCGACGATCGCACGGTCGACGTGCACATCCGACGTTTACGCGGCAAACTTGGCAGCTCGGCGGCGCGTATCCAGACGATCACGGGAGTAGGCTACAAGCTCCTGAGGGGCTAGCAAAAAAGGGGAGACGTTACCACCACGTCTCCCCTTTTTTGTCACCAACGGTTCGAAGAACTTGAGCGGTTATTTTAAGCGCGGTGCGGTCGTAAATCTATCGCTGAGGCGATACATCGGTTTCACGGTCGAGGTCGCATCGACCGAGTCTACATCGACGTCGATGAGCCCAAGTTCCACGAGGCGGGCGAGTGCTTCGGACGTCGCGACGTCTTCAGCAGTGCGAGTCGGTTCCGGTGTTGCGTGTTGCATGTTCGCAGTTTAGTTGAGCGATATTGCCGTAATGTGTCCGCCGTTTTGCAACGTATTAACAAACGCTTAAGGCAAGCATTCGGCTATCGTTTCGGCGGACGTCGTGATCGGGTTGGGAGATCATCGTCACGTCACCCATCGAGACAGCATCGCTGCTTGAACGATAGATCCTAGCCGAGCCCGAGGGCGAGCGCAAGGAGCGGCTTCCGGTCCTCGCTGCGCTCCGGTCCACGCCTCGGCTATGCCGTCCTTGCGCTCGCCCTCGGGCCCGTCTCTCTCGGACCTATCAGCAGCGACGCCGGCTCGACCGGCAAGGTGACGAGACGATGGCCCAACTTTATACAATCGACGATCCCCGGACGCTCTACTGCAAAGCCCGCATGATCGCCCACCGCGGCGTCTGGAACCCCGTCACAAAACTCTGGATGTTCGGCAACATCGAAGACTGCGCGAACGCGCTCTGCGAGCTCTACAAAGCAACACGCGCCTCGATCGCGATGCGCGAAACGCTTCACGAGATGATCGTCGACGGCACGTGCGGTGCAGCGTGGAACTTCGACCCGACGAGTGACGTGCTCGACGTGGACACCCTCGAATTCGCCGAAGCGCAGCGCCTTCTCGCCGCAGGTTACGCGGCGCGCCGCGTTCTTGGAATTCACCCGCTCGAAGAGCGCGACGCCGATCGCACGAGCGACGACGGCGAGCTGCAGAGCGCAGCTTTCGACGAGCGTGCGCGCGCGAGCTCCGCTCGCAGCCGCCGAAACGGCCGCAACGTGGCCTAATCGGCATCTTCCAATGCACTTCGTTGCGGCCGCCGTGTTGAACACGGCGGCCGTTCCGCTTTGAGGTACACATGACACCAGCGCAAGAAACGCTCGTCGCTCGCATCATCGCGCAACTCGAATGCGGGGCCGCGCCGTGGAGTCGGCCATGGTCTACGAGCGGCATGTCTGACATGCCGCATAACCTCGCGACGCATCGCGCGTACAACGGCGCGAACGTGCTCCAGCTTTGGATCGCGCAAACCGCGAGCGGCTACGTGACCGCGGAATGGTGCACGTTCCAGCAATCAAAATCGCTCGGCGCAAGCGTGCGCAAAGGCGAACACGGGACGCCCGTGTGGTTCATTGCACCGCGCATTGCGTCGAAAGCGGCCACGGTCGGCGACGACGACGATCGCGCAGCGAACGGCGTGACGTTCAAGCAATACACCGTATTCAATCGCGCGCAATGCGACGGCTTGCCTCCGCTCGCACCCGTTGAGCCGCGAGCGCCATTCGCGCCCATTGCGAACGCCGAAGCGTTCGTCGCAGCGATCGGCGCGGAGATCCGCATCGGCGGCGATGCTGCGTACTATGCTCCGGGACCCGATTTCATCGCGTGCCCGAAGCCCGAACAATTCGTAAACGCGAGTGCGTTCTATGCAACGCTGCTACATGAGCACGTGCATTGGACCGGCGCTTCGAAGCGCCTCGATCGTACCTTCGGCAAACGCTTCGGCGACGACGCCTATGCGGTGGAAGAACTCGTCGCCGAGCTCGGTGCCGCTTTCCTCACGGCGCAGCTCGAGCTTCCCGGCGCACTTCGTCACGCCGAGTACCTCGGCCATTGGGCGCGCGTGTTGCGCGCCGATCCGAAAGCGCTTTGGACGGCGGCCTCCGCGGCCACACGCGCGACCGCGTTTCTCGATCGGGCCGCCGGCGTCGTGGACGAGCACGAAACGGCCGCATGAGTGACGAGCAAATCGACATCTTCGCGGACGAACCCCTCGACGTCGAGCCTGCGCGCGAACGCATCATCCTCGACCCGGGCGGCGAGTTCATCGCGGCACGCCGTGCCGACGATCGTCGCGCTCGTCGACGCTTCAAGGCGACGCTGAAACGTGAGCAGCGCAAACGCGCTGCCGACATGGTCACCGCAATCGTCGTCGCCATCGGGCCGATCCACGGTCTATTCGCGCGCGATCGCGACGCCTAATCATCCTTCGTTGCGCGGCTCAACGCCGACATCGACGCCCGCGATGGCCACCCATCGTGGTGCTCACTTATCTCTAAAACCAAATCACGAAAGGACCTCATGTCACAACGTAGATCGAAAAAGCCCGCCGCAGCGAACGGCACGACGACCAAGGGAACCGCTCTCGCGCTGCCGACTATCTCGCGCGCGAAAGCGCAAGAGCTGCTCAAAGAGCGCGCCGTCGAGCTCTTCCACGACGCGCGCGCCCGTCAACAAGAGGGCATCCAGCGCTTCGAAGCCGAGTACGGTCGCGCCGATCGTATCGACGCCACGCTGCTCCGCGAGCTGCAGCACTTGCAAATGCGCTTCGCGGCGATCGCTGCCCGGCAGCAACGCGCGAGCTACAACCAAGAACCGAAAGTGAACAAGTTCGTCAAGCAGCTCGGCGAGATCATCGGTGACGTCTCCGTACATCTGGCGACCGACAATGCGCTCGAGCTGTTCGCACCAATCGACGAGCACGACTTCATCGGATACGGCCGTGATAGTGCTGCGCTCGGGCGCAAGGGTTACGACCCGTCGGTCCTCGAGGGTTACAACGTTATCGACGAGCTGAAGCGGGCCAACACGGTGGCCGATCGACCGGATGACGACGAGGGTGTTTGCCTCCACGAATCGATCGAGCCCAGCGAAGACGATCCCATCAAAGGTGCGTGCGACGACTGCGGCGCTGAATTCGAGCTACCGCCGCCACAAGCCGAATCAGGTGGTTCCGAAATAGCCGCATAATGACGCGCGACTTGACGGCCCCGGTTGATGACCGGGGCCGTCTGCGCCTCGGCATTCCCGAGACCAATGTCGTTACCGCTGCCGCGCGCGAAGCGCATGAAGTTACGTGCGACGGCGATCGCATCGTGTGTTCCCGATGCGGCGAGTTCGGCGTTCCGCAGAGCGGACGCCGACAGCGACATCGTCTCGCGGATCTCATCGGCCACCACTTCCCTTTTTCGTAAACTGGTCCACAGACACGCTAACGCCACCCGCTTCGCGACGTTGAGTAAGGGCCGTTCGATGTGACGGCGAGAAGGGCAGCAAATATGACGGTCATCGAGCGCCTGAGAGAAGCCGGCGCTGCTGAGCAAGAAGCGCGGGATGCCGCGGCGGCGATCGCGGCCGCGCTGCCCGTTGGACGCTCCATCGTGGTCGATGATGCAATTCTTCAGGCCGCGAGAGTTGGCGATCTCGTCACCCTGCAGTTCCTCCTCGCAGAAGAAGACGCCGCGACATCGGACGAGGTCGAATCGCTCGCGCAGCTTGAGAACGAGCAGGATCGGAGTTCCCTTTCGGCCGCGTCGGTCGACGTCGAGCTAGGGCTGAGATAGACGCCTGTCCTCGTTCAGCAAAGTTGCTATATTCAAAGTATGGAACTGCGATACGAGCCACGCGCACTTCGCGCGCTAAAGAAGCTCCAACACTTTGATCGCGTGACGATCGTCGCGGCCCTAAAGGCACTTGCCGCGGGCGACGCGCCTAACGCCGATCTTAAAAAGCTCGTCGACGTCCATCCTGCAACCTGGCGGCTGCGTGTTGGACGCTTTCGCGCGCTGTATCAGAGAATCGACGGCGTCTTCGTCGTCGTCGACGTCAGCGATCGCGCAGACGCATATCGCTAAAGAGCCAGCGGCAGGTACCCATGCCGACGAAGTCGGGATTTTACGCTACGAGACGCGCCCGTGTCGAAAAGACCGAGTCTGGTCGCTGCCGCAACTCGCGATGCACAGCGAGGCGAAAAACGTCGCCAGCTTCGAGTTCCGCAAGCTCCAGCGCGGCGCGCGCCGCGCGCCACTCATAACCGATGCCGCGCCACGTTTCAAAGGCCGTCTGTAGCCGCTCGATTGACGCATCGCGCCGTCCTTCCGCGCGAAGCACGAGCCCATGCGTATAGGCTTCCTCGGCCCGCGTGCGCGGTTCCAGGCGTGCGGCAAACGTGCCGTCCATTGCGTTGCGGATCCCCGTGTAACGATCAAACATCGCTCGCGCGCGACCTGGCGCAATTGCGGCGGCGATTTGCGCCAGCGAGAGCAACGCCTCGCGCGTGTCGTCGGGCGCCTCGTTCCAATTGTAGCTTGCCGCCATCTCCAGTGCATGCTCGGTCTCTTCACCGACCATCGCCAAATGCCCAAATTCACGTGCTACGAGCGCTCGATCGACGCTAATCGTTACATGTTCCGGAATGCTCGAAGACGCGCGCTCGGCCGATCGGAACGAACGCAGCGCTTGGTGGCCATTGCCGCGCAACGCGAAACACCATCCGAGCGCTTCCCACGTCGCAAATTCAACGCGCGCGACGTCTTCGGTCCACGCGATCGAGGGCACGCGCGCCGCGACGCGCCGTGCGTCATCTGCCAGATCGAAGTCGCGCACGAGTATCGTCAGGTTCTTGAGAGCGTACGCTTCCTGAAACACGTCAGGGATTGCGCACCGATCCAATGTTTCAAGCGCTGCGCGCGCGTGACCAAGAAAATCCTGGTATCGGCCTTCGGCGGCGTCGATGACGCCGAGCAATTCTTGCGTGCGTGAGACGACGTGCTCACGGGGGATGCGTCCGACGGCTTGCGCGCACGCCGCTGGCGACTCTAGCAGGGCTAGCGCGCGCTCGCACGCGGCGCGCGCCGGCTCTATATGGCCCTCGCCGAACGCAAGCAAACCATCATAAAAGTCGACTTCCGCCTCGAGCGTGAAATCGCGGGATGAGATGCTATAAACTCGCGCCGCGCAGATGCCTTCATATGTGGCGATCTGGTTGCCAAGGCGCGCGTTTGCGATCGCCCGTAAGAGTGAAAGTTCGCCTCGATCGCGGTTTCCGTCGCCGTGGTCGGCGCTTACCGCAGCAAGGGCGTCGGATGGCTTGCGCAGCCGCAGAAGTGCCCGAGCGCGCAGCGTCGACGCCTCAAGGGTTTCAAGGCCGCTCAACTCCGAGAGGCACATACGAAGCTGGGCCGCTCGGAAAGCGACCAATCCACCATTGTATGAACCTAAACGCGACCGCAGCCGCGTGACCGAAGTGGGCACGAATAACCTCTGACCCGGAGCTGTCTGCTTATTTGGGAGTCGGCTTGAAAGTCCCGTTTCTCAGCAGCTCTCGGGCTAAAGTGTTATCCGCTCGAAGAAGCACCCGACATGGTCGCCATGAAGTGTGACCAATGTGACAAAGCGGCCATTAGGGACGCAAAATTGATGTGGAGCATGGCGACGTGGTGCATAGCTAGCCTCCTGCAGTTGGCACGCGACAACCCGCCCACGCTAACCGGGCAGTGTGAGCCAGGTCACTCTTTGGGCGGGAGGCATCCGTTCGGCTCGTTCATAGGTTATACCCTCTCCCTTTTTCGATTTGCTCCCGTAGTCAATTTAAGCGCATTAAGCTAACGGGCCGACTCCATAACGCAGCGGATTTGCGAAGTCGGGACGCCGTAGAGTTACCAAAGAACCCGTGCTCACTGCACCCTTAGGCAGCGTCGCGCAGCACCAGCCGTCAGGGAACGCAAGGTTGACGAGGAGTACTCTCAAACATGCACTCGATCGCCCAACTCTCCGCGAGCCTCGGCGTGCTAGTAGCATTCCTCATAGGAGGCATCGCCATAGCGATCCTAACCCTCGGCGATCGCGTCGGAATCCCGGCGATCGCTGCGGGCCGCCGTTATCGCACCATCCAAGCCGTGTCAGCGCTTGCGATCGCTTGTGCGATCGTCGTCTCGATGCTACCGACCGTCGTCTTCGGCAACGCACCCGACCGCTTCGATCAACTCTACGGCCTCGCCGGCGAGCCGATTCATGGAGCCTGTAACGTCCTTGCCGTCGGCCTTGCGGTCGGCGCGGTCGCAATTATGTTCAAGCGTCGCGCCGAGCGACGCAGGCATGGATCAAGCATCCCACCGCAGCGGTAGGGCCTGTTCGCGCGCATTTGCGCGGCGCGCTACGACGCGCGTGCGACCATCCTCGCTGCGATCGAGGACCATCGCGTCCGCGCCGCATAAGCGCCCTAGCGGCAGTAGCCGCGGCGCGCGGCGCGAGTCCGACGCTGTCGCGCCGCGCGCCGCGCTTGAAGCCAGCGCTCGAAGCAAATTTGACTGCACGATACCGCTCGATTGTTTGGTACGCGTGCACCACATACGCAGATCGTCATGGGTCCCTCCCTCCGGCTCGTGGCCGATAGGAGGCAAACAACGCGTCGCGCCAGGACCCGACGTGTGCGACTAGAGCGAGGACGCGCAGCGCAGCGAGCACCCGCAGCGCCGAGAGTACCGGCGGGCGCGCGATGCGTTAGCATCCGTTCATCGACCGCGAGCTGGAGGGAGGGGCCCTGTTCGTGGAATGCGGCACGCTGGCGAACGGGCGCTAACGCCTGGATAACGTGTCGTCGACGGCCTTTCTTGCGGTCACAAGCAACGCAACCCGACGACAAAAAAAACTCAGGCGATATTCCAAAACCGTCGGCGACGCGCGACGTGAACGGCGCTGCTGCCACCCATTTGTCGCGCCTCCGGTGGTTGCGATCTTATTCCATGGCGGCAGACGCGCGTTAACGCTCGCTCTCGTGGATGCCGCAATCCGTTATAACGATCGGCGCAAACCGTGTTGCAAAAGCGACACTCGCGTCGCTCGCACTCGCGATCGTTCCCTCGACGTCGACGGTATCACCGCGTGCGACGTTTCCAAACGCTTGCGCATCGGCGCCAACACATGCAATCGCGACCTTCGACCCATTACCGTACGCGGCGACACGCAAGACGCTCCGTTGCGTCTTACCGTCGCTTACTGCGACGCGATCGCTCACGTAACCGGTCACGATGGCGTGGTGATTCGCGACTTCCGCGAACGCCGGCAACGAAAGATGAAGAAGGCGCTCCGCTGATATCCGTAGCGTCGGCAACGATGTCGCGATGGGCGAACGTGGTGTGCGGCTCGGAACCACGCTTGGAGATGGTGTCGGCGTCGGCGAGATCGTCGGCGACGGCGTTCGCCGCGGAATTTGCGTCGCTTGCAGCGGCGGCGCCGAAGCCGGAGGCATCATCTGTGCTCGCGGAGTCGGCGATCGCTGCGGCGCGTGTGCAGGGACGGGTAATCCAGGCTTTTTATGCGCTTTAAGCGGGGCAGTTCGACGGGCTGGTCGTTGTGAGATAGTCGGCGCGGGCATTGGATTTGAGGACGGCCCGCCGCTCGGCGACCCTCCCGGCACGGGCGAGAGCGACGGCGAAATGGACGGTGCCGGTGCTGACACCGATGGAGATGCCGCGGCGCCGCGGCGCCGCCGCGTCGACGTCGCCGTTGGTGTGTCTGCCGGCGTCGCCGCTGGTGTCGCTGTTGGCGTCGTCGCTGGAGCAGTGCTCGGCGCGAGAATGGGCGGCGGAAGCGTCGGCGACGCCGACGGTTTGCGCTGTGGTTGTTGATGTCCTGAAAGCATGCCTTTGTGAGGTGGTCGTGCACTCACGCGCGGATGCGGAAGCGGATGCTTGCGGTTCCGCGTCGCTCGTGGGCGCGGCGACGGCGACGCGAATTGAGGCGGTCGCTCATCGGGCGTCAACGTCGGTTCCACCGTCGGTTCGACGGCTGCCGACCGCGTCGAGCTCGGCGTCGGTCCCTGCGCAAACGTGGGAGGCGCCCCCAACGTGCCGATGACGATCGCGAACACTCCAAGCGCGATGACGAGTGGCCGTACGATTAATCGCTCCCGCTTTGGGGTGCCGGCAGACCTACCGGCGTGCGCGTCCAATCCCGCGCGATTGCAGCGCGCGCCGTCTCTAACCTGAGGTGCAATCCGCTATAGCCGCGCCGATAGCAGACGGCCGCGTGCAGCGCGTCTTCAACCGCGTCTTTTTGCCGGGCCTCTGCTTTGGGCTCCGGCCAGACGTTCGCGAGATCGAATCGTCCGAAGGCGTCGACGCCGAAAGGGCGCCCGTCAAGCTCGATTGGGACGAGATGATCAATCGTATAGTTTCTCCACGCGACGTGCGGAATACCGTACGCGCGGAAGATCGCTGTACGATAGCGTCGCCACTCCGCATCGTATGGATGCCGCGCTGCTCGCGCATATCCGCGCGTGCAAACCTGAACAAGCGGCGCAGGCGCGCTCCGTTCCGTGCCGACCGCACCAGGCGTTAGTCGCGCGTCCGGAAGCGCGAACCCGGCGACGGCACCCGCAAAATTAGCGAGGTTCCGTCCCGCTACGGCCAGTCGCCCACCCAAGCTACGGCGGTCCATGAACGATGCTGCGTGTAAGCGATCGGTCAATGCCGGCCGTCCGCAAAGCGACGCCGAGCGGCGCGTCCGCCGGATGCGTTCTCGCGCGGGGCCGCGTTACGGATACCGACGGATGGTGAGATTCGCGTACCACTGGGCTCGCTGTGTTGAGCTGCGGAAATGGCAGTACGTCGGCGTTAGAAGCACCGGCAAGGAGCTGAATCGTCGGTACGGTCGGCGCCCGGAACGCCTGCGCGACAACGGCATCGACGTACGGCTTGCCCGCAAAAAGCGACCCCGTATTGTAGGCGCTGATTGCATGCCAAAGCGCGAGCTGCGGAGTCGGGTACGACGTAAACGCCCAGGTGTAATCAGCGCTAAGAATGCGCGACGCGACGGACAAGTTTCGGCATGGCTCAAGCATCGTCGAGGCGTCGACGCCATATGCTCGAAAATTCACGCTGTTGATTTGCGCCAACCCCACGTCAACAGAGTCACCGCGAGCGAGCAATACGCGTGCGATCGCGAGCGCCGTCACACGATCGCGCGGCGCGTATGATCGGCGCGTCGTGTTATCGTTTAGCGCGAGTGGGTTTCCACCGCTCTCGACACCGACAATCGCACGCATCGTATCCGGAGCGACGCCCGGGGCGCACGTCGACAGAAATGCGGCGAGCACGCCGCCGGCAAGGATCATTGCAATCGCCATGCGTGTAACGGCAGGTCATGCTCCACCATAACTCCGACCTGCGCTCCTTCAACGACGTGGAGCGTCGGCTCGAGATTCGCATCGCGTGTAAAGACTTGCGTGCCGGCATTTGCGATTTGCGATCCGACACTCTGGGCGACCGACTGACCGAGCGACGGGGTACAGCCGCTGTAGCCGCCGCTGTTACAGCTTCCATTTCCGGGCTGCGCGAGCTGCGCACCCGCCGACAGGATCGACAGTAACACGACGTTGCGAAAGAGTTGACGACTATGATTGTCGACCGCCGCGCCGAAACCCGACGTACCGGTGAGGTCGATTCCCGGCATGTTGTCGAGTACGATCGTGTGCCCATTCGGCAATTTGATTGAGTCCCAAACGACCGCCAGACGCCGCTGCCCTTGTGTCGCGCCGCGGCCAAACGTTCCAATGAGTTTTGCGCCGCGCGGGACGACGACCGCCCGATGCAGCGCGTCCCACACGTCTTCACTCGCGTAGCCGATGATGAGACCACCGACCGTTGAATCGATCGACGAATAGAGCGTCACTGGGATGAGCTGGCCACGTTGCAACACGTAGTCGCTGCCTGGTGCAATGTCGTAGTCGTCGGGATCGTCGCTGTGGCCGTTGTGCCGCGCGCGATCGCCGTGACCGTTCCCGTGCGTTTCCTCACGGCTCGGGGCGTTCGCGCTCGCGCCCGGGAGGGTTACTTCGAGCTTGCTCTGCGCGGCGGCTTGCGCTGCGTTTGCGGCGCTCCTGGCGCGTCGCTCGGCCGGTGATTCGGTCGGCGGATTTACGGGCGGTTCCGCCGGCGCCGCGGCGAGCGCGGCCGGAGGTGGCGCAGCGTTGGGCGGGGCGTCGGACGGGGCGTCGGGCGGGGCCGGGGCCGGCGTTATGGGGTTGCCGGCAAGAAGCGTAGGGTTGAGCGTGACGTCGGGGATCGGCGTCGGCTCGACGTCGCGTCTTAACGTAGGCTTCGGCGTCGCATAGCCGAGGTCGGCGACGTCGGCTGCATGCGGCGACGTTACGAAACCAGGGGCCGGAGTCGGGCCCGCACCGAGCGTGCCGGCGACGACCGCCCCCATACGGCCCGTTACAAGAACGAGCATTAGGCCGAGTAAGACAAACACGCTAGCGACGATTAGCACGATGACGGCTGGCCGAACGGCGACGGTGCCTGGAGCGCGGCGAGCACTCGCGACAAGCTGCTCGGGAGTCTGGTCGTTCGGCATCAGCGGATCCTCGAGATGTTTACGCGCGTCTGACCCTTGGGACTGTCGCGCAGCAGCGCGAGATGGCTTGGCACTCCGTCGAGCACGTACTCCGCATGCGCGTCGTCGAAACTTACGTTGCCGAGCTGGTCTTGATTTCCGTCGCCGACTTTCACGAGAACGGGCAATGTGCCGTCAATGGGACCAAGGTTGACGTACGTGTGCAACCCGTCGTTGCACACGCTGACGGGGCGGAATTGCGTTGCACCGTCGACTCGATATTGCGTATCGAGTGGCGCTGCACATGTCCACGCTGGCGGCGCCGTAGGCGCTGCCGATGGCGACGGAGCAACTGCCGCCGCGATCGGCCCACGGTGACTCGTCAACGACGGGTAGTAAAACCCGACAAATTCAGAACCGATGCCGTTCGTTGAGACGAGCCGAATGTGATACGTGCGCCGTGTCGTCGTGATCGTCAGCAGCGCATGTAAGCCGGCTTCGGTCGGCTTCACGAAGACATGCGGAACATCGTGGCCGCTCACGCCGTCCGTCATTCGCCAGCGCGTCGTATCGGAGAGAATTGCCTGATTGATTTTTTCGCCCGACTGCAATTCAATGTCGCAGAGGTCAGCCGCCTGAATCGTCACAACCGGGATGCCGTGCCCCTCGGCCGCGTAACGCTCGGAACCGTCCCGATATAAAATGGGATCGGCGCTGGCCGCTGCTGCCAGCGCGGTGAAGAAGAACGCGTACATGATCGGTACCCACGCTTGGCGCCGCATTAGTACCGCTCCTGATTCCATTGAATTTCGGCGATGTACATACCGTACGGATTCGCGTATGACGCATCGTCGGTCAGCGAGACGTTCGACTGCGCGAAGTCGAGCGTAAACACGCCGCTCCAATGCTGCTCCTCGAGAACGCGGCCGGCCGGCGACACGGACGTCTCCACCCAGTTCCCCTCAAAAAGGCCGCTGCTGCCACTGCGCGGCCGCACAAAGTTAATTTTAACCGCAACGCGCGCATTACCGCCTTGCGCGACCTGTTGTACATGCGCCGCGACCATTGTCTGCGCCCCTGATCCACGCAAAATTAGCGCTGCGGTATGTTGTGCAAACGCAGCTTGGACGCGCGGGTCCGTCGTGCCCGTGCGCGCCTCGACGATCCAGCGTGCAAGCTGATATCGGATCCAAGCCTCGTCTGGGCGCGTTGCGGGCGCCAGCGCGACGCCGGTCGACGTCTGCCCCGACGACGACTCGCGGATGACATACGGGATTTCGCGCGGAAGCTGCGATTGGTACAGATTACCAACGAGCGAAATGACGAGCGCAAACGCAAAAGCGTACGCGACGAGCGTCATGCGCTTCGCCGAAACGCGGTCGCCGGCCGTCATCTCGATGTACCGGCGCGCAGGGTCGGTATAGCCGACCCGACGGTCGCGCCCTGAAGTATCAGAGGGACTCGTGGTGCTTGCCATTAGCTCGCCGCTTTCTTTCGCCTCGAAGCCTTCGTTTCGGCTGGATACCATTCGTTCAGCAAGTCAGCCACGACGCGAACGACGTCGCGCCGTGTGCAGCCGATCGAGCGCGCGGTGCCGATCGCCGGAGAGAGATCGGTACGCGCGACAGATTGCAGCAGCTCGGCACTCCGCGCGTCGTCAGCGACGTGCGAACCGTCGCGCGTTGCACTCGTAATTAAGCCGTTTGCCTTTAGTTCGTCGTACGCAGCACGCACCGTGTTTTGATTTACCCCGAGCTGCGCCGCAAGCGCCGCGCTCGTCGGAAGTTGTTCGCCCGGCCGCAGCGCGCCGATCGCAATCTTGTACTCGAGTTGGCGACGAATTTGCACCTTGACCGACGGGCCATCCGTCGGCTCTACGATCAGACAAGAATAAGAGCGATGCGGCGTCACTCCGTGCGCGTCGCTTTCTCGATCGCTGCGACCGCGCTCGATCCACCGCCGCCGGCGGCGCCGGCAGCTCCCGCACCGCCGCTACCGGCCATCCGCGCTGCGGACATCGCCGCACCCGCAGCACTCGCTGCAAGCGCGCCAGCGCTAAACACCGGGCTCGCGCCGGACAACATCTGCATGATGCTGGGAAGATTCCACGCGATCAACGCGTAGATCAATGTGCTTACGCCAATTGATAAGAATTGCACCGGCGACGCGCCTGGCGCACTCGCAGCACGAGAAAAGTTAAGGAATAGCGAGTTACCTAAGCCGACGATCGCAATAATCGTGATCAGTTTCACGCCGCTCGCGAGGACCATCCGCGGATACGCCTCCGCGAAAGGCATTGTCCAGCGCGAACCGAGAAAACCTAATAAGAAAGCACCGATTCCGACGACAATATCAATTTGGATTTCGGTTAGCATTAGCTGAGCTGCCACAATTCCGTAAGCCGCTAGCACTAGCAGCGAAGCAAGCATCTGTGGGAGAGCTGCTATGCTCGCGAGCGGACCAAACGCTACGTCGCCCGCTGTAGACGCCATTATCACTTGTGCAATTTGGAATCCTTGACCGAAGACGTCATCCGGTGTTGGTGTTGTGATATTCCCGCCCGCTATAGCGGTTCCAATCTTGAGAAAATCGGCAAGTAACGCGCTTACTATTTCACCCCCATTATCAAAAATAAAAACAGCAACGCCGATCGCGACAATCCGTTTTATAAGTGAACCGAGGAATGCGTGAATGTCGCCGGAGCCGAGAAAAGCTTCGAGCAAGCTCCAAGTAATTTCGAGCGTCACGAGCGCGCCAAAGATACCGGCTGCCACGGTGAGGCCATTGTGGATCCATGTGCTCGTCGCCGACTGGTACGTCCCTACAATCCCATTAAGAAACGTAGGTGTTTGTTGCGCTAAGGCTGGCGTTGCAAGCGAGCAAAGTGTGACGGCCGCCAACGTTAGAAAAACAGCGCGGCGCATACTAGTATTGCGAGGGGTGCTGTTCGTTGCCACCGTGCAGGTAGCGGAGCGAATTCTGCCGTCCGAGTTCGTCTTGTTTAATTTGCGCGAGGCTGAGCTGTCGTTGCTCTTGTAGTTGAGTTATCATTTCGGAAAGCAGTCGCGATTGCGCAGACTGTGCCTGCAATGCGCCTTGACTGCCGTTTGCAAGCGCTTGCAATGCCGTTAGCGTGGTTTGCTCAGAGTTCATTTGTGCAATTTGGGCATTAGCAACAGACGGCGTAATAGTATGCGCGTCCTTCGCAGCGGCGACAGATGCCGCAAGGTTTTGAAGACGAGAAGATATCTTCGTCCAAAGACCAGAGCCACGGTAGTCGGCGAGGTTTGCTTTAGCGGCTTGCACTTGAGCAGCAAGATGCTCAAGTTGCTGCACCTGATGTGTAATTTGTTGGGCTTGTTGCGACACCATTGTAACGAAATGAATCTGATTTCCGATGTCGACCACCGGAACTGGACCGACCTGTGCGAACGCTATACCAGGTAGGGCGGCCAGCACTGTCGCGTATACAAAACGCCGTAGTATCATCATGTTATTGGTGTCCTCTGGTGAGTAAGCGTGGACGAATAGTGGTTGCGGAGGCCATCATTGCGGAGGTGTAAGCGCCAAAGCATTCCGGCGGCTCTTTGTCACTTGCGTAGTTTGGGTTGTCCCACATTGGTTTGCCATACCGGGAGTCGCAGTCCGTCACTTTAGTTCGGCGTTCAGCGGGATGCGTGTCATAGTAAACCTCGAAGCGACGTTTGGCGTCGCGGCGGCCCTGAATCGCAGCGCTATAGGCCGCGATGCAGTCCGCAGGCTCAGATGTAACATTCGGGTTCGTTGCTACGTAGGGTCCATATTTCGCGTCGCAATCGTTGGTTAACGTAGCGCGCTCTGAGCTACGATCCCGGTAATACGCTTTCGCCGCCATTGGGTTCGGCGCGGAGCGGCATCCTGCGATTAATAATGTGACGACGATTGCGAGGCATACTGTTCCGGACCGTCGCTGATTTTTCACGCGATTGCTAGCCCTTCACGTCGCGCAGACGCGCTTCGAATGTTTGACGTGCGGAGATCCGCTAGCCGGTCGGCGGCGTCCGCACAGCCGCGCGCGCGCAAGAGGTCCTCGCGCCACGACTCTGGCTGCCGCGTCCGAAATCGGCGAAGCTCCTCAATGTCAGTTGCGCTCGCGCGGCCGTAGATCGCCAGCTCGGCGCGCGACAGCCGTAAATCGATCATCGCCGACCCGTCGCGGGCTTTAAGGAAATACTCTTTCTTCGGCGCAGCGGTCGCGATTGCAGCGATCTCCGCGTCGCTGCAGCCAACCTCGCGGTAAAACGCACGCTGTGAGCCGAGCGCGTTTGGATTCGGCAGAAGTATCTTGGTCATGCACGCGTCGATGAGTGTCATGGCGAGCGGCGAGTCGACGATGTCGCCGATACTTTGCGTCGCGAGACCGACGCCCGCGTGCTTGCGCCGGTACGTGCGGAGCATCTCTTCTACGTGCGGTAGGACGATCGACGAGCGCAGGTGCGCCCATGCTTCGTCGATCGCGACGAACGTTCGGCGACTCGCTTTCAAGCGTCGTTCGATGCGGCGTAGCAGCAACATCATCACCGGCGCCACGACGCGTTCTTTCGCGTCTCCGCCGCCGAGGATTGACGAGAGCTCAATCACCTGATAGTTCGCGTCAGCGAAATCGTCGCCGGTGCCGTCCAGTATGCCGTTTAGGGAGCCTCCGATCGTGTACGGTTGCAGTGCCATTCGAATGCTGCCGTCACGGTCGTTCAACTTTTGTAAAAACGTCGTGAGCGAACGAAATGCCGGTTCCGTTGATTCCATGCGCTCGAGCGCCTTTTCGAGCCGATCGCGATCCGCTGGCGTGACCGGCACGCCGCTAAGGGCCGCGGTCGTTGCGAGCAGCTCCACCAAGAACGCGCGTTCGCCCGGTTCATCGAGGTAGGTGAAGAGCCCGAACCGCAGCGAGCCGCCGTGTCCAAGTGGGTCGATATGCTGGCCGCCAAGGAACGCGCACGTCGAATACATCCCGTAGTTAAAGTCGAGCCCGATGAACTGGTCCGTCGGCGTGCGCGCAAAGTTGCCCGCAAGAAAATTTAGGAGGGTCGTTTTTCCGCCGCCCGTCTCGCCAAGAATGGCCGTATGCATCACGTCGCGGTGATGCACGTCAAGTGCGAAGTCGGCACCGCCGCGCGTGCGAACCGTTGCCATTGGCTCGATATCTGGTGGGCAATATTGACATAGCGACGTCGTCCGCCCGCCCCACTCCGAGGTGGTCAGCAGCATGTCGCCGGCGTTGATCGTGTGCAGCATATACTTACGAACGTCGTGATAGCCGTCGCCCCACAGCGTTCCGAGGTATCCCTCGACCGCGTTGAGATCTTCGTCGCGAACGAGAAACCCCGCCACGCCCGAGAGCACGCGTGTCAGCTCGCGCTTCGTCGCCTCAAGTTCGGCGAGGTCGTCGGCGAGGATCACGCATTTCCCTGAGTAGTACACGTAACGCACGAGCCCGCGATCGAGCGCGGCAAGCGCGTTCTCGGCATCGTCGGTCATTGCATCGGCATCGCGATTCACGCGCTGCGTGCCGCTCGCCAACGCCTTTGCCGCGAGGCTGAGGCGTTTGGAAAACCAATTACGGTACGCTTCGTCAAGCTTCTTTCGCGCGCGCACCGTGTCTTCGAAGATGAGCCGCGTGGAAAAACGGAATTCGCCTTCAACGCGCTGCAGGCGATCGAGGATGCCGGGATAGCTGGCTGCGGGGAAGCCAGCGATCGACAAGACGCCGATGTGTTTGCCGGCAATGCGTGGACGGATGCCAGCGTGCAGATCGTGCACGCCGAGCAGACCGGGTAGCAGAAACGGTGCATCCGGCACCGTCACCGGTTGCTCGATGCCGTACATTACATCGACGAGCGCCTCCAACAGCTCGTTCTGGACGGTGACTCCACCGCGATCATCCGTGATGCGTCGTTCGGCAAGTCGACGTATGTTGCCGATTGCACCAAGCTGATCTTCCATGTCGCGGAGGCCGCGCTCGAACGCGTCGAAGGCCCGCTCGAACGAGGCTTGCACCGTCGAGTCGCCCTCGAAGACCCAATTCGAGGCCTTCGCGCCCGCGTCGGTCGGCGGCAGATACGTGACGGCCAACAACAGTCGGTTGCGATAGCGCGCATTGTTACCGCCGCGGTGGGTTTCCTCAAGAACGCGTTCGGCATCGCCGCGGACGTAAGCGGGGGCCGACCGCGGTCGCGCTTTATGGCGCACGAGATCGAAGTGCAGCATCCAGCCCGCATCGCGGGTGAGAAACGCGCGGTTGAGCACCGCGATGCGCCGTCGCATCTCCGCATAACCGAGCGACGTTGCATCGTCGCCGGCGAATTCGTACGCGGTCATAAGCGCGCCGTCTTTATTGAGCACGACGTCGGGGTGGATGAGCGACGCGTACGGCAAGAGGTCCGCCACGCCTCGCCCGTAGCGCCGTACGCGCCGAAGTGCGTAAATGTCGCGGCCGCTGCGCACTTCGGTTACGATCCAAAATGCGATCACGAGTGCGGGCGCTAGCAACGCGACCCAAACGATGTCCGGGAAAATCATGTCTGTTGTTGCTCGTGCGAGGGTGGTTTTGCCGCAATGATGGAGGGCTGCGCCGGCATGAACAGCGGATAGTTCATGAGGCGCGGGACGGTCTCGGAGGCGATCGGATCTTTCTTCGCAAGGCGTTGCAGGAGAAACAGAATCCCAATCCAGCAGACCAGGCCGAATGCGATTAAGGTGACGCTGCCGCTGCCGACCGGCAGAGCGCAAATACCGGCTGCAGCAAGCACGAGCGGACGTTCCGCAAAAAGCAATAGTTTCGGCCGCGTCACGGACTGATGTATCGGAATCCTCCAGCCGTCCGGCTCGACCTCGACCTGCATCCTAGTGTCCTGTCTCGTAAATAGAGCGACTGGCTTTGATCTTCCGCAAAATCTTTGAAGCTGGTGCGGACCACACAAAGCGTTTTGGATTTCGGTTGCGATCGGCGATGTATTGCTCGATCGCTTTGATTAGCTCATTGACGCTTCCAAAGGTTCCGCGCCGAATTCGTCTGGACGTAATTTCACCGAAGAAGCGCTCGACCAAATTTACCCACGAAGAACTCGTGGGTGTGAAGTGAACGTGGTACCGCGGATGATCCGCTAGCCATTGCTTGACGTTGGCATGCTTATGCGTTGCGTAGTTGTCGAGAATGAGGTGAACGTCGAGGTCCGGCTTGACCGTCTTATCAATATGGTTAAGAAAGTCGACGAATTCTTCGTTTCTATGTCTGGGCAAGCATTTTCCAATGACGCTGCCGTCGAGGACATTGAGCGCCGCGAAAAGCGTCGTCGTGCCGTTGCGCCAATAGTCGTGAGTCTGACGTTCTGGAATCCCGGGCCTCATCGGCAATATTGGTGCCGTCCGATCGAGGGCCTGGATCTGAGACTCTTCATCGACGCAGAGCACGAGTGCTTTGCGCGGCGGATTCATGTAGAGCCCAACGACATCGCGTACTTTAAACGCGAAGTTGGGATCGGACGAAAACTTGAAAGACTCCATTCGATGCGGCTGCAATCGATGCTCTTGCCAAATGCGCCCGACGGTTGCGGGACTGACATTAAACTGCGCGGCCATCATTCGAACGCTCCAATGCGTCGCATTCTTGGGCTTCGTCTTCATCGTCGCTTCAACAATCGCATCGACGGTTTTTTTGGAAATCGTTGCTGGCCTGCCGGGGCGTGGCGCATCGTTTATAACCGCGTCAATTCCTCGTTCAGCGAATCGCGCCCGAAGATCGATGACGTTCTGCCTCGCCATCCCCGTACGTCGCGCGATTTCGTAGTTGGAGAGCCCGTCAGCGGCGGCAAGTATCACCTCAGCTCGGCGAACCGACCGCTGTGGAGCACTGCGTTGGCGAGTCAACGCGATCAACGCCGCACGCGACTTTGGAGAAAGTTGTAATGCTGCACTCGCCATGTTCCAAGTATAACAAATTCCTCGCGCATAGTCACGCTATTTGCGAGACATCACACTAGGACGCCTCTTCTTCGCGATGCTTCGCATGAGCAGATGACCGATACACATGTCGGACAATGATCGTCATCGACGGCGATCGCCTGACAAATCGCGCCGTGTGTTATGCGACGAAGAGTCGCGACGGGCCAATCGCCGTCTTCGATGTTTCATCGAACAATACGCGTGGCATCGCGACACCAAAACCCATTCTCGGCCAGCAAGGCACTCGTGAAGGGCGAGCGATCTAGCAGCTGAGTCATCCGTGGGTTCTTCAACTTGTCAATTTGACTCGACTCCGTCAACATCTGTCAGAATCGTCAAAACTGTCAACTTGACAACCGTTGACGGGTCAATGCTGATATACTGAAGGCATGGCTCCCCTGCCAAATCCGTTCCGACCCGCTCCCGGAGCCACGCCGCCAGCTTTGGTCGGTCGTGACGCCGAGCTTCTCGCAATTGAAGACGCGCTCGATCGTGCAAAACGACGTAGCCAGCCGACGCCCATGGCCTTCATTGGGACCAAGATCGTTCGCCAAACGCGCGGTGCGACGTCCCGTAATTCGATGGTGAGGCGCCAAACTTGATGTTGAGTCGGTTCCGTGGAGACTTTCTGGTTTACACCGAAGGACTCCACCATGGCCAAGCATCCCACTCGGGCCTATCCGCCCGAATTCCGGCATAAGGCTCTTGAGCTCGTACGATCGGGT